>Ga0116171_10000839_pt1 | contig 31888 bp, 21 predicted proteins | sample AD_JPNHW2_MetaG_FD_89798 | JGI IMG/M metagenome (GOLD analysis project Ga0116171, IMG submission 89798) | Active sludge microbial communities of municipal wastewater-treating anaerobic digesters from Japan - AD_JPNHW2_MetaG | ecosystem: Engineered > Bioreactor > Anaerobic > Digestate | place... | reverse complement strand
TTACGTAATCCCAAGGTACAGGACAGCCTTTGTCAACCCCTTTTCCGAAATACCGGCCATCGATATTTTATGTTCTTTTTACGACAAGGACGGGAAGCCGTTTGCCAATTCACCCGAATACATTATGCGCCGGGCCCATGAGGTGTTGAAAGAGCGTACCGGTTTGTCGTTTGAGGTCATGGGTGAACTCGAATATTACGTGATCAGCGAACAGGACCGGTTGTATGAAGCAGTCGACCAGCGTGGTTATCACGAATCGTCGCCGTTCTGCAAATGGGAAAAACTGAGGATTGAGGCCATGCATGCCATTGCCCAGTGTGGCGGCTACATCAAATACGGTCATTCGGAAGTGGGCAATTTCACGGAATCGGGACTTTCGTACGAACAGAATGAAATTGAATTCACACCGGTTAAGTTGGAGGATGCGGCAGATCAACTCATGGTAGCTAAGTGGATTTTACGGTCGTTGGCATACAAATACGGGGTCACCGTGACCTTTGCTCCCAAGATCACTTCAGGAAAAGCAGGAAGCGGCATGCACATCCACACCCGTTTGATGAAGAACGGGCAAAGTGTTATGATCGACCAGGGAGTACTTTCAGAAACAGCCCGCAAGGCTATTGCCGGTTATCTCGACCTGTCGCAATCGCTCACGGCATTCGGCAACATGATACCTACCAGTTACTTCAGGCTGGTACCGCACCAGGAAGCGCCTACCAATATCTGCTGGGGCGACCGTAACCGGTCGGTACTGGTCAGGGTTCCGTTGGGCTGGGGCAGTAAACACGACATGATCACCGACGCCAACCCCTGCGAAACCGACACCCAGAGTGGATTCGGAAGCCGCCAGACCGTTGAATTCCGGTGCCCCGATGGATCCGCCGATGTTTATCTTCTTTGTGCCGGATTGACCGTGGCTGCACGCCATGGCCTCGAGATGCCAAACGCCCTCGAATTCGCCGAGAAGACCTATGTGGATGTCAATATTTTCGAGGAACAATACAAATCACGGGTCAACCAGCTTCAGCAACTCCCCGTTTCATGCGTTCAATCGGCCACCTGCCTCGAGAAACAACGCCATCTTTACGAAGAACACAACATCTTCCCCGCGCGCATCATCGACGGCCTCATCCGCTACCTGAAAGGGTTCCGGGATGAAAACCTCCGGGAATCGATCAAAGACAATGAAAAGGAAATCATGAAGCTGGTCAATACTTACCTGCATTGCGGATAAACGGACTGGTAAATGTGCTAATGTGCTAATGTGCTGATGTGCTGATGTGAGAATGTGAAATTTTGAGCTTTGATCTTTGATCCTTGAACTTTGATTCATTAACTCTGAAACCCTGAATTGCGAAGCAATCACGAACACCACTGAAAATAAACACTCCTGTGAGTAAACTCTGTAAGCCGGGCACTTCGACAGGCTCAGTGCCCTGAAACGCAAAACGCGAAACCCGATTAATGATTGGGAATTAAATGCTTACATGTTTACCGGTTCTGTTTCCAGGTTTCGGTAAATCACTGAAAACTGACACTTCGTCGCCTGTTTTTTCATTTTTACGTCATTTTGGCGCATTTTACTATTCTTCTTTCGGATGGTACGGAACTTGACTTTTCAGGGTCATCAAACGAACAATTAACCAATAAGAAAGGAGTAACGACATGACACTTATAAAATGGCAACACCGCAATCCACTCTCCGACATGGTCAGTAATATTTTTGACAACGACCTGGGAGATTTCTTCGGCAAAAGGTTCAGTGACCCGGCCGCGAACATCATCGAGAAAGCGGATACATTCCAGCTTGATCTTGCTGCCCCCGGTATGAAAAAGGATGATTTCAGGATCAACCTGGAGAATAATATCCTGACCATTTCCGCTGAGTTTGAAGACGAAAAACGGGAAGAAGGAAAGAATTACTCCCGTAAGGAGTTTTACTACGGTTCATTTAGCCGTGCTTTCACCTTACCCAAGACCATCGATCTGGATAAGATCAAAGCGGAATATGAAAGTGGGATCCTTTCCATCACACTGCCAAAAAAGGAAGAAGCAAAGATGGAGATGAAGAAAGAGATCAGGATTGTGTAATGCTCAGGCAGGGAAAGACCCGGAGGCTGTCGCACAGGATGCGTCAGCCTCTTTTTTTTCAACCTGTATCGACTATCTTTTCCCGGGGTGCCACGCAAGGAGCGTAGAATAGAAAGGCCCCCGTCCCCGCTGTCCGGAAATCCGGTCACCCAAACGATAGTGCATCGTAATGGCTTGAAAGGCTTACCCGGCGCGCAATGGAGCGTCGGTATAAATTCTCTGGCAATTCGATAAAAAGCCGGGTATCTTTGCAGCATGAACCAGACCCTGAAGGCCCATATTTCGATGTTGGCGACCACGCTGATCTTCGGGATCCATTACACGATTGCAAAAGGTTTGATGCCCGATGCTTTTTCGCCGAAGCAACTCCTTTTTTTAAGGATGTCGGGGGGTGTTTTGCTGTTCTGGATCTTCCAGAAACTTTTTGTTCCCGAGAAGGTCGAACGGAAAGATCTCTTCAAGTTCGCACTGTGCGGACTTTTTGGTTTTGCCCTGAACCAGATGTTGTTTTATGAGGGATTGAACCTGACCAGTCCGGTCGATGCATCGCTGATCCATTTACTGAATCCGGTCCTGGTGCTGATATTTGCCCATTTGCTCATCGGGGAGCGCATCACCATCCTTAAAATTTCGGGCATCTTTCTGGGAGCCTCCGGCGCATTGGTTTTGGTTTTATCGGGACGCCATACCGATTTCAGCAGTCTGCAGGCTACCGGGAACATCCTGGTACTGCTGAACATGGTTTTTTACGCACTTTACCTGGTACTCATAAAACCCCTTGTGGGAAAATATCACACAACCACGATCCTGAAATGGGTCTCCTTTTTCGGATTCATATTCATTTTGCCGGTCACGGTCAGACCAGCCCTGGAGACGGCGTTTGACAGGGTAACGTTGACCGAATACCTCGGCTTGGCCTACGTGATCATCATCAACACGTTTGTGGCGTACCTGCTGATCAACTTCTCTCTCAAACACCTGACGCCCGGAACCGTCAGTTATTACAATTACCTGCAGCCATTCATCGCCTCGGTAATGTCGGTCAGTATCGGTCAAAGCGCCGTAACACCCGTAAAGATCTTAGCCGCCTTACTCATCTTCGCTGGTGTATTCCTTGTAAACCGACGCGGAATTAAAACAGCAGAAAGAAGTTAAAAGCCTGAACAATCTAAAAAAAGTGCCGGAAAGGCAGCAGGATCCATTCAAAGATCTTCTCGATCAACGGACGCCGTATCCACCCGAGGTAATCAAAAGACTCAGAGTTTCGAATGGTTTCGGCCACATGTTCACGCAATTGCACGGCAATATCGGGATGGGAACCGATAAGGGAGATTTCGTACTGATACCGGAAGCTCCGGAAATCGAAGTTGGCGCTCGAGATGGAGAAGACCTTCTCATCGATCATCAGTAGTTTGGCATGAAGGTTATAGGGCAGGTAGAAAAGCAGTTTGATCCCGGCATTATACAGCAACCCGAGGTATTTATTCCTGAGGATATCGACCATGCGGACATCCGAATGCTTGGGCATGATGACCTTTACATCAACGCCCCTCCGGCTTGCATCCATCATCACTTTACGAAGCACGTACCCGGGTAAAAAGTATGGAGTTTCGATCACAACCGAACGGGTAGCCTGGCGGATCAGTTGGGTGTATCTTTTACGCAGCCGCTGAAACTGCATGGAGGGAACATCGCGGATGATCTCGAAGTCGTCGTAACGAAGACGCCGGGTATAAGTCACTTTGTTGGTAATGATATAGGGATTGAAGGCATTGAAATTTTCGAGGAACACCTTCTTCAGCAACAGGGTTAGTTCAACTCCCGCGATACGCAGGCACAACTCGCGCCAGTTAAGATTATATCCGGTGATGTTGGCCGATCCCAGGTAGCTGACGGAATTGTCGATCACCACGATTTTCCGGTGATCGCGGCGGTGTCCCCGGGTGAAAATATCGCTGTTGATTTTGATTTTTTCGAAAAACTTAACCTCTCCGCCCAGTTGAATCAGTTCTGAAAAAAAAGTCTCCGAAACCGGTCCCCGTCCCCAAGAGTCGATCAACAGTTTGATCATGACGCCTTCCCGGGCTTTGCGGGTAAGGGCATCGCGGAACCGCACTCCCAGATGGTCGTTTGCAAACTTATAGGTCTCGATGTAAACATATTGAGTCGCAGATGCTATATCGTTAAGCATCAGGTTGTAGTATTGCAATGTATCGTCAATGACCCGGTATTCCATTGCTTAAATTTACGTTCAAACTTAATAAAAAACAAGATTCCCCGTCGACCTGTCGAAAAATCATTCCTGACTGTTTACATCCCAAGGACGCCTAATCGTAACAATTTGTAAATAAGCATGTTCCGTTCCCCGGAGCATAACTCCATCTTAAAGGAAGTTGTTTTAAATCTTTATTAAGATTCGGTATAAAACGACGGCATCGAGTATTTTTGTGTAAGTTTGTTAAAAAAAGTATGATTAAATCGATGACCGGATATGGGAAGGCTGCCGTGGAGATCGCCGGAAAAAAGCTGACTGTGGAGATCAAAACCCTGAACAGCAAGCAGCTCGACACCGGATTAAAGCTTCCCGGATGCCTTCGCGATCAAGAGCCGGAACTCAGAAACATGATCAGCCGGAAGCTTGAACGCGGGAAGGTCGACCTGCTGATAACCGCCGATGCCGGCAGTGATTTGAACTCGGTCGGGATCGACCTGCCGCTCGCAAAAAAATATTATGCGGAGTTATCATCGCTTTCAGGGGAGCTCAGGATCGACCGGCCTCCCGACATTTTATCCCTTGTGATGAAGATGCCCGATGTTTTGCAAACCCGTCGCGATGAAATAACCCCGGAGCAAATTGACTCGTTTCTTCAGGCAGTGTCGGAGGCCCTTGAGATCACCGACCAGTTCCGGATTTCAGAAGGCCGGATTCTGGAGGAGGATATGCTCAAGCGGGTTCATACCATCCTGCAGTTTCTCGACCGGATTGAACCCTTTGAAAAAGGCCGGATGGAAGAAATGCGGAATAAACTGATGGTTGATTTCCGGAACCTTTCCAGGGATCTTAATTCACCGGCACCCGATCAGAACCGGTTTGAGCAGGAGTTAATATATTATCTTGAAAAACTTGATATTACAGAAGAAAAAGTGCGACTCCTGAAGCATTGCCAGTTTTTTTTGGAGTGCCTTAGTGAAGACCAGTCACAGGGAAAAAAACTGGGCTTCATCACCCAGGAGATGGGGCGCGAGATCAATACGATCGGTTCAAAAGCCAACCATGCCGGGATCCAGAAGATCGTGGTGCAAATGAAGGATGAGCTGGAGAAGATCAAGGAACAGCTGGGAAATATTCTGTAAATTCAAAATCAGGTATTAGGAATTGGCCATTAGGCATTAGGGAAAAAAGCTCAAAGCTCAAGGTTCAAAGCTCAAAGTTTAAAATACTCAAATTAACACATTAGCACATTTTCACATTCTCAATTGTCCATTGTCAACCACTCAATCACTGACTCATTCACTCATTCAGCCATTCAGTCATTCAGTCATTCAGTCAATCAATCAATCAGTCATTCAGTCAATCAATCAGTCAATCAGTCATTCAGTCAATTTAAATCTCCTCTCCATCATCACCGGGTATGGATCCCATAAACAGAAAAGCCATCATTGTTTCAGCCCCGTCGGGCGCCGGCAAGACAACCATCGTTCAGCGCCTCCTGCATGCATTGCCGTATCTTGATTTTTCGATTTCGGCATGCAGTCGTCCGAAGCGCGACACAGAGCTTCATGGAAAGGATTATTATTTCCTTGATATCGAAGATTTCAGGCAGCGGATTGCGCGTGATGAATTTGTTGAGTGGCAGGAGGTCTATCCGGGCAATTTCTATGGAACCCTCAAATCGGAGCTGGATCGGATCTGGTCTTGCGGAAAGATTCCGGTTTTCGATGTTGACGTACAGGGAGGCCTGAACCTGAAAAAATATTTCGGCGACCGGGCGCTTTCGATCTTTATTCAGCCACCCAGCCTTGAAGCTATGTTTAAACGATTGCAGAACCGGGGAACAGAAACGGAGGAAAGTCTGAAAAAAAGGACCGGGAAGGCTGCATTTGAGATGACCTTCCGTGATAAGTTCGATCGCATCATCGTGAATGATGATCTGGAGCCGGCGTTTGACCAGACGTTGGAGGCTGTAACGGGTTTCCTGGCCGGGTGCCCGGCAGGAACCTGAATATTCATGATCCGAATCTCATTGTGATAACATGGTAAAAGTAACCAGACAGATCAAAACCGGACTTTTTTTCGGTTCCTTTAACCCGATCCACATCGGGCATCTGATGATCGCGGCATATATGGCCGATTACACTGATCTCAGGGAGGTATGGTTCGTGGTTTCGCCCCAGAATCCGCTTAAGGAACGGTCGACCCTTCTTGCCGACCACCACCGGATGGCGCTCGTCAACCTGGCCATTGAGGACGACCGGCGGTTCAAGGCATCGAACATCGAATTCAAACTCCCACGGCCCTCCTATACCATCGATACCCTCACTTACCTTCAGGAAAGACATCCCGACCGGGAGTTGGTCCCCATTATCGGATCGGATAATCTTTCATCTTTTCATAAATGGAAAAATCAGGAAGTGCTAACCGACCTTTATCAATTCTATGTTTATCCCAGGCCTGGTTCTGAAAAAAGCCAGTTCGACGAACATCCCTCTTTCCGGTTTATCGATGCTCCTCTTATTACCCTGTCCTCTTCGTTCATCCGGCAGGGAATCAAAGAGGGAAAAGATATGCGGTACTATCTTCCCGAAAAAGTATGGAACTATGTTCAGGAGATGAACTTTTACCGTTGAAAAATCATCTGGCGCTAAAGACGACTGGTTCCGGGTGGATTGAGACTGGAACTGCCCCATTTCACTGTTGCTCATGCGGTCAATTCTTTTATTTGACCAGAAAAGAGAACGAATTGTGATTGATTAAATGCCTGATTGACGGACTCTGAATTCCAAAGTTGCTCCGGCAAACCTTTTCCTATACTCGACTTCGGCTTTTCTGGTTCAGGTAAACTGCAGAAAGAACCAGAATGGTAACAAATGTAAATAAAAGTCCAAATCCTATAATGGGATGCACTCTATTTTTCGTAGTGATGGGGGAATCATCGCCCATAAAATCAAATCCTGCCCAATAATACGGATGCCTCACCAATGGATCCGATTGATCCAGAAAATCGAGTTTGGCCTTTCGCAGTGCGTCGGACTTATGGTCTCCGGCAGCTAAATAGCGATAGAATTGCGGCATGATGATACTCGATGTATAATCATTGGCATCCCAGATGCTCACGATAACCGAACGGGTACCGGCATTCCTGAAAGCCCATGCCAAGTTAAGATTCCCTTCGCTTTTATTTTTAGCGCCAACGGCCGATTTACAGGCACTCAGCACCACCAGTTGTGATTTTAACTGAAGGTTCATGATTTCATAAAGATTGAGGTTCCCGTCGAAAGAAGAACCGTTGGATATATTATTGAATGCCAATGATATGAATTGCTGATTCCCCTCTTCTCCTATCCCATGGGTCGATAAATGGATGATATCGTACCGGGGTGCCAGTTGTTTGAATTGGTTTTTTGTGGCGCCATAACCCGCGACAAGGGTGGAGGGGAAGATCCTGCTTATCTGTTGACATTCGTTCCGTGCCCCGGGAAGATCGATCATAGCGGTGTCGCGCTGTGTGACCTGGGCAAGCCTTGTCTTCAACTTATTGTTGAATTTCGGGGCCATGGCAAGTAAGACCGGTTCGTTGACAGGATTTTTTTCCTGGTCATACCAGGCTGTAAGGGAGAAAACTTTCTGGGTCACCAGGCGTGAGAGTAGGTACCGGCGTTGAGGGTCCTTTTCAGTGTTGCTGATGGCTAAAGCTTCGAAAGGGATCAGCCAGGTATCGGGAGAAGGAACGATGATCAGCGACCGTTTTCCTTCCAAAAAACCGGTAAAAGAGACGAACAGTTTCCGGTACAGGGCGAAACCCAGGGAATCAATCTTCCTTTCCGGTGTAGCCGGGCTTTTCAGCATATCGATGAAATGGGTCAGACCGGGATAGAGCTCATTGCCTTTGAGGGTTGTCCACCGGACTTTGTCACGGGTGATCATCAACAAGGAGAATTCGTCAGGTGTATAATAATAATCGGGAAAAAATTCAGAGAGATACAAAATGGCCTCATCCCGGCGAAGGCGTTCCTGTACCTTCTGTGCATCAAGTTGAATCTCTTTAATATTTTTCCAGTTTCCCCGGTTCTTTTGAGAGAACCAGTAAAAGCTCTGGTCCAGGGCAATTTTTTTATCGATCAGTGTGTTTTCGAGCTTCTTTTTTTGTTCCTTCGAAACAGTCGTCACCAACTGACTGTTCAACTCATTGATTTCCTTCTGTAACCGGACTAAATCCGGTGGAAGATCGCCAATGTTTGAATCCCGGCTCTCTTCCCCCTTCAGTTGCATTCGGAAGACCCGTTGTGTATTCCGGTATTTTTCAAGGTAGCTGATGGCGGCGGAGAGGTATTTGGAGTCGGGATCGATCGCGTACATTTCCAGGGCATGGTCAGCATAGCTAAAATAGAGGTTGGACCGGGCCTGTTCAAAAGCCAGACGGTTATCCTGATTAGCGATGCGGAGCCTTTGCCGGAAAGAAAAAGCGGCTGCCAGGCTGTCGCATTGCAAAACAGTTTTCAGCAAGATTGGACGGAGGGCAGGATATTTTTCAATGGCCTTTATCAGGTAGCCGGATTTATATGCATATACTAATCGCAGGTAACTATTTTGTGCGTTGTCGATATCCAACGGATTATCAAGGTAGGAGCTCTTATTATATCCGGGAAAAAGGTAAAAATAGGTCCTTTGAAAGGTTTGAAGTGCCCGGATATAATCCCCCTGGCGGGCAAAGAAATCGGCATAGTTGAACCATGACATCACGGTTGTCATACGAATTTCGCCGCGGGTTTTTGCGATCCGTTCGAAAATTTCCGTGTACAGCGCCGCGGCTGTCTGGAATTTCCCTGCTTCTTCCAGGATGTTGCACAGGTTATTCAGGCATTTAACTGACTGAAAGTTATTCTTTCCATACTTTGCATCGAAAACCGCAAGTGCTTTTTTCAGATAGAACACGGCGGAATCATGTCGTGCAAAACGTTTATGATACAGGGCAAGATACCTGTAAACGTTGCCCATCTCGAGGTTGTCAGGACCTCCGGTTTTTTCCCTGATCGCGCGAGCAGTGTGCAGGTAATAATAGCTAGTGTCTTTGTCTTTAAAACTTTCATGGTAGGTACCAAGCCATTCATAGATGTTGGCAGTGTTGGGATGGACAAAGCCAAAACGGGCGACCGACAACTGGAGGGCTTTCTGAAAATACTCCTCGATTATGGAAGAGTTTGAAGCGATAAATCCGATAATGGCGAGGTTCAGATAAAGATTGCCTACCTGCGGATGGTCAGGACCTAACGCTTTGACAGCCTGTGGGATATTTTCACGGATGATGGTTTCTGCTGTATCACATTCATGTTGCCAATAATAGCATTCCACCACGTTGTTGATTATCCTGAACCAGACCGAATCGTGCCGCGGGTATTGGCGGAGGAGGGTCGCGTAGATTCTGAGAGCCGGTACAAATTGTAATTCCGAGAATAAGCGGTCGGCTGTTGAGATCGCTTCACGGTTGGTTTTATCAACCAGATCTTCACCTGTCAGCGATTCGCCCATGGCCCCGTGAACAGCCAGGATCATGAATAACCACGTAAAGATGGCACATGGATAGGTTTTCAAAGAGTGTCAGTTGATGGCTTTCAGTAATTCGGTGGCTTTCCCCTGGTAAGGGTTGGGTGTGGCGACGATTTTTTGCAGGACATCGGCAGCCTCAGTCCTTTTGTCCATGCGGATCCAAGCCAGCGCCAGGTACCATTGGGCAGGACAGGCAAAGGGGCTGCCTCCCCGGATGACGAATTCCAGTAGCTGAATGGCTATGCCGGGGTCTTTCCCGGATGCCAGCAGGGAGTTGGCCAGGTAAAAACCAAGGGTGTCATCCTTAGGATTCAAAGCATTAAGTTTCGTGAAAATGGAAATGGCCGTATCGTAATTGGCATCGGAATAAACGATGAGCCCCGCCTGGAACAATGAATCATGGGAGGTCAGTCCTTGGCCGCTTTTAACGGTGAGGATATCGGGATAGGGGGTAAAATATTCGGTAAAAAGGTTCTGTTGGTTTTTGTTTCTGCCTGAGAACATATAGATCAGGGATATTCCGACAACCAACAGTATTAGCAAGACTGCAGCAACCAGGTAATGGTTGCGGGTAATGACCGGCAACGCAAAGAAGGCGTGATTGGGTGTTCGATGATGAGTATGGTTAATGGATGTATTTGTTAGTCGGTGGATGGTCAATATTCTTTGTTTACATGATAGACAGGTATCAGTATGCAACTTCAACTCAACAGGAAGTTCATGCTCTCTTCCTTCGTTGAGGGCGTCGACCCACATCGCACATGCTTCATCATTCAAATGGCCACCCGGGGTAAACAAACCTGACTGTTCGTTCATGAATACACGTGGTTTAAATTTGTAAATATTTCATTTAAGCCGGATTATCAACTTATTTAATGTGAAGACTTTCGCCGAAATTACGAATGTGTGTCGATCTCTACTACCAAATCTGGCAAATGATCTCATTGCGGTTTGGTTGGTCGGATTATGGTCATTCATATATTAGATTGATCATGAAATTTTTTTTGGAATTCGGTTTTACTGCTTTTGCAATAATAATCAAAAAGATATTGAAAGGTTTCACGGGTGAAAGTATATTCCGGCGGATCTCCATTCAGGAGCATGATCAATTCTGATATTTTTTCATCAATCCATTTCCGGATGGCATCGTCAGTGTTCGATTTCTGTTCCAAAACACCAAAAACCTTTGTCAGCCGATCATATACCTGAGTTTTGGTTTTGCATATGTCAGGGTTGTTCATGGCATCAATGTGCGTAAGGATTACGGCCATCGTTTCATCCGTGATTGAGTGATGTTTCAGGTCGTCGAAATGGATGGGGATCCGAAAGATGGCTTTCAGACAGAATTCGATCTTATCACGTTCGACGGGGTAGGTTCTGAGTATCGTATTCAGACGCGAAACGGCCTCCTTGATCATGAGCTTTTGTGAAGGCGATATCTCGGATGCCGGTCGGGCGCTCATCCATTCGGATATCTTCTTAAAATCCTTAATATCCGAGAAAGAAACAAAACGATAGCGTCTTTTTCTCTCGGAATTTCGAATTTCACGGCACATATTTTCTATAACGACGGAAAGATAGGTTGAGAACCTGGCTTTTCCTTTATACGAACCAATAATTTTCTGTTCCCTGATCAGCAGCAGTTCATTGATCTTTTGAACCAGTTCGTCCAATTGATCCATGCGGTAGTAACAATTTACGATCAGAACGTGAAAGACGGTATTTCGGATTAATGGGATATATTCGATAAAATACTCGCCTGGTGGCATTACCGGATAGGTTTAGATCGGAGAAGCCTTGCATCTCACCGCAAAGAAAGGGTAAAGGTAGGAAAAATAACTCTGATAAAAGCAAATACACCCTTCCAGAAAAAATCATCTGACTACCATTTTCTTTATAAAATATCTTTGCACTCTGTCATCGGTGTAAATAATCCTGAGCATATACATACCTGGAATCAGGTCTTTTGTATCGATTGTCAGGGTGTACTTTCCAGGCTTCATCTCATCATTCAGTACGATCCCAGTATTTATGCCGATGCTGTTAACAACAACAGCGGAAAAATGGCCCGGCCTTCCAATCGTGAAGTCAAGGGATGACAAATCATCTGAGGGGTTTGGATACATTTCGCCGATCTGAAGTCCATCGCTATCAAGCTGAATTATGGGTATGATATTGGCTCCGTCAATTTTCAGTTCATACGGCGTCTCCATCGTACCTGATTCGGACAGTGAAGAAAATTCCATCCGGTTATTTACTTCATACAAGGACTTTTCTTTCGAGAGGTAGACCCTGAATGACAATTGATCTCCGTTTTCGATGTCAGATCCTACGCTAAGAAATATATGCCCATCAAGACCCGGAACCGGTGATGCCATCCCCATGCATTCATCGCCGCTGTAAACATAAACGATATCGTTTGAGTCGGTGGCCCGTATGCCATCCGGTAATACAATCGCCGCAATGATTTGCATGGTATACTTCGGGTTTAAACCAGGGTAGTCGCCCGTTGGTGACAGTGTAAATCTTGTATTATTCTCATCTGCCGGATCCGGTACCGATTGATCAAAACCTGTTGGATAATTCAATACCGACGAATTAGATAAGGATATGATATACCCTTTACCCTTTTTCAAAGTTGTCAGACTCCCGACCCATTGGCTGCCTGTATACACTGAAAAAGTTGTCTGCGCTTCCATCCGGTCGTTCATTACCGGCGCCGGTATAATGCCTCCCAATGCAGTATTGATTGGGAGATCTACCTGAGGCAGATAGCCAATCCAGGGATATCCGCTTCCGATGGTAATTGGTAACACGGGTACAGGTTGTCCGACAACACACCACTTCTGCTGTGTACATAATTTCAGCTTATACATAGCTGCGGGGTTGATCGCTTTAAGACTCCCTACCCAGTGACCTGAATAATAGACCGCGAAGGCTTGTTGTCCGATGATCCGGTCGTTCTCACAGACATTCAATCCTGAAAACAGTGGATTCAGAGCCATGGAACCCGGATTAACGTTAACAGAGAACCAGGTGTAACCAGTTCCGAAATCGATACATAGTTCGATCAATCCGCAATGTAATTCGAACGGATCGGTTAAAGTGCCTATTTCAGAAGGATCGATGAAGGTGACGGTCTCCGCAATCGGACATTCCTCGCAAGAGGCGAACTTCCATGCCTTGAAGGTAACTGCCTCGCCCGACTGAAGATTTGAGGTAATAGTCAGAAATACAAGGCCGTTCATTGAAGGAACCGGATGGGCTATGCCTCTGCATTCTTGGCCGACAAAAGCACCCACTGCATCATACGGATTGATGGATAGAACGCTGGAAAGGTAAAGACTTGCAATCAAATGCATGGAGTACTGCTGGTTTTGTACGGGCCGCCATGAAGGCTCACAGGGTCCGGCGGCTTTCTGCATAATTGCAACCTGTACCGGGGTTGTTCCTGAAACTGTCACGGTTATAGTGGCCGTTCGTTCCACTGGCAGCGTGTTGACTGTGTAATTGGCCACGATCGTGCCATTCCCGTTTCCGGTTGGCGTCACCGTACACCAGGCCTGATTGCTCGAGGCTGTCCAGGGACAATTAGAAGCAACAGTGTAGCTTACCAAGCCTTCAGGAGAGGCAGGAACAACCTGGCTGGCAGGTGTGACCGATAGTGTACAAATTACCTGAGTAGGATATACTGTGATCACGTAGGATGAATTCGGTCCTGTACATCCACTGGCGATCGGTGTGATGGTCACCATCGCGGACACCGCACCCGCGCCGGTATTGGTTGCGATAAATCCAGGCACATTGCCTGAACCGCCTGCCGGCAATCCAATTGAAACGTTGTTGTTAACCCAGGAAAAACCGGTTCCGGACACAGGACCGGAAAGATTGGTAACAGGCGCAACATCTCCATTATAATAATTCTGGTCGGTCACTGTATTTACTATTGGAGTTGGATTGACCACAATGGTAAAGGTCAAGTCAGGTCCGTTACAACCATTGGCTTCCGGAGTGATGATAATCAATGCAACAGCCGGTGTTGTTCCTGTGTTGATAGCAGTGAAAGAGGGAATATCGCCCGATCCCAACGGAGACAGGCCAATGGAAGGATTGCTGTTTGTCCAGGTAAAGGTGGTTCCCGCGACAGGACCCGTCACTGAAACGGATGGGGCTATTTCACTGTTGCAATAGTTTTGGTTTGCAATTGGATTGACAGTCGGGAGTGGTTGTACTGTGACAGATTTTGTTGCGGTACCAGTACCACAACCGTTTGAATGGAGGTAACTCACACTGATCGTCTGAGAACCAAGGCTGGTCCATGTGACCGTGATGGCAGGGGTTCCGGCCCCCGAGGTTATGATCCCTCCCGAAGATACCGACCAATTGTAAAACGACATTCCCACTTCGGTACTGTAAACGATACCGGGTGTATTGACACATACTACTGTTTGACCTGTAATGGTGGGAGCAGGCAATGGATTAACGCTTACATTCAGGGGAGGTGAATCGGGCCCAGTTCCGCAAGAATTCGTGCCTCTTACTTTGATTGCGCCTGACAAGGCACCGGATGTACAGGATACTGTAATTGAATTGGTGTTTCCACCCGCGATGATGGAAAAACCCTGTGGAAGCGTCCACAGGTAACTTGTCGCATTCCCGATGGGGGCACTGTAATAGTTCATTCCTGTTTGACCGGGACAGATCGATGTGGGGCCGGTAATAGGATTGCCGGGATGAGGTAGACATGTTATGATTTCGAACGAATCGCTCACAACTGAACTAAAGGTCTTCAGACTGTCTTTAAAATGATAGTTGATGATATGACTACCCGTCGATAAAGCAGGAGTTGCAACGGAATCAATCAGATGAAAATACTTAACAGGATTGGATAAGTTGATCATTGTTGCCGAAGAAAAATCATTATCAAACCAGTATCGGTATGCGATTATTCTATTGTTGATTGCTGATGCTACCTGATCTTTCACGAAATACTGGGTAAGCACCGCACTCCATTCGCCCATGCTGTCCTTAAACCGAAAGTGGAGCAGATGAAAACCGACAGGAGTGGAGCTTAGATCGATATTGGTGTTTAGGTGAAAATACTGTGACGGTGTTACATTCTGTACGATCTTATTGCCGTAACCGCCGTCTACCCAATATTCATATGTAACGATCTGTTTGGGTACAATTACATTCTCGGGATACTTCATAAAATATTGGGTGAGCACACCGCTCCATTCTCCCTTATTGTCTTTGAACCTAATGTTCAGTAAGTGAAACCCGGCACTATATGCACTCAAGTCAAGTGTAGTGTTCAGATGGTAATATTGTGAAGGAGTGACACTCTGGCTTACTCTGCTGCCATATCCGTTATCCACCCAATACTCGTATGCCACGATCTGTTTAGCAACAGACACATTCTGAGGGCATTTCATAAAATACTGGGAGACGACACTACTCCAGACGTTCGCGGTATCGGCAAACCGGATGTGAAGCATATGAAATCCTTCGCTGACCTGGCTTACCGGAAAGGTTGCAATAAGATGAAGGTTTTGTGCAGGAGTTATTGAAGTAACCACCTTATCGGTCAGGTTATCGTCCACCCAGTATTCATATTTCTTTATCTTGTTCTGTGCCTGCAGAGCGCCAAAGATATGCAGCATGATGATCCATACCAGTATCTTTTTCATTTCCTGTGGGTTTAGGTCGTAACGAAACCTTTAGTATTTTATATTAAGTCTGATTTACCTTTCCTGGGCTGAGACTTTCATATCGACCGACAGATTACCAGTAGGGCTGACTACTGTACCGATGTTTTTACTGCCGATATGTGGATTAAAGGGCATGGCAGCTTCTTTATATGGGTATAACGTTCCATAAATTCCCAGATCGGTGCCGTCGGTGCCATAATTTTTAGCAGGGCTTGAAGGTAGTAAGTGATAGTTATTGGTATAGGAAAAGTCCGTGGTGGTGGCGTTTACAAAAGTGTTCACGGCCATTTGATCCGAAAGATTATTGTTGCAGACGTTGGTCGATCCGCAGTTATAATTTCCGCCCCCCAGAATGTTTGTGGTACAAAAAAGATTGTTGTTGTACACGGAATTACTCCCCAAAGAAATCGTATATGAAGTGCTCGTAATGATGATATTATTGTTGATAATACTGTTGTCAACATTAAGAGAAGAACTGCAATAGAAAATATTATTATTGAAGATAGCCGGGGACGAATAATATAATCCTGACCTGAAAATATTTTTTTCAAACAGAATGGTTGAGACTTCTCCATACAATGATGGATCAATGACATTTTCACGAACGATGATCCCCTGAGATGCTGATGAGCTACTGTACGTCAGGTACAACGATACAATATAACATCGTTCTATCCGGTAGTTGTTCACAGTCTGGTTATTGGTAGTGGTTCCGAATGATATACTATTCAACTTACATCCGCTGATGGAACCGTTGTCGGCACCGGTAATAAGGGTAATGTTGCTTACAATGGTTGGATTTGTGGCTATGGTGGAATCGGGATAATGACCTGCTCCCACGATAGTCAGTTTTTTATTAATGATTACCTGGGATGAGGGATTGATGCCGCCTCCCGGCAAATAGATCGTATCCCCGGCTGCCGCTGCAGTGACCGCGGCGGTAAGATCCCCGTAGAATGAAGCATTCCCGTTGTGCATGACGGTTATTTTTGACACCTGTCCCATCGTCGCTTGCGCGAAAAACATTACGAACAATGCCATAAGGCATGTCAGTTTGAATTCGATTTTCATAATTTTGAGTTTTTCACTGATTTAACCTTAAAGAACAATCATTTTCAATGTTTTAATCCAGCCGTCACGATTGACGCAAATGAGGTAGATGCCCGGCGACTGATCCTGCAATGAAACCTCAAGTATTTCTGTGTTTTGTGATCGCCGCGTAAACACCACCCTCCCGTTCATATTCAATATCCTCACTGTTGTCCATTCATCGGGTACCGTGTTTGAAAATTCAACCAGGAACCTTCCCTCAGAAGGATTTGGATAAATTCTGACCCAATTATCGGCACCACCGGTCAGCGTAATATTCTCCTGTTCTCCTGCCGTTCCGATGGGCGAATAGGAATATGAATAACAATACATTCCGGTGGTAGTAATGGTACCCGAAAGGTATCCTCCCGGTGCCACCTTGACCCCGGGCAGGAGTCTTATTTTTTCGCCGGCGATGAAACGGGCCACTCCGCCGGGTTGAACGGTAAATGAGGTTCCGTTTCCCGCTACCGTAATGGTCTGATAGGCATTAAAACACCGGTTTTGTCCATCTAAAATGTTAATTCCGTACACTGAAATGTTATTTTGGATCAGGTAAGAGATGATGAACGGATCAGTCATGGTGCCCAATTCGCCCGAGTTTTGAAAGGCAACGATCTCATTTGCATCGACAATTTCGTCGGTGTTATGCAGATAGATTTTAAATGTAATAGCCTCGCCCGACTCTGTATTTGATCCTACACTGAGGAACAAAACACCTCCAAGAGATGGAATGGGGCTGGCCACACCCCGGCACTCCGGACCTGCAAAGGCTCCGACCACATCTGCCGAATCAAGGGAATATATGCCCTGGGCGATCTCAATTTTCCCGATCACACTCATGTTGTACCTTGGGTTAATCAGTGGGATCCAGTTGGGTGGCCCGATTATTCCGGCCTGTGTGATATCAATCGTTATGGAGGGCACTCCCGGCGAAGCAATAGTTATGGTAGAGGTTCGCGTTGCGCTTGATGTATTGGCTGAACAGGTAACCGTGAAGGTGCCGGAACCAATCCCCGTGGTAGGCGAAAGTACACACCAGATCTGGTCGCTCTCAGCCGTCCAGTCACATCCATCGGTAGCGGAAACTGCAAAAGAAAAGGAGCTACCGGGAGAAGGAAAATGATGAAATGACGGCAAAACCGACAAAGTGCACGACGTGCCGCCATATGTGAAAATATAGGGATTATCCAAGGTTCCTACTTCAGAATAACTCTGAAAAACAAGCGTCTGGTTTGCGTCGTATATCTGATTTTCCGCGGCCAGGAAAATCTTGAATGTGATTTGTTCGCCCGAGATCTGATCGGAACCGATCGAAAGGAATAAAAGTCCGTTCATTCCGGCAACAGGAGAGGCAACTCCACGGCACTCAGAACCTACAAAAGCGCCCACGAGGTCGTTTTCATTCAATGAAAAGCCTCCACCCGAAAGCTGGATTTTCCCGACAACGCTCATCGAATATTGAAGATTTGGCTCCGGGACCCAGTTTGACTGCGAAGGTGCAGCTGCCTGGGTAACGGTGAAAACCACAGGGGCGGGTACTTCGGGTCCGGCTATGTATACATTTGCTGTCCGTTGAGTATTGGTTGTATTTTGAAGATAACTCGCAGTAAGCACGGCATTCCCGGATCCAAAAACAGGTAACACGGTGAGCCATTCGGCATCATCGACAATCACCCAGTCGGTATTGGCGGTAACGCTGTAAACCGTTGATCCGGCAGTATAGGGGACAGATTGATTGAGTGGACTGACTATGATGAACGGATTAACGACAACCTGAAAATTGAACTGCCAATAGGACGGATAAGAATAATGTTGCATGTTTCTGACAACCCGTATGGTGTCATTGTCCGGCATGCCGATCTGTGCCGAAAAGGTCACCAATGTTGAGTCGGTCGGCATCAAAGTAAAATCATCCGGTTGAATATTGAACCAGGGTTGTGGGATATATTCGAAATGATTAACAGTCATCGAATTAAAATAGTAGTATTGATTATCGTCATCCCAGTAAAAATATGCCGGGCTTTTACACTTGTAAATGTATTCGTAGGGTTCGTTAACGTAGATTTGTTCGTTGAAGGTATAAAGAAATTGAGCCGGGGAAGTGGTTACAGTCAGGGTCAGGGTCATATCTGACCAATTACCATTCTGATCGTTAATAACGGTTGTGTATATGCCTGGCGTAACGGGAGCCGTGAATATAAAATCGACCTTAGTGGCAATGCCATCGGCATAGTCGGTAAACTGGGCGGGTGATATTTCAAGCCAGTCGACCGGAGGATTCTCAACCAGGGAGGCCGACAAGGCGGATCCATTTGTTCCAGTCGCCCAATAGTATAAAGATCCAGTAAAGGAATGTCCGGGCGTCAGTTCAACGTTGTAGAAATCTAACCCTGAAGAATGGTCGGAAAAAGCGGATAAGGTTTTCGCATTCCCTTGTAAATCTATGGTCCCGAACCCCGTTCGTGGTTGCAGGGTGTCGGAAAATATTCGTCCCGATGTTTCAACCGAGGCGAAATTAATATTGTCATCGGGATAGGCGGTGACTCCGACGAAGAAAAAAAATAGCAACAGCATGTATGAAAACAGTTTCATCGCCAAATTTTTAAGTGAATCACCAGACAATCATTTTTTTTGCGTAAATCCTGCGGGTACAATCATCCGTGTAAGTGATCCTGAGCGTGTACATGCCGGGGATGAGGTTCTTTGCATCAAGATTAAGCGCATATTTTCCGGGACTCATTTCATCATCCATCGCGATACCCTTGATAACCCCGATATTGTCAATAATAACAGCAGAGATATGGCAGGGTTTTACAACTGTGATGTCGAGGGAGGATAAAGCATCGAAGGGATTGGGGTATATTTCGCCAATCTGAAGTTCATCGTTCCCGGCCTGAATGATCGGAACGGCATTGGCTCCGGCCAGATCAAGTTCATAGGGCGTTTCCATGGTCCCGGTTTCAAGCTGGGAAGAAAATTCCAGGGTGTTTTTCACTTCATACAGTGTCTTTTCCTGAGCAAGGAAAACCTTGAATACCAACTTATCGCCCGATTCAATGTCGGAACCGACCGTCAAAAATATCTTTCCATCCAATCCCGGAACCGGTCCTGTCATCCCCCGGCATTCGTTGCCGCAATAGACATAGACAACATCTTCAGGATCGGTCGACAATACCTTACCGGCTTTTGTGACTGTAGCAATGATCTGCATGTTGTACTGAGGGTTGACCCTGGGATAATCGCCCGTGGGTGAAAACGCTATTGCCTGGGTTTCACCAGGTTCCACGTGTACCTGATTATCAAATCCGGTGGGATAGGTGAGGGTTGAAGGGTTGGCAAGGTGAATGACGTATCCTTTCCCCTTTTGCAGAGTCGGAAGGCTTCCCACCCATTGACTTCCGTTATTGACGGCGAAGGAGGTCTGCGCGTTAAACCGGTCGTTGAGAACGGGGGCTGGTACAATACCAGTCAGGGCTGTATTGATGGGCAGATCGCTCTGCGGCAGATAACCGATCCAGGGATAGCCGCTTCCGATGGAAATAGGAACGATTGGCACCGGGGTTCCGACTTTGCTCCAGTTTTGCGAGGTGCATAATTTCAGCTTGTACATCGCGGTCGGACTGATGGCGCTAAGCGACCCAACCCATTGGTTTCCGAAATAGGTGGCAAAGGTTTGCTGGCCGATGATACGGTCGTTCTCACAGGCATTCAGGTTGTCGAACAACGTGTTCAGGGCCATCGACCCGGGATCGATATTGACCGAAAACCAGGTGTATCCGGCCCCGAAGTTGATGCATAGTTGCACCGATCCGCAATGGAACGCAAAGGGATCGGTAAATGCGCCGATTTCCGATTGATCGATAAAGGGTAATGTTTCCGCTATCGGGCACTCCTCGCAGGTGGCCGACTTCCAGGCTTTGAAGGTCACGGTTTCGCCCGAGGCAACATTCGAGGTGATGGTCAGAAAAATAAGGCCGTTCATTGATGGCATCGGGTAAGCCAGTCCTCTGCATTCCTGGCCGACGAATGCTCCGACGGCATCTGCTTCATCGGTAGACAAAACGTTGGATATATAGAGGTTTGCTACCACATTCATCGAATACTGTTGATTTTGAACAGGCTGCCAGGGAGGGGGACAAGGTCCCGCGGCCTCCTGGATTACAGTAACCTGGACAGGATTAAGGCCTGCAACCGTAACCGTGATAGTAGCGGTTCGGGGTACCGGCAGCGTGTTGACCGTATAATTGGCTACAATCGTGCCATTCCCGCTTCCCGAAGGCGTTACTGTACACCAGGTCAGGTTGCTTGAAGCCGTCCAGTCGCAGTTGGAGGTGACGGTAAATGAGGTGGCCCCTGCCGGAGATGCGGTGACATTTTGATTTGAAGGGGTTACGCTAAGCAAGCATGGCACTGCCGCCTGGGTAACCGTGACCTGAACCGGGGTTACTCCTGCAACCGTCACGGTGATCGTGGCCGTGCGGGAAATTGGCAGGGTATTGGCAGCGTAATTGATGTCGATCACTCCATTCCCTGTTCCGGAAGGCGTTATCACCGTGCACCACGTCTGGTTGCTGGTTGCCGTCCAGGAACAATTGGAAGTCACTGAAAATGATGTTGAACCAGCCGGAGAGGCTGGTATATTCTGGTTGACCGGCGCAACGCCCAGTGAACAGGACCCGGCCCCCTGGGTCACAGTCACCAAAACCGGCGACACACCGGCTACTGTAACGGTAATGGTGGCCGTTCGCGGGACCGGCAGCGTGTTAACCGTGTAATTTGCTGCGATCGTGCCATTCCCGCTTCCCGAGGGCGTTACTGTGCACCAAGTCTGGCTGGAGCTGGCTGACCAATCGCAATTCGAGGTAACGGTAAATGAGGTGGCGCCTGCCGGCGATGCCGGAACATTTTGATTTGCTGGGGTTACGCTAAGTGTGCAGGTGATGGCAGTCTGTCCCCCGGTAAATGCGCCGGTTGCGGTAACTCCTGTTGCATTGAGTTGATGCAAGTTTGTATTGGCAGGGCTATATGTTACGGTTGGAGGAGGATCTACCCTAAGGCAGGAGAGACTGCTTTCATTTCCCACCACATCAGTTGTAAGATATTGAAACATGCCGCTGAACTGCAGGCTGGCTATCCCGCTTTGGGTTAGCGTCCAGTACCGTTTGAGGTAGTTCACTGTCATTCCTGGCCAGGGACTGTTCGCTAACTTAACCCCCACATAATTTCCCGTCGTAAAGGAGCCGCCGGAAAAGGTGAGGGTGACAGGCGAATATTCGGCGGTGTTGGTCGCGTCACCCACCGGCCAGGTAAAGCTCCCGGTAAATCCAGCTGAAAACTCTTTCCTAAGCTCACCGGTTCCGGTAGCAACCACCATCGCTGTTGCAGAAAGGTTGCCTGTCACCGAAGCCGATGGGCCCATATTGAGATGGTATGCTCCCAGGACAATCCTGCCGTTCAGGAAATTAAGCACACCGTTGACAGTGGTGTTTCCTCCGATGGTGATCCCTGCCGGATTGGCAACTTTCATGTCCTGAAGTATGTTTTGTCCTAGTATGGTCTGGTTGGTCGTTCCAGAGAATTCAACCAATCCGGCACCCAGTGAATTAGGAACCGTGTATTCGTTGGTCAGGCCCTTTTTCAGGGCCAGCGTTCCCGAATTACCGAGCAATGCTCCGTTTTTGATCACCAGGTTTTCGGCCGACATCAGGGTGGTACCCAGAGCTACTTTAAATGTGGTACCCGGGCCAATAAGGGTCTGTGCCAATGATGACGGAGAAAAGCCAGGATACTGAAAAAGGAAAGAAATTAAAAAAATCAATCGTGCCAAACCTCCCAGCAATCTTTTAAAGGATATATTTTTCATATCGTAATTATTTAAATTCATTTGTTAAAAGCAGTTTATATCGTTTGATCAAGGAAAGTTTGCTTTAGAAAACTCATTAGTCTCCTTTTAGCACGTATCGTAGATGATTTGTACCGGTATAAAAAATACATTGGAAGCGGGCCCATTATAAATAAATACACCGGTCCTCCTGATATTACCGTGATTAAGAAAATGATCAAGGCAAAGATTAACGATACGACCACAGCAAATGAAACAGGAACTTTAAGGGCCCAAACGACATCTTTACCTTTACAGGAGAGTGAGAATCTGACATTGTCAATAATGACCGTCACTTTATCAATATCTGTAATCTCATAAATAAAACCATTCTCATCCAAATGTTTCAGGATATCATTTAAAAAAAGCATAGGTCTCTCTTTTTTCATCGGCCAATTACATTTTTCCTTTTTGATTTTTATCCTCGATAACGCCACCAATGATGGCGCCTGCAATGCCTCCAACCACGACGGCAATGATCGTGGCAACATGGAAAACCGGGAGAAGCCGGCCTGCGATCAGGCTCACAATGATATAGGCTGCGCCGGCTCCGATAGCTGAATACAGATTCATATTTAATGTGTTAGCTTACTTTTCAAATCCATCAACTTTTTATTTCCGGGATCAATGATCAATCCTTCTTCAATATATTTCAGAGCATAATCATTCAGCCCCATTTGCATGTTGAACTGAGCCTGCTTTATTTTCGATTCAACCAACGCATTGTTAATGTTCTGTTCTGTAAATTTTCGGGTCGATGTACTTATGGAATAGATACAATCATAGACCACAGGAAGAGAGGATTCGAAAGTGGCTATAGTTGATGTGTAATTGATAGTAAAATGAGTATTGTTTTGAATAAAATCGATAAGCAGCATTTTTTTATTCATTTTCTTAAGAGTAATCGTGGTGCTGATATACTGAATTTTATCTATCGTGAACTGTTTTGATGACAGGGTGACATCATACGATTGGTACTTCTCTTTCATCCGTGTATCGCTGTTTCTTGATGATCGTAGCAGCTCTTCAAAATTTTCATATGGATTTGGTTCTCCGATAATTATTATGTTCATTTTTTCAATCCGGGGATTCAGAAATTTGACCTTTCCTCTCGAAGTTTCGGTATAGGAGCTAATATTCCAGCCATCAGGTTTGATGACACTGAAAAAACCGTTTGGGTCCTGATAAAGATTATATCCGGGTTTCTTTGTCTGCGCAAACAATGCGCAGGCTAAAGAAATATAACAGATTAAAAAAAGATATTTCTTCATAAGTCAATCATATTTATCTTGTTATATCATTTTTTTGCTATTTTATCCTGAGTTGTTGTATACCAGGTGATCCATTTGAGAGGGTCATAAGGAAAATCTTTTCCTGAAAGTTTTTGGAGGGTAATATTGGCATTGGTTTTCCTATATTCAACAAATATTTTCTCTGGATCATCAAATGGGAGATATAGCGATAGTATTAATGCCGGAAAAGCTGGCTCACCGATGGCACAAAACGCTTCAACCGCATTTTCGCCTGCGGTGAAGTCCTTGGCGCCGAACAATCTCTGAATATCTCCATGCCTTATCAAATAGGCGTTGCCCAATGTATTCATCAACGCCATACATGCGCCTTTTGCATAGGCTCCCATTTCCGACAAATCTGTTGCAGCATCGGCACTCGAAATTAATTCCCCTTTATGCAATATTTCAATTTTAGTTTTTACCTCTTGTGGTGCATTTCGTTCCCATTTGTTTAATAAATCCAAAGTGTAAGATTCAAAAGTCTGCAGAATAAGTGAGTCAGACATCGGGCCATGAATGGTTTCTTTAAGCACTTTGCGGAATGAGCGCAATTCGGATTCCACAACATTGTCTTTGGGGTATTCTTTTTTCCCACAAGAAAAAAGCAGAGAAAGAAACAAAAAACCAATTAAATGAATACCAACTGTTCTTAATTCAGATAACTTCATTTTTCCCTCCATTTTTAGGAATGTTTTCATTTTACTGACTGACAATGATATAATCAATGTATGCACCAGGGACCTCTTGCCCAATGACTTTCCATTTGAATGTATGAGTTCCAGTAGGGAATGTATAACTATGAAGAGTCCAGTTGTTTTCGTTAAATGTCATTTTTAAAACATTATCAATATAAAATGAGGTTGAAACTTTACCTCCCCAATATCCCTCAGATCCATGATAATAAAAGGAAATAAATCCATTTGGTGTGGAGGTAACAGTCCTAGAAAATTGGATTGAATCACCAACTTGATTAGCCATCAAACAATGAAATAATTCATAAGGACTCCCTGTCGTCGTCACCCCCCATCCTATCCCCGACCAGGTGGTCGGGAATCCTGTTTCAAAACCTTCGTAATAGGCATTGGTCGTTGTGAAGGTAAGGTCGGCGCCATAGGTGATTCCCGCAGAGTTGGTGGCATAAGCCCTTACATGGTAGGTTGTATTGGGGGCTAGTTTATCGAGAGTGCCGTTGAAGGCCCCCGCTCCACTGCCACAAACTATTTTACTGTGATTCACTGTTGGATTGGGCGATGTTCGCCAGCAAAATCCCCGTTCGGTTGCCGCCGGATTACCGCCCGAAGTAACATTGCCAAAAGCCAGGGCTGTGGTTGAGGTGATGCTCGTAACCTCATCGGTTGTTACAACAGGAAGCGTTCCTTTCGTTTTCACAATAATATTGTTACCATAACTGGTCCCCATGCTATTTGTAGCGTACGCCCTGACATAATAGGTGGTATTTGGAGTAAGCGCGGTCATCAGACTGGCAAAAGCCCCGATCCCTGAACCGTTGATCGTTTTATTATTCGCAGTGGTCGGGTTTGATGAGGTGTTCCAGCAAACACCCCTTATGGTAACAGGCGCACCGCATTCGCTCATCACTTCACCGCCGGTCATGGCCGTGGTCTGCGTTACATTGGAGCTGTCGGTTGTATTGACCACTGGGGCAGTGGGATTGGTGATAAAATTGATCTCATTCCCGTACATGGTGCCCAAACTGTTGGTCGCGTAAGCCCGTACATAATAGGTTGTGTTGCCGGTAAGTCCGGTAAGGTTACTGGTAAAACTACCGAAGCCGCTCCCATCGGTGGTTTTGCTATTTATCGTGGTGGGGCCGGGAGAAGCGCTCCAGCAGACGCCCCGGGCCGTGATGGGATTGCCGCCGTCACCGGAGATGGTTCCGCCGCTGGTTGCCGTCGTCAGTGTGATATTGGAAGCGCCGGTGGTATTGATGTTGATGGTGGTAAACGCAACATCATTCCCGTAGTTTGTACCTACACTGTTTGTCGCGTATGCCCTTACATGATACAAAGTATTGGGCGTTAATCCGGTGATATTACTGATAAAAGATCCTGCACCTGATCCATCGGTGGTTTTCGGATCGGCTGTAGTAGGATTAGCCGAGAGGCTCCAGCAAACACCCCTTGCCGTGACCAAGGCGCCTCCGTCGTTTACATTCCCTCCGCATGTAGCCGATATCGACGAAATATTGGAAACAGCACTTGTGGCTACAGTCGGGACGCTGGCGGCCTGGGCGGCCCATGTCGGCACTGAACCATTCAGTATCAGCGCCTGGCCACTGGAACCTACCGGAACTCCTGCCCATTGGATGCCGTTCCAGTAAAGCATATCGCCTGCATTAGTCCCATTTGGGGCAGTCAGAGGAATCCAGCGAACACCATTCCAGTAGTAGTTGCCCGGGTATACATTGTTCGGGGCTGTTCCGGCCGTTGCAGTGTTGTAAACCAGCAACCCCACTGCCGGACTTGTAACCGGAGCGGCCACATTCACGGCAGTAAGCGCAACCCGGGGCGGAAGAAATCCTTTGTTTGAGGATTTAACATCGAGCATGGCCGATGCATCATAAGTACTTCCATCAGTATTGATGGCTACCTGGGCAGTGCCCTGATATGACCAACATAACAGTGACAAAGCCAAGAATGTCAACGAGCGTAATTGTTTCATATTCTTTTGATTATTGGGTTTCAAATAGGATTACTATAATTTAACCGTCTTTACGGGTAACCACGGTGCCCAACGCTTATGGCATGGCATCATGTTAATTGCAGGGTGCATTATTCACAATTGTGACGATCTAATCTGTGTACATCAATTTCTCTATTAGATAACGAAGAAGGGTGGTTTTGGAGAAGTGTCAACGAATTTTTGAATCCTTCCAAAATTAAAGGATGAAATAATTGTGTGGAATAACCTAATTAGGGTATTTTTACGTTCTCTATTTTCATTTCTCCAGCCAGCGATAATAAAACCATTTTGAACCTAAGAGCTCGGAAACTTCCACCGACAAACAAAGAACTAAAATGAATAGACAGAGATTGTTTTTCCATTTACATAGATTTTCACGGTAAACAACCGACCGTATATTATGAATAAGCTGCTCCCTCAAAAATGATTTTTTTATTTCCGAGTAATTGGTATTTCTGCTTATTAAATTTTTGCATTACCTCAAGTATCAGCGGAAGCTCTCTTTTCTTTTTTAATTGCACCGTAATTGTTTTCCTTTCGATGGTAATATCGGCGCCATTGAGCACAAATTTATCATACAGGGTTTGTGCTGAAAGATGCGAGTACCGGCCCAGTTCCATTGCAAACAACCTGTATAGATTATGAGCGAGAATACTCATGGTGAGATCAAAATCAACTTTAATGACCATCGATGAAGAGACCAGGTTGAGGTGAAAGAAATCAATGTGTTCGGAGATCTCTTTTTCGACCAACCAACGGCGTGCATATTTTCTGATTATTTGCTCGATTGGTAAATCATAGTCATTTGTAATAATAATCGCGGGCTTTATTTTCCCGTTACCCGTGATGGTGATTTGTCGTATCTCGTTGTCGTAACCCGTGAGAAAAACTTTCTCATCATACACGTGCAATGTTCTGCTCTTATTCCCGGCACATTCGACCTTCACGTCTTTCCATCCTTTGGCAGGGAGCTTGGCGATGCGGTCAAGGATCAGCTTGCCTCTGCGGCGGATGGTGATAAATTTGATCTTGTCCTTATCGAGCTTCTTTAAGTTTTCGTAATTGGTGAACTTGCTGTCGAAAACAAGATACCTGAGTTTGTTGTCCTTTTTCGTATTTCCTTCGCGGTAAAAGTCAAGGAACTCAAGAACAACAGCGCTTTCGTCTTTTTGCAACACATTGGCGCTTGCATAATCGATCAGTCCGCTGTCAGGATCATGGGCCAGTAAGGCCAGCATACTGCCAAGGGCCTTTCCGCGTTTACCCGACCAGTTGTTTTCCAAATGGCTGTCATCGCCCCAATAGGGGATTGTGGTAAAATCGAGGTTAGCGGTATCTTCCAGTAATCCGTACTTTAGCCACAACTGATGAAGCTGCTTTAAGAAGGCCTGATTCATCGCTGTGGTTACCCGATCAGAATACGAAGTGTACCAGGCTGTTTTTGGCAACACATTGAGACCGGCAAACAATCCCATACCCCGGTCCATGCACCAGGTATCATCCGATGAATATCGGCGGCGGTTGGCCAGTTTCAGGGCCAGGAAACACAATATGGACGAGTCCTTGCTTATAACCGAGGTGCCGGGATAGTTTGATTGGGCTATCACGGTATCGATCTCATAGCGTTTGATAAGGGGCAAAAACATCAGAATACCTGCATTGGAACTTTTGAAGGTCTCATTGTCAAAACTTAAGGGGACAGATTTTTCCGCCTGTATCTGAACCTTGTCCAATTGCTGTTTTACAAGTTTTGTGCGCCTTGGCAAACGAGAAAAGCCTTCTGAGGCAATGATGTTGTAAATATTCTTTTCTGAAAGTGAATGCCCCAGCCCGTCAAGGGCGACTTTGATATCGGGCACCGAATAATACTTCTTGCGCATATCAATAATCACCGATTTGGCCCCAAGGGTTTCTGTGGATGTTTTTCTTCCGGGAGTGTGTTCGACAAAGAATATGCTGCCGGAAGTACCATCACCGATCTTCTCCCTGAATGAAGATACCAGGGAGGTAAATGCACGGTAGGTATAGCCAAAATGATCGGCTACCTCCTGGGCCGAAAGGTCTTCAACGTAATACATCCTGAGTGCTTCGTATTGCTTGTGGGCCACTGATTTTGGCTTCAAAAAGAAGGATGCAAGACTCATAGTACTGTTTATTATTACCATGATAAAGATAATACATATTCACTAAATAATAACAGTAATACATGATCTTTTTATTAACAAATTGACAGAAAGCTGTTTATATCATTAATGAATGATCTATTCACAAATTATTGGTAATCATAATCATGCTATCATTCATTATTATACCGTACTTTAAAATTCATGAATGCATCATTTTCCATCTTATATACCTCAATATCAATTCATAACGTTAAGCATTTTGGAAAATCCAAAAAGTGAAATACGGTCAATTATTGACGTGAAAATCTGTGATTTACAGAAATCCCATAATCAACCTTCTCACACCAACCCGTTCTCAATTGCAAAACAAGTCAGCAACACGATATTGTTCAGATGTAATTTGTTCTGGATGTTTTTCCGGTGTTTGTTGACGGTCTCAGGTTGGATGAACAGACGTTCTGCAATTTCGGTATAGCTTAGTCCCTGTGCGATAAGCTTTAAAATTTCCATTTCACGATCGGTCAGGCTCCTTAAAGAAGGCATTGGGTGTCGTTTCTTGAAATCATGATAAAAATCACGTATATGGCCGCTTTCATCGATATGATCGAGATCGGATTGATGACAGCAGATTAAATCCAATCCTTCCTGATTTAGTCTGAAGCGTTTAAACGTACATAAGAACCATACAGGTTCCGGTACATGATCAGCAAACCGTATAAAGAACGAGATACTATCACAACTGCCTTCAGAAATCCGATGGTAAAAGTTTAAAAAAGTTGGTTGATCATCATGATGGATGTAACGTTCAGCAATTGTATTAATGGTTTCAGGTACTATCCGGTCGGAGGGAGCATACTGTTTAGCCCAATTCTCATTCCCCCATATAAAATGCTCTGATATGGAATCAAAGATCCCTACCAGCCCCGGGAAATGAATGAAAATATCTTTTATTGACTCTTGAGAAAACTCCATTATGTCTGCTTTGATTTCATATATAGATGAAACTGATGGCGCGTTTTGGAGAAGCTAATTCAGATTAGTTTGACCGAAATGAATATTTCGTCAGATATTCTAAAAATAAAAAGGAAAAAATTACAGAGGATAACCCAATTAGGGTATTTTTATGTGATGCGATCTTTTACGGTTGACTATTAATCCTTTTGAAGCTGAAAATAATCATTCTGCAACAAAAAATTGAAGTAAATCCTAAAAAATCTAAGATTTCGTTATAGGCAAGAAAATTTCCAGGGTTTATTCAATGGAAGCATCGTAGTCTTGGTTTTTATCCACAATGTTTTATAAAATAAGAAAGAGGTTTCGGGCAACAACCGAGATCAACAGAAGGACAAGAATTTATATTTGTCTTTTTTCTGATCGTGTCAGTTTTTTCAGGAAAATTTAAAGATACCCTTTGTAAAATTCATCACCGCTCTTAGCGTCTCCTCAGGCGCCTCGATATACCCCATGTGGCCGCAGTCGCGGAGCAGCAAAATTTCTGACCGAACCGGCAGGGAGAACATCTCGAGCAGTCGCGACAGCGGGGCTTTGGCATCCCTGAGTCCGACAATAAAAAGTACGGGAATTCCTGTTTTCTTAAGAAGCTCCGACTGGTCCTGCCGGTTTTTCATTCCTTCGAGGGCAGCGATGACGCCTTCCTTATGCATTTTGGAGGCCTGGTGGATCAGTTTTTCAATTTTTCCGGCATAGGTCTTATGCACCTCAACCGGGAACAATCCCGGTATGAACTGGGCAAGAAAACTCAATTTGTCCTTTCCCACGATATCGATGGTGCGGTTACGGTTTTCTTTTTCTTCGGGCGAATCAGCGTAACAGTGTGAATGAAACAGGCATAATCCGCGTAATTTCGAAGGATACTTCGCTGCAAATGCAAGTGTCACGTAGCCTCCCATCGAATGGCCGGCCATGATCACTTTTCCGGTCTTCAGTTGGTTCATGACAGTCATTACGACTTCAGCCATGAGTTCCATGGTGTGAATGGTATCGATGCACTGGCTCTTGCCGTGACCCGGCAGGTCAATGCAGATCACGCGGAATTTTTTAGCGAGTTTGGAGGCAAAGCCGGTCCAGATCTTTGAAGACTCGGTAAAGCCGTGCAGCAGTATTACCGTTTTCCCTTTACCTTCATCGGTAAAGAAGATGTTTTTCTTTTTAAATTTAATGTAGGCCATAATGAAAAGTAAAAATTCAAAAAGTAAAGCAAAAAGCAAAATTAGGCATTAGGCATTGGCCATTAGGGAAAAAAGAAAAATTCAAAAGTCAAAAAGCAAAGTCAAAAGGCAAAAAGTGTTAAGTGGTTAAGGTTAAGGGTTTTTCGTTTTCAATTTTCCATTTTCAATTCATTGTTAATTATCCATTGTCAATTTTTTGGTCCGCCAGTCCGCTCTTCGTCCAACCTGTCCGCCTGTTTTCCATGGTCAATTATTCATTGTTTTCTCCACCTCGGCGACGGTTTTGGGGATCGGCTTACCCAGTACGCGATGTCTGTCGGCCGTGACGAGAACATTATCCTCGATACGGATTCCCCCGAAATCGCGGTAGGAGTCAACCACATCATAGTTGATGAACTCAGCCAGCTTGTTTTTCTTTTCCCAGATATCGATAAGATCGGGGATAAAATAGATACCGGGTTCGATGGTCATGACAAATCCTTCCTGAAGCTTACGTCCGAACCGCAGGTAAGCAAATCCAAATTCCTTACTGCGTATCGTCTCTTCATCATATCCGACAAAGTTTTCGCCCATGCCTTCAAGGTCGTGAACATCGAGGCCCATGGGGTGTCCGAGGCCATGCGGAAAGAAGAGGGTGTGAGCCCCTTTCCGGGCAGCTTCTTCGGGATTGCCTTTCATGATTCCCAGGGCAGTCAGTCCTTTTGCAATTTCAGTTGCGGCAAGCAGATGGATATCCCGGAACGGGATGCCGGGTCCGACCGCTTCGATGGCTTTCATGTTGGCATTCAGTACCACTTCATAGATTCCTTTCTGGCGTTCGTTGAATTTACCGCCCACCGGGACCGTGCGGGTAATGTCGCTCGAGTAATGCAACGCGGTTTCACATCCGGCATCGACCACCATCATGCGACCCTCGGTAAGGACATTGCCATGAAGGTGGTTATGAAGTATCTGTCCGTTGATGGAGAGGATCACCGGGAAGGAGACCGGTCCGCAGTGGGTGAGGGCAATCCCCTCAATAACTCCGGCTATTTCGCT
>Ga0116171_10000838_pt1 | contig 31899 bp, 31 predicted proteins | sample AD_JPNHW2_MetaG_FD_89798 | JGI IMG/M metagenome (GOLD analysis project Ga0116171, IMG submission 89798) | Active sludge microbial communities of municipal wastewater-treating anaerobic digesters from Japan - AD_JPNHW2_MetaG | ecosystem: Engineered > Bioreactor > Anaerobic > Digestate | place... | reverse complement strand
TATTAAAATTAAACAGAGAGCAGTAAGCGGAAAGGAAATTCTAATTTTTATATTTGTCAAAGCTAATTTCAACTGATATGTTTGCTTAGTGATAGCAAATATATCATTATAAACTTTATTTTCAACCGAGGTGTCATGCTTAAAATGATATCACATAATCAATCAAAGCTTGTTATTTCCCTGCAAAAAAAGAAAACCAGGGAGGAAGAAGGTCTCTTTGTCATTGAGGGAGACAAACTTGTAAGGGAGTATCTTATGGCTGGCAACAGGGTAAGGTTGCTTGCCGGTAAGCCTGAATGGCTCTCCGGTGAACCGGATGAGCTTCTCTCGCATGCCGATAATGTTGTAACAGTAGGCTATGATGAGCTCAAAAGGATCAGCACCCTCACTACCCCGCACAATGTGATTGCGGTGGCACCTATACTGAGTAAGCCGTTCATCTCCGATACGATCAGGGGACATCTTTCGCTGGTGCTTGAGTATGTTCAGGATCCGGGCAATCTCGGTACCATTATAAGGGCTGCTGCCTGGTTCGGTATAGGGAAGATAATATGTTCACCCAACTGTGTCGACGTGCATAACCCCAAGGTGCTTCAGGCTACAATGGGTGCTTTCATGCATGTCGATGTTTACTATACACCTCTGGAGCCTCTTCTTGAGAGAGCCAGGGCGCTGTCCGTTCCAATCTATGGGACTGTCATTGATGGTGAGTCAATCTACACACATGATCTGGGTCAGGAAGGACTTATCCTTCTCGGGAACGAGTCGAAAGGGTTATCTGACAACCTGTTGCAGTTTGTAAATCACTGCATCACCATTCCCGGTCCGGAAAAGCCAGCTGCCGGCATTGACTCGCTAAATGTTGGAATGGCGGCCGCGGTGATATGTTCGGAGTTTGCACGACGATATCGTGGTAGAGACGTTGCATGCAACGTCTCTACAAAACCATAATTAAAATCCTCGGATGTTTTAAGAGTTGGCTTTGTATTTTGAGGCAATTTTCTCAGCCACGCGCTGACCATCTACAGCTGAAGAGACGATCCCTCCGGCATATCCGGCTCCTTCGCCGGCAGGATATAACCCTGATATTCCTTCGGCAGTCATCGTCTCCCTGTCACGTAAAATCCTGACAGGAGATGAAGTGCGCGACTCCACAGCAACAACCACTGCCTCATTTGTAATAAATCCTTTCAGGCTTCGGCCAAAGGCTGTGAAGCCATTTTGCAAACCTGATGCAATGAACTCAGGTAGCCACCGGTGCAGTGCCGAAGGCGTCACACCAGGGAAATAAGAAACGTCGGGAAGTGATGCAGATTCTTTCCCTGCAACAAAATCGGCCAGACGCTGTGCCGGGGCACACTGTGTTCTGCCGCCATTCTCCCATGCCAGCTTCTCCAGCGACTGCTGGAAGAACATGCCGGCAAGAGGAGTCTTGCCAAATTCTGAGGAAAAATCCTCTTCGCGTATCTCCACAACAATACCGCTGTTGGCATATCGTGAGTTGCGGCCCGACGGAGACATACCATTGACAACCACCTCCTCAGGGCCTGTGGCTGATGGAACCATGAATCCTCCCGGACACATACAGAATGAGTATACACCACGGCCATTAACCTGCGTGACAAGTGTATATGATGCTGCAGGCAGGTATTTACCCCTTGACTTGCCATGGTACTGAATCCTGTCTATCAGTTCCTGCGGATGCTCCACCCTCACTCCCATGGCAAATGGTTTGTATATCAGTCTCACATTTCGTGAAAGCAGGATGTTATATATATCACGTGATGAGTGACCTGTGGCAAGTACTATGTCAGAGGCTTTTACAACCTGGTTGTTGTTTACCACAACACCCCTGAAGATGTTATCTTCAATAATGATATCGGTAATGCGGCTTTTGAACATTATTATGCCACCCGATTCAAGTATTGTCTTCCGTATTGATGTGATTATCCTTGGCAAACGATCCGTTCCAAGGTGCGGATGAGCCTCGTAAAGTATGGCTGGATCGGCTCCGTGAAGGACAAGCAGTTCAAGCACCCTGCGGTTGTCGCCACGTTTTTTTGACCTTGTATATAGCTTACCATCGGAGAAGGTACCTGCCCCTCCTTCCCCAAAACAATAGTTTGAATCGGGATTGACAATATGCCTGGTGCTTATTGCTGCCACATCGCGTTTTCGTTCCGGCACTTCGGCTCCACGTTCAATGATCACGGGCTTCAGCCCTGCCTCGATAAGAGTAAGTGAAGCAAACAGGCCGGCCGGACCCAGCCCGGCGACAATCACCTCATGCCCCGATGAAACATCGTTGGCATGAAAGGGCTCTATCTCTTCAGGCTTTTCATCCGGCCCGGATATCTGAACCGACACATTGACTCTGATGATAGACTGGCGTGCATCCACAGACCGTTTTACAATACGATATGTAAATTCCTTCGATCTGACTTGCCTGCCTATAAAATCCTTAAGAGCAGCCTCATCAAATGCCACTTCGGGTGGCAAAACCAGATTCAGCTCCTGTGCCATAACTATTCGAAATGAAATGCGAGAACCCAGATCTGGGATCTGAGCGAGCCAATAGCGTTGCAATACTCCGGATGACCCGGGGCCGGACTGTGAACCATAACATCCCTGATCCCGTTTTCCATCTTTGCCTCAATGGAAAGTTTAAACTCAGGAAGGTAAAAATCCAGCCCTGCACCGATATCATAATAAAGATCAGCCCTGCGCAGGCGAAGATAAATATTGGTGGCATCATCATACTCCTTCTTCCCTGCAAGGTCATATTTGAAGTTAAGTCCGGAAATAAGGTACGGTCTGACATTGTTCATGCGGGCACCCTTGAACTTAAGCATCAGCGGAAACTCAAGGAACGACGATTCAAGCTTTTGGTTACCGTTAACCAGTGTTTTGTTTTTGTAAAAATTTATGGTTCGCTGGCCCAGAGATACACCCGGAAGGAACCTCAGATCAACAAAATTTGCCGGGCGATAATTTATCACCACCTGGATGTTCACACCCGGATTGAGTGTTGCAACCTCCGGGAAAAGCGAGTCGGGGTTTAATGCAAATTGTGATGGCTTTATCTTGAAATCCATAGTATTAAGCCCCAGGCTGAAGCCGAAATGCAACGGCCTGTCGTCGTATGATGAATCGTTTTTGGGCTTCTGTTTCTGTGCTGTTGCCAGTAGTGGGACAACCAGAAACAAAATTGTAAGGGTCTTTTTTAACACGGGGTAGTATTTCTAATAAAAACGAAAATAAATAAAATTATTGCAATGTCAATAACCGGTTAGTTTTTAAATGCATAGTAAATAGTTGCAATGCCACCACTAAGTCTTCTGTATCCGCATCTGCCAAAGCCTGCCTCAGACAGTATCTCAACAAACCTGTCTCCTTCAGGGAAAGCCATCACCGATTCCGGAAGATAGGTGTAGGCCTTTGCATCTCCTGAGATAATCCGGCCCAGCAACGGAAGTATCCTTCTGAAATAAATAAAGTAAAGCTGCTTAACCGGGAAATATGAAGGCTTTGAAAATTCCAGCACCATTATCATTCCACCATGTCTCAGCACCCTGCATATCTCTGAAAGTCCCTTTATTGGTGAACTGAAGTTACGGACTCCAAAGGCACACATGGCAGCATCAAATGATCCATCGGTAAAAGGTATCGCTTCAGAATCAGCTTTTAATAACTCTATCTTATCATCCAGACCGCGGCGAGAGATTTTTTCCCTGCCCAGTTCAAGCATTTTCTCGCTAATGTCTATACCGGTTATCTTATCCGGCTTAAGTCTGAGTGCTGCTATGGCAAGATCGCCCGTACCTGTTGCTACATCAAGTATCCGGTTTGGATTTATATTCCTGCCGATGATATTTATCGCCCTTCGGCGCCAGAGCCTGTCGGTACCCATTGAAAGAAAATGATTCAGGAAATCATAATGATGGGCAATGTCGTCAAACATTGCTTCTACCTGGTTGGCTTTCGAGCGGCTGTTATCGTCCTTAATATCCATCTATTTCATTTGATGCCCAAAGATAGATACATTATCCAATTAAGAAAAGAGAGCATCATTTTGCACAATTTCAGGAAAACTGTGATCAAAGTTGCTTATTTTTACCCGTCAAAATTAAAATCATGAAACAAACAGTACTTGTTACAGGAGCCACATCAGGCATCGGAGAGGCAACAGCAAAACGCTTTGCTGAAGCAGGTTGCAGACTTATAATAACCGGCAGAAGAAAAGAGAGACTTGAAAATCTGGAGAAGCTTCTCAAAAAAGAATATAAATGCGAAGTGCTTTCCCTGAATTTTGACGTGAGGGAAAAGGATGAGGTTGAGAAATACCTCGGTCACCTTCCTGCCGGATGGGATGAGATTGATATCCTTGTTAACAACGCTGGACTGGCAGTAGGACTCGGTCATATTGACGATGGAGTTATTGACGACTGGGAAAGGATGATAGACACTAACGTGAAAGGACTCCTGTATGTAACCCGTACAATATCTCCCGGCATGGTTAAACGTAACCGCGGACATATTATTAATATAGCCTCCATCGCCGGCAAACAGGTTTATGAAAACGGCGCTGTTTACTGTGCATCCAAACACGCTGTTGATGCCCTGTCGCGTGGCATGCGCATAGATTTTGTGAAACACGGGATAAAGGTTACAAATATTGCTCCCGGACTGGTTGAGACTGAGTTCTCTCTGGTACGTTTCAAAGGCGATGAGGAAAAGGCAAAAGTACCGTACAAAGGCATTAAACCCCTTAACGGCGATGATATTGCATCGGTCATTTTCTTTGCTGCAACCCTGCCGGGACATATCTGCCTTAATGATATCGTCATCACTCCGACAGGACAGGCGGATGCTATTTATTACAACAGGCAGTAAATAGGATAGAGAAATGGTGGTAAGAGGTAATCGGTGGCCGGTAATCAGTAAAAGTAGAAAAAAGACAAAAGGAAAAAGATAAAAGTGGGTATTAGAAATCATTCAATACCTATTACCGAATACCGATTACTTTTATCTTTCGCCTTTTATCTTTTATCTTAAAAAGAATAATATGGGAAAAAACAGATACTCTTCAGAATACCTGCACAGTTTTGTAGTTGATGTGTTTACGAAGCTTGGATGCGGTGAGGCAGATGCAAAAGCTGTGGCAGACGTGCTTATAGCTGCCGAGATGCGTGATCACTCCTCACACGGAATGATCCGTGTCAAAGAATATTATGAGTTATGGAAGACAGGCAGGGTAAACTCCAAACCACAGGTACAGGTTGTGCATGAGACACCATCTACAGCTGTTGTTGATGGCAACCGCTGCTTTGGCATGGTGGCAGGTATGAAGTCGATGAGGCTGGCAATAGAAAAAGCCTCTGCCACAGGGACAGGATGGGTTGCCACACGCAACTCAAACCACTTTGGCATTGCAGGCTATTATGCCATGATGGCACTTGAACACGATATGGTAGGGATATGCCTTACCAACGCCAACCCGCTGGTAGCACCTACCTTTTCAGTGAGCCGTTATCTCGGAACAAACCCTGTGGCCGTGGCAATACCAGCATTAACAGAGCCTGCCTTTGTAGCCGATTTTGCCACCACTCCTATTGCGCGTGGCAAGCTGGCCGTGGCTGAGAAGAAAGGTGAAAAGGTCCCGTTCGGATTTGTACAGGATGCTGATGGCGTTCCATCAGATGATCCCGGTATCCTTAAACATGGTGGATCAATGCTCACCCTGGGTGGTGACCGCATACACGGGAGTCACAAAGGATATTGCATGACGTCAATAGTGGATATCTTCTGCTCTGTATTTGGCGGAGCCAACTTTGGTCCTTTTGTGCCGCCAAGCGTAGCTTACCTCCCGGTGCTGGAACAAAAGACAGGTGAAGGTACGGGTCATTTCTTCGGAGCAATGCGCATTGACGCTTTCAGGCCGGCAGAGGAGTTCAAGGCAAAGATGGACGAATGGATAAAAACCTTCCGTAATGCCAAACCGGCAAAGGGACAGGAGAAAGTTCTTATCCCGGGTGACCCTGAACGGGAAGCAGAGAAACGTTATCGTGAAGAAGGAATAAAACTCGTTCCGGCAGTAGTAGATGATTTGAAAGTAATTGCTGCTGAACTGAACATGAAATTCGTTGAAAGATAAAAGATAAAAGGCAAAAGATAAAAGTATAAACTCCTCACTTTTATCTTTTTACTTTTGTCTTTTGTCTTATCAGCCTAAAAAACCCTGCTCCTTTATCACCTTCAGAAAAGCTTCTGAGAAATACTCATTATCAGCTTTCTTATATCGAACATCAGTGAATACCTGTGCCAGGGTCTCTTTCTTGTTTTCTGCAATGAACTGTGCTGAATCTGCACGGGCTTCCTTATCGTGATAGATATTGTCTATCATTTCAGGAGTATAGTTGTGATATGTTTCATTATGAACTACTGCTGACAATGGCAACCGGTCAACCTGTTCGGGCAGTTCTGCGGGCCATCCCAGGGTCACTGTAGCAACAGGCACGACACCTTTTGGCAGTTGCAGAGTCTCAATTATTGAAGCGGCATTGTAAATTACGGTTCCAAGATAGCATATACCCAGTCCCTCCTCCTCTGCTGCGTTGCACACTGTCTGTGCCACCAGCAGGGCGTCAATGGCAGCTGTCATAAATGAGAGGAAGTTGTCATATCCCGGTTCAGCTTTGCGCTGATGACACCATTTATTGAAGCGGTTAAAATCGGCACAGAAGGTCAGGACAACCGGTGCTGAGGTAATCATAGGCTGATTGAAGTGTGCCGGTGCCAGTTTTGTTTTTATCTCCTGACTGCGTGTTACAATAATACTGTACACCTGCATATTACCGGTTGTTGATGCACGTGAACCGGCAAGCAGTATTTTATCAAGAAGTTCCTGAGAAACTGGTTTATCGGTATATTTTCTTATTGAGCGGCGGATGAAGAATGTATTGTTCATGGCAATATTATTATGTGTTGTAAAATAAATAATAATAGAGCAATAAAATGATGATAAACTAACAATACCATATACTCTGCGGGGAAAATTTCTTCATATGGGTTTTTATTATCTTCAAAACCTATTGCGCAATAAAAACAAATAGAGACGCAATGCATCGCGTCTCTACGAAATCCTAATCGGCAGGGGTTGCCTTTATTTTATATTTATCGCAATCCAGTCACCCACATTTGAAGTGCTCATCTTTGATGAAGCCTTGATGTCTTCCGTCACAACATCGATCTCCAATGCCGATGTCACAGAACGATAAATCTCTTGGGCCTCTTCATTCAGTCCTTTGCTCTCAAGAAGCATCGCTGCCGAGAGAATAGTTCCCATGGGGTTTGCAATATTTTTCCCTGCAGCCTGCGGGTATGAGCCGTGTATTGGCTCAAAGAGCGAAGTCATCTCTCCTACCGATGCCGATGGAGCCATTCCCAGTGACCCGGTGATAACACTGGCCTCATCGGTAAGGATATCGCCAAACATATTCTCTGTTACCATCACGTCAAACTTCTTTGGAAACTGGATAAGCTGCATGGCCGCATTATCAACATACATAAAATCGAGATGCACTGCAGGATACTGAGATGCCATCTCCTGAGCAGTCTCCCTCCACAACCGGGATGTCTCAAGCACGTTTGCCTTGTCCACAACAGTAAGATGCTTCTTCCTCTTCATTGCCTCCCCGAAGGCATAATGCAGTATCCTCACTATCTCTGCCTTAGAATAGGTGCAGGTGTCATAAGCACTGTTATCACCATTGTTCCTGCCTCTGTCGCCAAAATATATGCCTCCCGTCAGTTCGCGGATAACCAGTATATCTACTCCGTCAATTATCTCGGCCTTGATAGGCGATTTGCATAATAAGGCTTTGAAAGTTGTTATGGGTCTTATATTTGCGTATAAGCCAAGCTTTTTGCGCATTGCCAGCAGACCCTGTTCCGGTCTGACTTTGGCTTTTGGGTTGTTATCAAACTCAGGATCGCCGATAGCGCCGAAAAGTATAGCATCAGATTTTTTGCATAGATCAAAGGTCTCATCAGGGAACGGGTTCCCCGTTGCCCTGATGGCAGCAGCTCCCACAAGACCGTGCTCATAGTTGAATGTGTGATTATACTTTTTTGCAACGGCATTAAGAACTTTCTTAGCCTCTTCAATTATCTCCGGTCCTATTCCGTCACCCGGCAGGACAGCAATATTCAAGTTCATTTGTAATGTGTTTTATTTAAAGTTTTCTATAATGTTCAGCATCTTTTGCGTTGCCTTTATCGCCGACTCAGTCTGGTCGGCCTCAAGCCCCTTTGTTTTAAACTCCTTGTTTCTGTAGCTCCATGTGATGATTGTCTCTACCAGGGCATCAGTTTTACCTCCGGGCGGGATTGTTACATGGTAGTCTACAAGCAGAGGCTGCTCTTTTTCCAGTGCAGCATAAAGCTTCCACAGTGCCTTCATGAAGGCATCATACTGTCCATCGCCAATAGCACTTTCTTCGTACATCTTTCCATAGATCTCAACTGCTATATTTGCCACAGGTCGCAGTCCCGTAGCAAGTGAGAGTGAATAGTTCTTTATCTGAATGGGGTGATGTGCCAGTCCGTTGCCAATGACATCTGATATGATGTATGGGAGGTCTTCAGTGGTTACGTTCTCCTTTTTGTCACCCAGGGCAATAACCCTCTCAGTGACTTTCTGCATCTCTTCCGGATCGAGAGACAGGCCCAGCTCCTCAAGATTCTTCCGTATGTTTGCCTTGCCAGAGGTTTTTCCCAGGGCATATTTTCTTACCCTGCCAAAGCGTTCCGGTTCAAGCCTGTTGCAATAAAGATTATCCTTTGAGTCTCCATCGGCATGAACACCACATGTCTGGGTAAAAACATTGTCACCAATCAATGGTTTATTTGCCGGAATACGAATGCCTGAGAATGTCTCAACCATACGGCTCACTTTTGTAAGGCTGGTCTCATTGAGGTTATTTTCTATTTTTAGATGGTCATTAAGTACTCCGATAATACTGGAAAGAGGAACATTTCCTGCCCTTTCGCCCAGGCCGTTTATTGTGGTATGCAACCCGTGCACCCCTGCCCTGACAGCATTGTAAGCGTTTGCCACACCAAGATCATAATCGTTATGACCATGGAAATCAAAATGCTGCCCGGGGAATTTATCTACTGTCTCTTTACAAAAAGAGTACGACTGTTCAGGATTAAGTATGCCAAGTGTATCGGCCAGCATGATCCTTTCAGGATTAAGCTTTATTATCTCCCCGATGAGGTAAAATACATAATCAGGTGAGTCAATCATACCGTTTGACCAGTCTTCGAGGTAGATATTTACATATATACCTGACCGGCGTGCATAATCAATAACGGAAGTAATATCATGCACATGTTCCTCAGGGGTTTTGCCCAGCTGTCCATTACAATGCCGGAGTGATCCCTTGCAAAGAAGGTTCATCATCCTGGCTCCGCTCTCAACAATCCAGTCGACAGACCTGGTGCCATCAACGAATCCCAGCACCTCTATCTTTCCAAGTTTACCTCTCTGCCCTGCCCATTGTGCTATCTTCTTCACTCCTTCCATCTCTCCCTGGGAGACACGTGCAGAGGCCACCTCAATGCGATCCACCTGCAGCTCATCAAGCAGCAGACGGGCAATATTCAGCTTCTCGGCCGGATTGAACGACACACCTGAAGTCTGCTCCCCGTCGCGGAGAGTGGAATCCATTATCTCTATTACTTTCCTGCCCATAAGGTTTCTGCTTCAGTAATTTCATCCCTGAGATTTACCAGGTAGTCAATATCATCATAACCCTCCATCAGACACTCTTTTTTATAGCCGTTTATGGCAAATGACTCAGACAGACCTTTTGATGGAATTGATATGGTTTGTTTTCCAAGGTCCACAGTCACTTTGGTATCAGGATCTGCCATTGCAGTCTGAAGAAGCACATCGAGGAACCTTTGTGAAACCTGTACCGGTAATATTCCATTGTTAAGTGCATTATTCCTGAAGATATCTGCAAAGAAGCTTGACACCACCACCCTGAAGCCATAGTCATGTATTGCCCATGCCGCATGTTCGCGGCTTGAGCCACAGCCGAAGTTTCGTCCGGCCACCAGTACAGTACCTGAATAAGCAGGGTTGTTGAGGATGAACCCCTTTACCGGCTTGCTATCAGGGGAAAATCGCCAGTCGCGGAAGAGAAAGTCACCAAAGCCCTGACGTGTTGTAGCTTTAAGATAGCGTGCAGGGATAATCTGGTCAGTATCAATATTCTCTTCAACAAGAGGTACACACTGTGAGACTATTGTATTGAATTTTTCCTTAGCCATAGTTTTTCCATGTATTAAAATAACTTACTCTGCAGGGTTTGAGATCTCGCCTGTCACCGCAGCAGCAGCTGCCAGCAGCGGACCTGCAAGGAATGTTCTTGACCCCGGGCCCTGACGGCCTTCGAAGTTGCGGTTTGAGGTAGATAAGCAATATTTCCCTTCAGGTACCTTATCATCGTTCATGGCAAGACATGCAGAGCAACCGGGTTGTCTGAACTCAAAACCTGCATCCTTGAGTATCCTGACCAGCCCTTCTTCATGTGCCTGTTTCTCAACAAGCTTTGAACCGGGCACTATCCAGGCAGTGACACCAGGCGCCTTTTTCTTACCCTTAACGTAACCTGCAAAAACGCGGAGGTCTTCAATACGCCCATTGGTGCAACTGCCAAGAAAAACATAATCAATCTTTTTGCCAAGGAGCTTTTCTCCCGGCTTAAGACCCATATAATTCAGTGCCTTGACAAATGACTCATTCGGGGAGTCATCAGATTTTTCAGCAGAAGGGATAGAAGCGGAGACAGGCATAGCCATACCCGGGTTGGTGCCATAAGTTATCATCACAGGTATTTCTTCCCCGTTGAAGGAATACTCCATGTCAAACGTTGCGCCATCGTCAGTGACCAGTCTCTTCCATTTTTCTACCGCTATGCAAAACTCATCACCTGACGGGGCATTTATCCGTCCCTTAAGGTAATCGAAAGTCTTCTGGTCAGGGGCTATCATGCCTCCTCTCGCTCCCATTTCTATGCTCATGTTGCACAGAGTCATTCGTCCTTCTACCGACAAATTACGGATGGCACTTCCGGCAAACTCAACAAAATAGCCTGTGCCGCCATCAGTACCTAGCTTTGAAATGATATATAGTATAATGTCTTTTGCTGAGACATTTTTCTGTAGCGCTCCTTCAACGGTGATCCTCATGCTCTTTGGCTTAGGCTGAAGGATGCACTGTGAAGCCAGCACCATCTCCACCTCGCTGGTTCCAACACCAAAGGCGATGCAGCCAAGGGCACCATGGGTTGATGTATGGCTGTCGCCGCAGACAATGGTCATGCCAGGCTGAGTAAAACCCAATTCGGGTCCTATAACATGCACAATGCCGTTATATTCATTGCCAAGTCCGAAATGCTGTATATTGTTCTTTCTGCAATTGGCTGCAAGCGTCTCGAGTTGTGACCGCGATTGCTCATCCCTTACAGGGAGGTGCTGATTGACAGTGGGTGTATTGTGGTCGGCGGTGGCAGTTACCTGCAAAGGTCTGAAAACATCCAGTCCGCGGGCAGCCAGCCCCGCAAAGGCCTGAGGGCTGGTTACCTCATGAATATACATCCTGTCTATATATAAAACATTGGGGCCGTCGTCAATCTTCTTAACGACGTGAGCATCCCATATCTTATCAAATAATGTCTTTTTCAAAACTGAGAATTTTAATGGTTAAGCAAACTTTGAAACAGCATCGAGATATGCTTCAACGGATGCAGTAATTATATCAGTATGTGCAGAGAAGCCATAGTACATCTTCCCGCGGTTCTCAACCTGGATATGCACTTTCCCAACGTCATCACTTCCCTGAGTAATAGCCTGTATCAGGAACTCCTCGAGACGGATCTTCCGCTTTACTATCTTCCTGACAGCAGTAAACGCCGCATCAACAGGTCCATTGCCAGAAGCAGATTCAGTGAGTACCTCATCATTGTACTTAATCTTGACGGTGGCTGAAGGAATGGTTGCCGACCCGCATACCACCTGAAGTGAGATAAGCTGCAGCTTCTTTTCTTCCTTTCCGTTACCGCCAATAAGTGTCTGAAGATCCTCATCCCTGATGTTCTTATTCTGATCGGCCATAACAAGGAACTTCTTATAAAGCTTGTCAAGTTCCTGCTTTGAGGGCTTTACACCAAGAATCTCCAGCCTGTGCTTCAGGGCAGCACGTCCGCTGCGGGCTGTGAGAACAATTGACGACTGGTTCACACCCACATCTTTAGGATCTATGATCTCATAATTCTCCCTGTTCTTCAGAACACCATCCTGATGTATTCCAGATGAGTGGGCAAAGGCATTGCGGCCAACGATAGCCTTATTAGGCTGCACCGGCATATTCATCAGAGATGAAACCAGTCTGCTTGTACTGTAGATTTTTTTCGAATCTATGCCGGTTGTAAGATCAAGTCCTGCATGGCTCCTAAGAATCATTGTGACCTCCTCAAGAGATGTGTTTCCTGCCCTCTCACCTATGCCGTTGATTGTTGTCTCAACCTGGCGGGCACCGTTAAGCACGCCTGAGATGCTGTTTGCGGTCGCCATCCCCAGATCGTTATGACAATGGGTGGAGATAATCGCCCTATCTATACCTCTTACATTATCAACAAGGTATTTGATCTTTTGTCCATAATCAGATGGAAGGCAATATCCTGTTGTGTCAGGGATATTAACAACAGTTGCTCCTGCTTTGATCACAGCCTCGATAACTCTTGCCAGGTATTCATTTTCCGTACGGCCGGCATCTTCGGCATAGAACTCAACATCCTCAACAAATTTCTTTGCATACCTGACGGCAGCCACTGCGCGCTCAATTATCTCATCCTCGTTTGAGTTAAGCTTGTAGTTAATATGATAAAACGAGGTTCCTATCCCTGTGTGTATGCGTTTGCGTTTAGCATACTTAAGGGCTTCCGCAGCCACTTCAATATCCTTCTCAACTGCACGTGTGAGTGCACAAATCACAGGCTGGGTAACAGCCTTTGAGAGCTCCATCACCGACTGAAAATCACCCGGGCTGGAAACCGGGAAACCGGCCTCAATCACATCCACGCCAAGAGACTCCAGCGCTTTAGCCACTTCAATCTTTTCAATTTTATTGAGCTGGCATCCCGGCACCTGTTCTCCATCGCGGAGGGTCGTGTCAAAAATATATACCTTGTTATCCATGTCAGAGTTCTTTCAGAAGGTTATTAAGATGTTACTTGTTTGAGTTCTCAGGCCTGAGCTTTCTTACCACAGCACCTGTCTGCCACATCTCAGACTCTCTCATCTCTTTAAGCTCATTATTCAGTTTCTCGCGATAGTCTGGTTTGCTGTTTGAACCAATTGAAATAGCAGCTTCATTACCTGATGCTACAGATTCGTACAGTTCATCAAATACAGGTGCCACTGCATCGCGGAACTTCTTCCACCAGTCGAGTGCGCCACGCTGTGCTGTTGTTGAACAGTTGGCATACATCCAGTCCATACCGTTTTCAGCTACCAGAGGCATCAGGCTCTGGGTAAGCTCTTCCACTGTCTCGTTAAATGCTTCTGAGGGTGAATGGCCCTTTTTGCGCAGGCAGTCATACTGCGCGGCAAAGAGACCCTGTATTGCACCCATGAGTGATCCACGCTCACCGGTAAGATCTGAATAAACCTCTCTCTTGAAAGTTGTCTCAAAGAGATATCCTGAGCCAATCCCGATACCAATGGCAATAGCCTTTTCCTTAGCCTTGCCGGAAGCATCATTATAAACTGCATAACTTGAGTTAAGACCCCTGCCTGCCACAAAAAGCCTGCGCAGGCTGGTGCCTGATCCCTTTGGAGCTACAAGAACCACATCAACATCTGCCGGAGGAATGATGCCTGTTTTGTCAGAATATGTCACTCCAAAACCATGTGAGAAATAGAGTGTCTTACCGGGAGTAAGGAATGGTTTGATCGTTTTCCATGCCGATACCTGTCCGGCATCTGAAAGAAGATACATTAAAACGGTACCCCGTTTACATGCTTCTTCAATAGAAAAGAGAGTCTTTCCTTCCACCCAGCCATCCTTAACTGCATGATCCCATGAGGATGATGGTTTACGCTGACCTACGATAACGTTAAAGCCATTATCGCGCATGTTAAGTGCCTGGCCCGGTCCCTGAACACCATAGCCTATTACAGCAATAGTTTCATTTTTAAGTATTTCTCTTGCTTTTTCAAAACCAAATTCTTCTCTTGTTACAACTTGTTCGTCTACTCCGCCAAAATTGATGGTTGCCATTTTTATAAGTTTTTAATTAGTTATTGTAGTTATATTGCATCTCACGCTCCTGAAGATGTACCGTTAGTTCCTTCATCGGCTTTGTTATTGCCACCCTGCCTGATCGGATAAACTCCAGCAGCCCGTATTGTTTAAGCTTCTTCATCAGGCTCTGGGTCTCTTCCTTATGTCCGGTCTTTTCAATTACGGTATATTCAGGCGTGACCTCCAGTATCCTTGCCTGGTGCTCCCTAACAAGGGCTTCAATACCGTTTCCCATGGTCAGGGCTGCTGTAGGAACCTTATAGAGGGCTATCTCCTGGAAGATGATCTGGTCTGACGTATAATAAAAGGCTTTAAGTACATCAACAACTTTTTCAATCTGCTGAACCACTTTGCGAACAGTCGGTTCCGTTGTCTTTACCACTATGGTGAAGCAGTGGATGCCCTTAATATGTGATTCTGAAACTGTAAGACTTTCGATATTGATCTTACGCCGGGTGAATAATATTGTGAGCCTGTTAAGGAGGCCTATATAGTTCTCACTGAATACGTTGATTGTAAATTCCTTTTCCATTGCCTTCGTAATTATATTATTAATCAAGTCTTATGTTTGAAACATTTTCGCCGCTGGGGACCATCGGGAAAACATTGTCTTCCCTTTCTACCATCACCTCAACAAGGAATGATTCTTTAGACTGCATCTGTTCAACTATTGCATCCTGCAGCTGTTCACGCGACGTTACCTTTCTTCCTTTTATTCCATAGGCTGATGCCAGTGTGACAAAGTCAGGAGATGTGATCTCGGTAAAAGAGTATCTTTTATCGAAGAACATGTCCTGCCATTGACGTACCATCCCAAGGAATCTGTTATTGAGGACTATAATCTTTATCACCGCACCAGTCTGTGCAACGGTGCCCAGCTCCTGCAGTGTCATCTGAAATCCACCGTCTCCGGCAAAGAGCACAACATCCCTCTGGGGTGCGGCTATCTTGGCTCCTATGGCTGCCGGAAGACCAAATCCCATTGTTCCCAGCCCCCCTGAGGTGACCCAGCTGTCTGTCCTGTTGAATTTGTAGTTTCGTGCGGCTACCATCTGGTTCTGCCCAACATCAGATACTATTATTGCATCGCCGTTGGTAAGACGGCAGACAAGATCAACAACCTCATCCATTTTTATTTCAGGGCTGTCACTGTTAAGCTTTTTGCTTATCACACGGTCATATTCAACCCTGTCGTGTTCTCTGAAGCTACACAGCCATTCGCTGTTGTTTGCCTGATTTACTTTAGGCAGAAGTGACCTGAGAGCCTCACCGGCGTCGGCAACAATTTTCACATTTGCTTCAACATTCTTATTAATCTCAGAAGGATCTATTTCGATGTGAATTATTGAGGCCTGTTTTGCATAAGTACGCAAATCACTTGTTATCCTGTCGTCAAACCTCATACCTATGGCAATGATCAGGTCACACTTGTTGGTGTTTACGTTTGGCCCGATGTTACCGTGCATACCCAACATTCCAACATAAAGCGGATGTGAAGACGGGAAAGCAGAGAGTCCAAGCAGAGTGAGAGCTACCGGTGTACCTGTTTTTTCGGCAAACTGAAGCAGTTCTCTCTCGGCATGAGAGATAAGCACACCGTGCCCTGCAAGAATGAGCGGCTTCTTAGCCTTATTTATAAGTGCAACAGCAGCGTCAATATCTTTCTTCTGCACTTTTGGAAAAGGGAGGTAACTCCTTAGTTTAGTGCATTTTGTATAACTGAAATCAACGGTGGCAAACTGTGCATCCTTGGCAATGTCGATCATGACAGGTCCCGGGCGCCCGGTTCGTGCCACATAAAATGCCTTTGCCATAACTTCTGCAATTTCCCTGGCTTCAGTGATCTGGTAATTCCATTTTGTGACAGGCATGGTTATACCAATCACGTCTGTCTCCTGAAAAGCGTCGGAACCAAGCAACGGGGATACCACCTGCCCTGAAATGCACACCAGTGGTATTGAGTCGCTCATTGCATCTGCAAGACCTGTAACAAGATTTGTTGCACCGGGGCCCGATGTAACAATACATACACCAACCTGGCCCTTTATCCTGGCATAACCCTCTGCAGCATGAACAGCACCCTGCTCGTGGCGTACAAGAATATGATTCAGTACCTCTTTCTTATCAAACAGCGCATCATAGATAGGCATTATAGCTCCGCCGGGATACCCGAAAATTGTATCAACACCCTCCTCAATAAGTGACAGTAATACTGCTTCTGCTCCTGTGATTTTCATTTTAAAAATTGTTAGATAAGTTTTTTACTTTTTTGCCAGTACCCGTGTTGCTCCTCTGTCAGCCGAGCTCACGTTTTGCGAATAAAGCCTGAGTGAAAGTGAAATTTTTCTTTTGCGTTTCAGCGGAGTAAATGCTTCTTCGCCCCTTTTCTTCTGTTCCTCAAGCCTTAGCATCATTTCCTTGTCTGATACTTCGACATTTACTTTTCTGGCAGGTATATCGATATTTATTATGTCACCGTTTTTAATTAATGCCAACGGTCCGCCTGCTGCTGCTTCGGGAGAGACGTGTCCCAGAGAGAGACCTGAGGTGCCACCTGAGAAACGGCCATCTGTGATAAGTGCACATTTGCCATCGAGTCCCACCGATTTAAGGAATGAGGTAGGATAAAGCATCTCCTGCATACCCGGACCGCCGGATGGACCTTCATACCTTATAACAACTGTATCACCACTGCAAACTGTGCCATCAAGGATACCCTCACAGGCTTCTTCCTGTGATTCAAATACCTTTGCCGGTCCGCGGTATGTAAGAATATTGCTTTTCACACCGGCGGTCTTCACCACGGCACCGTCAGGTGCAATGTTACCATAAAGAACTGCCAGCCCTCCGTCTTTGCTGTAGGCATGAGCAGTGTCACGTAAGCAGCCACCTGACCGGTCAAGATCGTTTCCGTCATAATATGACTCCTGTCCGCCAAAATCAAAGCTTTTTCCGGAACCACCCGGAGCAGCCAGGTAGAGCCTCCTGTTCTGAAGTGATAATGAAGATGATATATCATAGTTATCTATTGCTTCAGCCACAGACAGGCCGTCAGCTCTCATCAGAGAGGTATCAAGCAAAGAAGCTTTTCTCAGCTCACCCATCAGAGCCATCACCCCTCCTGCCCTGTGAACGTCTTCAACACGGTATGCTGAGCTCGGACTGACCTTGCATATATTTGGAACTTTACGTGAGAGAGCATCTATATCCTTCATGGTAAAATCCACGCCTGCTTCATTTGCAACAGCCAGCAGGTGCAAGACAGTATTTGTGGAGCCACCCATGGCTATATCCACGGTCATTGCATTTAAGAAGGCCTGTTTTGAAGCAACTGACCTGGGAAGTATCGATTCGTTACCATTTTTATAGTAATCATCAGTAATTCTTGTTATCGTTCTTGCAGCCTGGCGGAAAAGATCGGCCCGCAGTCTATGGGATGCCACCAGTGTACCGTTTCCGGGGAGTGACAGCCCGATTGCCTCTGTCAGGCAGTTCATAGAGTTGGCAGTAAACATCCCTGCACAGGATCCGCATCCGGGGCATGCCTGACGCTCCATCTGTTCAATCTCGGCGTCGGGCCTGTTCTTATCGCCAGATGCTACCATCACATCAATCAGATCATATTTTTCACCATTAATGCTTCCTGCTTCCATTGGTCCGCCGGATACGAACAGTGCAGGTATGTTAAGACGCATTGCAGCCATTAACATCCCGGGTGTAATCTTATCGCAGTTTGATACGCATATCATTGCATCAACACAATGGGCACTGCACATGTACTCAACACTGTCGGCTATCAGATCACGTGAAGGAAGTGAATAGAGCATTCCGCCATGACCCATTGCAATTCCGTCATCTATTGCAATAGTATTGAATTCAGGGGCAAAATAACCCAGTTTTTCAATCTCCTCTCTTATGATCTTCCCTGCCTCACCAAGGTGTCTGTGCCCCGGAACCATGCCTGTATATGAGTTCACTACAGCAATTATGGGTTTGCCAAAATGAGAATCTTTCATTCCGTTTGCCCTCCACAGGCTCCTGGCACCGGCCATCAAACGGCCTTTGAATGCAGCTTCGCTATTTAATTCTTTTTTCATAGTCATAAAAAAAGCCCTTCCGTTTTTTCCGGAAAGGCCGTTGTCACTAACGTTATACCCTTCCTGCTCCTTCATGGAATAAGAAGAATAATCACAAACAATAATATAACCTCAAAACACAACATCATAATATCCTTTAAAAATCAAGAGGCCACTCTCAACTGAGAATGGCCTCTTATATTTTAAATCATACCATTCTCAGCCTGTCAACTAATAATAAGGACAAGAATAAATAGGCCGATAATGGTAATGTTTCTTTTCATTTTTCGTTTTTCACTATGCAAAAGTAGTGACAGTTCTCAATAATCCAAATCTTTTTATTAATATTTTTAATTTTTTTTGCTTTTTAGTTAATAGTTTTAAGCAACAATCCACTTGTAAAAATTATTAAACACTTTGTTAATCCGTTTATTAATTGCACTTTATTGACACAAATGTGCAAGTAAAAAATGTCATTTTCAGAAACGTGATATCCTTGAATGGCAATAAGGTTTTTTACCATTATTAAAATAATAATCCTGGTGGTAATCTTCCGCCTGGTAAAATTCAGAGGCATGAGTCACTTTTGTGACCACCTTATAGCCTTTTTCCTTAAGCAGGTTTATGCATTTTTCGGCTATCTTTTTCTGTTCATTATTCATATAAAAGATCTCAGACCTGTATTGATCTCCTATATCGGGACCCTGGTGGCCAAGCTGGGTAGGGTCGTGTATTTCCATGAACAGTCTCAGCAGCTGTTCATAGTTTGTTTTGGTTATATCATATGTGATTTTCACTGCCTCGGCATGTCCGGTTGTACCGGTACACACCTCACGGTAGGAAGGGTTCTTCACCGTGCCTCCCGTAAATCCTGATATTACGGAGACAACGCCAGGCGATTGCTGCATATAGTATTCGACTCCCCAGAAACATCCGCCGGCGAAAATTGCCGTTCCATATCTTCCGGGTGGCAGAATTGCCGGCACAAAATCAAGTGATACAGAGTTTACACAATGGCGCGTATTTAAAGGTGTAAATCCCTCGCCGGTAAATACGTGTCCCAGGTGTGCACCACATACAGAGCACTCAATCTCAGTCCTGTGGCCATCGGCATCGGGAAGGCGCTTAACAGCCCCATCAATCTCCTTATCAAAAGAGGGCCATCCGCAACCCGAATTAAACTTTGAATCGGAATAAAAGAGCGCGTTACCGCATTGTTTGCACAAATACGTGCCCTTTTCCTTGTTTTTTTCAAAGATGCCGGAGAAAGGAGCTTCGGTGCCTTTGTCCCTTATCACCGCTGCCTCCCTGATAGTAAGGTCATTATACTGTACTTTTTGCTGGCCGTTTGATTTTATTTCCATAGCTGCAATTATTGTCAGAAAAATTAATACTTTTATCACATTCATGGCTGATAAATTTGACAATAAACACTTAATAATTGGTTATTGTTTAAATAATAAACGGCCCTGTTTTTGAGTATTAATAAAAAGAAAGCACAAACCGGATTTTTAAAAAAATTAGGTTATTTTTGTAATGAAAATATCGGATATAGTATGAAAAAATTTGTAGTTATACTTGCTCTGGCGTTGCTGACTGCTTTTGCACTTAGCTCATGCAATAATGAAGTATGCCCTGCATATAAAAATGGTGGTACCAACTCTGTCAGGTAATCAACCGGACAGAGCGCCCTGCATGAAATCGTAACTCTTCAGCAGCATTCATATAATGAGATTGTTGCCATTAATATTATTGCTACTATTAAGCTGTCAGTTATTCGCACAGGGTGAAATTGACAATCAGGAGAGAACATTCTGGAGAAATGAGCGAGCCTGGGGGCTTGCTGCATATTCTAATGGCTGGAGTATTGGTTATTATGACTATCGCCAGACCAAACCTGACAACAGGCTTTTTATAGAGACTGAGTTTGGAAGTTATAAAGATTCCAAAGAGGTAAAAATCCAGAATTACTACTTCTACAGTCCTTACTCATTTAAATACGGAAAAATCAATTCCAACTGGCACATAAGCCTGGGCCTTGGATATCAGCATGAAATTTATGAAAAGAGGGACCTTGGAGGTGTCTCTATAGGCTGGTTTGTTGCCGGAGGCCCTGTCCTTACCTTCTGCAAACCTATATATTATAAGGTCATCACTCAGGATACCACCACCAATGAGTTGACTACCAAGGACATGAAGTTTGACTTAAACTCAATGATGCCTATTGATATATATGGCAGGGCAAGCTTCTTCAAAGGGTTTGATGAGATAAAGTTATATCCGGGAATTTACGGACATGGTGGCTTTACCTTCGAATACAGCAAGAACGACAGGATGACCCAGACTATTGAGGTGGGTACCGCGATGGCCGGATACCTGAAGAAAATACCTATAATGAACAACGAATACAATAAGCAATTTTTCTTCACGCTTTTTGTCAGTTATAAGGTTGGAATCATTCTCGAACCTCTTAAAATGAAGAACGATTTCCTTTATAATCTGTTTAATCATAAAAAAGATAAATCATAACCAGTTTTGTCCTTTCTGTATAATTTGTTATTTTTGAAGTTCATTTTACTAATCATATAAAGTTAACACAATGGCAAAGATTAAAGTAGCTATCAACGGTTTTGGAAGGATTGGCCGCAACGTTTTCAAGCTTGCTCTTGAGAGACCTAATATTGAAATTGTTGGGATTAATGACCTTACCGATACAAAGACTCTTGCACATCTTTTGAAGTACGATTCAACTCAGGGACGTTTCCCGGGCGTTAGCCACGATGAGCAGAACATTATTGTAAATGGCAAGAAGATTAGAATCACCGCTGAAAAAAATCCTGCAGCAATTCCATGGGAAGTTAAACCTGATGTCGTTATTGAATCAACAGGTATCTTCACATCAAAAGAAAGCCCGAAAGGCGGATATGGCGATCACCTCAAGAACGGTGCAAAGAAAGTCATCCTTACCGTTCCAGCTAAAGACACTATTGACGCAATGATTGTTATGGGTGTAAATGAGGACACACTCAAACCCGAACATCTCTGCGTATCAAATGCAAGCTGCACCACCAACTGCCTTGCTCCAATAGCAAAGGTTCTCAATGACAACTTTGGCATCGAGATAGGTTATATGACAACCATTCACTCATATACAAACGACCAGAGAATTCTTGATCTTCCTCATAGCGATCTTCGCAGGGCCAGATCAGCTGCTCTGTCACAGATACCTACCACCACAGGTGCAGCCAAGGCTGTAGGAAAAGTTATTCCTGAACTCAAAGGTAAACTCGACGGTATCTCTGTAAGGGTCCCGACGCCAACAGGTTCACTTGTTGACCTCGTTGCAGTACTTAAGAAACCTGCTACAAAAGAAGAGATCAATGCAGCAATGAAAAAAGCAGCAGAAGGTCCAATGAAGGGCGTTCTTGAGTATACCGAAGATCCTATCGTTTCTGTTGACATTGTACACAACCCTGCTTCATCAATATTTGATGCACAGAGCACAATGGTTAACGGAACAATGGTTAAGGTTCTTTCATGGTACGATAACGAATGGGGCTACTCTGCAAGAGTTGTTGACCTGATCGAGAAACTTGCCTGAACAACAAATCCAAATCAATAAAAAAAAATGCCCCGGGATCCCGGGGCATTTTTTTATTCATATTGTTAATTGTTCATTGTTAATTGCTAATTGATATTATACTACCATCTCAAATTCCATCCTTACCCCTGCCGAATCCCTGTAGTGCTGACCCAGCTCATGCATTGAATCATCATCTTCTTCATACTTCCATTTTATCCTTACTTTATATTCAGGCATCATGTAAGTGCTTACCATACGCAAAAGATCACAAAGCGATTTGGAAGAACCTGAATTGATGTATTCAAGAAAAATTACAACATTAAGCTGCTTGTACTTTCTGAGATGATCCTTTATCCACAATGTTAATGGATTATAAACTATGTCCGGGTTCTCCGTAATAGACCTTCCGGTGAGATAAAGCGAATTTTCATCAGGATCATAATAAACTCTTGGAATATTCTTCGACCCCTCGTGAAGTACAACAACACTCATATTTTTGTAATAACAGTTTAATTACCAATAATACAAAATTTATTCATATCTAAGTGCTTCTATCGGATCAATTGAGGATGCTTTTACAGCCGGGAAATAGCCCGAAACCAACCCGACACCAAAGCAGGCAAGCATACCACCAATTACCCAACCCCATGGTACTGTGAAACTTGATCCCATTCCCATGGATACCAGGTTTCCTATAATAATACCCAGAATTATGCCAAATATCCCACCTAACTGACCGATTATAATTGCTTCATAGAGGAACTGCTGCCTGATAAGCTTTGGTTTGGCACCCAGTGCTTTACGGGTACCTATTTCACGTGTACGCTCTGTAACGGAGACAAGCATGATGTTCATAAGCCCGACTGCAGCACCGAAAAGCGTTATAAGACCAATTATTGTGGCAGCCACAGTAACAAATTTGAGGTTCTCCAGAAGCAATGCAACAATACTGTCACTCTTCTCAATCTCAAAATCAGACTCGTCACGAGGATTAAGATTCCTTACATTACGGAAGAGACCTTCTGCTTCGTTGGCAAGCATTTCCATATTTCGAGGGTCATAGGGCATGATGACTATCCTGTAACTGATATTGGCTCTTGGAAAATACTGGCGTGCAGTGGTGATAGGAATAATAGCCCTTGAATCATCATTACCAAAACTATTGCCCTTACTCTTTAAGACACCAATAACTTCAAGATTAAGTCCTGAAATGGTAATCGTTTGGCCTATAGGATCAACCCCCGGAAAGAGATACCTGACAATATCCTGCCCAATTATCACCAGATGACGGTTGTTTTCTATCTCCTGTGGCAGGAAATTGCGGCCCGACTCAACCTCAAGCCCTGAGACAGTAAGGTAATTGTCATCAGTACCCGTCACGTTGATATTGGGATTTGTCTTTTTGTCTTTGTAACGGAAGGTGGCAAGCCATGCCGCCTGAAATGATATTGAAACCCATGCCGGCTCCTGAAACTGCTCCCTGAACTGAGTAGCTTCAAAATATGAGATATGAGAGTGATTCTTATGCCTGTAACTCTTGTTACCGATCTGAACATTTACAGCCTTCGACGTAATTGAGAACGAGTTAGCCCCCATCATCGTAAACTGATTGCTAAGTTTTCCTTTTATGCCATCAATGGCTGTGAGTATTCCTACCAGGGCCATTATTCCAAAAGCAATGATACACATCGTCAACACTGCCCGTACCCTGTTTGACTTTATGGATATGAATGCTATCCTTACATTCTCTCCCAGTAATGTTAATTGTTTCACTTTTTTCTTATTTCCATTCTTCAAGGAACTAAGATAAAGCTTTTCTTCTATTTATCCATTTCAAGTAGCAAAACAAAAAAATGTTAAATTTTAAATACTTAGTTGCATAACTAATTTTTTCGTTATAACTTTGGTAAAAATAGTGATGATGGAAGAGAACAGTATTAAAGAACTGACAAGGGCTGAAGAACAGGTAATGCAGATCCTGTGGAAGATAAAGAAGGGTTTCGTTAAAGAGATACTTGAAAAGATGGAAGAGCCAAAGCCTGCATATACAACTGTCAGTACGATAGTAAGGATACTCCAGGACAAGGGGTTTGTAAGTCATAAGGAATATGGCCGTACTCACCAGTATTTTCCTCTTATCACCAAAGACGAATATTCAAAAGCACACATGGGAACTTTTATCAGGGATTATTTTTCCAATTCATACCAGAAAATGATGAGCTTCTTTGCAAAGGAAGAATCTATTTCCCTGAAGGAGATGGAAGAGATAATGAATCTGATGAAGAAAGAGATTGAAAATAAAAAATCAGAAAAATGAGAAGCATTATTATATATGTATTGGAAAGCAGTATCTGTCTTGCTGTTTTTATGCTGTTCTACCAGCTATTGCTAAAGAGAGATACCCGTCATGGAAGAAACAGGTTCTTTCTGCTGTTCTCAATAATCGCTTCGGTTATAATGCCTCTTCTTAATATAAATGCAGGGGTTGACGGAAGTAATGCAATAATCAGAACAATGGCGGTGATTAACCTTCCGCAGATAGACATTTTGGCCACTCCGGCAGGCTCGGGGTCATTTAGTGGTCTTGATGCACTCTCATTTATTTATTTTGCCGGTCTGACAATAGCCATTATTTCCTTTTTAATATCGCTTTCAGGTATAATTCTGCTTATCATGACCCATAAGGCAGATGACAACAGGTTAATAAGGATTTCAAGTTATAAGCATACCTGTTTTTCTGCATTCGGTTACATTTTTATATCGACATCGGTATCTCCTTCTGATGCAGAGAGGATGATTTCACATGAGCTTAACCACATAAGGAAAAACCATTTTGCTGATCTTGTGCTTATTACATTTGTAGGAATTTTTCAATGGTTTAATCCTGCAGTTTATGCAGCCCGCAAGTCGCTTCAGGCTATCCACGAATATGAAGCTGACGAGGAGTGCATAAGCCATGGTGAGGATATTGCTTCTTACCAGTCACTTCTGGTCTCATCTGCCTTCAGTACAAATATTCCGATACTCACAAATAAGTTTTCAAATAAATCTCTCCTCAAAAAACGTATTATTATGATGACCAAAAAGAAAACAGGAAGTTTTTCTTCCTTTAAAATGTTGCTTGCACTCCCACTTGCAGCACTGATGTTTTTTACATTCTCTTGCAATAAAAGCGGAGAAAAGAGTGATTCGACTGTTGCTCCAAAGGATGTTGAATCAATAAATGGAGACCCCATTTTCATTGTGTGTGAACAAATGCCATCTTTCCCTGGTGGTGATGCCGCACTTTTAAGCTTCATCAGTTCAAATGTCGTTTATCCAAAATCTGCGGTAGAAAAAGGTATAGAGGGAAAAGTAATTGTCCGGTTCTGTGTAACCAAGGAGGGTAATGTTGATCTTGCTTCCGTGGCGAGAGGTGTCGATCCGGTACTTGATCAGGAGGCTCTAAGGGTGGTTAAGTCTATTCCTTCGTTTATCCCCGGGAAACAAAATGGTAAGGATGTAAATACCTGGTACAGTTTGCCAATAAGCTTTAAACTGAAATAAAAAAAGAGGTCTTCGGACCTCTTTTTTTTCTTATTTTATATCTGTCTCAATAAATTAATGGTGTAATTGAATATTGTTGAAAAAAAATACAGTCTATTTTGAAACAAGGTGCACACTTTTTGCGTAAAAGTGAATAAGAACATGGGGGTAAACTCAATTCCGAAAGGCAAATTGATAATTATCTTACTTAAAAACAGATGGATATGACTAAGATGAAAAATATTGGAAGCAGATCTTTCTTAAAACTTATGCTGGTTTTTTCACTTTCTGCATTTTTGTTCATTTCCAATACCAACACAGCTCAAGCACAGACGGGGGATGATGAAATTTTAATTGCAGCTGAAGAGATGCCTTCTTTCCCTGGTGGAGATAAGTCATTGCATGCAGCTCTTTATAAAAATCTGGTTTATCCTGAAGATGCCTTTAATAATAATATTGAAGGTAAAGTGCTCATCAGGTTTGTAATTTCCAAAGATGGTGCAGTAACCAATGCTTCAGTACTCAGATCAGCCGATCCGGCTCTTGATAAAGCTGCTCTTGAAGCTGTAAAACGACTCCCGAAATTCAATCCCGGAAAACAGGGAGGTAAACCGGTAAATGTATGGTACACGTTGCCCATTGTGTTTAAGATACAATAAAATGAAAGGCTCTGTGAGCCTTTTTTTTTAATTTATATAGTTGTTTAAGGTAGAATTTTCTAAATCTTTAATATTTTTGAAACATAAGAAAATATCTTTCGTAAAAGAATCAGTTCTGAAATAGATCTCAAATCAAAAGAGAGGGTTTGAAAGGGATCATTAAATTAATTATATCAATTAAATAAAAAAGATTATGGAGGATAGGGTAAAGAAAAAAGGTTTGAGATTAATTCTTGCTTTTTCATTTATTGCTGTAGCATTGTTCACGAATTTAAAAGAGGCTCAGGCACAGACCGGTAGTGACCAGATTTTATTTGTGGCCCAGGAGATGCCTACTTTCCCTGGAGGAGATAAAGCTTTGATGCAGGCTCTTTATAAAAATCTAAAGTACCCGGAAGAGGCTTATAGTAAAAATATTGAGGGAAAGGTTCTCGTAAAATTTGTGATTACGAAGGAGGGAACTGTTACAAATGCAACTATTATCAGGTCAGCAGACCCTTCACTCGATAAAGCAGCTCTTGAAGCAGTAAAAAAACTGCCAAAATTCAATCCCGGCAAACAGGATGGGAAAACGGTGGATGTATGGTATTCAATGCCTATTGTTTTCAAAAAAGCACAGGAATAGAAAGAAAGGCTCACAGAGCCTTTTTTTTTGCTGACTGATTTTGTTTTCCCCTTTAATAGATAATTTTTAATAGTTAACTGGTGCTGATGAATCTGATTGGTGGATATATTGCCAGCTTGAGTAATATTGTTGATTTACATTTCCTTACTGTTTCATTCTTAAAAAAAAGTTTTGCATTTTTTGAAACATAAAATGCACTTGTTACGTAAAACCCGACAACCTTGAAAATATTCCAACTTTTTAGAGAGAAGTTTAAGAAAGAGTATTAAATAACTTAATTGGAGATTAAAATGGAGAAAATTGGAATTAAAAAAAGTTTGTTGTTTGTTCTTGCTTTTTCGTTGGTTACTGGCCTGTTTCTGTCAAATCCTTTAAGGCTCAATGCCCAGACAGGTAGTGATGATGTTTTATTAGTGGCTCAGGAAATGCCATCTTTTCCAGGTGGTGATAAAGCTTTGGTTTCGACACTTTACAAAAACTTAAGATACCCTGCAGAAGCTTATGAAAAAAATATAGAGGGTAAAGTTCTTGTAAGATTTGTGGTTTCAAAGGATGGCTCGGTATTGAATCCATCAATAATCCGTTCAGCAGATCCTGAACTTGATAAAGCAGCACTTGATGCAATTAAGAAACTACCGAAATTCATACCCGGCAAACAGGATGGAATGCCGGTAAATGTATATTATTCGCTGCCAATTGTGTTCAAAAAAGCATAAGCTAAAAGAAAGGGCCGTCGCCAAACGGCTCTTTTTTTATTTCTGCAGTATTTGATTTTATACCTTTGCAGGTAAACAACAAGGAATGTTAACTCTTGAACGAAGAATAGAAGCCTTTTCTGCTCTTGGTGATATTTTGCTGGGCAGTGTATCCGGCAACAGTCACGGACAGTCTGAAATTTTCACATCGTTAATAGATAGTCTAAACGGATCAAACCCCTGGTTCACTCCCGATAATGTAAGGATGGCAATTAAATCTACCGGGGAAATGATCTCTAATGAAAACCTACTGAAGTGGTTGTCGCATTATCCCGAAATTGACAAACCGCACACTCCTGCCAGAATCGGGGTTGTTATGGCTGGAAATATACCTCTGGTTGGTTTTCACGATTTCCTTTCTGTCCTTTTCACTGGAAACATTGTCAACGGAAAGCTAAGCTCAAAAGATGAGCTGCTGATGAAGGCCGTAGCCGCTACCCTTATTGAAATTGAACCTGGTTTACGGGAGTACATAGATCTCACCACGGATAAAATAACCGGTTTTAAAGGAGTTATTGCCACCGGTAGTGATAATACGTCAAGATATTTTGAGTATTATTTCCGGAGTTATCCTTCAGTAATCAGGCACAACAGAAACAGTATTGCTATACTGGACGGCAATGAGTCTGATGAAGAACTTACACTTCTGGGTAAAGATATCTTCACCTATTTCGGCCTTGGCTGCAGGAATGTCTCAAAGCTATATATACCTGAGAGTTATGATGTAAACAGGTTTGCCGGATTATGGAGTAAATATGACAATCTACGGTCGCATCATAAATATGCCTCCAATTACGATCACAACAAAGCAGTTTTTATTGTAAACAGGGAGCCATTTACAGATACCGGGTTTGTTTTATTGCGTAATGAAAGTTCACTTACGCCTCCAATGGCAGTGCTTAATTATGAATTTTATTCCTCTGCAGATGCACTTAAGAGCCAGATTCGATCACTATCAGAAAGAATTCAATGCATTGCAGGCCGTGAATACTCTGCATTTGGGCAGGCGCAATGTCCAAACCTGTGGGATTATGCGGATGAGATAGACACTGTCAGTTTCCTTTTAAAAAATTTTTCCTTAGAATGAATTATTCTTAAAAAATATTAAATTGCACCCATTCAAAACACGATAAATATGGTATATAAGTTTGTGGTCTTATCTGATGAGGATGAAACATTTGTAAGGGAATTTGACTTCCTGGACAGCCAGACTCTGATGGACTTTCATAATTCATTACAGGAAGAACTGGAGTTTGACAGGTCACAGATAGCGTCGTTCTATCTGGCAACTGACAATTGGGAAAAAGAGGAAGAGTTTACTCTCTTCGAGATGGGGGCAGGATCATCAACCATGGATGATGCTATTCTGGAGGATGTTATCTTCCGTAAGAACCAAAAACTTCTGTATGTCTTCGATTTCTTTAATGACAGAGCCTTATTCATTGAGTATGTTGGCGAAGCAAAAGAAGAAGATGGGAAAGAGTATCCTGCATGTACAAATTCAAAAGGTGCACCTCCCAAACAGGTTACCTTTGGTGCAGTGACACGCAGAAAGGCTACCAACCTTGTTGTTGCTGATGATGAAGATGACGAGATCATTGACGACGAAATTTTCCTTGATGCTGAGGATGAAGAAGGACTCTCAGCCAGTGAAGAGGAAGAGGAGGATGATTTCGATGAAAACATTGACGAAGAAGCTACCGGGGAAGAAGACGACGAAGACGAATAAAACCCTCCGGGCTGCCTCCCGATGAACAACATACTTATTGTGCTTCTCGGACCGACCGGTGTCGGAAAAACAGAGTTATCTCTTGAACTTGCCGAACACTTTGGGAGTGAGATTATCTCCTGTGACTCAAGGCAGTTTTATCATCAAATGCATATAGGGACGGCTGCACCGGAAGAGTGTCAGTTGTCCCGCGTGCCTCATCATTTTGTTAACTTTCTTTCAGTAGAAGAATATTACAGCGCCAGCCTTTTTGAGAGAGACGTGCTTTCTCTTCTGCCCTCCCTTTTTAAAAAGAATCCTGTCTCATTTATGACAGGTGGATCCATGTTATACATCGATGCGATATGTAAGGGCATTGATGACATACCAGACACTGACCCTGCGGTAAGAAAGAAATATATCGACCTCTATGAGAAAGAAGGCATTGAAGGGCTGAGGCTTGCCCTCCGGATGCTCGACCCTAAACACTACGCCACTGTTGATCTGCAGAATCCACGCAGAATAATGCGCGCTCTGGAAATATCGGTAACAACTGGTCGCCCCTACTCTTCTTTTCTTACTGCATCATCAAGAGAGCGCGACTTCAGGATAATAAAAGCAGGTGCCAACAGGAGCCGTGAAGAACTCTTTGAAAGAATAAACAGGCGCGTTGATAATATGATAGCTTCAGGACTGGAAGAAGAGGCACGGCAGTTATACCATTACAAAGGACTTAATGCCCTGAACACTGTTGGATACCGTGAGTTATTCAGCTGGTTTGACGGGGAAATAACCAGGGAAAAAGCCATTGAACTTATTAAGAGAAACACCCGCAGATATGCAAAGAAGCAGCTTACATGGTGGGCAAAAGATAAAGATATTACCTGGTTTGACGCATCCGAAAAAGAGCGTATAATGGAATGGCTGACTTCAGAAATAAATAAGGAAAAGATCAGATAAGAGCTTTCAGTCTTCTTATAACGTCACAGGGATCCTCGGCAGAAAAGACCGTACTGCCTGCAACCAGCACATCAACACCTGTATGAACAAGCAATGGCGCATTCTGTGTATCAATGCCTCCGTCAACCTCGATAAGCACGTCATAACCTTCTTCATCAATAATGCTGCGTAGTTCTCCTACCTTATTAAGGCTGTGAGGAATAAAGCTCTGTCCCCCGAAACCGGGATTGACAGTCATTATAAGAACCATATCAATAAATGGAAGGATATCCTTAAGCAGCATAACAGGTGTGTGGGGATTCAAAGAGACACCGGCCTTCATTCCCAGTGAACGTATCTCGCTTACTGTCCGGTGAAGGTGTGTGCAAGCCTCATAATGAACTGTAAGGTTTGAGGCACCACTGTCGTGAAAGCGTTTTATATACCTGTCCGGGTCCGTTATCATCAGGTGCACATCAAGGGGTTTGGTGCTGATATCACGAACAGCCTCCACCACAGGAAATCCGAACGAGATGTTCGGTACAAATACTCCATCCATTATATCCAGGTGCAGCCAGTCGGCCAGGCTTTTATTTATCATTTCCACCTCGCTGTCCAGGTTTGAAAAATCTGCAGCAAGAAGCGAAGGCGCTACAAGATGACTCATTATTTGTTGTTTTTACAAATATAAAAATTGTATCTCAAAAGATAATGTGAAAAGTGAAGCAGAATGTCTGTTGGAGTCAGAACGCTATCCAAGGTAAGATTTAAGTATCCTGCACCTGGTTGTAAACTGAATTCGTTTTATAGCTTTCTCTTTTATCTGCCTTACGCGTTCACGGGTAAGACGGAGCTCCTCTCCTATCTCCTCAAGGGTATAGGGATGTTTCATTCCTATACCGAAATAGAGCTTCAGCACCTTAGCCTCACGTGGAGAAAGGGTGCTCAGAGCACGTTCAATCTCATAGGTAAGAGATTCGCTTATAAGGTTACGATCAGGACTGGGGGTGTCTTCATTAAGCATAACATCGTACATGTTATTATCTTCCTCGGAGCTGATAGGTGCATCCATGCTTAATGTACGTCCATTGGTTCTGATGGCTTCCTTGACATCCTCAGGGGCAAGTTCAAGCAGTTCAGCCACCTCCTGAGCGGAGGGTTCTCTTTCATATTCCTGCTCGAGCCTGGAATATGCCCTGTTAATACGATTAATGGATCCGATCTTATTTACAGGCAGGCGCACTATTCTTGCCTGTTCTGCCAGAGCCTGCAATATTGCCTGCCTGATCCACCATACCGCATAGGATATAAACTTAAATCCCCGGGTCTCGTCAAACCGCTGAGCTGCCTTTATCAACCCAAGGTTGCCTTCATTTATCAGATCTGGCAGTGTCATTCCCTGATTCTGATACTGTTTTGCAACGGAGACAACAAATCTGAGATTTGCTTTAACAAGTCTGGATAGAGCATCGCGATCACCAGCACGGATCTTTCGCGCCAGTACAACCTCTTCCTCAGGGGAAATAAGGTCTACTTTGCCTATTTCCTGCAGGTATTTATCCAACGATGGTGTATCCCGATTGGTTACCTGTTTAGTGATTTTTAGCTGACGCATTGTCAAGGGCTTAGATTTAGAGTCCTGTTCGATTTTT
>Ga0116171_10000837_pt1 | contig 31965 bp, 26 predicted proteins | sample AD_JPNHW2_MetaG_FD_89798 | JGI IMG/M metagenome (GOLD analysis project Ga0116171, IMG submission 89798) | Active sludge microbial communities of municipal wastewater-treating anaerobic digesters from Japan - AD_JPNHW2_MetaG | ecosystem: Engineered > Bioreactor > Anaerobic > Digestate | place... | reverse complement strand
TGTTGTTTGAAGTTCATGCTAAGTGTGATTTTGTACTTATACCTTTACAGGTGTGTGTGTTGCAAGGTTACCCGCAATTCTACTTCAAACTTGTTTTTTAGCGATCAGGATCACAGTGATAGGGTAGAAGTTCTACTTATTGCTGGTTCTGATTAAATGTGTTGATTCTAGTCAACAAAACAAAGACAAAGGAGTACTCTCATGAAGAGCAAATTGTTAGTCACTATGGTTTTAGCTCTTGCTTGTTTCTTTCTTTTCGCGGTAGATCAGGTCATGACACCTGATTCTCCCAATTACGATTCCTATAAACAGAATCAAACCTACACGCCGGAAGTGATGACATCACCGACTCATCCCACAATGGCATTCAACATCGGTGACAGCCCAAAGACCGATCCGGATCTACTTGTCCCTTGGGATGCCACGTTTATTCAGGCGATGGCTCCCAACGATGATGGCTATACCGATAATATCGTTTTCCCCTTCACGTTCACTCTTTATGGAGCGAATTACACATCCTGCTGGATCAACAACAACGGGAATATCTCCTTTGACGGCGGATATTCATCCTACACTCCCTGGGGATTCCCGATCGACGGTTCTCCGATGGTTGCCGCATTCTTCGCGGATGTAGATACCCGCGCAGCAGGCACGGTTTGGTACAAGATCGAGTCCAACCGGATGATCGTGATCTGGGACCACGTCGGCTATTATCAGCAAGCGTCTGATAAGCTCAACACCTTTGAATTGATCATAACCGATGGAACTGATCCCGCGATCGGTCTCGGTAACACGGTTGCCTTCAGTTATGGAGACATGCAGTGGACGACCGGAAGCGCTTCCGGCGGATCAGGAGGATTCGGCGGTACCGCAGCAACCGTCGGCATCAATAAGGGTTCAGGCTCCTTGTATGCACAGGTTGGCAGATTCGATCATGCCGGTTATGAATATGACGGTCCCTTTGACGTCAACGACGGTGTGGACTGGTTAGACGGTAAGCTATTCTATTTCAACACAGTGAATGCCGCTACCATGGTCATTACCCCCACGACGATCGTCAACGTTTCCGGTAGCGGTCTGCCCGGTGGCCTTGATCCTACCGACCCCACTCTGTACCCATATTTGGCGAGCTATCCCATTGCCGGTTTCCAGACAGTGACGATTCCGGTCGGCCCTGGAATCTGGTACGGCTGGGCATACTACGGCGGCGCCTGGCATCAAGCTGATGTCTTCCCCGTTTATGGTCCCGGAACCATGGTCTTCTCCAATGTGCCTTTTGGCGCGAAGTCAGACGTTCCCATCATATTGGATTCCGATCCTGTGATCGCTCCTATTCCGGAATCAAGCCTTCCTGCCGGTTATCCCGATCCTTGTCCGATCGAAGCAAATCCGCTCTTCCGTTCATTGACGGTCACCTGGAGTGGTACGCATGATGTATTCGTCGCTCGTATCCCTAACGAATGCCATGCCTTCGCTTACATTGGCGGAACCTGGACGGCTGCTTCCGCTCCCAATTGGACATGGACAAACGTCGATATGGACGCCAACAACCCGCTTTACGTTGTCACCTTCAGCCCCACCCTTCCCGTGGAATTGAGCAGCTTTACCGCGGTTGTCACGGCTCAGAACTTCGTGAAGTTAACCTGGGTCACTCAGTCTGAAACTGGATTGAGTGGTTACAATATCTACAGAAACAGCTCGAACAACTCCGCAAACGCGACCCATATTGGCTTCGTGACCTCCAACAACAGCTCAACGCAGCAGATCTATACCCTTACCGATAACGAGGTAGAGATCGACAATTCATATTACTACTGGCTGCAGAGTGTCGAATACAACGGTTCAAGCACACTTTATGGTCCTGTCTTAGTGAACGTTGAAGGCAGCGATGTCCCTGAGATCCCTGTTTCCACCGTCATGGGAAGCGCCTATCCTAATCCGTTCGTGACCGCTACCAACATCGATGTCAGCGTGAAAGCCGGTGAACAAGCTCAGGTTAGTATCTATAACCTCACTGGTCAGTTGATCAGGAGCTATACGCTTAGCGAAGGCAGCCACACCATCAACTGGGATGGTAAGGACAGCAAGAACAACCTCTGTGGCAGTGGTATCTACTTCTACAGACTTACCAGTCCAAGTGTCAACCAAACCAGAAAGATGATGATAGTCAAATAATTAAACCTGATCATAATCGAAAACCCGGGTTTCTGACCCGGGTTTTTTTATTGCTTCAGGAATACTTCCATGCTAATGATCTGACTGCTAATATCAGGGCATCCTCTCTCTATCATCTTACGTCATGACGTAAGATGATAGAGAGAGGATAGAGAGATGATGGTCATTTGATCAAAGGCAGAATGAGGGAGAAACGAGACAACAGACTAGTCTGAAGGGGACTTAGAAACAGATTGGGTGAATTGCCAGATCAGGATCAGGCGAAGACAAGCTGATAGGAGGCTATGGCAAAGGCTACTCCTACATTGAGAGAGTTCTTCCAGCCCATGACCGGCAGGGCAAGGCACATATCGCAGAGAGACAAGACGGTAGGGGAGATGCCCAGGCTCTCATTTCCCAGCACTAAAGCGAAAGGATGATCCGGCTTGAAGGTCATGACGGAAACAGCGGCTTCGGCTGTCTCCAGAGCGTAGATGCGATATCCTTTTTCTTTCAGTTCCAGGATGGCATCGACGGTTCTTTCCGTGTGACGCCAGGAGACTCGCTCACAGGTTCCCATTGCGGTCTTGGACATGTTTGGATGCTCGGGAGTCGGAGTCGTTCCGCAGAGGACCAACTCCCCCAATGCCAGGCATTCCGAGGTACGGAAGATGGAGCCAACGTTGAAGACTGAGCGTAGATTATCGAGAACGACTTTGATCCCGGCGGAGCGTTCGAGCCTGGCGGGATCGGTCTGACGCAGTCCGTCGCCCTTCAGTACGGGGATCTGGGTGTCTTTGAAGCTGCGACCGGATCTGGTGAAGTAATCCGAGATCACGGCACCGGTCGTATATCGCTCAAAAGCTGCGGAGAGTGTGTACTCTATTCCCAGAAAGGGTTGTCTATCCTCCTGCGGGAGTAAGGCGATACAGCTCAGGATATTGGGGACGATCTCAGCTACGAAGCCGGGATCAGCGAGTCCCCGCTCCAGACTCTGCAGGAGCTTCTCCAGCGCTTTTATCCTTCCGGATGATGAGAGCGAGAGGAACTTCCGCTCGCTGAACTTGTTTATCTGCCTGATCTTATTCTCCCGGGTCTCACCTCATCCGCTGACCAATTCGTAGAGCAGATAACCATTCAGCATATAGAGGACTTTGTCAAACTCACGATCTCCGGGGATGATGATATCGGCATTCTTCTTGGTAGGCTCGATGAAGGCATCGTGAGATGGTTTTACGGTATCCAGGTATTTATCCAGTACGCCTTCGACGTCGTAGCCCCTATCCCTGATATCGCGTGACATTCTGCGAGTCAGACGGATGTCGGCGTCAGTATCGACAAATATCTTGAGATCGCTGATCGCAAGCAGCTCGGGATAATAGAGAGCGAAGATCCCTTCGAGGATGACAACGTCGGCAAAAGCGACGCAGAGGGTACCTTCGCTGCGTTGGTGGGTGATAAAGTTGTAATCCGGAACGTTAACAGCCTCACCATCGAGCATCAGTTTGATGTCATGGATGAGGTAATCGGTGTCGATGGAATCCGGATGATCAAAGTTGTAGAACTTTGCGGTGTCTGAATCCATCCCGCTCAGGTCTCGATAATAGTTGTCGTGGGAGACGATGACGGTTTTGAGGTCGTGGATCCGTTTGCCGATGGCTTTGGCAATGGTCGTCTTGCCGGAGCAAGTTCCGCCGCCGATCAGGATGAGCCTGGAGTTGTTCTTCATAAGTCCTTTTATAAGTTAGATTTCAGCTTCTGCCACCTGTCCCGGTGGTTGAAGAAGTTAAGTTTCAGTTCCGTGTATTTGTCGATCACAGGACCGATGGCTTTCAGGCGTGCCATGATGCTGTCTTTGCGGTAATGTTCGTTGTTGGAGACGGTTTGGGAGGCATAGATCCTGCTGAAGATGTCTTTTACCTTGCCGGAATCGTAACCCGCGCGGGCAGAATAGAGAAGACCGAGTGAATCAGCCTGGAGTTCATACTTGTCCAGTCTGCCGGCGATAAGGTCGTTGAACATATCAGCCATGTCCTGTTCAAGTTCCTTCTCCGTGGCAATGTTTTGGGACGAAGAGAATCCTTCGGTGTCTATATCCAGTTCGTCAAACACGGATTCAGCGGCGATCTGATTGACTTGCTGCCGGGTTTCCTTGATACCGTGGAATCGAGATACATGGGCGATCTCATGGGCGAGGATGAAAGCAAGATCCGCCTCGCTATCCATCAGGCGTAGCATTCCTCTGGTGATGAAAACGATCCCTCCCGGACAGGCATAGGCATTCGGGGCGTCAATATCCAGGATGAAGAACTTGAAGGTGATATCCGGAACATCGCTACAGTTGACGAGGTTACAACCGACTTGATTGATGTAGCGGAGCAGATTCGGCTCGTTATACAGACCCTGCTGCGCTATCACTGAAGCCAGGGACAAGCCAAAACCTTCCGCAGCTTCGGCGTAGTAATCGGGTTCGATCCGCTCGGGAAGAGCTATTCTCTTTGTGAAATAGGATGGTTTGACATCCTGATACGTGTTGTTCAGGAACTCCTCAAAGGCGACCGGATCGAGAGATTGATCCATTACGTAGAGGACAAATTCGTCACTGCCCTTGAATTGCTTGTTGAATTGCGCGGCAAAGCCCTTTACTCCGGCGGAAATGCTGTGTTGATTCACGGTTGTTCCCGGCTTAGCTTGCATACCGGCAAAGATGTCCTTCCTGGGAGGTTGAGCTTTGGTTGCCGAGACCGAGACGAAGCCGTTCTGGGCTTCATAGAGGACGTTGTACCAGGAATCGGTCTGGCTGAGAAGCTGCAAGCGAGTGTTGAGCGCAAGCTCTTTCAGTACTGTGTAATACGAGCCGGGGCCTTTCCTCATGACAGAACGGTCCCGCTTGATCACAACATCCGTGGCGCAGAGCGAGATCACTGTCATCGAAAGGACCAGGAATACTGCTATCTTTCTCATGATACTCCTCCTTCAGGGGGTTTGTTTGGGAACCTTGAGCAATAGACTGTAGAAGAACTCAAGGTCAATGGGTTTGGAGATATAATCATCCATGCCGGCTGCGATGAAACGCTCTCTGTCGCCAGCCATGACTGCTGCGGTAAAGGCGTAGATGATCGTGTGCCGGTTCATTTCCATGCCTATCTTACGTATTTGGATCGTAGCGGTGACGCCATCCATGATCGGCATCTGGATGTCCATCAGGATGCAATCAAAGTCTTCATTACGGTAGATCTCCACCGCTTCGGCACCATGGTTTGCGATGGTCACCTCAAGATTCCAGGCTTCTAACTGGCGTTGCGTCACAGTTTGATTCACCAGATCATCCTCGACCAGCAGAACTTTCAGACGTGGCAGAAGGTTCTTCACGAACTGCTGATCCTCGTTTAGAGGCTTTGATTCGGGCGCGGGATTCGCATTCTGAGCGAAAGGAAGGATAAAGAAGAAGCCACTGCCCTGACCAGGCTCGCTCTCGACCCAGATAAACCCTCCCATAAGCTCTACCAAACGTTTGACTATAGAGAGTCCAAGCCCGGTTCCTCCATACTTTCGGGTGATCCTGTTATCCAACTGCGAGAAGTTATCGAAGATGTCCTTTTGCTTGTGTGGATCGATACCGATGCCTGTGTCCCGAACGCTGAACAGGATGCGTATATCCTGATCTGTACGGTTATAGACTTCAGCGCTGACTTCAATATAGCCTTCATCGGTAAACTTCATGGCGTTCTGCATGAGGTTGATAAAGATCTGCCTCAGCCGCAACATGTCCCCATGCAGCACTCCGGGGATATTCTCGTGGATCCTGGTTCGGACATCCAGCCCCGGTTTTTCCCGTTGATAAGCAAAACCTTTAACGATGTCCTCAATGAGGAACACCGGATTGAAATCGTTGAGTATAAGCTCCATTTTACCGCTTTCTATCTTGGAGACGTCCAGAACATCATTGATGATCTTGAGCAAGCTCTGTCCCGAATTGTAGATAATGTCGTAGTACTCACGTTGTTCAGGTGTGTATTCCATCTGCAACAGAACTTGAATGAAGCCGAGGATTCCATTCAATGGAGTGCGGATCTCATGGCTCATGTTTGCCAGGAAGTGTCCCTTGGCGACATTTGCCGATTCTGCCTTTTCCTTGGCTTCGAGTAGTTCCGCTTCGAGGTTCTTCTGTGAAGTGATATCCATAATGAAACCAAAGACTACCGGATGTCCGTCGATGATCTTCATATCCACGATGTAATCCATTGCCCAGCGCACTTCTCCGCTTTTGGTGACGATACGATACTGCTTGACATCCGAAGTGATGTTATCACGGATCTGTTCCTGATAGCGAGCCGCGATCCAGGGGCGGTCTTCTGAGAAGATGAAGTTTGAGAAACCCAAGTCCTGAGAAAGTGCGTCTTCCTGACAATAACCCCAGATACTCAGACCTTCGGACACGTATATCGTGCGGGGTGGATCAAGCTGGTACTTGTAGGCAACGAGCGGACCCTTCCTTAGGATCACCAGGTCCTCTTCCAGATCCTGTAGCTTGAGCTTTTCACTTTTAAGACGATTCTCCAGCTTCTTAGCTCTTCGTTTGGCGCGATAAAGCTTTCTGGTTATCCAGAAAAGCAGAGCAAGCATGACCAGCGTGAACAGGATGTGGATGATCACTACTTTTCTGCTGTTTATCCTTTCCCGAATGAAGCCCGGATCATAGGAGCCAAACCACTTCTTCTGTAAAGCTTTCTGTCGTCCATCACGCTGGATCTCTGCCAGAGCTGTGTTTACCCGCTCGATCAGTTCCGGATCCTTTGAAGCAAAACAATAGTACTTGGGAAGTATCTCACCCGGGAGAGAACGCAAGTTCTTTAGTTTAGAACTTTTAATCAGATAGCTGCCGTGCATGTAATTGATCAGAGCAGCGTCCGCTGTCCCGGTCGAGAGGAGAAGTAAAGCGTTTTCCTGGCTGGGAACTTCGATCAGCTTACCGGAGAACTTATCTCTGTCAAAGAAGTCGGATGACACGTCTCCCTGCTGGATAATGATGCTGGCGTGATGAAGATCAGCCATGCTTTTAATCTTGCTGTTGTCACGGACGAAGAGAGCACGCCAGGTGCGGTAATGCGGCTCCGAAAAGCTGATCGTTCGGGCACGGGTCATTGTGAATGCCATTCCCTGGATCAGATCGATCTCGCCCGATTCAAGCTCCTCCATGACCCTCGACCATTTCTCCAGCCGAAACTCGACGTTGACGCCAAGCTCCTTGCCAAGTTCCCGGCTGAGATCGATGTTATAGCCTCTGGGCTGACCATCCTGCCCCAGATATTCATAAGGAGGATACTCGGAATCTCCACCAATGATCAGCGTTTCAGCCCATAAGCCGGAAGCAGTGCTCAACCCGATGAGCACTGCCAATAAACATAAAAAACAAAGTCTAATTCTCATCGATCCCCTTCAGCGGTCAGTATAAAGAACGGAACATTCAAGCCAAAGACCGGCTGGTCTCAAAGATCACCGATCCGTCGCAGATACCTCTGCATATCAAACTTTCTCAATAGCCCCGCGGAATTCATATAGCGGACATTGCCGAAAACCTGCCTGGATTGCCAGGGACGATCATGCTTACCAAAGCACCAGGCAATACCCGCGAAGGCGTTGGCATCCCTTCCATCCAGCTCATATTTGTTATTCAGAAACACCAGCCGGTAGAATGCCTCTTCAGGATCAGGAGTCCATTCAATGACTTTCTTACCCCAGTACATCCTCATATAATTGTGCATTTTTCCGCAACTTAGTATCTCTTTCTGCGCAGCATTCCAATATGGGTCATGCGTGTCTGAATTCTCCAATCTGTCAAGAGAATATTCCCAGTGCCGCGGATCGGACTGATGCGCTTCGAGGCTCAGCCTTGCCCAGGCAGGAATAGCCTCATAAGTATCGTATAGTGGATTGTAATTACAGAAGTTCCAGCTCAGTTCACGGCGCACGATCAGCTCTTCCATGAAAGCCGCGACATCCGCATAAATCCCTGATAATTCAGCTTTATGAAGGATCAACTCCGGCAATCTCAGCGGATCAATGTTCACGTCTCTGAAAACGGACATGCAGATCTCCAGGGGAGAGATCTGACCGAAATGGAGATAGGGGCTAATCTCGCTCTGGCAAGGTACCCCAGGATCTCCATGCTGACTCGCGTACAGCGGAAGCCGTTCGCTGATAAACTCTTTTAGCCGGGAGAGAGCACAGGTGTGACCACCCGCAAAATTTCTAACCGGGGATACTGTGGCGTCGATCGGCGACGATGATCCTATCCATGCTTCCAGTGCCCGGCAGGTTTCCAGCTCATTACCGAAGCGATAATCAGTTCCCAGAAACACCTTTTTGATCAAGGCAAATGCTCCTGTTTGATGAGGGAACGAAGGAACTCCAGGGTCGATCAGCCAGTCTGACATCTGTTTGGAAAGCTTGGAACGCAGAGTCGCGGCGGAATATTCTTCTTTGATCGAAGCGCGACGCACAGGAACAATTGTTTCAGTATCCAGCTCCGTGTAGGGCACTCCCCTCAGCTCCAAAGCTTCGTAGAGTCTGCGTCGCAGTTCTTTCTGCCAGTTCAGGCAACCGCTGTCACAGACGAGACGCGCGCAGTTTCCTGATACTAGGGGGAGAATCTCATCAGCTTTACCATTGAGGAGAACCAGAGGGACTTTGATCTTTTCGAGGTTTCGGGCTACCTCCAGCAGACCTTCGAACATAAAACGGAAATGTCGCAAGTTAGTTTCCGGCAAAGTTGCGTCCACACAGAAAGCAACCAGTAAAGGCAGTCTGAACCTGGCTGATTCGGATGCTGCGTACTCCAGAGCCGGATTGAAGTCAATTCTCTGCGCCGCTTGCATCCAATAGAGGACGAACTCTCCTTTCCCGACCGGAGGATCGAAGGTGGTTATGATCCGCTCATGCGATAGATTCAAGGGACACGCGACTCCTTTCGTAACATTCTGACAAGTTAATAAAGAGAGAAGCCCGCTGATTCCGTCAAGTTTTATCCTTTCCGAGGCATGATCACTATTACTTCCTGACCTGTGTGGTGCGCGCTTAACTGCAATCCCGGCAATACGCTATGAGCGTAGCGTTTGGTCGAATCTATCCTTGCCCAGCCTCCTACTATCTCACCGAACGGTTTCGCGATCACTATTGAAAACCCCCGCAACGCTTCCTGAATTCCATACGGATATCGTACAGGAGGCATACGGTCAGCGTACTGTTACGATAGGGTCATGGTTGCCTCTGATTAAAGGAACTCAAAGATCATATAAGCAACGACAAACAAGAAATGATACAGGGTTCTCCAGGTCGCCGGGTATCAAGAACGAGCCTGATTTTCACCGGATCCTGCTCCGTGAAAGTGAAAATCCTGACAAAAAACTTGACAAAACGGCGTAAGTTTATTATGCGTATAGCATCAGAAATATAAACAGGATATCGTTACAAGGGAGTTCGTTTGCTATTACAAAAGTATTTTGAAACCCGGCTAGAGATGATCGAGACAGCCTTGAAAGGCTATCTGACTTTTCCTGATCCTCATGCGAAGGAGCTGAAGGCTGCCATGAATCAGGCGGTGTTTTCCGGTGGGAAACGCTGGCGTCCGCTTTTGCTCGTCTCGATCTACGAGATGCTGATCGGCATGAAAAAATCAAAGATGCTGGATAGCGTAATCTCCGCTGCTTGTGCCGTGGAGATCATGCACAACGCGGCATTGATCCATGATGATATGCCGGCAGTCATGAATAAAAAGGAACGGCGCAATGCCCCGGCTTTGCATATGGCTTATGACAATACGATAGCCATCCTTGCCGGCGACGCTCTCTATACTCATGCCTTTGGCGTGCTTGCCGATATCAAGGATCCCCGCAAAGCTGTCCAGGCGGTGAGGATCCTCTCGAACTACAGCATGTCCTATGGCTTGATCGGAGGTCAGGCGGTGGCGTTGATCAATAAACGCAAAGTCATGAAGATCAACACCCTGCGCTACATCGATTCCAAAAAGACAGGCGCGCTTCTGCAAGCTGCTTCAGATATTGCCTGCGTCATGGCTGACGCGGATGAGAACACACGGCAGATCATGGGTAGTTACGCGCTCAATCTTGCTCTGGCACAGCAAATGATCGATGACATCGCCGCTGACTATGGCAGGGGTAGTGAAGGTCTGGATGGAGAAGATGAATTCGTGCCGGTCTCCAGAGCCAGCTATACGGGGCTTTTGGGTTTTGATAAAGCCCGTAAAACAGTCGAGAAGATGCTCGAAGAATCCGAGAGGATGATCAAGCCCTTCCCGCATAACGATGTTTTGGTCGAGTTTATTCAAATGATTCAGGAGAAGATGCCATAACGAACCGATGATTGATATACATTGTCACATATTACCAAACATAGACGACGGCTCGAGAGACGAGGAACATTCACTTCAACAGCTTAGGAGCATGGTCGAAGGTGGGATCAGTCGAGTCTATCTCACATCACATTATTTCCGCGGACACTATCAGTATACCCGGGCTGAATATGATGCGAAGTTTGACCGCCTAAGGGGACTGGTCAAGGCAGAATTGCCTGAACTAGAGTTATTACCTGGGTTTGAAGTTTATATCCAGCCCGGGATTCTTGAAGATATCGAGGAACATAACCTCTGCCTGGGCGATTCACGATACGTGCTGATCGAATCCGAACTGAACGGCCTCCCCACAGATTTCTACTTCAATATCTATCCCATCCTGCGAAAAGGATTCCGCCCTATTCTTGCACATGCAGAACGCTATGTCAGCATCATGAAAGATCCGGCTGAGGCACAAAAGTATCTGGAACAGAATATCTATATTCAGGTCAACGCGGGAAGCCTGATGGGGCTTTATGGTGAAAAGGTCAAAGAGACCGCGATCAAACTCGTCGAAGAAGGCTGGGTTCATTTTATCGCTTCGGATGATCATGTGCGAAGCGATTATAAGGCATATTTCTCGGCGCGGGAATGGATCACGGAACACATCGATGCCACTACGGCAGAGCTTTTGACCCATGACTATCCCGGGATGATCCAGGATGGCATACACGTTCCCTACAAATACGTTAAGGTCATCAAACCGAGACACAGGCATCATAAACGCAGTCTTTGGGAAAAGATGTTCGGAGTCTCCTGATGAAGAAGATACTGATCACGGGAATAACAGGTCTGATCGGCAAAGCAGTTCTTAGAAAGCTTCTCCTGACTCCTGAAGCTTATCAGATCACGGCTCTGGTGAGACCATTGACGGCATTGGAAAGATTTCAGGAGTTCAATTCTCAGATCGAGATCGTTCCTATCGACCTGACGGAAGTACTTGAGCTGCGCAAGTTTCTGGATTCCAGGCAGTTTGATACAGTTATCCATATCGGAGCTTTGCGGGGCGGACGGAAATTCCCCAAGCAGGTTTACTACACAGCCAACGTGATGGCGACGGAACAGATCGCAGAGTACTGCGCGGCGAGCGGGGCAGATCTGCTCTTTTGTTCATCAGTCGGAGTGTTTGGTGCGATCCCGGAAGAACTTCCCGCCAACAATCATACGGACATTAACCCAGATAATTACTATCACTATACAAAAATACAATCCGAGAAACTGATCAACAGAATGGCACTCAAAGGACTCAAAGCTGCCATCCTGCGTCCCTCCATCACCTATGGTACTGGGGATTTTGGCTTTCCATTTCAACTCGTCAAGATGGTGGATAAGAAGATCTTCCCGATGATCAATAAGCGGATCTGGATACATCTGTGCAGTATAGAGACCATTTCAGACGCCTTTATCTGGTTGGTGGAACATGAATATCCGAATGCTCTGGCGCTCAATATCGCTGATCGTGAACCCGTCCAGCTCAAAGATCTGGTCAATTTTATCAGCCGGCAATTGTGCAACAAGAACTATCCTGAATGGATAAGCCTGGATAGGCACTTGTTCTCCTTGGGCGAGATGGTCGCAAAGAAGCTTCGTAATGAGCTCTGGACAAGCCGCTTTCAACTGATCTCCAGAAGCTGGATCTATGACGTTAGGGAAGCGTATGGTCTCATGGAACTGAAAGAGCGGTTCACCATACCGGACATCAGGATCACTATCAAAGACTACCAACGTAAGTAGAAAGATGGCTATCCCGATCATCCACGACTGGAAGAAGTATTTCACTTACCCCGATGAAGGGCTTGGTTCGTCCTACGAACGCATCGTGATCAACAACGTTATCCGCTCACTGGTCGAGAGATACGGGGTGGAGACGATCTTGGAAACGCCCTCCTTCGGCTTTACCGGGATGAGCGGGATCAACCTCATGAACGAAGCTTTGGCCGGCAGAAAGATCACTCTCGAAGATAATGACAGGGAACGACTCGACCTTATCGCCGATCTCTGGACGGAGACAGGCTTGAGCCTGAATGCGGTTATGAACCCTGATTATCGCAAGCTTGAATATGTTGATAGGGCCTTTGATATGGCTTTCAACTTCTCTGCCTTGTGGTTTGTCTCCGATCTTAAGGAGTTTCTCTCCGAACTGACCAGAGTGACCGATAAAGTTATCATGCTCTCCGTTCCTAATCGCAGCGGTATTGGTTTCAAGCTTCAGATGAAAGATTATGATCCGGGGAAGTATCCAGAACTTCACCCTCAGTTTATTGATACGCGCTCTATTGAGTTTATCATGGGTAAGCTGGGTTGGATCAAGGAGCAAAGCGGTTATTTCGACTGCCCGCCTTGGCCAGATATTGGCATGAGTAAGGAAGACTTTCTGGCGAAGACAATTGGTCTGAAGCGCGATCTCACTGAGCAAAATAAGCCAGCAAGGGCGGATTCCGCCAAGAAAGCACTCACTATCCTTGATCACTACAAAGGCAAAGAACCGGACTTCCCTCAGAGAATGCAGAAGTTCTACTTCCTTGAACGTCTGGCGCCTGTGTGGTTCAAGAGAGTCTGGGCGCACCACTATTACACGATATTCGTTCCTCATGCATAAGAAAAGATTATTAAGTCTCATCATGGGGCTTGTCATTGGACTCGCGTTGATCGCCGTCTGGCTTAGCTACACGGAACTGGGAACCGTTCTGCAACTCATCAGGAAGGTCAACGTTCAGCTTGTGGTCTTTGCCTCAATCATCTATGTGATGGCGTATTTTGTCAGGTCGGTCAGGTGGAATCTGCTCATTCCACGGGAAGCTAATGTCTCGGTATTTCGCAGCTGGCTATACTCAAACGGGGGCAATTTCATCAACTACATGATCCCCATCCGTCTGGGTGAATTGGTCAAAGCCTGGTTTATCAGGCGTAATCACGGGCTGCAGATCATGAAGACCTTGCCTTCGATCTTCATCGATAAAACCTTCGACACCATAGGCATCTTCTTTGTGCTGATCACGATACCTTTTCTAGCTATCAAGCTTACGACCTCCATGATTATTCTGTTAGGTATCTTGTTGCTGGTCTTTGTGTTGTCTCTGGTTCTCATACTGGTGGCAGCTTTTCATCAGGAAGGCGTCATAGCCCTTTTTCGTAAGTGGTTTTCAAAGCTTCCATCCAGGGTAGGGAGCAAGCTTATCTCCTATATGGAGATCTTCATCAGGGGATTGAACATTCTGGAGCACCACTGGACGATCCTGTTCAGCGCGGTACTACTGACCGCTGTGGGCGTCGCTTTGGACGGCACCTATTTCTATCTGCTCTTCCGTGCTTTCTCAGTGAACTATCCATTTGTTCTTGTGTTGTTTGGCTACACTCTGATCAATCTCTCTTACGCAATTCCGCAGCCTCCAGCGCAGCTTGGCAGTAACGAGTGGATGATGATCATTATCTTCTCCATAGGATTTGGATTGACGAAAGAGAGCGCTTCGGCAATCATGGTTTTCGCTCATGTTCTGACTGCTCTGATCATGAGTATTCTCGGGATATTTTCTTTTTCCCTAAGCGGTTATGACGTACTGAAAGCAGTTTATAAGGATGATACTCAATATGGAAACTAATGCCATTGAAAAGATAAACCAGCTGGCGCAAGCCAAATCCAAACTCAGACAGGAAGTAGCCAAAGTCATTATCGGACAGGACAAGGTTATCGATCAAGTCCTGATCGGTCTTTTTTCCGGAGGACATATTCTCATTGAGGGTGTTCCCGGTCTGGCAAAGACTCTGCTTATATCCACGATAGCCAAAGCCCTTAATCTTTCATTCAGCCGTATCCAGTTCACGCCTGATCTGATGCCTTCAGATATTACCGGCAGCGATATCCTCGTCACCTCCTCAAGCGGTGACAACAAAGAATTCCAGTATCTGAAGGGACCGATCTTTGCCAATATCATCCTCGCCGATGAGATAAACCGAACTCCACCTAAAACTCAGGCTGCCCTTCTGCAGGCTATGCAGGAGAACACTGTCACCTCAGGTAATAAAACCTGGAAGCTGGATCTTCCCTTTATCGTCATGGCAACCCAGAACCCCATTGAGCAGGAAGGGACTTATCCCCTGCCTGAGGCTCAACTGGATAGATTCATGTTCTATATCAAGATCGACTACCCTTCCTATGAAGAGGAACTGGGCATAGTCGAATCGACGACCGGTCTGACGGGGAACGAACCAATTCCCAGCTTTACTCCTCAGGAGATCATCGCCTGTCAGGAGATGATCAGGAGTCTGCCGGTCAGCAAGCATGTCATGGAATTCGCCGTTAAACTGGTTCGCAAGACGAGACCCAACACACAGGAAGCATCCCCTGAAGTAGTCAAGTGGGTTTCCTGGGGTGCTGGTCCGCGAGCCTCTCAATATCTGATCATGGCAGCCAAGACGAGAGCCGCCCTTTCGGGAAGGCTGACTCCGGCGGAAGAAGACGTTCGCGCCGTTGCCGATATCGTTCTAGGCCATAGGATCCTGGTCTCCTTTGCCGCGGAAGCGGAAGGGATCAGTTCTCATGATCTGATCAAAACCCTCTTGGAGCAGTTATGAAGCAAAAAGCTATATTCTGTCTCGGACTCCTGTTCGTCGCCAGTCTGTGCTTTGGTATAGACGACAAGTTCCTGCATCAGATGGCGCATATCAAGGGTAACCCTGCCTACGCTGTCGATGCGGGAAACCAACAAGTCTTTGTCCGCAACAACAACAACATCCTGATCTATAGCACTTTCAACGCTTGGAAACCGCGTCTGGAAGCAGGGTTCTATTCCGTTTTCCCGATCGAGGACATGAACGTCGCGGGAGACAAGTACATCTACGTGAGTTCCCGCGAGGTCACGAACACGATAACTCCGATCGACACACTGGATACCTTCGGTAAGATCTATTTCACTACGACCATTCTGGGGGATAAGCTCACCCGGGAAGGCTCGACTCTTTATATTGCCGATCGCTACCGTGGCATCGACATCGTGGATATAGGTAGCGGTGGACAGCAGGAAATTCGCTCCACCTTCAGTGAAAAGTGGGGCATTAGGGACTTCCAGGCGGAGTATCCTTATCTCTACGCTCTCAATGACTTTGGGCTTGTCACGGTTGACATCACAGACCTCCAGTTCCCTCAATCCATGGACACGAACTATGAATTGGTCAACGCCAAAGTCATCGCAAAGAATGGAGAAACCCTCTGGATCGGAGCAGGGAAGAACCTTGTCGCCATCAACATCCGCAACATCCGTCAGCCGGGATTCCTGACCCAGTATAGATTGGCGAGCGAGATCCTCGATCTTGAGATCAAAGACAACCGTCTCTACATCGCGTTGGGAACGGGAGGGATGAAGATACTCGATGTAAGCAATCCCTTGCGGATCGAAGATCTGACGACTCTGACGCTGCCCATGTCCGTCTATGATGTGGCTCTGGATGCTGATTACATCATGCTAGCTCTGGGCAAGGACGGCTGGATGCTCTATCAGTATCGGTAGATCATAAGTATATTCCCTCTGTTATAATTCAGGGTCGATCTTGGATCGTCCCAGCGGTTTGGCTAGAAGTATCGTATCCTAACTATTGAACGTCAGGATGACGTTCCCACTGAATGACTATTCTTCCTATTGCGGGAACCGTACTCCTCCCGTACGCTGTCCGTACGGTGACCGTATGATATCCGTACAAAATACGCTGAAGATACGGCAGGAATTCGGGATAGGTTTAGCATGGATGGGGCAAAGCAATGAGGAAGGGAAAAGGAAGAACCTTATCTGCTCCGGAATTTGATCGACAGACAAAATCTATTTCCTGCTGATCGCCTGAACCGGGCAACCTCCGAAATCTGTTTTGTTTCCACTCACGCAGATATCACAGGATATGCAAATATCGGTGTCGATGACTGCTTTACCATCGACCATGGTGATTGCCTGAACCGGGCAGTTCGAGACGCAAAGCGTGCAGCCGATACACTTTTTGGGGTCAACGGTATATTTGGGAGTGGTTTTGACCGGTTGGGACACTTGCTTGGTCGTATCTTTTCCGGTGGTTGTCTTTGGGGTGTCCGGAGTTGGTTTGTTATCGGGCTTCGTTGCCACAGGAGTAACCGCTGCCGGGATAGCGCTGGTGTTGGTGACGATCTTATCAGCCGGAGTATTCGCCGGAGGAACTCCGATCACACAACGTCGGCAACCGATGCATTTGTCCACGTCGATCTTTGCCTTGCTGTTCTCCATGGAGATAGCGTTGACAGGACAAACGGTGATCAATTCATCCTTGCCCAGGATTCCCAGGGTGAAGAGGATCTGGATCGTTCCCAAGGCGAGTAATAACGCAATTATAGCAATTTGCAAGAATGTCTTCATGATTCCTCCCGACACTCGGTCACGGTACAAGGTTTGGGGCATTTCTCAGCGCACAGACCGCAGCCGATGCAATTCGGGTCGTTGACATACTCGCTTTCGAGTAAGTCTATATTCATGGGGCAGTTCATATTACAGATCCTGCAATCGATACATGATTCGAGATTGCGGCGCACCTTGAGACGTTTGATGCCGAAGATACCTCCTAACCACTGGAAGATATTCAGCAGAGCTGCGTAGGGACAGAGGAATCTGCACCAGAGACGCTCTGTGAAGAAGGCTCCCACAGCGATGATCCCCAGAACGAAGAGACCACCCAGATCGAGAAATGGTATCTGAGATAAAGCGTATATCGGACAGTATCTTATGTACAAATACGCAAGTTTCCCGATGACCAGGATCGAGGTGATGATGAGGACGAGGTATTTGAGCTTGGCAAGCTTCCTCTCGTAGAAGAAAGGTACCCGGGTCTTCATCCTGTATTTCGGCTTTCGGAGCTGGATGATTCCCTCCTGAAAAGTACCGAGCGGACAGATGTAGGAGCAGAACTTGCGTCCCCAGAAGATGCTGCTGATCAGGAAAATAAGCCCGAGGATCACGGCAGTCGGGAAGAGGACGTAAGCGAGCCTGAAAAGCGTGTCCGGATTCAGCCCGAAACATACAGCCGCGTATGGACAAGCGTTGTGGATGGCTTTACGGCCTGAGATGATCACAAAACAAAGAATTCCCAATCCTAAGATCAGAAAGAAAGACTGGATCAGAAGCCTGATGATCTGGGTTCGGCTGTTTCTTTTCCTCAAAACATCTCCTTCAGCAACTGCAGACGTTGTTCCTGATCCATCCTGTCTTTGACAGGGGTGGCTACTCCGGCAAGTTGCTCATGATAACATGGATCGCTTTTCTGCAGGAAGGTTCCCAGCCAGACGGGATTGTCCATCCGGGATAAACGCATCGCTTCGTAAATATCTGTGGGGGTACTCTCCATGATTCGGACGCGTTCGTTATAGTACTGGTAGGTATTGTTATAGCTTATACAAGGCTGGAGAACCTCGACGAAAGAAAATCCTCTGTGCTCGATGGCGGCGACCAGAACCTCACGCAGATGGCGGGGGTTGGTCGTATATGACCTTGCTGCGAAGGTCGCTCCTGCTTCGAGCAACAATGAGATCGGAGAGAAGGGCCTTTCGATGTTGCCTCCCGGCGCTGAGAGCCCTCTGTAACCAAGTGGACTCAGAGGCGAGAATTGCCCGGTGGTCAGGCCGTAATTACCATTGTTGTGCAGGATCAAAGTGATGTCCATGTTGCGCTTGGCAGCGAACAGAGTGTGTTCGAGCCCCTCGCCAAGGCTGTCTCCGTCGCCTCCGAAGCTGATCACAGTCAGTTCCGGATTGGCGAGTTTGATCCCGGTGGCTGTTGCCAGCGCGCGTCCATGCAATCCGTAGATACCGGAAAGCTTGAGGTAATCGAAGATCTTGCCATGGCAGCCGATGCCACAGGTGATGGCGATGTTTGCTTTGGGCGTGCCTTTTTCGACCAGGTCAGTGATGGCGGCTTTGATGGAGTTCAGAATGCCGAAGTTGCCGCATCCGGGGCACCAGGAGTTCTCTTTGCCAGTGTTAAGGTCAATCATGGAATGCCTCCTCGATCCTATTCGCGAGATCATCGGGATCGAAACTCCTGCCATCATATTTGCTTATGCCTGAGAGGCATACGATGTCGGCTTTCTCTCGCAGGAATGCGGCGAAAGGTAATTCACGGCTGTGCTCGACGATGACCGCCTCTCTGCCGCGATACTGAGCAAGCTCATCAGAGGGGAAGGGTTCAAGATAAACGAGCGAGACAAGTTTATATTCAGGTGGAAGGAGTTTCAGTGCTTCGCGAAGCTCCAGCGTGGTCGATCCATAGGAGAAGATCAGCTTGTCGCCGGAGCCATAGGTATTTACTCTGATGTGGCGCTTGGTTGCCTCTTCAATTCCGGGTTGTTTGAGGGCACGCTTGTCCTTCATGGTTATGATGTCAGCGGCTTTATCTGTGCGGAGTCCACTGGGAAGATGCTCATGTGAGTTCCATTTGATCGTAGCATCCGAGGGTGGAAAGAGCATGGGGGAGACGCCGTCCGGGGTTAGGGCATAACGATCGTAATCTTGGGTATCTTTCCCCAGTGAAGGCACAGCCTCCCGAATCTGATCCAGGGGTAGTGCGAGATCTGTAATGCACTCTGAAAGGTGTTTTTCCGTCAGTAGAATAGCAGGTATCTGGAATTCCCAGGCAAGGCAGAGCAATTCAGCGCTCAGACTGAACGCACGCTCATAGCTGTCTGGAGTTGCGACTATGCGGGAGAATTCACCGTGTCCCTGATGCAGAGCGAACATCAGATCTTCCTGCGCGGTGTAGGTCGAGACGCCTGTTGCGGGACCGGGACGCGAGGACAAGAAGCATAGCAGTGGCGCTTCAACGATCCCAGCCATGGAAAAGGCTTCCTGCATCAGAGCTAAACCTCCGCCGCTGCTGCCGACTGCTGCTCTCGCGCCTCCTACAATAGCACCGATCGCCATGTTCACGGCTGCCAATTCACTCTCCGCATGAACCGCCTTGACGCCCAGTTTCTGAGACTGTGCCGCATAGTAATGCAGGATCGAGGATGCGGGAGTCATGGGATAACCGAAGTACATATCAAGTCCCGCTGCCCAGGCACCCAGAGCAATGGCTTGATTACCTGAGAGCAGTATTGAGTTTAAAGGAGTGGTCTTCAGGTCAACTATCGACTCTCCGGGAGTGACCAAAGGGAAAACTTTGCGTGCGTAGCTCAGGTTTTCCTCGAGATTACGCTTGTATGAAAGCCTGATCGTTTCGAGAAGATCATCCTCGCTGAGACCAAGATGCGCGAAGAATATAGCCAAAGCTCCGATACTGACATTGGAAGGAACGGCGTAGGAATCCTTCATCATCCGGGTCAGTTCTATTCCCGTACCTGATAGATCACCGTCATGCTTGTCGTAGAAGAGGCATCCACCGGGATTAAGTTCCTCTCTGTGCAGGTCATAGCTTTTCTTGTCGAAGCAGATGATCAGGTCTGCCTTGTGCCGGTTGTTGCATATTTTCTCCGGTGAAGCGGAGACGATGCTGAAATTATGTCCACCCTTGATCAGACTCTGGTAGTCGTCCATTTGAAATGTGTGCCAGCCACGTTTATGGAAAACAGCTGCCATGACTTGAACGACTTTCTTTACTCCATCTCCGGCTTTTCCGCCAACTAATACTGTGTAGGGTCTGTCAGTCACAATAACTCCTGCTTGAAAATCAGTGCCGCAAGGCTTGGGATCACGATCATTATGTCAATAAAAAACTAGAGCTGAAGGCTTAGACTGGCTGTGGTTCGCCAATCAAGTTCTGAAAGCTGCTCTCCATAAGGAGAGAGGAGGATCTCCAGACTTGATGATTCGTTGAACTTCCATGCCGCTCCAAGCTGTAAGCTATATTCTTTCCAACTGCCCCAACTGTACTTCGGCTGGAGCATAAGATAGATGCTGTCCACATCATGCCGCAAGGTGCAGGAAGCAGTGTACTTCTCAGTCAGGCTGTTGATGATGTAAAAGCTCCCATTTTGGTCCCCGTATTCGCTGCGTTCATAGCCAAAGCTCAGATCGAACATCATCGACCTGTCCCGGATGGGGCGGAAAGGAAGGGTCATCCATCTGCTATCCCCCGAGCGTGCCAGAGCCGGGTAGCTGTCATAAACGAGACTGAATTTCCCGCTGAACTGACGATAGAGACCGTTTACGCGATCATCGGTCGTATAGATGTAGTCGGTATAATCCGCCCTTAACTGGTAAAGCTGACGGAACAAGAATCTATCTCCCAGTGCGATACTGCATTCAGGAGAAAGCACTATGCTATTGATCCTGTTATTATTACCGGAGAGGAGGCTGTCTATATAGACGTCATCGGTGCGTGTCCACATCAGGATTGTGTTGAATCGGATCCTGTCCTTGAAATAGTGCTTCCAGCCGGCTCTCAGGTTGATGTGTCTAAGATCGTTATCAAGTTTGTTATCGGAATCGGGATAAAGTGTTCTTTGGAGGTCGATCGCGGCTCCCGTGACGAGTGAATCACCCACACCATAGACCCAGTTCAGCGTTGTGACGATGCTTCGCAGTTCAGTTTGCCGGGTCGAATTCGTATAGCTGAAGTCCTTGATAGCATAGTTGTGCCCCAGAGTCGTCTTCCAGCTGAGGTTATTGACAATATCCGAATCGACTTCGAGGCTCGCTTGATTCTGGTAATCAGCGTTGTTACGGGTGACGTTCGTCTCCAGCTCGGTTCTACGTTGGGAATATGTATCGAGCAAACTGATGATCGTATTGCCGGCAGGATTCAAAGTAATATTCGAGTTCCAATTCAGGAGCCAGCGCTTCTGGGTATCCGACTGCTGATATGTTCCGCCGGTGTTTACTTCCTGATTCTGTACCAAAGTAAACAGCTTATCCATCCTGTCGTTGATACTGAGCTGCGAGCCCAGACTTAGGTTACTTATCCGAAGATCCACCCAGGCTGAGGCATTCGCGTCGTTATAATACTCCCAATCCAGGTCTTTATGCTCATAAGAAGCGTCAGCTCCGAGGTTTCCCCCGTTGAGCCAGGCTGCGTATCTGAGCTTTGAGGAGAGCGAAAGACCGTCGCTGGAAATATCCTCATATGGCGCAAACTGGTCACCTTCGTTGCGCATATAACCGATCCCATCCAGACTCAGACTAAGGCTGTCGAGGGGTGCGATCTCCATCCTGTATCCGAGGAAGCCCAGTTTGCTCAGGTACCTCGCGGAAGAATCTGTCAGATCGCTCCTGTCACTGTGATATTCATATCCTGAGAGCAGCGTATGGCTCAGTAAGCGTTGATGATAAAGATAGTTTACGCCCAGCTTGCCTGCATAGGAGTTTGTGTCGAAGCTCAGCCAGTTCTGACGTGACGCGTTTCCGTTGATGCTGATCTCGGAGTGTTTCGTCGGCATGAACCCGTAGGAGAGGAAGTTCTCAATTGAACGGTAGCTGTCGCTATTGAAGACGTTTGCCTGGATCGAGCCTGTTTGCGCCCTAAGAGACGTGCCGAAGAGAAGCAATAAGATCGCACAGACGGATGAATTCAGCTTCACTGAAAGTCTCTCCCCGGCGGGTAAGATCAAACTTATCTTGCTTTTCCAAAGCCACTAACTGGGGCTTGGTCAATATCTGTAAAAGATTGTTCCGCAGAGTCTTCCTGCGGTGCTGAAAGGCGTGATGGATCAGTTGAAAGAATAACTCCGGGTCTCTGAGCACCGGACTATCCTGTCTCGGGGTCATGACGATCACGGCGGAATCCACGCCAGGAACCGGATCAAAGAGCTCTCTGGGAACTCGCATCAGGATGGAAATATTGAAATAGAGCTGCAACCTCAGCGTCATCAATCCGTAAGCCTTAGTGCCTTTTGATGCCGTCAGGCGGTCGGCAACTTCGCTCTGAACCATCAGCACGATACGTGAAAAGTGTTCCCGGTTGGCTTCAAGTTTGCTCAGAAGCGGCGAAGTGATCTGATAGGGAATGTTGGCGATGAGCTTGACCCGGTAGTCAGGATCGATGATCAGCTCCGACCAGTCGTAACGAATAACGTCTGCCCTTACGAGATTCAGCCGCTGCCCAAACTTCTCTTTGAGAGGTAGCTCCAGCCTGCGATCGAGCTCGAAAGCCGTCAAGGTCGGAGCGTAGCGCAGGATCGCCTCAGACAGGATGCCTTTGCCGGGTCCGATCTCCCAGACGATCTCGCCGGGCACGATCTCCCCGGCAGCCGCGATCGCGGAAGCAACCGAGCCGTCGATCAGAAAGTTCTGTCCGAGTTCCTTCAGCGCTTTCATTTCAGGAGCAGTGATCTCTATAAAAAGCTAAAGCCGAACTTCGCAGTCCGGCAATAAACTGGTTCGGAAACTGGAAGGTACTCAGCATGACCGCTTCAGCTCTTCCGGTCTTTCCATTCACTATGCGCTAAGTTTGCTGACGGCAACGCCTTTGCAGACTTTGCAGACCTTGACGTTCTTGTCTTCGACTTTGACTTCGTGCAGGACTTTCACTCCGGTACGATGACAAACCGGACATTCGCCTCTGCCATGGGCAGGAAGGTTCTTGATGCCTTTTCCACGGTAGTTCTTTGCCATTTCTATCTCCCTTTGTATTATCAAATATCAGGTATTGTTCCATGATTCCGTACGGGGCTTTTACGTCAATGATTATTTACTTCGTCAGGAATTCCCTTGACATAAACGGGCTGTAGGATTGTTTGGCTAAACTCCGGGGTGTAGCGCAGTCCGGTTAGCGCACGTGGTTTGGGACCACGGGGTCGGAGGTTCAAATCCTCTCACCCCGACCATATTTTCTTTGATCATCTCAGTGGGTGATTAGCTCAGCTGGCAGAGCGCTTGCTTTACACGCAAGATGTCGGGGGTTCAAGTCCCTCATCACCCACCATCTTTTTTCCTCTTTGCAGTCACTTTTTCCCTCTTTTCTCCAGTATATGTTTTCCCTATCCATCTCGAACTCAACGGCAACGATCTTCGAACGCTCGTACGGATATCATACGGGTACCGTACGGGAGGCATACGGGGAGCATACGAATTGCGTACACCAAAACAAAGGACAGGAAAAGGTGTAAGCTCAGCGATGACAACTTTTCCCTTGACGATTTTCACCATTTCCGCATAGACAGGATTCGTGTCGGTATCATAAGAAGCTGATACTATAAAACGGACAGACTAAGGAGTTTGAGATTGATATACGGGAAGACGAGCCAATGAAGATTGCTGTGACAGGCGCAAATGGTTTTGTGGGTTCAGGATTGCTTGGTCATTTTATGGCTCTGGGGCATGACCCCGTCGCGCTGATTCGTAAAGGCGCGGATACATCTCGTCTCACCGGGATAGAGCAGCGGGAAGTGGATTATCGGTCTCAGGACTCACTTCTGCATGCCCTTGGTGATGTTGATATTCTGATCCATAATGCCGGAAGCACTAAAGCAGCAAGCTATGAGCAGATGTATCAGAGCAACGTCGCTCTGACGCGAGACCTGATTCAGGCTTTCAATCAAGCTTCCCTGCCGAGGCAATTCATCCTGATCTCCTCTCAGGCTGCGTCCCGACCCTCATCGGGCAAGACCCCGGTGACCGAAGATATGCCCTCTGCACCGGTTACCTGGTATGGCAAGAGCAAGCAACGCGCGGAAGAACTAGTGCGCAGATCCTGCGGGAAAGCCTGGACGATCCTGCGTCCCTGCCCGATCTATGGTCCGGGAGATAAGGATTTTCTGGAACTTGCGAAGATCATCAACAAAGGTCTTTCGCTGCAGATAGGAAGTCAGGACAAGTTTTTGAACATGATCTATATCTCAGAATTGGCGGAGCTTATCACCCTGGCTCTGGATAATCCCAAAGCCTTTGGGGAAGTGTTTTTTGCGCTGGACGGAGGAGTTTATACGCAGAATCAGGTGAGTGATCTGATCGCGTCGGCGCTTGGTAAGAATCCCTTTCATATCGTAATCCCTGATCAGCTGGCGCGGATCGCCTTCAGCCTCGGTGAAGTTATTGGAAAGCTGAAGGGAAAACCACTCGTCGTAAACAAGCAAAAACAAAACGAGATAATGGCGGACGGCTGGCTTTGCTCCGGCCAGAAAGCCCGGGATATCCTCGGTTTTGCCCCTCAGGCAGATCTTCAGACACATCTTAAGGAGACGATCGCATGGTACAAAGAACAGCACTGGTTATAGTTCTGCTTTTTATCGTTCTAACGCTTCAGGCTCAGACGGATAGCCTGGCGACAGCATTGATCCCCGATAGCATGGAACTCCGGGTAAGCTTTAATGATATCACAGATTGGATAGACAACGATCTGGGTGACAATCCCTTCACGGACGAGATCCTGCCGGTCGAATTTATGGACATTTACGGTGCGGCTTACCACGCTGTCGGACTCGATCAGGGAACCAAATCTTATGATTACCATGGGTTTGAGACGATTCCGGGGATATTTAGCCGGATATATTACCTGAGAAACTACCTCGATTTCTTCGATCCTGAGATACGGATGAACCATCTCTCGCTGGTAAATCAAAGCTATACGGAACCGGTTCTGCTCACCGGTGTCAATGCGGGATTGGGAGAATATGACTTCAACTTTGTCAAGATAGCCTTGCGTAAGAACGAGATCCTCACTTATCCGGGATTCTATTACGCAGGAGACTTCCTGGGTCAGCGAGGCCTGTGGACAGGGATCGATCATCGGCAATCAGCCCAGAAACAATTTGTCAGTATTCGTTTGGGGAAGTTCGGACTCGACGCTGAATACGCGACCTGGGCAACCGATGCCGGCTCCCAGGATCTGCTGCCTGTCTATTGGCAGACTCAGAACTTCGTCATCGATCATCAACTGTCCAAGCTCTGGGGCAGATTGCGCACGCCTCTTCTTGATCTCAGTGTCCTGCGCACCACAGAAAAAGCAGTCGCGACGACGGAAGGGCTCAATTCCGACAGCCAGATCACGCAGATCATGGCTGAGAAGACTCTCGATCTGGGAAACCATCATCTGACAGCCGGCTACGAACATGCCTTTACCGATCTGGATTACAGCTCCAAACCAACCATGGGCGGAAGGCTCTTTGAGGATAAGATCAGGCTGAACTACCATCTCAGGAATTCATGGATGGATGCATACTTTCAAGCAGCACAGTATGATTGGCAGGATGAAAGCTATAACGTGGACATCTCATTCAATGCGAAAAGCTGGAAGATCGGTGTGTTTGAAGACTATGCTCCGCAAGCTGTAGATTATGAGTATATTGATATCTATTCACCGGCGCAGATATTTAATGGAGTGCACCAGCTTTTTACCCAGAACCTGGGCGCGTACTTTGAGGGGAAGGCTGGCAATCAGATCAGCTTCAGAACAGGCATTAGCTGTCCTCACCAGGAAATTAAGACTAATATCCACAGAGGTTCGGACAATGCTCTGATCCCTGACGCCAGGATCGTCTATACCGGTAAACAGGACAAGCTAAGCTGGTCTCTGGATCAATACCTGGCAATGAATGTTATCTACTCGATGCCGGGAGTACCCTTTATCCGCTATCAACTCAGGGCTGAGATCGTGAGGGATACGGGGCACGACAACGCGGTGTTTGCGGGATTGGCATTCAGGGGGAATAGTGATTATGACATGATCAATGCTGACGAGACCGAGATCGGGGATTCAAGCATTTGGGATGTATGGGCGGGGCTCAGAATTAGCAAGTTGTTTGATTTCACTATTGCGTATAAGAACATTTTGGACTCCAATATCTACGGCACCTACCCTATCCCTTCTTCCTTTCATGCCTCAGTCCGCTGGGTGTTCGTGAACTAAGAAAGAAGGCTCCTGGCACACAAGATGTTTGCGATCCGGGAACTATGCTAAGCGGGGGCGGGGGTTATTTCTTCAGGTGTTCGTGCAGAAAATCGTGGTACTCCTGGTTAGAAAAAACAAGATCGTCATGGGTACCTTTGTGGCAGTGGCCTGAAGCATCGATAAAGAGGACGCTGTCCGTATAGCGGATGGTGGAGAGGCGATGGGAGATCACGATTGCGGAGATGCCGGGGTAATTCTGTTCGAGGTCTTGCCAGAGCATCTCTTCATTTTCCGCGTCCAATGACGCGGTGATATCGTCCAGGATCAAGAGCTGAGGCCGCTTGATCAAAGCTCTGGCGATAGTTATCCTCTGCTTCTGTCCGCCGGATACTCCCAGACCGCGAGAGCCCACAACGGTCATATCCTGGTTTGGGAAACTGTCTATCTCGCTCTCCAGTTGTGAGGCTCTGACGGCTGATTGATATTCAAGCTCGCTTGCTTGCTCTGCCGCGAAGAAGATATTGTCCTTGATGGTTCCCCCAAAGAGCACTGGCTCCTGAGGCACGAAGCCGATGTGTCTGCGAACGCTGGCGAGATCGAGGCTTTCCAGATCCTGTTCGTTGACCAGGATCTTACCCTCGCTGGGAGGGATCAACCCGACGATCATATTGGCAATAGTGGATTTACCTGCACCAGTCGCACCGAGGATCAGGAGCTTCTCGCCCTTGGCAAGCTCAAAGCTGCAATCCACGATAGCCGGCTCGGTCTTATCAAAATAAGTGCAGCTGACTTTCTCGAAACGCAGGGAATCGAGTCCCTCGATCTGACTTCCCTTACTTTCCTTCTCGTGGTGACTGGGATGATCTTTCATGTCTTCCAAGCGGTCGATATTCACGAATGCCTGTTTCCCGGAGACGAAAAGCTGAGGCAGATCAAGGAGCGGATAGATCATCATGCTCATGTAGGTGTAGAATAGGAAGAAGGTGCCAATGCTGATCTGTCCCTTGACCGCCATATAGCCGCCAAAGAGGATCACGGCTATCTGGGCAAAATAATCAATATACTCATAGATGAGATGCAGAATGGCATTGAGTTTGACGACGCTCATCTCGGTCTTGAAGCGTTTTGCCAATGCCACTTCAAAGAAACGGTTGTATTTCTCTTCGCTGACGAATGCTTTCACGATCCTGATCCCGGAGAAGCTCATCTCCAGCTGATTATTGATGTTGCTGATCGCTTGCTGGTTCTTCTGGAAGTTCTTGTAGAGCTTGTCCGAAGTAAAATAGAACACCACCATCATCAGAGGTAGGGGAGAGATGGAGAAGAGAGTCAGTTTCCAGTTGATGGAAAACATCACTGCCAGAGAGAAAGCGATCATGGAGAAGGAATTGAAGGCACGGAATATCCCCGAGCAGAGAAACCAGCTGATCTTGGGGAAGTCAGAGAGATCGTCCGTTAAGCGGGTGACGATATCGCCGGTACGGAATTTCTGGAAGAAACGATAGTCTTTGGTCGTGACCTTTTTGAAATATAGGACTCTGAGGCTGTGCTCAAAACGGAGATTGACCATCGCCCTGAAGGAGGGATAGACTCCTGTCACAAGCTGCGCGAGACCGACTGCCAGAAAGAGCATGACGATCCTGTCTATGGCATCCATGGCGGCTTTATATTGCGTCGCGGAGGCTTTCATGATCTCAGGAGCCGGTAATGTCCTCAACAGATCGATCAGCTTTTTGAAAACGAAGGGGAACGCGATGGATACCGCGGAGGAGGCAAGTGTGAAGAAGACCATGATCAGGATGAACCACTTCTGGGCTGCCCATTGCCTGAAGACCCATTTGAGGTGCTTATTCATGTTCCACTCCACTGAGTAACTGCAACTCAACCAGTTTGCGGTATTGCACCGAGGATTTGATCAGTTGTTCGTGGCGTCCACGGTCGATGATCTCGCCATCCTTGAAGAAGAGGATCTGGTTGGCACCGAGAACCGAGGTCAGCCGATGCGCGACGATCACGGCAGTCTTACCGCTCAGAACTTCCAGCATGGTACGCTGGATCTTGGCTTCTGTTTGGGGGTCGATCGAGGCAGTAGCTTCATCCATAATGATGAGTTCGGGTTTGAATGCCAAAGCTCTCGCGAATGAGATCAGCTGTTTCTCGCCCTGGGAGATGTTCTGCCCACGTTCAGCCAGTTCAGAATCCAGCCCCTTGTCCAGCTGATGGATAAAATCATCCAGCTGGACGATGCTCACGGCATTGCTGACCTGAGCGTCACTGACATTATCGTTATAAACCCTTACGTTCTCCAGTATGGAGCCGGGGAAGAGGAAGATATCCTGCAGGATCAAGCCGATCTCACTTCTCCAGGCACGAAAATCAAGCTCAGACAGAGGAACGCCGTCGATGAGGATACGACCTCTTTGCACGGGGTAGAAACCACAGAGCAGACTGATCGTAGTGGTCTTACCGCTTCCGCTGGCACCCACGAGCGCGATCTGTGAACCTTTGGGAATTGTAAAACTGACATCCCGTAGAACCCATTCTTCTCCCTTGTAAGCAAACCAGACGTGGTCGAAGACGATCTCATGTTCGAAGGCAGGTTTCCCGGTTCCGGTAAAGATCGAATCTTCAGTGGGCAATTCTGTCAGTTCGAGGATACGCCTCAGGGAGACGAAAGAGCGCTGAATCTGCATCACGTTCTCGGAGATCTGCATCAAAGGCCAGATCATCCGGTACATGTATTGGATAAAGACTATCAGCGTTCCCAGAGAGATCATTCCGAGGACGATCTTCGGGGCTGACAGCTTAATAATGGCAATGATAAAGAGCACGTTGAAGACAAACATGAAGACACCCTGAGAACCGTATTCGATGAAGGATGTCTGCGTTTCCAGCCGTTTCTTTGAGGCTGAGGATTCCTGCAGTTCGCGGATCACTCTCGCTTCCCGGTTCAAGACCTGCACGAGGGGCATACCTTGCACGAAATCAGTGATCTTGGCAGAGATATCGGCATATTTCTCTCTGATCCGCTTGTAGAATTTCCCCAGCCATCGGATCAGGAAATAGTAGGTGATGATGGCGATTATCACGGCGGGAAGGATCATCAGGGTGATCTTGCTCTCGCGGATGAACAATACGATAAAGACCCCGGCGAAGAAGAGCAGATTTCCGATGATCATTATCGAGAGTTCGGAAAAGAGGACTTTGACCCGCTCGCTGTCACTTTCCACGCGGGCGATCAGCTCGCCGACGGGCTGTTCATTGAACCAGGGAACCGGGAGTTTCAGTAGGTGTTTGAAGACCTCACCCTTGAATTTGGTGATGATCTTGATACCCAAACGGGAGAGAAGGATGATCTGCAAGTAGGAGAGCAGCCCGGAGAAGACAACCACGACCACGAAGAACAGACCATATCGGAACATGTCGTTGAGGTCATTGGCGGGTATGCTTTTATCTATGATGTGTGCCAGAATAAGAGGGTCAAGCAATTTCAAAGCGCTGGTGATCAGCATAGCGAACAATCCGAACAACAGCAGTCCTTTGTCCTTCTTTACGTATGGATAAAGGAGCTTGAGATAATAGACTATGGATTGCTTTTTGTCGGACAACTTGTTCCCCTTATGACAGTTAAAGAGCGAGTTTGGTTTCTTACGTGTTCTCCGAGTGATTCACTCAGCTTGTTTGATGTATAAATCCGTGACTTCACGAAATAATAAAGATGGTCGGGATGACTGGATTCGAACCAGCGACTTCTCGGTCCCGAACCGAGCGCGCTAACCGGACTGCGCTACATCCCGACCGGTCTCAAACAAGCTTTTGAACAGGACTTTCCTGTCAAGATTATTCTTTTGAGATCGCCTTGAGCAAGCGTTCGGCTTCCTCCGCAGTGATCTTCCCGCTTTCCAGCATCCCGAGGATCTTCAAGCGGCTCTGTTCGGCTATTTCCTGCCTTTCCTGTTCCTTCAGGTCGAAGGCTCCGGGCATGACTTTCCGCATGGTTTTGAATACTTTTTCCGTGATCCGTTCGCCAAGTTCCGGATCGACGAAATTACCGTGATGCTGACCGCCATGGCGGAAGATCCTTTCCTTGAAATCCTTGATGTATTCGCCGTTGTATTTATCCTGGAAGGTGCTGATGAACTCCTGGAAGGCTCCCTGGATCTCGTTTCCGATACTTTCGACGGTGACGATGATCTTGTCCTTGGTCTCATTTACATCAAAACCATCCGCGGCTTCTTTGAGCTTGGTGATGGAGCTGTTCACCGCGTCACGGATCTTTTCCTCATGAATGGCATTTATTCCCCGGTTCACGTAGACGATGATCTGATCGACAAGTTTCTGGACGTTTGCCTTATCCGCCGAGTCCTTTGACCCGAGGATCGCTTCTTTGAGCTGATCGATCTTGGTGCGCAGATAGTCCATATTGAGGTGTTTATCGTGGCCGATCTTGATCACGCCGTTCTCCGTCTTGATCCTGATGATGGCTTCCTTATCCCCGCTGCTGATGACATAGGTGTCACCAACTTTTACCGCCGGAGCGTCCAGCTTGTTGCGAAGCACTCCCATATCCGTCTCTGTGGTGATCTCAAATCCCCAGACAGCAGGCAAAACAAGATTGATCACGCCATTCTCGTTCTCGAAGCTGAATTCGGCATTATCGACCGGAAGTGTCTCGTAATAGATGACTCCGTTCTCATTCTTGATATCCACGTTGGTGAAGGCACAGGAACGCATCTTGACGGCTCCGTTCTCACTCTCCACATAGAGAGAATCTCCTGACAGCCCATCGGTTGAAAGAGGCCCATTCTCCATGGTCACACGCAGGTCACCGGTATGATTGTGAAGCTTGAGCGGACCGTTCTCGCTCTCCAACTTGAGCGATCCCTTGCAGTTGGAGATGACACAGGCGCCATTCTCGATCGTGAGCGCGATATCACTCTCGATTCCGGAAATATTAAAGGAGCAATTCTCACTCTCCAGCTTCACGGTGGGGAGCTTTGGGAGAAGGATCTGAAGCTTGAAGCTTTCCTTGCGGTGATGGATCTCCTCAAGCTCATCGATCTCTTCCAGTTCGATATTGATCTCCCCATTTTTATAACTTACCGTGATAAAGTCGCCGACCTCTATATCATCGATATAGTCCGGGTAGCTAAGCTCGGCGATAACGCTCAGCTGGTCAGTTTCGGAAGCCTGGATCACCAACGCTGACATGTGGTTGACTATGGTGATTAGCTTGGCTTCGGGATAGCTATAGGTCTGATTAAAGATAGTGTTTTTCATTTTTTTCTCCTTGATTCGATCATGGATATGGCTTCGTTGACCGAGATGAACCCTTCATCCAGGTCGTTCATTATATCGGAAAAGTCTGTAGTGGCAGGCTCCGTCCCTTTGATCAGACGGATGATCTCTGCCAGACGGTTTTTGACGGTTGGATAGGATATATTCAGGCGCTTCTCCATCTCTTTGATGTTCCCCTGAACAATGAGAAAAAGGCGGGCAAATTCGATCTGTTCGGCGCTGAGAGCTTCAAACACGTTCGTTTCAAACTCCCCGGTGAATTCGACATCACACTTCTCGCAATAATACTTGCGAATACTAAGCCGATGTCTGCATATAGGGCAGGAGCTGAGTTTCATG
>Ga0116171_10000834_pt1 | contig 32021 bp, 31 predicted proteins | sample AD_JPNHW2_MetaG_FD_89798 | JGI IMG/M metagenome (GOLD analysis project Ga0116171, IMG submission 89798) | Active sludge microbial communities of municipal wastewater-treating anaerobic digesters from Japan - AD_JPNHW2_MetaG | ecosystem: Engineered > Bioreactor > Anaerobic > Digestate | place... | reverse complement strand
TCTATACTATCTATATTTTTAATTAATTTTTTAGCTTCTAACAATTTCAATTCATTTTCATGTTCCAAACAGTCTAGAAGACTATCAAACTTAGTGCCATCGTTTGCTATAAACACTTCTGTTATTTCAATTTTAGCTGGTATTTCTTTTATAGTTCGTTCTATTTTCATTTTTTAATCCGGTGTTTCTATTTTATATGGAATTTCTTCTGTGTCTTCTGTGTCAGGAATAACTAGTTCTGCTGATACTTTTGTTGATGTTTCTGTGTTATCTTTAGTGTAATACTGCTTAGATTCTTCATATAATTCAACTGTTCTTTGAGAATGTTCTTCTTTTGTTATAATACCTTTCTCAACTAGAATATCAAGTAAAGCCTCTGCTCTCAAAAACCCAGTAAAAGAAGAACTCTCCAAATTCATTAGTCTGTTATCAAAATCTTTCTGTAACTTATTATTGAATCTAGACACACCTTTTGATTTATTTCCCATATTTTCATTTCTCCTTATTTATTTTTAATTTTTTTAATTATGTAATTTTCAATTAAATCATTTTTATTTGTTTTATTTAAAAAAGAAGCTATGTCTTCTAATGAATCAAATACATTTGCTCCATTATTTTTTATCATTTCTTTAACTTGTTTCAATGATTTAATTTGTGTTTCAGAAAAACTACTTTCATTATCTTCATCTAATACACATAAAATAGTTTTTTCTGGTCTTTTATTACTATCATCTACTACTTCTGCAATAGAATATACACCTGTCATTTTTGGGGTAATAACATATAAGCAATAATCACATATATCTCTTTGTTTAATTTCTTCTTTTTGACATTCTGGTGTCCAATCATCAACTATTGGATTGAAATAATCAACTTTTAATAATGGAATTAATTCATCTCTCCAAGCAGAATTATTCCACGTACCACCTAAAAATACTTTAATTTTAGTCATTTAATATTCAAATCCTTTCAACTTATTCAGTTATAGACTGCAATCATCGGCAGGGTGAATAACCACAATTTATACATGTCTGACAACCACTTACCATAATCATAGTTTTACCACACTCAGGGCAAATATTACTATGAATCAATTCAATATCATCTGTTTCCTTAATATCATTCTTCTTATGTTGTATAATTGTATTAGATAATGAGGCAGAGTAATCATTCAAATCAGACAACATCTTAGCTGTAGCATCAGGTATACTCTTAACATAAACTTCTTTACCATCAATAGTATCATATATCCAAAGTTCTGAACCACTAATATTACTAATAGTTTTAATTATATCATTGATATCAACATTTGCTCTTAAAGCCAAACTAATAACTCTACTCATAGCTTCAGTAACTGATTTACTTACACTACCAGACTTCCCAGCAGATATAAATGTTTCAAATATTTTATTGTTGTCATCAAAATTAGCTGTAACATAAATACTACCATAAGGACTATCTGATTTTGTTGTTAGACCTTTCATTATTTTAGGTCTTACTCTTATGCTATTATAAGTATCATCTTTAATATTAGTAGCCATTTTTTCTTCGTTGGTAATAATATTTTGGACTTCTTCTTTTACAGTTTCTTTTTTAAGAGGTTGATTGTCTCTGCTACCATCACGATATATAGTAATACCTTTTATTTTATTATCATAACAATAATCATATATTTTTTTAACATCATCAACAGTAGCATCATTAGAAAGATTCACCGTTTTGGATATACCAGAATCCACCCACTTAGCAAATTCAGCAACACATTCAACATGTTCTCTCACACTTAATTCACTGGCACAAGGTAATACCCCTGCTTGTTTATTTTCTTCATTATACAATTTATGATAAAATTTCATATCTTGTTTAGTATTACTGTCCACTGTAACAGTTCTAATCCATTCATAAGCAAAATTAGGTTCAATGCTAGACGATGTATTAAGTATTAGAGATATAGTTCCTGTTGGTGCAATGCTTAATCTTCTGCTATTTCTAAGTCCGTGAACAAACATATCATATAACCAACTACAATCTCCACACTGATCAATATATAAAGATTTTAAAGCATTTTTAAAAGTGAAAGGAAGATTACTGTCTTTAATCATTTGATTATATATATTATTATATATTTTTATTCTAGTATCAACATCTTCATTAGCATTGATTATCTGTTTAAGATTTAGTGTATCAAGTGGATTTTTAGGTTCTATAAAATTATTAGATGATTTTTTAATGCTGTCATAAAAAATACCTGAATTAAATAATGGTAATGTAATATTTTTAAATTCATCATATGCTTCTTTTATTTTAGCAATAGCAATCGTGCCATATAAAGACATACTCGCTAAATTTCTACCTATTTCTCCACATAAAAATATAAATTCTTCAGAACCATATCTTATATTTAATTTAATAGCTAAATCAGCAAGTCCCATAATTCCTAATCCAATAGGTCTTATTGCTTTAGTACGTTGTTCAATTTCAGGTAAAGGATATCTAGTAGCATCTATTACTAAATCAAGATAATATACTGCTCTTAGAATTTGCTCTTTGAAACTATCAATATCAAAATAACCATCTTTTACAAATTCTGATACATTAATTGATCCTAAATTACAGCTGGTGGAATCAGGTAGCGGTTGTTCCAATTTTGTTATCATAAAGGCTCTTTATCCTTTATTTCTATAAGTTGTTGTTCCTTATAGTTCAGACTATCTTTTCATATATAATTATTAATATATGTCCCAGTCTCGTGGATGCGTTATATTCTCTTATAGAGTTTCAGCATCTAGTCGTTGCCCCTGACTAATATTTTAATATTAGCCTTCGGTTCGGATTAGCGTTTCAGCCTTCCCGCTTTATACTGGAATGTTTTACTTGCGGCTAGTTGCTACCAGAGGAACCACAAGGATTTGTACTTGAAATTTTATATTTATTTGTTTCATCTTTAATGAGACTATCTTCATTTGCTATATCAACAAAAAATATACCAGGATCACCACGTTTATGAGCAGATGTACATATATTATCCCACAGTTCTTTTGCTTTAATAGTTTTAATAATCTTATTATCTTTAGGTGATATAAGACAATAATCTAAATCATCTTTAACAGCTTGCATAAATAAATCATCTATAGCAACAGAAATATTAAAATAATTCAAATTACCATCTTCAGTTTTGCATGTGATAAATTCTTCAATATCTGGGTGATTACTATATAACATACCCATTAATGCGGCACGTCTTCTACCTCCTTGTACAACTACTGAACCCATAGTATTCCAAACTTGCATAAATGATATTGGTCCAGAACTCTTACCTGCAATTCCATCTTTTATTAATGCATTTTTTTCCCTTAGTTTACCAAAATTAGCTCCAACTCCACCGCCAAATTTACTGATTATTGCCGCATTTTTAGCACTATCGAAAATACCTTCCAAAGAATCTTCAACAGGTAATGTAAAACAAGCAAACATCATTTGATTTTCTGTAATACTATTAAATACTTTATCATACGTATCAAGTGTTCTATTATCTACATTATATATATCCTGTGTTCTTTGTCCATTACCCGCTGAAAATAATGCCGGTGAATTAAATAAAAATCTATGTGATACCATATCATTATAGATGGAATCTTCTAGATTAATTATTTTGTTTAAAGTACTTTTCGTTATTTTGTCATTCTCTTTATAGTAATTATATTCAGCTGAAGCAACTACTTTAGCTACTCGTCTACAAAGATGTTTAAAATCTGATTCTTTAAAATTATCTTTTTTGAATTCCATAAAATATCTAAGATTTAATATATCTTTTGTATTTTCTTCGATTGGAATTTCATTTAGTGATGGTATTGTTTTAAATTCATATGTTACTGCTGGATTATTCAAAACTTAATCTGCTCCTTTATTATTTGTTATTATATATTATATCACACATACTAATAGTTGTCAATCATTAGTATTTAATTTTATTCCATTCTTTAATACAATAATTTAAAGCTTTATCAAAATCAATATCATCATATGTAACTTGATTATCACAAGCATGATGACAATATATTTTTGCGTGCCAAATTTTTTCGCCATTTTTCCAAATATTTTCCACAATAATCGTTGGAAATTCTGAACATCTTTTACAAACACTAACATTTTCAATCAAATAAATCACTCTCTCTTTTTTATGTACTCTTTAACTTTTATAATATCAAAACAATAAGCAAATTAATAACAGATTAAAATATGGTTTCTACATTATTAATTAGAAACGGATGTGTACTAATAGTGAATCTTAACAAATTTAATTTTATAACGAAACTTGAAAATAATTATGATTCAAATCCTTACTACTGCTCTCATTGTGGTAAACCTCTAACATTCAAAAAATTTTATAAGCAATTTGAGTTTGAAAAGAAATTCTGCTGTAAGAAATGTGCTAGTCAATATCCAGAAGTTAATTGCAATAAATTTTCATCTGAAACAGAAAAAACAATTTATGCTTTTTTATTATTAACTTTACCACAATACAATATTAAACATAATATTACTGATATATTTCCACCATATGAAATTGATATATGTATAGAAACAAACAACTTTCCCATTTTCCTAGAATTTAATGGTAGCCTGCATTTTCCACGCAAGAATGGATATTTAACCAAATCAACAGTTAAACATCAAATAAATGATAAAATTAAAAAAATAGAAATATGTAAAAACAGACAACAAAAAATGATACGTTTATGGAGTTCTTCTGGTTTATATTCTAAACCTGAAATTTTTGAAGAATGTTTAAATTTAGTATTAGATAGTATTAACTATCTAATTAAAGCTAACAATGATTATGGGCAATGCATAGATGTAGTATTTACCGGTAAAGATATTTATCGATATAAAGAAAAATTCAAAGATGATATAATAGAAGAAGATTTAGACTAAACAAGTGGTAGACGATTGTCTACCACTTTAAATTAATATATAAATTATATTATATTAATCTATCCCATGTGCTTCTTCAACTTTATCTATTATATCATATACTTCTTCTTTTGTCAAGTCTAATATAATCTCAGTACCATCGTTTTCATCTTTAAATTCATAAAAAACTAAAGTTATATTCTCATTATCTTTAAAGATGTCGTATTTATAGTAATTTTCATTTACTATAATAACTTCTGAACTTATTGAATCAAAACTTTTAATCAAAGAGGCATAAGTCAAACTAGCTATAAAATGTTGATTTGAACTAATATAAAATGATTTATTATTTATTCTGACAACATCTAATTCATTATTATATCTTTCTACTTTTATATCAGTAATATAAATATTATTGTTAGCATATATAATAGATTTAAAAGAAAACATTAATATTAATACTAGTATAGATAAAATAATTAGTTTTTTCATTCCTTTAACCTTCTTTTTAACGATATTTTTTATTATTGTCTTCTTTAAATTTACGTAGTTTATTTTTATTTTTAGATATATCTTGCATAACTTTGCCTAGTACAGCATTGGTTATTTCAATATCATCATCATAACCAAAATCGTCTTCATCATAAATATAATCGTAATTGTTCTGTTGCAATTTGTTTATTACTGCTCCTTTCATATAAGTTTAACTAAAACTCTAAAATGATAACATTGTATATTATATCCGCCAGCTGATATAGTTTCGACTTTAACTTTATTCTTATCACCAACCACTATACCATTTATTTCACCGTTTTTACCTATTTTTAAATCTGTTGCATCGATTATATTTCCAGCCAACTCCATAACTCTTGCATAAAACATGTCTTTTTTATATTTTCGTTCAGATATTAATTCTCTTTCAAGTATATCTTCCCAATCACTTTTTCCACTATTAGCTACAACAAAATTAGAAAATAATATAGCTATATGAAACTTTATTGTTTTGTAATCTAATTCTGCTTCTTTAAGCATGGTTTCTATTTTCTTTTCTTCTTCACGACTACGTATTATTTTATGTATTTCAATGTTATTATCTTTGTATAATTTTGCAATAGCATCTTTTGTTCTATTTATAAAATCTATATATGAATTTCTATTTTCATTATAATATATTCTAGTTTTATTTACCCAATCATCAAGAAATTTTTCAATAACTGGAACAACCGGAACTGAATTCTTTTTATCATCAACAGACTTTTTTGCCATCCAATTAAGAAGTATTTTTTTATTTTCATTCATTTTGTCAGTTGCTGATTTGATATCCTGTAATATACTTTCTTGTTCAACTTCAAAAGCTCTGGCTTTTCTATCTTCAGGCCACAATGCAGTAACCTTATCAAAATCAAGATTATCATATTTCTTTTGTAGTCTTTCAACATTTTTAATAGATTTTTGGTATTTTTCTTTAGCTTTTTCTATTTTTTCATCTAGAGTTGACATACAATCACCTCTTCCATAAGATGAATATATTATATCACAAGTTATTAATATTGTCAATTATTAAGTTTTATTGTTCCAATGGCTAATTTAGTTACTTCTAATCCATTATGTAATTTTCTTCTATAATGTAAACCATCTTCTAATATAACCGCTTCTTTAATTATTCCATTATCCAACAATATTTTTGGGTCAATTATATATTTTTTACCACCATATTTAAGTAAATTATTTTCTACTGCACCACTACATTCAGTCCAAACTTTACTAAAATCATCTGTTACTAATTTTCTCCAAGCGTCTTTCGCCATATTATATGTTAATAATCTATTTATACCAGAGGCTACTCTTTTTATTCCATATAATTGTTTATATATACCAATCGAATAACATAATTCAGGTTTCAATTCAGCAATATTAGTTAATTCACCAGAATATATTATTTTCCAAAATAAACTTCTCGCAAACATTTCTTCAATATTATTAAATGATTTAAGTTCAATACCACTTTCATTATATATTTTATTTATTAATTTCCATATATCATCACCTAATATTCTCATATCAGATTGTTTTGTTATATAAACATGTGATGATAATATATTATTATATATAATATTATCAATATCACTTGGTTTTATTTTATTATCTATAATAATCACCTTATTTAATTATATTTCTAATTATGTCTTTCACTTCATCTGTTAATTCCATTTTATGTGTACCTTCAACTATATTTATATATTTACCATTTCCAATTACAGTTTTTGTAATACTATCGTGATTTATAATTTCATCATTATTACTTATAATAATTTCAAATTTTGAACTATCAGGTAAATATATATATTTATTAAATATTTCTATATATTTTTTACATATCACTTGGCTGGTATTATATTTTGTGAAAAGATTTATAAACGGCATTAGAGATGGATTAATAAGTATAGTTTTAACATCATACATTGCACATAGACAATAAGCAAAAAAACCACCTATACTTGACCCTACAACTAGATTTATAGGTTTTTCTAATTCTCTATATAATATTATATAGTTCTGTAAACTATTTAATATATTATAAGGATTTTCTCCACTATAATTAAATGTAGGAGATATTATTTCTCTGTTCGGATATTCGGTTTTTAAAAAATTATAATTTCTATTATTACCATTACTGTTAAAACCATGAATATTCAATATCATCAAACAACACCTCTTTCTAAATATATTATATCATAATTTAAATTATTTGTCAATATATTTAATTTTCATTATTTTCTATTCTAAATTCAGGGTTAAAAACAGTATAATCTAAATCATTTATTAAATCTTTTAATTCATTATAACCTTTAACTGTATATAGATTATCATTATCATTTAAAATATGATTAAAATATTTATAAAATAATAATAATTCTTGTAATATTTCACCTTTACTATACTTTTCAAAATCAATAAAAAATCTGACAACACACATTATATCTATACTACCAATACTATCAACCAATTCAACTATATATTTAGCTACACCAACATTCTTTTCTAAATCCCATTCTGGTAAGTAATATAAATTTAAAAAATTCTTAAACATTATCATCAATTGATGTTTAAAAGCTGAATTAACATCAGCAAAGTAATCTAAAATCTCTTTTTCAGCTTTTTTTGTTAGTTCTAAATGTTTATTATATACATTTTTATAATTTTTAGGATATGGATAAGTAAATTTACTCATTATCTCAGCCTCGTCTTCCTTATATCTTCCATTCAACATTCCTTTATAGTCTATATCGACTTTTATTTTATTCTGTTCTAGTTTAGTTTCAACTAGATAATCAAATATTTCTTTAGTATCATATTGTTTATTCTCTACTGGACTATTAATTAGATATGTTGCTATTCCTTCATCATGATAACCATATCTACCTGCTCTACCACTTAATTGCAAAAACTCAGATTTTTCAACTATTTTACCAGTAGGTTTAACTAATTGAGCCATGACAACACATTTAGCTGGTAGATTGACACCTAAAGCTAACGCATCAGTACCAACGATAACATCTAGATAATTATTTCTATATAAGTATTCTATCATCATTTTTTCTTTTGGTAGTAATTTACCGTGATATCTAGATATTCCGTAATCCCATTCAGATAAATACTCAACATTATATTTTAATGCTAATTCTTGTATTTCTTTAATTTTAAATTTAGATATTTTACTTCTATATTTAATAAGTTCAGAAACCAAAATACCAATAGCCCTTCTAGAAAAACAGAAGACTATGGCATCTTTAATTTTATCTATTTTAATTCCTTTATTGTTATACTTTAAATTAACTAGTCTCTCGTTTGATTCAGCAACTATTATTTTTCTGTTTGTTATCTCTCCAAGAAATTTGGCTAATCTTGTAGGGTCATGACAGGTAGCAGATAAAAACAATAGTTTAGATTTTGGATTAGTTTTCGATATACTATCCATATAACATCTTGCTCTATCTGAATTATGAAATATATAATGTATCTCATCTATTACTACATCTGCTATTTCATTATAATAGCCTTGTGCGTATATTTCTTGCGTTAAACATAATATAGGAGCATGTATATTATATTTTACATCACCAGTAACTAGTCCAACGTTGAACCCTTGTTGATTTAACTCACAAAACTTTTCATTCGATAAAGCCTTTATTGGAGCGGTAAAAATAACTTTACGATACGTTAAATTTTCTATATTGGCCCAATTATATGCGAGAATCGTTTTTCCTGCTCCAGTGGATAAACATACTAGAGCGTTTTTATTTTGTATTTTTTTGATGATTTTCTCTTGAAATTTGAGTGGTTTTAGTTCATTTCCGAGTATATTTTGCATATTTTTTATATGTTTTATTCTTTATCATATGATAAATCTAAATCAGAATCCCCGAATACATCTTTTTCTAAATCTCTGAATTCTTTTTTAGTTTGATGACCTCTACTAAAAATTTCTTTCTCGTCAGCTGGAACATATCTATCATAATCAATTCCTCGCCCAGAATCAAAATCATATAAACTAGTCAATAAATACACGTCTAATTGTAATTTATCAATTGGGTCAAGTATAGCATCTGTTAATTTTTCTTTAAATAAATCTAAATAATTATTATTTTTTTCATTTTTATAATTCAAATAATTATCAAATTCAGGGTGTATATATAATTTTGATATATCAGCTAATAATACTCTGTGATCAGCATCACTATTTAAAACATCTCTATGATGATATTTATGAATTATATCATATGAATATTCACTAGATATTTGGTAATCATCAATCACTAAATTCATATAAATTTTTATTAAAGCTTTATTTAAATCTGTAACTCCGCTACTAACTAAATAAACAGTATATAAATAATAATTCTGTGTATCTTCAATAGCAAAATCATCTCTTGTCAAATCTATGTAATCTATATAATCTTTTTGTTCTACTAATATTAAATCATTATTATTAGTATCTTCGCTTCTAGTTATAATAATATCATATCTTTCAGTATCAAATCTATCATCTGTTGAAATATTTTCTAAATCTTTAATAAAATTTTGTATTACAGTCTTATTCTTTATTTTTTTTTCTTTTTTTAATTGTCTAGCTATCTCATCAAATGATATAAACTCAATGGTAGGGAATAAATTATAATTTAGTTTGTAATAATGATATATGCGATTTTTTTCTTCATCACTTAATATTCTAACTGGGAATTCTAAATTTAAATAATTTTCATTCTTGATTTTTGATGCATCAATAAATGGCATATATATTTTATTTTTAAATAATACTTCATGAACAATACCATTATATTCTTCTATTAATCTATTGACACGAGATATATATTTAGTTTTTATAGCATCTTTGATTATCATTTTATCTTGTTTAAATAAAGTATTCCATTTAATTGACTTATATACAGCTTCTTCTATAGATAGAGATTTTCCTGCAAATACAGAAGCTTTACCATCATAATATAAATTAGGATTAGCATAAAATTTACCTTTTAAATCTTTTTGTTGTTCTTTTACCCAATTATCAACTATAACAATAAATTTATCTGCTAATACTGAATCAATCAATGCATCATCTTTATATACTCTGGCTTCTGGTGATAAATATATTTGATTTCCTTGTCTATTAACATAGGGTTTAATCAATACTCTAGCGTAAGGCTTATCAATTTCTCTATCATTCTTATCAATTAAATAAGCAATTAATGAACCTTCTATTAAATCGTTCTTAACATAATAACGATAAGAACCACCTTCATTAGTGTTTCTAATTCTTTCATCATAATTTTCATTTTCATTTTTTAATTCCATACAACTATGCCATCTTCTATCAGTACTCATACCAGCAATATCATATGGGTCTCTGGATATAACAATTTGACAATCTATATCTTTATTAATAACAGGTCTAGAATTAAAGTCTTTTAATACATCATCTATCATTTCTAAGTGATAATCTATATAATGACTTGAAACTCTATCTTTTTCTTTTGTTTTTTTTATATTATCACTATTTTGTATTTTATTTATATTATTTTTTAATTCATTTAATATTTTACCAATATTATATTCTCTGTTATTTAATTTAAATTTACCATCTAAATATTCATTTAATTGTAAACTAAACTCTTTTGGTAAAGGTTTGTTTAGATATGAAAAAAATATATCTATACATGCTTCAACATCAGAAATCTGTTGATAAAATGTAAATTCAAATTTTTTAACTAAAGAATTTTTAGTTATAACAAATTTATCATTCAAATATATTCTATTATTACCAGCGCCAAAAATATGATCATATCTAGATTTAAGTACATCACCATTTTTTTCTAATATTTTATCTACTAATTGTTTTTGTTTAACTGTTAATGCTGATAATAATATATTATTTATATTATTTAATATATTCATATACTAATAACCTTCTTTTATTTTAATAATTATTTTTACACATAGTTACTATATTATTTATTAGAATTTTATCATCTTTTAATTCTTCTTTAATATACATTTCACTAACATATACATTAACATATTCTGGGTTAATATATACATCACCAGTATCTAACATTTTAACCAATCTCTTAGAATATATACCTAAATCTACATCAATTCTAGATATATATTCTTTTATTGGTTTATTTATTTCAGTTATATAAATAGAATAAACATCATTTATTGAATTATCTTCAACATAACTAGCTCTTTTTATAATTTTATCTATTAATTTATTTGTTACATTAACCATGGCTGAATTACTATTATATTTTGGGTATTTTGTATTATTTAATATATATATATCATATAATATAGGATTATATTCAGATAAAATTTTATTTTTAAATACTGTTTTACCGTTTCTAAAACCAAATATCTCATCAAAATCAATATATTTAATTAAATCTCCATGTGTTTTAATTCTAGTTTCACTATCTGGATATAATTGATCAGGTAATTTAAACACACCTTCTATATCATTTTGAACTTCATTCAAAAATTCATCTACTACACTTTTAAAATTTTTGTAAGTTTGAGACATTAATGTATTATCACTATATACTTTATCTTCACTAAATAAATATACTGACTTATTTTCAATGTTATAATGAGGTTTGATAGCAATCCTAGCATAAGGTTTATCTATGTTCTTATCAGTTGGTTCAATTAAATATGCAACTAAAGTTCCCAATTTGATATCATGTTGTAAATGATAAGTACACTGACCACCCTCATCATGCGGGTCATTATCATTAGGAAGTCTCATACAACTTCTCCATCTTCTATCTGTTGACATACCCACTATATCATATGGGTCTCTGGATATAACTATCGATAAATTAACACCTTTACTATCAGTTAGCATGCTTTTAGGAGGAAGATTTAATGCGTAAGCATCTAATAAATCTTTTTTAAAATTAAGCTTGAAAATTTTTACACGTTCTAGAATATCTTCATATTGTTCTTCTGTGATATTTTTTAATTTTTTAGTAATTAATAATTGTAGTAACTTAGTTAATCTATACTCTCTATTATTTTTATCATATATTCTATTACAAGCAAAATCATAATAATTATCTTTAAAATAATAAAAATCATCACAGTAATGTAATATATTAACAATAGCACTATATGCAGGTCCTAAATCTTTAGCCCCTAAATAAGCTATTAAATCAATTCTAATAGTATCATCTAGATATAATCTATTATTACCAACACCAAAAATATGGTCATATCTTTTATCATATTCTTCTTTCATGTTTTCATACAATTCTTTATAAGGGGCATATTGTTGTTCAGTTAATTTAGCTAGTAATGCATTAATGTCATTTATTATATTCACTTATATCAACCTCGTTTGTTTATTCATATTTAAATTTTAAACAGTTTCTAATATTCATATCTGTTGAAATATATATATATCCTATTTGTGATATATTTTTATATTCACCATTTTTATTTTTATCTGCTCCAATTAATTCCCAATCATGTTTTTTAGTTCCAATTCTATTATATATATCACTATCAATACAATCATCTTCATAATTATATATATTAGTTATAAATTTACCCCAATGATTAGATTTTCTTATATAAATAATAAAACCATTAAATATACCAACATAATATTCAGAAGATTGTCTTCTATTATATGTAGGTGATTTATGAATTTTTATTTTTTGAATACTATTAAAATCACTAAAAGACATTGTGTTAAAAGTAAGATTCGGTTTTTGATGTATATTCAAAACAAAATCATTTGTTTTATATTCTTTTAATATCCATCTGTTTATACGTTCAATACACTTGATTATATCATTTTCTAATATAACTTCTGGTATATTTTTTTTATATATTAATTTTAATTCATTTTGTATTTCAACTGGAAGTTCATCATATAAGGCATATTTTGTTATTGTTGTTATATTACCTCTTTTACTCTTTTTACTTGATTCATAAAATTTTATATCATCTAAGATTGGTAATCTAAAATTTTTATTTAAATTTAAACTGCTGTTTGCAATTATAGTTTTAATTAATAATACATTAATATTATTTAATATATCCAACTATAACACCTACTTTAAATATTATTATAAGTTTCAATAACTTTATATGATTTAGGATGTAAAAAGCATGTTTCGTATCTTATATCACTATGCATAGAACCATAATCATTTAAATCACAAATTCCAGAATAACCTAAAATATCCATTAATATTTTAGTTGCTACTATTCCAGAGCTACTTTGTTTTTTTATATCAAAAGCTATTTGTAAATTGACAAGTAAATCTACACCATAATAAATATAGAAAAAATTATTTGTATTATATTCAGTATTATTATTAACAAATACAGGCAAATCTTTCATTTCAAAATAATTATTAAATTTTTTAATATAAGTGTCTTTAAGCATATTTTTATAAATGGTTGTACTACTAGGTATCAATTCCATTATATGATTATAATAATCTTTCAATTTTTTTAAATCTTCACTATTATTATAATCTGAATCTATATACAAAAATTTATATCCAGAAACGTCAATTTGCTCCAATACAGTTGCATATTTTTTATTAAATCCAAATTCTATTTTATTACCAACTCTAGTTAATACTTCTGTTACATATTTTAAAGGATAAGCATATATACCATAAGCACTAATATGCCCCCATCTAGATTTAGGATTTATACCTATTTTTAATTCATTACTAAAATGTACAAAATATTTAGGTTTATTAAAATATAAAGAATTAGGATTATCTTTATCTAAATAACGATACAAGATTGTATACAAAGGCTCTTTTTTATTAACATCACTATGACTTCTAGCTTCTGTTATAATATTATCTATATTTTTTAATATATTCATTTTATATATCTCCTAACTATAAATTAACTATATCATCAATTGATAAAGGTCTACTTAATCTAGCAGTCAATAATGTTTCTATAGCTATATCAGTATTATATAGAAAATCAACAGGTCCTTTATAATCATAATTTTTTATAATAAATGCTTTAACATTAAATGTTATATCATAATTAAAATTATATGTAGATATAGTGTCTTTTTTACTATATACTTTATAAAATGTAATTATATTAGTTAAATTCACAAAAGCATCTAGGTCTAATTTATAAATAAATTTATTTATTTTATCTCCAGATTTGACAACATAAATACTATACATTTTTTCAATTTTATTAGAATTATATTGATTAGTAAATGTTATATCACCATAGTTTGGTATACGCCATCTATTATCAATTCTATATAAATCTCCATATATACTATCATAATTTTTATTTTTACTATTATCAACTATATAAAAATCATATGAATTTATATTTTTAATATCAAATTCATGGTCTTCTATCCATTTAATTTTATCTTTCATTCTATTTAATAATAAATTTAAATATTTTTCATCAATATATTTATTATTTGATAATGATTTATAATGTATAATATCTGGTAAATTTAATATAGATATTATCTTACCTGATTCATTAATAACAGTTTTATTTTGATAATTATCCGCTGTTAAAGATTCAATTGCAATTTTAGTAATAATATTTGGGTTTTCAATATCTAGATGATCTATTATTAAATTATATATATTTGCTAAACTATTAAAATTTTCTATATATTCAGTATTATTTTTTGATCGAGATGTAACTATTGCTTTTTTTATTATATCTATTCCTGTATTATTATCAATATTCAAAATTTTATTAAAATCAATAATATTACGTATTAATATTGATTTTTTATTTTCATTTGTTTTAATCTTAAAATTTTCTTTACTATCATTATATAAATCAGGCATACTTTCAAATATACCTTCTTTATCATCTTGTATTTTATCTAAAAAATTATTAACAATATTTTTAAATTCTTCATATATATTATCATCTAAACTAGCATCATTGTACACTCTATTTTCTGCATATAGTACTATTGACTTATCTTTAATATTTTGATATGGCTTAATAGCAATCCTAGCATATGGGTGTTCAATATTTTTATCTGTTGGTTCAATTAAATATGCTACAAGAGTTCCTAATTCAATATCATTTATCAAATGTTGGTGATAAGCACCACCTGGATATATAGAAGGATCATCATCTGGCAATCTCATACAACTGGTCCATCTTCTATCAGTACTCATTCCTGCTATGTCATATGGATTTCTTGATATAACTACAATTAATTTTATTTTACCATCATCATTTAATATACTTTTAGGTGGTAAACTAGATATATAATATGATATAATTTCTTTAACATCATATGCGTTTAATATATAATCATATTCTTCTTTTGTTACATTTTTAAGTTTTTGTTCTGTTAATAATTGTAAAAATTTAGTTAATTTATATTCTCTACCATCTTTACTATATATTCTATTATATAATATATCTAAATATAAATTTTCAAAATAATACTCAGTTAAATTATTAGTTAAAAAAGTAATAAATTTAGCAAAATCTACTGAAAACAAATCTACTGAATAATCAACAGCTTTTATTTCCACATTATCATTTAAATACAATCTATTATTACCAATACCAAAAATATGATCATATCTTTTATCATATTCTTCTTTCATACTTTCATATAATTCTTTATAAGGGGCATATTGTTTTTCAGTTAATTTAGCTAGTAATGCATTAATATTATTTAATATGATATTATTTAATACGATATTATTTCGTTTGTTATTTCGCATGTAAAAATTTGTTCTTGCGGCTCCACTAGGTTTATATTGTGTCCCATATTTTTTATCTATTTCATCAATATATAATTCAATATGATCATTAAGATCATTTAATTGTTTATATAGTCTATTAAATTCAAGCGTGTTGTTTATTTGATTTTTATCTATTCTATATCTATGAATAAATTCATAGTTATCTAATATATTATCAGGTATATCAGATATCTTAGGAAGTCCAGATTTAAATAATATATCATTTGCTCTTATTAAAGCATTAAGATAATTATTTCCGTGTCCTTTTATTATTGAATACATATTAATATGAAATTTATGTCTAACTTTACATAAAAAAGACAAAGCTTCGTGTTGTTCAGTAGTTAGTGTATTTACTAAAAAATTTTGTTCCATTTTATTTTTGATATATTGTTTTTTTAATTCTACCACTTCCGGGGCTAATCTGGAAATGATTACATTTATATTTTCTATTATATTATTCATATTTAAATTATACAAATAAATCACCCTTATAAACTCGCAAAATAAATTCACATAATTAATTTCATTTTTAATATAAAAAATAAGTGAAGCTATAAAAACTTCACTTATAAATAAATTATTATAATGTTTATAATATAAAATTAATCTGTTATATCTTCACTCGGTATTTTCCAACTATATTTGTTATTGTAATTTATAATATTTATCAATTGATAGGTGCCATTTTCATATATAATACCAACACCTTGAACCCATGAACTTAATCCAATATTATAAGATAATCTTAATTTAGAGCTAGTTCCAACAGATACAGCACCTTTAAGAATTTTTGGTTGATGAGTATGTGCTGACATAGATTTCTTATAAGCTTTTCTATATGTAGTTAGACTACCCTTAGCTCCGTTTGCACCTCTATGACCATGCTGACTTATTTCAACTCCATGAAAATTAAAATCTTCATTAGGTTCTAACCATTTTGTTTTATCTTTATTTTTAAAACTAGTTTGGTTTTCAATCATATAACGTAAAGGTAAAATTTCTCCATCAATCATAGATTTAACAATATCTAATGAATATCTAAGATTTACTTTATCAAAAGCATATCTACCTTCTTCTAGATAATTATCTAAATGTGAATGATGATTAGAATCAACTATTATCATTTGCCCATCAATAGCATCAGCAAAATAATCCAATAAATTAGCAACCATTTCAGATTCAGATTCTAATGAGATATTATTGGATGCCGCTTTTCTAGCTAGTGTTACTGTTTTGTTTTTATCGTGATGAGTTATAGATATTGCTGAAAACACATCATGTAAAACTAAATTATTAATACCTATAACATCAATCATATCATGTTCAATAGACAAAACTTCTTCATCGTGTTCACCAAAATGACTATCTCCTACTACCATAACACTATTTTTAGCTTTACTAATAGAACCATCTGGTTTATATATAATTCCTAAATCAATAATTTCCCCATCACTGCCCATTTGTACTTGTCTAAAATGAAACACTTTATCATTTTCAATCTCAACTATAATTCCGCCTAATACATGTTCATACTCAGCAATTTTGTTTAATCTCTGAGACATATATAAATCATTAGAATAATCGTTCTCAGTTATTGCACCTGTGGTCATTATAGCATTAGGAATACAATTATTACTATTAGCTACAAAATCTAAATCCTGTTTAGGACTAGCAATAATAACATTACCATCTTGTGTTAATTGAGGTAGACCAGTTTGTGGGTTTATTTGTTTAGCTGATACTTTAATATCAGAAATATATATACTATCGTTTAAATAAGTATCTTTATATATTATATAAAAATCATCTTGTTTTAATTCAGGTGATAGTTGCCAACTAAAGGCTGATTTTCTATTAATAACATCTTCACACGGTAAAACAAGACATATAGAATCAGTTTCATTCATATATGTTTTTATCGAATTTAACAGATTTTTATTTACCTTTTTACCTGATACTGCTGTTGTTATAAAATATTTTCTTTTACTATTAATAGCTTCTAGTGTATTTTTTCGATATTCATCATTAAAAGTTTCTTCGTTAAGAATATATTTATCCATATCATCATATTTTCTAGCACAAGCTATATATAACTCTGTTTCAGTGTTAAAATATTTATCTGCTCTAAATGATAATATATTATTTAATACTGAAAATTTAGGTATATAATTATGTTTTTTAATATATTTATATAGAGAATCAATACATTCTTCTATTTTTAATTCGTCTTTAATTTTAGAATCTAAATAAGATTGTTCGTTTTTCTCTTGTTCAATTCTAATTCTATCTAATTTAGTTATTTCACCATCAGCTGAAAACAATGAGTCCAAAAAAGTACTTGGTTTAGCTTGATTGTCTATAAATAATTCCCACCTATTTTTATCTATTGAATTAATAGTATTTGGATAATCTTTTAATATTGTAGTATGTTTCCTATATTCTTCTCGACAAAAATCACGTCTAGGATAATTATTATTTTTTCTCCAATTTTGAAATATATTAATAAATTCTTCAAATGTCATATCTAAAATTAATTCACCTTTCTTAATCAATATATTTAGCTACACTTATTTTATCTTTTTTAGTAACTAATATACGTTTTATACTAGTTGTTTCTGGTATATTTTCTAATGGTATGGGAATGTGACTAACTAAATATAAATCTATACCATGACGTTGTTGCACATCTAATAATGTTTCTATCACATTATTAATACCAATAGGGTCTAGCGAATCTAAAAGTTCATCCATAATTAAAAATTTAGGCATATTAGGATTAATATAACTATTGAACTCATATAGACTTAACATCATTGATATATCTATTCTTTTTCTTTCCCCACTACTCATTTGCCAGTAATTAGTTTCATATCCATTGTAATATATATTAATGTCAATATCACCATCATCACTGATAGTAATCTTAGCTAATATTTCATTGTTGTATAATTTAGATATATAATATTCAAATATATCACTTAATATGGCTATATATTTTCTTATGATGGCACTTCTTAACAATGACTTAGGTGAAAATATGTTATACCAATAATCTACTGATTCAGACCATTCTTCTCTAATTTTAATAGCATTATTTAACCCTATTAATTTTAATTCATATTTACTTTTGTCTACACTATCTTCTTTCTTATTATCAACATTTAATATATCCTTTTTGATTTTAGATATATCATTATTAATATTTCTAATATTTTGTTCTCTAAGTCTCAACTCAGTATTTATTTTATTAATAATATTCTGATAATTATCAATACTATTTTTAACTTCTTTAATCTGTTTGTTCAATTCGTTAGTTTCTTCTTGATTAGTTTTAATAATCAATTGAAATTCATTTTGTTCACTGATATATGCTTTACTAATAGTATCAACATATTCACCTGTTACCATTTGTTGACAGGTAGGACATTTAACACCACTTAACTTAGTAAATCTAGAAATTTCTTTTTCTATTTTATCTAAATTATTTCTAGCTATTAATATTAACTCATGTTTATCATTATAATCTTTCGTTAATGAATCCAATTCATTCTTTTTATTATCAATTAAATCTTTATACTCACTAATATCAGTAACTTCTTCATTTTCAGCTTCTTTTAATTTTTCATTTAAATCATCTAACTTTTTATTTAAATAATCAACATATTCATCTTTATTATCTTCAACAATGGAAATTATTTCTTCTGTATTTTTTTTACTCATATAAAGCTTTTCTAACATTCTTTCATTAGATGTTTTAAAATTTTTAGCTTTTTCGTAGTAGTTATCTATTAGAGTAAGGTCGACCATATTTTTAAAAAAATCTAATCTCTGTCCATAATTCATGGCTAACAAATTAATATTATCATGATAATAGACTACTACTTGCGAAAATACTTCAGGAGTAAGATTAATAAACATTTTAATATCTTTGTCAGATAAACTTTTAGTTCTTTTTGTTTTTAATTCTCCATCTATATTTACATCAACACTACTGGAACCTTTGATTGATTTATTACGTTCTATATTAAGTTTTGATTGACCATTAACTTCATCATTAATTAAATATGTAATGATATTTGACATCTTACTACTACCATTACGTATCATTTCATTTAATTTAACCTTCTGTTTATTTCCTCTTAATCCTCTACCAAATATATTATACATGACAGATTCACCAATCAACGTACTTTTTCCACTACCATTACTGGAAGATTCGTTCTCAACATCGCTATCATAATTAATACCATCAATAATATATATAGTGGGTTTTTCATTTATATCATTTGTTAATTCTATAGTATCACTTTTAAATGACATAAAATTATTTAATTCTATTTTAGATAATCTCATTCTATTTTCCCTTATCTTTATTTATCAGAACATCTTTTCTGAGTTTGCAATAGTCAACCCAATCTTTTAATGTTATGATTAATCCAAAACCTTCATATGTTTTTTTATTAACTATCATAATAGATAGTGATACTAACATTATAGCTATTCTTAATCGTATATTATCTAACATAATTTCATACCCCTTTAATCATGATAATTAAATATTTTAAGTATATCTACAGCATTTTGTTTGTTAATCGGTTCTTTAAATTGCAAAGCATAATCTACTAATTTTTCTTTTGTGATTAAATTGTTGTTAATCATCGATTCAAATTCTTTAAATGCATCCGATGATATATTAGATGATTTTAATCCGGAATCATCAATCATAGACTTTTGAAAATTAACTGATTTAAAGAAATGTTTTAATTTTGATATATCTCTAGTCTCTTGACTATTACTATATATGTACTGTATTTTAGTTTTACTTAATTTTTCTTCAGAACTTTCGGTGCAATAATCAGAAAAAATATCAAAATTTCTAAATACTTTATAAATGTAAGTGTGTGGATTGTCAATATATCTCATTGACATATCATCAAAATCCATCATATAAATACCTTTATTTTCCCCAGTATTTCTAAAGTCAACATTTCTACAACTACCAATATATTTAACTAATTTATCTCTAACTTTAATCTCTTGTGGGTCGTGAATATGACCTAACAATACTAAATCATATTTATATTTGTCAATCAATTCTTCTGGTGTTGGAATATTTTCTGATACATCACAACCATCTTTAACTATCATATTGTAACCGTGCTTTGTATCAAAATGACCCATAGCTATTCTAGTTGTACCAATCGCAAACTTATTTTTTATACTATCTAAACTTTCAATTATATTAGTTGAATATGGAATAAAAGCAATTTCAATATTTGTATTATCTAAATGAACTACGGCTGGTTTGTCAAATACCATAACATTAGGATAATAACTGAACATTGATAATAACGAACTTCTTATATTTAATGTAGAATCACCTATTTTAATATTATTAGCTTTATTATCAACATCATCATGATTACCTAAAATAAATATTAAACTAGTTTCAAGCGACATGTCATATATTATTTTAGATATAATAGAAATAACAGGAGTAGTAATACTATAAGGTGAATCAAATATATCACCAAAAAATATAGTATAATCTGGCTTTTCTATTTCTATTGTATTTTTAATTAAACTAAAAGTATTAAAAATCTCTTGAAATGTATCACTATTTGAAATTGAACTTTTACTGTTTGGTATATGTAAATCTCCAACTAATAAAGATTTTGACATTAATTATCCACCTTTAGATCGTAAACTTAGCAAACCAATATTTATTCTTTTCTCTAACTGCATAAACACTAAAGATGATTTACTATTTTTATTTAATATTTTTTGATACTCAATATTATCCACATTATCCTTGTATCTTTCTAACTTTAACATTTTTATAAATTCTTTTCTATTAAATTTTACATTATTTTTTATACTTCGTTTAATAGCATTTTGAATATTATAAATATAAGGCGTTTCAATCATCGATAAATCTATCATTGATTGATTAGTTTTAATTATTTTCTTATTCTCTATAAATGTTTGCTGACAATTAATAAGAAATTTTAATTCCTTTTTATCTAATTCTACATCTTCATTATTGATTAGTTCTGTAATCATATCAATTAATGTTTCAATATTATCAGGGATTAAAATATCTTCATAATATTGATATATAATATTAAAAAGTTTGCTCACTTTTCCCCAACCTAAATTTTGAACTCCTTTAATATTATCTGAAATGTCACCTGTAATAGACTTTGCTAAAGCATAATTTTTTGAATTAAAATATTTTTCATCAAATTTCTTATATTTAACATACCAATTATTAATGTTAATATCATTTTTATACCAATCATATATATCAACATTTTTATCTAACAATTGAATAAAATCTGAATCAGAACTAGCAATAGTAATATGAATTTTATTATCCAATTTCTTAATGTAATCAGCAAGACAATATATAATTGTATCTGCTTCAGTATCTTTAATGTCAATGAAAGGAAAAGGTAGTGTCAACATCATATTTTTAATATACTCAACATAACTCTTTTCTTTTTCTTCATCTGTCATCGATTTACTTCTTTTTCTATTAGCTTTATATGTACCTGAAGATAAAGCTATAGCTCTTTTGTTTCGACCATTATCAGAACAAATAAATACAACATCAGGTTTTAGTATATTAATAGTATCACATATTTTATTGAGTATATTAAATGTTAGTTTATCTATCAATTCACCTTCGCTATATTTAGTTATGTCATATGCGTAGGTATATCTTTTTACTATATTAAAAAAATCTAATATTAGAACTTTCACACAATTAACTCCTTAGAATAATCTATACTAATTAACTTGTATCATTAGTATAGATTATCACTTAATAATATAGATTAATCTTTCTGAGCGGGTACACTTATTGTTGCTGTTATACCTTCTTTTTCAGAAGCAATTGTAAATGATACTACTGGATTACTGATAAGAGTACTAATATCGTAATCTTTAAACTTCAAAAGTCTACTCATAACATCAACTAAATTATAATCATATTTAGCATCAATCTTTATTTTATCGACTAATATTGGTGTAAATGTATATTCAAAATTATTTTTGATATAATCTTCTGAATACACAACTAATCTATCTTTATTAGTTTTAATATTAAATCTCAAATCTTCTGTTTTGTTTGGTGTGAGAATGTTTGAGCTATCAATAAAATCTTTCATTTCATCTTTATCTAAATCAAGTATAAAAAAACCATCATTTTTAAGACCGATATTATTACTAATTACTGCCTCATACATATCTACATTAGTTTCTGGGAGTTCATATATATCCTTTTCAAGTAACTGATATAATTGAATAGACATTTTTTTATTTTTTGTTTGTATTAATATTCTAGTTTTATTAATTTGAATCGAATCATATATAGGATTAAACAATGTACTCAGTACTGCTCTATTTGTTTGCAATCTGATAATCATCATTGAAGATGTTTCTAATTCTTTAATGTCATCTAATTGTACCCTACCATAAAAAGAAACATCACCGTTAATATCAGTAGAATCTATTCTAGCAAAACAATTATTATTTTCATCTTTCCCTATTTTAAGAGGAACATGGGTAAAGGTATCTGGTATAATACTAAAAAACTTTTTCAATCTGTTAATGTTTGTGTTGGTAATAGTTATATTCATATATTTTCATTTCTCCTTTATTATTTCAATATATCTTTAATGTTAAATATACAACTCAAAAAGACAAGATCCCGGTCAAACACAATTTTATTTTTGTAAGCATGTTCCGCAATTACTATTACTGCATCAGAACTATTATATTTTTCAACACAATAATCTTTCATTGCAATATAAATATCTTCATCAAACACCATCTTCTTAGTTAATTCAGATATTTTTTTAACATCTTTGGTACTAAATACAGCATCGAAAAATTTGTCATACTTTTCATTATTACTACTATTGATTAAATCAGCTTTTAAAACATCAGAACATTTTGAATTCTTCTGAGTTTCATTGATAATTTTTCTGATATCTGGGGAATAATTCTTGATTACAACAGCAATATAATCATCATCAAATTTTATATTTTCATTATCTAAAATATTAACTAACAATTCAGCTATATCAAGAGAATCTGGTATCAATTCAAATTCAGCACATCTTGATCTAATAGGAGTAATTATTTTATTGATGTAATTACAGGTCAAAATAAATCTACAATTATCAGAAGCAGTTTCCATAAGTTCTCTCAAAGAATCTTGTGCTACTGGTAAAAGACCATCGGCTTCATTAAGAATTATAATTTTCTTCTTATTCATGAATGAGGCAGTATTAGCAAAGTTCTGTACCTTATCACGAATAGTGTCAATACCTCTTTCTTCGGAAGCGTTAATTGTTAAATAATTGCAATCCATATTATTTACAATTACATTTACAATACTATTCTTACCAGTACCAGCTCTGCCGTACAGCAACATATTTGGAATGTCGCATTTCTCAATACAATCAGAAATAAATTTCTTTATTTCAGCACTACATATCAAACTTTCTACACTTTTAGGTCTATACTTTTCAACCCATAAAGAATGTAAAGCATTACTAATTTCTACAGATGTGGAATTAATCTCTTTTATTTTAGCCATTTAAATACTCCTTCATTTAATATTTCAAGTTTAGTTAATTATATCATATATATTACTATTTGTCAACAGATAAAAAAAAAGAGGACCTAACTAGTCCTCTTAGCATGATGATTATATTTAAATATATTTAACATCGAGTGAAACGAAGATGCATGATGCGAAGCATCATCTTAGCTAATCGGAATGTATTGACCCACTCTCTTAAACTCAACTTTTTTTATCTTATTTCTATAACAATCATATTATAGAATCTTTATTTTCAAATCTTTTAATTATATCTAAAAGATCTAACTGATCTTTAATTTACCTTTTTTTATAAATTTCGGTGAACAATCTATGAACAAAAGTAATCAAAATTGGGTCCCTAGACTCATTTTTATTTAAATAATTCACTGAATAATCTTGAATTCTTATTATCCCAGAGATAGTCTAATCTTATAAATATAGCCTCATTACTAAACCATAATTCTCTTTGTTTGTTTATTGGTATACTGTAACTTTCTATAAATTCTATTCTAAACTCATTTTTTTCAGGGTTGAGAATATCATCTAAACATGATATAATAGTTTCAGTATCATTATATACACTTCTGATTATATATTCAAATATATTAGCATTATACATATCAGCGTGAAAATACTCTATTAAATCATTTACTTTGTTTTCAGTAAGTTTTTTAATATTAGATTCAGTTTTAACTATATATCGATAAACTTCTTTGTTATCTTCATATTTAAATATATAGTCATGAACATCAGCTAGAGTATCATTGATAATAGAAAAGAATTTAGATATATCAATATTAAAATATAACATTCTTTCTATATCGGAATGTTCTGTAAAGGATCTCCACATATCCCATCTAGGGCATATACCTAATTTAGTCCCATTAATTGGTAATACTAGATTTACAACATCACTCCAGTGTGATGCATATTCATAAGAACTTGTACAGATAAAACTTTGATTTCTTTTGGGATAGTGTTTCCAACTGTTTAAAATATTAGATAATAAACGATTATAGTAATTATACGAATTATTCAGCGATATTCTAATTCCAGGTTTTCTATTGACAATATTATCATCAATAATATCACCTCTAAAAATAAAATAACCTTTCTTAGCTCTATCAAAGGCTTCTGAATAGTCTGTATTTAAAAAATTTATTAATTCAATATCATCTAAAGATATATCAACAATATTGTAATCTTTTAACGTATCACTTATTAAAGCTTCATTATCTATAATAGAATTGTATTGAACATCAAGTTCATCATAGTTTAACATAATTTTATTAATACCACCTAAAAAAATAATTATATTTATTACTACTATTAAATTTAACTTTTAAGAGAACAAAAAATATGAGTGTTGACAAATAGTATTATATATGTTATAATATAGCAGAACTAATAAAAGAAGATATATAAATTCAAATGGAGGTTATTTTATTGCCCAGAAAAAAAGACCCTAATAAAAAAAGTCAATATTTTATAGAAAAAGAAATGAATGAATTAATAAAGCAATATAAAAAAGATAGAAGTAATGAGCAATTGTTTAAACAGATAGAACCTAGTTTTATTAGTATAATCAATGGTATGATTAATAAACAGTTCTATGGTAATTATCATGTTAAAAACAATAGAACCGATGCAACTTCTGATTGTATGATGGCAATATTATCTTCTTTAGATAGATATAATCCAGATAAGGGTAGATTATTTGCATACACTAATCGAATTGTTAAAAATACTTTAATGAGTTTCTATAGAAAAAGTAGAAAAGTTAGAGATAACGAAATGAATAATAATGAGATGATGAGAAATCTAGATGAAAATGAAATAGATGAAGACATGTCTCTAAAGATGAGTATGATAAACAAAACTAATGATGATTTATCGGTTGAAAATACATTATTAAATAGTTGCACATGTAAAAATATAGTACTAGATATTGATACCAGTGTTTTTATAATATATAAATATGTTAAATATCTACAGACAGCTACACAATTTTATGTAGATAATTCTGATATATATAAACAATTAATAGATGATTTAACTTATGATACTACTGTTAATTTTGAATTTGAGAATTATATTGATTCAATAATTATGAGTAAATATAATGTATATAAAATTATACTCGATAATTTAAACGATTCATTATATAATATTATAAAATGGTTACAAGAAAATTATTCTGATTCTATTAATACAGAGCCAGAATCTTATGATGGTGCAATTTCTAATAGAGCTTTAGGTTATATTAGAAATTTTGTAAAGAAACAATTAAAAAATGACATAACTAAAAAATATGATGTTCATGAATTAATTCAATTTCTACAATATATAGTGTACAAAAGGTATGCTGAACATGGCGAAGATTAATTTACCTAATTCAAATAAAAACACATGTACTAAATTAGATTTAATTAGTAATGTAATAGAACAGTATAATAAAATTTTATATCGTTATACTGGAGATTTTAGAGGTAGAATAGCAATCCCTAAATTAGATAAAATACCAAAAAAATACTTATCTATTCATGAATATATCAATAGTAAATCAGAATGGAAAAATATAATGAAATTTTTATCTGAATCTGGTATAGATAATGTCTATGATTATATTGATATAATGATTAGAAATTGGAACATAACTAAAGCTAATATGAATCTTAAAATGAATAAACCAACAGCTAATATTATATTTTCTTTGAAGATGACATATTTATATGAAAAATATTTAAAAATGGAAGCTAATAAAGAAGATATGACTAAACATTTAGCTATTAAAAATAACGATGGCTTCTATAGATTAACTCCAAATAAACAAAGTAATATTAATAGTTTAATTAGACTTAAAAAAATAAATTCTGAATTAAGTTATCATGATATTGTTGATATATTTAAAGCTGAATTTGAGATTGATTTTATTAATAAGATTAAATCAACTCCTTTAAATGAAATAACAGAAGAAACATTAGTTAAAATGTTTATATAAATAGAGGTGTAATTTTATAATGCCAGAAGTTGCAGGATGGAATTCCGATACATTTTCATTTGATATTGAATTTCAAAAACAGATAATTATAACAATGATACAAGAACCAAAAGTATTTGAAAGAATAGGATTGAATGTTAATCCTAATTTTTTTGAATTAAGAGAGTATAATGTAATATATAAAAATTTAATCAACTTTTATAATGAATATAAAGGTACTCCAACAAAAGAAGTGTTGTATGATTTAATCAGTTCTAGCAGTTATAAATCAGATACTCTCAGAGAAACTTTAGATGAAATATATACAGAAAAAAGATTGCTCACCTCTACTGTTAAATATATAGAAGAAAATGTAAAGAATTTTGTTTCTTGTCAAGCACTAAAAGAGGCTATATCTGAATCTATAGATGATTTAGGTGATATAAATAAACACTCAAATGTTAAAGCAAGAGTAGAAAAAGCATTACTCGTTGGTGCATCATTAGAAGATTATGGTACCGATGTATACGATTTTGATGAGGTTGATAGTAGATGGACTCGTAGAGCAGAAAATAATGAAATAAAAAGATTACCGTCAGGATGGGCTGAATTTGATAAAATATTTGGTGGTTTTGGTAATGGAGAATTATTTACATTTATGGGCCCAGCTCATTCTGGTAAATCGATGTATCTTGTAAATGTCGGAGCCAACTTAATATTACAAAAGTATAATGTAGTTCATATATCACTTGAAATGTCAGAAGAAATTACATCACAAAGATATGATATGAGATTACTCGGTTGCACTAAAGATGAATTCAAAACAGACCAGACAATAGAAAATCTCAAAAATTTATTAGATAAGCATATTGGTAGAGTAGTAGTCAAACGATACCCTTCAAGTTCTTGTACTGCAACAGATATAGGAACATATCTAAAAAGAGTTGAAAATGCTAAAGGATTCAAAGCTGATGCTCTAATTGTAGACTATGCTGATATTATGAGGTCTAGTGCTAGATATAATGATAGAAGGTTTGAACTTGATACTATTTATCAGGAATTAAGAAACGTTGGTATAGAGTTTGGAATACCAGTAATTACAGCAACTCAGCTTAACAGAGAGGGTTTAAAAGAATTGTCTAATGGTGGTATACTAACAGAAGAATATATAGCTGAATCATATGGTATTGCTAGACATGTTGATTGTGCTGTTACTATTAACGCAACACCACAGGATAATGCTAATAATCAATCAGTAATCTATGTTTGTAAGAATCGTGATGGAGAAGCTGGTGGTAGCTTTAGAATGTTTGTAGATTTTAGAAAAGCTTTAATATCTGAATGGTCTGCACCTTCTATAGCAGATATATCTAATAAAACAAAGAAAAAACGAAAATAACTTTAAATAAAATTATAATTAGTACTTGACAGATATGTTTATATGTGATATAATATATGTATCATGAGAATTATGGAGGGTATTACTGATGCCTAGAGTTAAATCAGCGAAGAATACTTCAGTTAAGGATACTAAGATTAAAAAAACAAAAACAACTAAAATAGATAAGAAATCAACAAAAGTTGAAAAACCTAAGTTGAAAAAGAAGATTATTAAATCATATAAAGATGAAGGTATATATTGGGAAACTGATAAATTAATATTAAGAATTTTAAATGCTGATGATACACATAAAGATTATATACGAACTTTTATGTCTGATTCTGTTATATGTATCAATAAAGATAAACTTGGTAAGAAAACTAAATATGCAGAAAATAAATGGGGTAAAATAACTGATATCAAGGAGGATGAAAAAGATTTAATATTTATTCTGGAACCAATACTGGACTAGTTTTTGAACTAACAAGTATTACTCACAAGTTGAATTATAGCTAATACCACAGATGTGTTGTGGTATTAGTTGTATATGTTTAAATAGTAGATTGATTATTTGAATAAATTAATTTATACTGAAATAGAAAGTAGAAATGTCTCTAAAGATGTACTTGAAATTTATATTCAGATAAGTTAAATATAACAGATATATTAAATAAAATAACAATTGAGAGGGTTAAGAATGTTTAAAAAAGATGATATAATTTTCCTAGCTAGTGGAGAAACAGCCGCATCAATCGAACATGTGGTATTAGTAAAAGAATTTGATGAGCAGAGAAATATAGTTAAATCTAATAAGTGTGTTTCGTTTATTAAGGATTTAAGAACAGGTGCTGTTCAATCTTTTACTAATTTTGGCATATATAGTTCAATGCCTGCTATTGAGAATGGTAATTACGGAGATACTATAATTAATCTAAATAAATTTGATTTTTATGGGTTAGTTACAGAGAAATCAATGTTAGATAATTTTAATTCCGCCTGTAGTAAATTAATAGTAGCAGGTGCACCAGAAGCAAAAAATAAAAGTATAATACTATAAAGAAAGGTTGAAATAAAACCTATGGCAAAAAAAGAATTAGATTTGAGTTTTCTTAAACCCAACACAGAAGAATTTGAATTACCTTCAAGAGGTTTACCTTATAACGAGAAAAATCCTCTATCTAAAGGTAAAATACATATAAGACCTTGGATAACAAGTGAAGAAAAAATATTAGATAAGTTTGATAGAGGAAATTTTTTCAATGTTATTAAAAAATTAATACAAAATGCTGTTGTTGAAAAAATTGATATCGAGGAAATGACCGATGCTGATGTATTCTTTGTGTTGTATTGGCTTCGAGTTATAACATATGGACCAACTTATAAGATAGATAGAGAATGTCCTGAATGTGGGTCAAAAATAAGTGTCACTGTTAATATACAAGATTATCCAATTAAATATTTAGAAGAATATAAAGATGATTTTGAATTAGAATTACCAGTATCAAAAATTAAATTGAGAATGAAATTTCCTAAATTTGGTAGCTTAATTGAATCAACAGAATCAAAACATTCTGATTTATATAAAATGGGGATTAAAATGAGCCCTGAAATATATAGATATGCTCTTTGTACAGAAGAAATGTCTTTGCCTACCGAAACTAAAGATATATTAACAAAAGCTGATGATTTTAATTTAATGCTCAATAAAATATGGCCCATGTTACCTGCTGGTGATTTAGTTGCAATTAAACAACATTTAGCTAATTTTGACCATGGCTATACAGAAAACGCAACATCACAATGTACAGAGTGTCAAAAATTCTTTAATCAAGCACCTATAATGACAGACGAATTTTTTCGTCCGAGCGGTAGATGATCCGCAACTAATAGTAAATGCATTAAGTATTTATAATGATATAGAGAATGAGATTAATTCAGAATTAGTACAGTTAGTATATTTTGGAAAATTAAGTTATGTCGATTTACAGTTTATGACTTACAGAGATAGATCTTTTTGGTTTAAAGAAATAGAAAAAATAATGAAAATGCAAAATAATGTAAATACTTCAGATGAGTTTAAGGGTTTTTCTTAAACTCATTTTTTATTAATAAAGAACAAATTAATATAAGTATATGTAAATATCAATAAAAATTTAAGGTGTTGATGTTTTTGGCTATTGAAGATAATTTCTTATTATATGTAAAAGATACCGCAGGTCAACTTCAAAATAAACCTGTTGATAATTATGATGATCAACAATTAGAAAAATTAGAAAAAATAAATAAAGTTTTAGAAGATATTAAAATTTTAACAGAACAAGTGAAAGATAAAGATATTAAGGTTGAAGTTAAATCAGAAAACAAAGAATCTGAATTAGTTAGTTTTGGAAATTCTTTAATTGATTCACTAACTAAATTTAGAGAATCTTTAACTAATAAAAATATTAACAGTAATATTAGTATGTCTGGTGGCATGGCTAATTCTAATTCAATGATTAAAACTATGCAAGATTCAGTAGTTAATAATAATAAAAATGTTAATGATTTAATTAAAACTAATCGATTAGCATATCAGATGCAAACAAATTTTGGTAATAAAATGAAAGATATGGGTCATAAATTTATGGATGTAATTACTACACCTATAAAATTATACACAGATATTAAAGAGAATATTTCTAGTGCTATGGACTTTTTAAAAAATCCATTAGAAGGAATGTCCGATTGGTTGGGATTGGGTAATAAAGAAAATAAAAAAGAATTAGAAGTAGCTGGTATGTCTAATTCGTTAGGATTAAATAATAAAGAAAATAAAAAAGAATTAGAAGTAGC
>Ga0116171_10000830_pt1 | contig 32042 bp, 31 predicted proteins | sample AD_JPNHW2_MetaG_FD_89798 | JGI IMG/M metagenome (GOLD analysis project Ga0116171, IMG submission 89798) | Active sludge microbial communities of municipal wastewater-treating anaerobic digesters from Japan - AD_JPNHW2_MetaG | ecosystem: Engineered > Bioreactor > Anaerobic > Digestate | place... | reverse complement strand
TTGTGGTAATAAGAAAACTCCCCCGTTCTTTTGTCGTAGGTTTCAGCTAATGAGTCAAAAAAAGCCCCGATAGTTTTAGTCCGCATTATTTTTTCGTGAAACTCCCCGCGTAATATAACCCGTTTTTCCCCATCCATGAAGGAAATGTGTTGTCTTCTCGAAGCGTGAATCTTTCCTGTGCTGCCCGAAGGATCTCTTCATGGCTCGATGGGTGAATGAGAGAGTCGTCATAGCCTATGATTGAAAAAAGCATTTTCGTTATTTTGTTTTTTATGGGAAATCCCAGGATCAGTATTCCGTCTTTGTGCATAATACGGTGCATTTCCTCAAAAGCCGGCCTTAAATCTTTGATATGCTCCAAGACGCTCATGCAAATTACGACATCAAATGAACCTGCCTTGACCGGTATTTGCGTTAAATCGGCAGTTAAGGGGGTAAAATTATCCGTGTGCGTTTTCAGAACAGCGGCAACCTTTGCAATATCGCGATGAATATCAACGCCGTAGATGCTGGCGCATTTTTTTGAAAGCGTCGGAATAAATATGCCAGGGCCAAATCCGATCTCGAGGATCGAGTCGTAATTGCTTCCCAGAAATCGTGTTATCATATCATATCTTTTCCGGTAAAACAATCCCGTAACGGGCGCGTACACAAGTTTCGTCAGATTGCGCAGATCGTTATCGGAGAAATCGATCCGGGCGATCTCAGGAAGTACTATGAGTTTTTCCGGCGGGTTCATCACGTTCCTTTCTTTTCCAGCACGACAGTTGATTTAAAAGCCATAATTGGCCGCAGGAATCCGAGCTTATCTTCAAGCTGTAGTATTCTTGTTAGCATTTTTCCGGGAAGAACTGATGGATAGTTAAATCCTCCCGATAAGGGATAGGCCAGACAATCATGCATCTCTTTACTTGTAAGCGTAAAATCTTTTTGCCAAACGGGGACGCCCGTTTTTTTGAAAAAAAGGCGTGTTGCTTTCGCTATTGAGGCAAAATCCTCAAAATGCCCCCAGCGGAGGATGCCGCTTGATAAAGCTGATACGTACATATCGGTTATAATAATTTTCCCTTGGGGGGCTAGTGCCCGGGCGCACTCTTTAAAAAAAAGATCGATATCCGCGATATGATGTAAAACATCAATAGCAATGATATTTGATAATGAATTATTTTTCACAGGCAATTTTTGAGCGTCACAGACGATATCAACCCATGGGGAAGGAAGAATTTCGCTGGTAATGCATGCCGGAAATATTTTTTTTGAGAAGGCAAACCCGCTGCCGATCTCTAGGGTTTTTCCGGGTTTGATACAGTATTTAAAAATCCGTTCGTACCAGGCGCGGTAGATGCTTTGCAGGATCAGTTTACGGGAGAAGGTACTCTCTTTTTTCATTAAAGCTTCCAGGGTATCATGTTCGTGCGAGTTTTTTGGCATTGTTTGTCTAGGCACAGGCTTTTATATAGAGGGATCCGGCTATCTCTTTGAACAAAGCTGTTTTTTCAAGGGTTGATCCGATTTTACTCACCGGTTTAATAAGTGATCGTGGAGTTGCCGGATGAAGAAAATCAAAAGGGACTATTTCTACCGAATGGAATCCGCACATTTCCATTTGTTTTTTTAGTTTTTTACGCAGAAAAGCGGTTTCATGGGGGGAAATACCTAAACGTTTTCCAATCCAGCGGATCTTTCTCTCCAGAAAAACGTGCGGGTTAACCATATTTGGTTCACAAAAAGCAACTCTGCCGTTATCATTAAGTACGCGTTTAATTTCATGTAACGCGGGAATTATATTGAGATGATGCAGGATTGAATTTCCTATAACTGCATCAAAAGTTTTATCCGGAAAAGAAAGTGATTCTACGTCTCCCACAAGAAACGTTGCGGCTTTTTGCGGTGTATTTTTTTTTGCTTCCACTACAAGATCATAACACATGTCCATGGAGTAGAGTTTTGCCAGGAAACCAGTCCAGAACAATGTGTCAATTCCATCTCCGCAGCCGATTTCAAGAATACGCATGCCGCTTTTTGGTTTAACGAAATCTTTAATAAGCTCAAGCCGTCTTCTTTTTCTTTTAATGCCCGCAACGGTTGTATTGCCCCACCACGTGGCGTTTTTATTTTGTTTAAGTTCCTGAAAGTGCCGGATCTCTTCTTTTTTTCTGTTATTCATTTTGTTTTACCCGAACAGTTTGATGCGCTTGCATTAATCGAATAATCGCGTATGCGCTATAGATGAGCAGTAATGGTTCTATGCTCCAGCGATGCCGGCCTTCCAAATAATAAAAGCTGTGCACGAAAGAGTTGGAAAGAAAAAGAAGCAGCATAAGTATAGTTACCGAACGGCTCTCTTTTCTGATGAAAGCAAGGATCAGTCCGATGAGCGCTAATCCGAGTATGAAAGAGTAGTAGACTGTATACCAGACGAGAAAAGAAACCGGATACAGTATGCCTGCTTGCGGTGAAAACCACCAGAAATATAAGAATTTTTTGATTGTAAGGATAGTGAATTGATCAGGATGCTCGCGAATAAAGGTGAGCGCTGTTGTTTTAAATAAGTCCATTTGTCCTAGTTCATCGAGGCTGAATAATTTTTCTCTGAATTCTTTCGGGCTGGCGTCTATAGCGGTTATTCCTGAAGGCATATAAAGCGTTCCGGAGCTCTGGGGGTTATTTCCGGCCCAAAGCCCCCACCATTGATTTGTTTGAATAAAAACACAGCGTTTAAAAATTAGCGTATTCCTGATTACCCAGGGTGAAATAATAACGATAAGCGCAATGAGGCTCGCGAGTATTGTTTTTCGTGTCTCTTTCTTTACGAGAGAGTTACGATAAAGCCATATCCAGGAAAGTATGAAAAATGGCAGGAATGTCGCTCGCTCAAGAACGCATATGCCGGTTATAAAACCGAGCAGCAGCTTGTAACGCAGCCGGGTATTCCGTTGAGCAATTACAATCAGATACAGAGAAAAACAAATAAGAAACGTGTAGAGTGACAAGGCATGCAGCTTTGTCGAAGAATAAATAATAAGGCCAGGGTGAAGCGCGGTGAGAATTGCGGCCAGGAATGCCGTTTTTTGGTCAAAAAGTTTTTTCCCTAAGAAAAAGATAACTGCACAGGTTGCTATATTGAACATGATCTGTAAAGCAATAATAAGCCACGGATGATGCCCGAATATCAAATAGAGAAACGCGCATAACACGGGGAAAACCGGTGCGATAGGCGCTCTTTGAAATGTATGGTTGATTTCAAGGAGAAAGCCTTTCCCTTCGATCAGGTTCGTAGCTACGGCTTCATATTCGAAGGTTTGAATCCCTGCATGAGATTGATAGTAGAAAAAAACAGCTACCCGTACGATGAGGGCCGCGGCAAGTATCAGTAATAGTTTTTTTGAAGTATTCATCTGCGTGTTATTGTTACGCTCTTTTCTTAAGAGAGGCAATTACCTGAGAAACCCTTGCTTCTCGTAAAATCCAGAACAACGAATAAATTGTATTCCAGCAAAAGAACATGGATGAGCGCTTTATCACCAGTCCTTTTTTGAAAAGAATTTTCAGCCACCCTGCGACCTTCTTGTTTGTAAAACAATTATAAGTCCAATTTTCAGATAAAGCCCTGGCAAATGCGTTATTATTATACACCATCCGCTGTTTGTTAGCTTCCTCAAGCCTTGCAAACCATTCGCTTTTTGTTTCAAGCGGTATATGCAGCATTTCATGATTGATTTTTGTGTGCTTTTCGATTTCATCAGGCGTGGCGTTGATACCAAGCCTTTCAAGTTGTATTGCGACTATATTTTTGCACATCCCTCTCTGCTTCTGCATGGAAACATTGCCTGTCTGCGCAGGATGTGTCCGGTACATAAGAAGTATGCGAGGAATATTTGCTAAATCAGCCACGCGTGATATATCTAGCCACATTTTGTAATCTTCAGCTGTATAAAAATGTTCATCGTAGGCGATCTTGTGTCGGCGTATACACGCCGTCCGTACCATTGCTGATGAATGCACAAGGGGATTATTGAATAATAATTCGCAGCGCACGATATCAGGATCCGTTTTTTTGCGGATGAGAAACCGTTTATTTTGTTCTTTTCGCATAACCCAGGTTCCTACGGCAGCAATGTTGGGATGAGAATTCATAAAATCAACCTGGGTTCTCAATCGTTTTGGAAAACTTACGTCATCAGCATCCATACGGGCGATATAACTGCCTTTGGCAAGGCGGAGACCTTCATTCAGGTAAGGGAGGTATCCCTGATGCTGTTTTGACTGAAAGAAATTGATCCGCGCGTCGTGAAAGCTTTTTATAATTTCAATAGTACCGTCCTGAGAGCAGTCGTCAAAGATCAAAAACTCAAAATCTGAAAATGTTTGTTTGAGAATGCTGCCAATGGCATCTCCAACATATGCCCGTGCATTATACACGGGCATAATAACGGTACAGACCGGGCGCTCTCTTCTCGATGTATCTATTTTCACCTAGTTTCCTTTGGCCTCGAGATATTTGTTGGTTATAAGATAATCAATAATTGTATCCGCAACCTTTTCATTCATTTTATACCCGAAGCGGTGCGATTCATACAGATGATCATAGGTGCCTTTTTGTATATCGCTCGCCTTAAGTTTCTTGGCCTTTTCTTTCGTGCTTTCAATATCAAGTACGTGTATTGAGTTTTTAATAAGAAATTCCCTGTCCGCAGGTTTCAAAAAATCATTGGCAGCGGAATCGGGATAATGAGCGCAATTAATAAAAACAAATCTTCCGCCATCATTGGTTACTTCGTTGTTGAAGGCGATCCATAGTTTTTTGTCAACTTCGCTGAATCCATTTTCCTCCGCAGCAGCTGCAGCAGGCGCTATTCCTTCCGGTCTCGGTACTATTTTGTCCGATTCTTTGAGGCCTCGTTTGATCATTATATTCTTGAGTCCTTTAAGGTTGTCTATTCTGTTTAATAGAAATGAACCGAATTGTGTTGTTCTTCTGACAAAAGAGACAAACTCGCGGTATACCCGTTGATTGGTTGTATAATTTTTATAGTGCAGTTTAAGTTCTCCATTTTCCAGAGTTGCATAATCAGGGCTTGCCGTATCTGTCGTATACATAACCATGACCAGGTCGGGATGGTATTTTTTGCCTTCTTTTTGGTAAAACATATATTCGTTTGCGTTGTCAAAAGCATAATGTCCGGCATCAATAACTTCAAAACGGTAGGGGTATACGAGTTTATTGAGTTTTCTCTCCAGCCATTTTGTATGCAAATTTTCAAAGAAGCTTCCCATATCTTCTGCCCAGGAATCTCCAATAACCAGGATCCGAAAGACATTTTTTTCTTTTTCATAGCCGTATTCCAATTCACGTAATCCTTTTGAATTATAGCGAATAGGGATAGGATAATGCCGTTGGGCAAGATTAAAGTGGAATTGGGGAACCTCGGTGTAATACGTCACTCTGGTGTTTGGTACATGCGTCCATCCCCAGGGAGCGAATTTTAAACTATATCCGCTTTGAGGATACAATATCCTAAAAAATATCTCGATTAATGCGAAGCAAAAAATACAAGCGACAAACATGAGCAGAAGTTTTTCTAAAATAGATCGAATCTTCACCGTTGTGTCCTTTCCGTCAGAAGCATTTTAAAAACCGTCTTCTGTTTATCAAGCCAGGTTGTGATATCAAACAAGGTAAGGGCTCTTTGTCTGGCTGCTTGGGATAAAACGTCTCTTTTGGTAAAAGCTTCTTCTAATGCATTGGCAAATGACTCAGGGGATCCGATGATGTCCTGTTCCCAGCTGAGTTGGCTTGTAATTGGGATCCCCGCGTTATCTCCGACAAGTTCTTTGACCCCGCCGCTGTCTGAGTATACAACCGGCAATCCGCAGGAAAGCGCTTCAATGACCGCGGTTGGGCAAGGATCGTTGTATTTTGTGTGCAAGAAAACATCAGCCTGACGATAAACTTCCGGCGCTTGTTCTTGCGTATATGAGCCAAGGAGCGTAATCGAGTTTTCCAAGTGTAACTTTTTTATTAAAACGTCTGCTTCGAGGCGGGCTTTCTGTTTATTGCGCTGCCAGCTTAAAACGCCGGAAACCAGCAGTTTTATTCCGGGGTGCTTTTCTTTAACGCGTGCTATTGATTGAAGTGCGCTCTCAAACCGGTACCATTGATATTGATTGCCGCCAAGCAAAACAACCGGATCATTGTTTTTCTTGGGGCTCTTAACCGGAGAAAACAATTTTGTATCAACAGCATTATAGAGAATTTCACTTTTTGCTGCTGGTTTTCCGAGAAATTTTTCGCTGGCTAATTGGCTGAAACGGCTTTGGTAAAAAATATAATCTGCGCTGTGGAGCGCTGATTGTAACGGCTCATTGATGATCTCCCAGCCTTTGCCGAACCATCCTTTATACGCCACTCCGTTTTGATTTAATACGATGGGGATTCTTGCTTTTTTTGCTTTTTGAATCCAAATGTCAAGATGACGGGGGAGCGCGCTGCTTACCAGATAAAGGATATTGCATTCATTATTTTGTTCAGGAAATTCTTCCGACAGATATATTAATTTTACTCTTCCACCGGAGGTTATATCGCCCCTGCGTTTTGCCAATGAAGCATATGAAAGCAGCGGCAAAAGGGATTTTGAAAAAGAATATGGTTTTATTTTTAGCGCCAGCCGTGACGGTAGGGTTAATACATAGAGAAACATCGCCCGTAATCGCAGATATGTTTTTGGCGGTAACACGTGAAAAAATAAGCTCCTTATGCAATCTTGGCAGAACACACAATTTCCCCTTCTGAATTGAATCCCATGTATGTAATAGTATAACCGCTATTGACTACATCAAGCGCGAGTATTTTTCTCGTATATTCTTTAAAATGAGTCGGGTCTGAGAGTGGCGAAACTCCGAGGCTTACTTTAAGTTGTGCCAGCCAGTTCTCTTGGCTGGGAACGCATATTAAAATTTTTTGAGCGCTAACCCTTTTTAATAAATCGCCCGGATTTTCAACATGTTCAAGGATATGCGAAAAAAATGCCATGGTATATCCTGATTTTTTCCTGAAAGCTGGAAAATCAAAATTGCCGAGGTCTGCTTTTATAAATTCCAGGTTTTTGTGTCCCTGTTTTTTCTTGCAAAGCGAAATAGTCTCTTCTGACCAATCAATGCCGTATCCATACGTAACGTAAGGAGCGCACTTTTCTAAAATGACTCCTGAACCACACCCGATGTCAATGACGGTATCTTGCGGAATAACGTGTTCAAGGAAAAATTCGCTGCGGAAATTATAGATATTTTTCGGATGAATGCCTCCGTAAACGCTTATCGATGATTTGGTGATGATGTTTTGCCGCGTTTCCTGGTCAAGCGTAAGATAGCTTTTTAGGAGAGCCGGGGTTTTCGGCTTCACAAAAAACGCCTTCTTGAGCATTATCCGCTGAAGATTGAAATTAAGGATTAAGAATTTTTCTAACAGTGTATGTATCATAAGGTCGAGTCTTTTGAGGGAAGCATTACCGCGATATATTTTTGAGTAACTTCTTTCAAGGACGGTACTTTGATGGCTTCCCGGTATTGGTGATAATTTCTTACGATTTCCTCAAGCGCTCCTAAAGCTCCAACAGGGTCCGTGAAACCGATACCTGCTTTTTGAACGAGTTCCTTATGTCCTCCGGAGTCTAAATACACGGCGGGCAATCCGCAGGATAATGCTTCCAGTAAGCTGTTCGAACAGGGGTCGTTTTCGCTTGCCGTCACATAGATGTCATGTGCCTTGATCACATCGGCAAGCTTTTGGGAATTTACCGGAGGCAGATGATTTATATGTTTGAAGTTTTCTTTCGTTCTTCCGATAAAGGTGAATTCATACCGTGTCCAATCAAGATTTTTCTCCAATTGCGAATAGAACGGCCCTCCTTTATGCGGATTATCAGACCAGCTTACGGCAAGCAACCGTATTTTTCTTTTTCCGTCTAAAATGTCTTTTTTTCCTTTGGGATAAAAGATTGAGGGGTTTACCGCGTTTTGGATGACGCACGCGTTGTTAAAGCAAATTCCGAGCTTCTGGTGCGCGTGAAGGCTGTAGAGTGATTGAAAGACCGTAGCATGGGCTAATTCCGCGTTTATCGATGCTATTCTTTTATCGGAGCCATCGTCATAGCCTCTATATAATTGCATAGGGCCATCAATCCGGTGAATGATTCGGATACCAGGGAATTTCTTTTTGAATGTGTGCAGGCGGTCATAATCAAAAACATGAGCGTTCAAAAGACATGACTTGGTAGATGCGGTGATTTTGTTCCTGGAGACGGCTATATTATTATCGATAAATCCTTGCTCAAGTGCCAGCATAAATTGATTTGATCCGCCATACGGAGGTTTGAAATAGTAGTGAAAAAAAGCTACCGGCGCGGATGTATCCAAACCTCGTAGTAACTTTTGTATGGCTATCATGATTGTCTCATCCGTTTCTTTCGCGTAACGCCTGTAAAACCTTCAAATACTGTTGTGCTATGACCGGTGTAGCATATTTTTCAACGACGGTCTGACGGGCAAATCGTCCCATTTCATCTCGTAGTTTATAATCACGTATGAGTTTTGACAAGGATTGAAACCAGTCTTCGTTATTATGAGCGATAAAACCGGCGTTTCTAAAGCCGAGCGCTTCCCTGTATGATTGTTGAGGGCTTGCGACGACTGGTAAGCCGCAGGCCATGCCCAGGGTTATTTTATACTCCGAATGAGCAGTCTCATAACTGTTGCAGAGGTCTTTCGGCGAAATAATGATATCGCTGGTTGCTAATAATCGAGCATACGCGCGGTCGGAACTAAAATGTACGTACGAACAGGCGATTTCCGGCTCAAGCTCTTTCATGAACGGCGGTTTTTTGTCTGAAACGAAAATGATCTTAAAAGAATATTCTCCGGCCAGACGTTTCAAAACATTCTTCACGATCCTGAAATGCGAAGCTTTCTTCGCCACTCCGCTCCAGATGAGGGTCACCGTATCAACCGGTTTATGCACCCGTTGTAATGCATATATGTCAAGATTGACATTGTCGGGTATCATACTGACGTGTTGCGTGTGGTGGGAGATTACTGAATGAAGGTATGTAGAATCGGCAACTATCCAATCGCAGGTGCGCGTCATCCAGAGAGCGTTGGTAACCTGTTCCTGGGTAGGTTTTGTTCCGGGTATGAAAAAATCACCCGTTGTTTCGAAATAATTGACGTTGGCGTCAAAAATAACTTTACTTCCATAGGCGCGGACACGCTCGACCTCTTTTTGAGAAAGCGGATCGACCATTTTGAGAAGGACCGTAATATCATAACGCCGGTTAGGCCTGTATATTTCATTCTTGAATTCGCTGGAATTACGGCAAATCCAGCGGGGAATAAAAAGACTTCGTATTTTTATAACATTATTTCCATCCGGGAAAAGAAGTTTCCGGTAGGAAAAAGGAAAAAACATGCTTGATATCCAACCAACTCGCGTTTGTCTCATGAAAGTAAGGGATTCAGTGTGTCATGCAACCGGTTAAGTAACTTTTCGTACGTAAATTCTTCCAATACTAAGGTATACGCGTTTAGAGCGATTTCTTGGCATAACGATACATCTTTGAGTTTTCGTATTACCTCTTCTCTATTGCTGAAATCCTTGCGTAGCGGGATATAATGAACATCGGCTTGAAAATGGCCGTTGTAATGACCTTCAAACAATATCTGCACGGTTTTTGTTCCTGCGGCTTCAATGTTCCTGCTGCTTAAAATCCTCATTGTAACCGAATTTCCGTAATTTTTAAAAAATATTTCAAATATTTCTTGAAACGTTGCATGAGGATGCGTGTTTAGGTAGTTGTTAACTCGGATACGGGTTGCATCGGTCAGTTCAAAATAATCCCCTCCTGATTCCGTGCCGAGCTGTCCTTTGCAGGAATCCAGGAATTGAGCCCAGTTTTTTTCGTTTAATCGCTTAGCTTTCTCTAAAGAAATATCGATGATGAATCGTTCATGCTGAAGATACTCCTGGAATCGAGTGGCAATATCCGATTTTTCATTATTGCCAAGATACCAGGGTGCTTCATAGGATCTGTATCCGATATCAATGGGCCTTTTTTCATAGGCAGTTTTTGGAAAAAAAAGAGCGGTATCCAGTCCCGTATTCGGCAAATATGCAATCATGCAGCCGTTTAAACGCGCACGGTATAGATCGTGCACTTCGCGTGCGTTACTTTGCGAGATCAATACTTTTATCTTCAAGTTCTCGCAGAATTGCATCTTGAGCGGCATCATTTTATACTCATTACCAATGAAATAAACTTTGAGCGCGTTGGATTTCCGCACGGCGTCAAAGAGCTCGCCGCGTAAATAACATTCATTGGAAAGCACTGAATGAAGAAGTATGATCGCGTCGAAATCCCCTTTTTTCACCCGGGATGCGTACCAGTTGTTCAAGAAACGGTTCCCAAAAGCGATATTGATCGGAATGCAATCAAAGGTATCAGCAGCGCAAAATTGTCTCGGCCAGCCGTATTGATAGGATAAATCCCTGTTGAGCGAATTCTGAGCGTATAGAAGAAGCGTTCTGATCTGTTTCATATCGAACGTTTTTTCTCGAAGGTAAGCCTCTCTGCGACTTTTTGACAGACTTTTGAGACTCCTTCTTCCAAGGATACTTTCGGGACTACGTTCAAAAGCTCTTTTTGACGTTTGAGTACCGGTTTTTTAACTAGGGTCATACGCGCGGGTAAATCCGTATAATGGATCAAGGAGTTGGAGACTCCTAGTGTTTTGCACATCAGTTTTGCCAGATGGTCCATAGAGACTACATTGGGGTGTCCGATATTGATGACCGTGTATTTCTGAACCCGTACCGCCGCTTCAATAGCTTTGACCGCGTCGGAAACATGCAGCCAGCCTCTGGCACTGCCTTTATGCACTTCAATCGGTATGCCGCGGACTAAATTACAGGCGAATCGTATCATTGCGGAGCGGTGTTCTCCGAATGCTTCATTTTCATCGTACATCATAAATGGCCGAATCGTTACTGCTTTCAATCCATGCGTCCGTACTTCATATTCGACCAGTTGTTCTCCCAAGAGTTTGGAGAGTCCATAGCGATTATTCGGTCGGGGATTGCTGATTGATTCATCCATGACGGCGCATGTTGGTCCGTATACTTCGGAGGTTGAGAAAAATACCGTCATTGCGTTCGCTCTTTTGCAGAGTTCAAGCACGTTATGAATGCCGCCTAAATTCGTTGCGATAGCAAGGCTTCCTGCCTGTTCGCACGTAACTCGGCTGACCATTGCCGAAAGGATGAATACGACATTCGGTTTCCAATCGAAAACCGGTAGCAAATCAATGGCATGATTGATATCAGCCATATGATAGTTTTTGCGCCAACCCGGTTTAATATCACTTTCTTTTACCTGGTAGCCTTTTTTCTTGAGATAGGCGACCAGCGGTTTGCCGATATTCCCTTCTGAACCGATAACAAGCGCTTTTTTCATATGTGACTCCTTGAGTAGAGAACGGTTAAAAGAATTTTTCTGTACCAAAGCAATGCGTAACCAGAGCATAAAAAACCGGTGTTCGGGAAGGCGTACGCATATCCTTCTTAATGGCTGTAAACGATTTTTGATCATACTCTTCCGGTTTTTTCTCGCGAAGATCGCCGATTTTCCGCAGAAGAGGTATTGTAATAAAATTCCTGTGGAGACGGATTGACTCCTGTCCTCCTAAGGCAAAAAGCACGGAATAGCCGGTATCTTTAAAAAGCGTGCTTATTTTTGAAATTGTGCGCGGTGTATATTGTCTTATTCCGTGCGCAAGATAGAGCATTAAACAAGCTTTTGAAGGAAAAATGCTTATCAGGATGGCAGGTTTTTTTTGGCGCAGAACATATTCTTTGATCCGCGCAAAATAGGTTATATCTTCTTCGAAATGTTCAAGCGATGAGCATGCCAGGAAAAAATTGCTTCTCGTGTTTATATGGGTGGCGATGTCCCTGCTGTCTGATTGCATGAACTTAAAACGCGGATTATCGCGCGATAATTTTTCCCAGGAGGCGTCTTTTTTGATGTCAATCCCGGTATAGCTTTGCAGCGTTTTATTGCTCCACTCCAAAAGCCTCAGGCTATAGTTTCCCGAACCGCAGCCGACATCGACAAGCCGGATTCCCCCCAGTTCCGTGGAAAGTTTTTGCCATGGGAGGGTCATAAGGAACAGATCGCATAGTTTTCTGCTCGGAGAACTGCTTTTGTTTAACTTACTCCAATATGATCCGAGATCAGCGCATACAAAATTCCGCATTGTCAGCGTTTTATCAAGTTCTTGCAAGGGTGATCGGTTATTCCACCAATTATCAATGAAATAGCGTATTTTTTGCGTCTGGCTTAATTTCATATCGCCATTGAGGGTATGATTTGATGTCGATGTACACATGTTAACGGCTCACGGCTGCGTACGCAATCCGTTGCTCCTTATTATAATAATGGATGAAACTGAGTGTAAAGAATGTTGATTGAAAAAGTATATAACTGATGTATGCATATACACCTCCCCATAACCCGAATTTTGGTACAAACATAAAGAGAGAACCGATCGATACCAGGGAAGCAAAAAACATGGAAACATAAAGATACCGTGTGTAATGGATTCGTGTTTGAAGGATTATATTAAATAAACTACAAGGAGCGAGCATGGCAAGAGTCAAAAACATCCATTTTCCATACTGGGCTGCTGTGCCGTATTTCGCGGAAAATAAGTATGGCACAAGGTAACTAATGGCAAAGTATCCGAGGATACCGATACAGAAAAAGAAAATAGTCAAAAACACAAATCTATATTGAACCCAATCCCACAAGCTTTTTAAATCAGGAAACGAAGCTAAGTAAGGGAAAAACATCCTGCTTACAATGCCAAAAACAAGTTTTATCTGATCAGGGAATAACCGGGCAACCACAAAAATTGCAAGCTGTGGAAATGTTAGAAATTGAGCAAGAAAAATATTTTGCATTGGTAAGGCAATCGATAAAAGCGACGCAAAAGTTTGGTGTATTCCATAGTGTATAATTTTTTCGTCATTTCTTTTTTCCTTGCTTGGTTTGATGATGTATTGCCAAACGTGGAGCGTTATGAGCGTATTCACGATGGTCTGTAAACCCATTAAAATAAGTAATAAAACGGTGAGGGTTTTTAATCGAAGCATGAATACAAAGATGAACATCAACGACAGGGAAATGATATCAACGAGTATCTCAATGCCGGCTACAATTTTAAACCTCTTTTCTCCCGTAAGCCAGTCTTTGGCCAAGGAAAGATTCCAGACGGGGAAAAGAAGTGCGACCAGAAGAAGCGGATATTTGAGGCTTGCCATTTTAAAAGCTGGGACAAAAGGAATGACGCATATTATGATTGATCCGACGATCGAGCATGCTATGCGATATTTAATAATTTTCAGGTAATTGCCGAATTTGGCGTGAGCGGCGGAAATATTCATGCTTATCCCAAGCCCGCTGAGGCAGACACAGGCAAGCGTATTCAGGATGCTTACGATAACATTATATTGGCCATATATTGATGGGTCGATCAGATTGGTCCAAAGTACAACCCCGATAAAACTGCACAAGAGCCCGGAAATCTGGGGTAATGAGAAAAGAAAAAAATCGATAATCTTCTCTTTCCCCGGGAATGAAGCCAGTAATTTTTTAGAAATCATGGGAAATATACCGTACAATTTTTTTTGCCGTTTTTCCGTTGCCGTATTCATTCAAAAGTTTATTATAGCGTAATCCGGCATACCGTACGAAGGGCACTTTCTTGAGAGCGTTCTGGCATTGCCGTATGTCGGTGCCAATTAGAAAATTATATCCGGCATTGACGAGTTCAATCCATTCAGTTGAGTTGCGTATAATCAAACAAGGGGATTTTGACCAGAAAGACTCTTTTTGCACGCCTCCGGAATCAGTCATCACGCAAAACGAGTGTTTTAAAAGGCATAGCATTTGCAAATAAGAGACTGGAGGAATTAGCTTTACTTCGCGATGTATCGCGATGCCTGACTTATGCAAACGTGCCTGCGTGCGCGGGTGCACGGGAAAAACAATTTTTTTGTACCGGGCTGCGACGAAATTAAGTAGCGAGAATATCTTTTCAAGGATCCGCGGGTTATCCGTGTTACCCGCCCGATGGATCGTGGCGGTAATATAGTCTTTTCTTTGTAAGCCGCATCTTTCAAATACGGAATAATCGAGCATTTTTTTTTGAGTCATATCGGAGAACACGTCAAACATAACGTCTCCCACCTGCCGGACGGCAACGTCGCCAGGAACGCCATGCACGATATTTTCTCTGGCCAAATTCTTTTTTGATTCGTTTGTGGGACAATACAGGAAACTTGAGACGCTGTCAGTTAGCATCCGGTTAATCTCTTCCGGCATTGTCCGGTCAAAACTCCGAAGGCCGGCTTCAATGTGTGCAACCGGTATGGGTATTTTTGCCGCTGCTAAAGCTCCCGCGAGCGTTGAATTTGTGTCTCCATACACAATAATCAGGTCGGGATGTTCTTTGATTAGCACGGTTTCTATTTTGCTGAGCATTGCAGACAACATTTCTGCGTGCGTGCCGCCGTTTATGCTCAAATTGTAGGTAACACGCGGAATATGCAATTCGTTGAAAAATACATCGGACATACGGTAATCATAGTGCTGGCCCGTGTGAACCAGTACTTCCGTGATGCCTTTATGTCGTGATAATTCTCGGCTTAAAGCGGCCGCTTTGATAAATTGCGGTCGGGCTCCGAGGATCGTTACTATTTTTATCATACTATTTTTTTATGAGTGTATGCTTTTTTACCGTATAGGTGTTTCCGCACGATAAACAGATGTGTTTTCTACGAACAACGGATATTGTATTGCCACAGACGCAGACCCAGCCGATTTGTTTTGCCGGTACTCCCACAACGACGGCGTAGGGTGCGACATCTTTTTTTATGACCGCGCCTGCGCCGACCAACGCGTATTCGCCGATTTTTACTCCACAGACGATGGTGGCGTTTGCTCCGATGGTTGCTCCGCGTTCAACAAGTGTTGGCCTGAATTCGTGTTTCCTTTCGATAAAAGCCCGCGGGTTATAGACATTCGTGAAGACGCATGACGGGCCGCAAAAGACATCGTTTTTTAAAGTCACTCCTTTATAGAGCGAAACGTTATTCTGGATTTTGCATGAATCACCAACGACGACATCGGGGCCAATAACGACATTTTGCCCGATCGTGCAGTTTTTGCCGATCCGGCAATTGTGCAGGATGTGAGAGAAATGCCATATCTTTGTGCCGCTTTCGATCTTCACTCCTGTATCAACATATGACGATTCATGGACGAAGTATGATTTGGGATTTCCTTTTTCATGGGGGATCATTTTTTTTGCCAGGGATTTTTCCGCCGCATCGAGAACTTTGAGAACTCTCAATCCTTCCTGCGCGTCGGTCTTTGGCGTCGTCCGTGATCGTATGCAGTCGATAAAATGAGATAACTCAAGTTTTAAAGGTTCTCCATCGGGTACTTTGATCGTTTTGAAATCGGCTTTTTGGGCAAAGGGTATTTTGCCGTCTTTCCATTCGATTCGATGCGGATACACAAATAGTTTCTCTTTTGCTACATCATCGAATACCGCCATTCCTTTTGACCCGACGACTATAAGTTTCTGTTCTTTAAATGGATGCAGCCAGCTGACAAAAACATGGGCTCGTACGCCATTGGCAAATTCGAGATGGGTGAGCGTTACATCATTGATCCCTTTGGTGAGGTAATCGCCGCCAAAAGCGGATACTGAAACCGGTTCTTCTCCAAGCAGCATTAAGATGGCGGAGATGTCATGGGGGGCAAAACTCCACAAAATATTCTCCTCGGTCCTTAATTTACCGATATTGAGCCGGTTGGAGTAGATATACCGAATTTTTCCCAGTTCACCGTCAGAGATTAGTTGTTTCAGTTTTATGAGAGCCGGATGGTATTGTAAGATGTGTCCGACCATCAGGATACGCTTCTTTTCACGGGCGACCTTCAGAAGTTCTTCTCCTTGAGTAACCTCTAAAGCCAGCGGTTTTTCCACAAAAACATCTTTTCCTGCGCGTAATGCCCGTAGGCAGTAGTCAAAATGTTTTACCGCCGGTACCGCGATAACAATGGCATTGATATCGGGATTTTCCAGTATTTCATCAAAAGAAGTCGTATAGTGCACCGCAGGAAAACTCTTTTTCCGTTCTGCAATAATCGCATCCTGCCTGTCGCAGGCAGTATGTACAACGCCCAGCTCAACAAGATTGCGCAAAAGATTCTTTCCCCAATAGCCCAGCCCTATTATTGCGATCCGTGTTTTTTTTGTGTTCATTTGTGGTATCTCCCTTTCACGTCTCTTTCGTGCTGTCGAGGATCAGACTTCCGATCCGAATGTCGTTCAGCTTTTTAATTTCCTGCGAGAACCTGTCAAAGACTTCATTTTTCGGCCGGATGATCGTTAAACTCTGAATTTTAAAAATGTTATAAAGCAGTCGGAATATATTCTTTTGGTCTTTAGGCACAAGCGTAAAATCGTCATAAATACTTTTAAGCTCAACCGGTTGATTACGCTCAATAAGCCCGAGGGTTATTCCATGTTCCCGCATTTTTGTTTTTGGGAATGGCGTTGCGATATGCACTTGTGGGATATCGCCAATTTTTAAGGACATGCGGATGCTTTTTAAAGCCTGTTCATATGTTTCGCCGGGCATTCCGATCATCCATTGGCCAAGTATAGGGATATGTGCGTTGTGTAAAAGTTCGGCGGCTTTCAGTATCTGGGCATCGGAGACGCTTTTATTCAAGATCTGATTGCGGTACTGTTCATCACCAGACTCAAATCCCAGGATAATCATCCGGCAGCCGCTTTCTTGAAGGGCGGTAACCACCTTTTCGGTAATATCAGGGACTCGCGCGCTGCAAATATACCCGGTTCGCTTAAAATTACGTTTAAAAGCTTCTGCGAATTCGAAAAACCATCTTTTATTCAGCAAAAAGCTGTCATCTTTGATCCTGACCGGAGCATAGTGATACTCAAATAAACGCAGGAGTGTTTTTAGTTTGTTTTTAAGGGACGCCGGCATAAGGAGGTGTTTTAATAAAAACTTCCGGTTTGCTCGGCGCATCTGTTTGATATCTTCAATTACCAAATCGACCCGTCTATTGCGGAAATATGCACCTTTAACGCCTAATGTCGCTTTTAAATAGGGCGACATGCAAAAACTACAGTTTCCTGCGCATCCCCTGCTGGTATAGACGCCAGTATACAAAAGTTCTTTCCTGCTGAAATCAACCGTATTGATATCGATATAATCACGTAATCCATTACGGAAAATGTGAGCGTCTTTCTTTGTCCAGATATTTTTAATGACGGTGTCGCGCGGTTCTTCTGCGGTGCCGGGACAAAAACTCTGGCAAAGTTCAAGCATGGGATATTCGCCTTCACCGATGCAAATGTAATCGACGTATGGATAGGCAATGCATTCTTCGGGCTCAACAGATGGATGAATACCTCCCCATATGATTGCTATCTGCGGAAAATCGCGTTTTATGGCGGCGCTTATGAGTTGCGCTTGTTTTGCGTTGAGCGAATCAACGGTGATGCCCACGATATCAATGCGATTTTTTTGTAAGAACGCGCGGTTTACCGGAGGTAAGAATGGCGCAGCATTTTCACCCAACATGATTTTTTCATACCCTAAGTAAATGCCGAAAGCGGCATGACCGTTTTTTTCTAGAAGCGACATTATCCACCGGGGTCCTACAGAACAAGCGCCTAAGAAGACACAATTCATTATTTCACCTCTTTGAAAGAATAAACAGGTACGATTTCTGTTAATAATGATTTTGGGTTTAACACAGAGATATTTAAATTTCTATTTTTGAAAAAAGGTAGCCAATTTTTTATATAGGTAACCGTTGAATGCGCCGTGTTATGCAGAGAATCAGGAGTTATCGCAGGATCATCATCTCTTAGTTTATCGTAAGGTAACCAGAAGTATCTTCTATCGTATAAATCTATTCCCGCTAGGATAATTTGCTTCCATCCCATGATATAGGCAAAATTAAGAACGTCCATTAACGTTGAACTTCCGTGAACAAGCCCTTGGGAAAATGTTGCTGAAGGTTGTCTCATAGGCCCTGGAGGTAGATTGAAATAGGTAAAAACCCTTCTTTTTTTAGGAATAATCATATTGGAGAGCATAAAATTAGTAACTCGTGAAGAAAATTCATTCTGTATTATGATCAGCGCATTCTTGTTTAACGGTTTTTGTAACTCTTTCTGATAAAGCTCTAGCTTCATTTTGAAGGTTTCTTTTTCTAAAATATGCTGTTCCATGAGAACTTCTCTGATGAGAAGATAGTCTAGACGTATGAAATTTTGGTGAACAAACCAGCTAAAACCTATGGTATCAAAAGCAGACAAGTGAGCCCAGGTTTCTTTTGGTAAACTATTGAGCGAATATCCTGAACCGAAGATTACGCACGTTTCGCTTTTTGGTGTCTTTAAAAGCTGTGATTCTTCTATCTGAGTATAAGCCGGCATATTCATTTTACTAAGCTTATACCATCGAGAACACTCTCGATGCCATAAACTCAAAGGATTGTAAAGCCTATGTAAACGTAGAGCTTGTTCTTTCAGATGAATTATTTTAGCTTTAATTTGAGTACCCCTTATCTAAACCCGTAAAAAGTTTTCTAGTATCTTTAATCCCACGACAGAGCTTTTTTCAGGATGGAATTGACACCCATAAAGAAGGTCCTTACGGATTGCCGCCGAAATTAAATACCCCTCGTACGTAGCATCGGCAAGCCGGTACAGTGGGTTTTTCGGTACCACATTAAAAGAATGAACAAAATAAACCGATGTTTTTTCAGGAATCCCTTCCAGGATCGTTCCCTCCCATGATCCGCCTTCGGGAACAATCAGATCATTCCATCCTATGTGAGGGATTTTTCTATGATTACCTTGAAAAATTTGCCTGGGGATAGGTTCAACTTTCCCCGCTATAAGTCCCAGACCTTTGTGAGTACCAAACTCCTGGCTAAACTCTAAGAGTAGTTGCATACCAAGACAAATGCCTAAAAGAGGTTTATTTTTTTTCGAAAACGTAAGAATCGGTTCCACCAGATTACGCTTTTGTAATTCCGCCATCGCGGATTTAAAAGCCCCTACGCCTGGCAAAACGATCCTATCTGAATGGATAAGAAGATCAGCGTTATCGGTTAAAGTTACCTTACAGCCAAGATGCTCAAATGCTTTGCAAACACTAAAGACATTTCCCAAACCATAATCAATAACCGTTACTTTTTTCACTGACATTGCCTGACTTTAATCCCGGAATTTAGCGCAGCTTTTCGAATATCAGAAAAACTCAATAGATTGTAATGTAAAACCGAGGCAAAAGCTACGGCATCGGCGCCGCCTCGAGTAACAACCGTTACCAAATGCGAAATGTTTCCCATGCCGCCACAGGCGATAACAGGGATCGATACCTTTGAAGAAACCGCTTTTAGTAATTCGACATCGAATCCTTTTTTCGTTCCTTCCTGGTCAATAGATGTAAGCAATATCTCTCCGGCACCTAAAGACTGTGTCTGCTGAGCCCATTTAACAGCATCTAAACCCGAAGGCTCTCTGCCGTTATCTGTATAAGCTTCCCAGGCATTCTTTCCCGTTTGTTTAGCTTCTATTGAAGCAACCAGACACTGAGAACCAAAACGCTCGGCTATATCACGCAAAAGTATAGGATTCTTGACAGCCGCCGTGTTCACTGCAACTTTATCAGCACCAACCTGTAAGAGTTCAGTAACATTCTCTACGGAACGAATGCCTCCACCTACTGTCATGGGGATAAACACCTGTTGGCTTGTTTTACGAACAATTTCTATTAAATTATCCCGGCCATAAAGACTGGCAACGCTATCCATGTAAATAATTTCATCTGCCCCTGCATCGTAATATTTCTTGGCAAAGACCTGTGGATTCCCTAAGATCCGTAAACCTTCTAGATGTATTCCCTTGATCAAATTTGGGCCTTTTATATCAAGCCTGGCAATCAAACGCAGATTTCTCATCTATTTCTCGCAGACATACGCGAAATAATTAGGATTTAATTCGGCATACTTGTAATAATTGAAATCACGATTTTTATAGATCCCGCCCTTTATCCCAAAAGCCTTGTGTGCAAGTATTTGGCCGATAATCTTTGCTCTACTCATCGTAGTCGGGTTTTTAAAAAGCGAGAAATTCTTTTCGAACATATCCGGATACACCATCTGCACCTTCTTAAACCCGATTTTCTCACACAGGCGCTTGATCTCAAGATAATGGGGAGTCCAGCTTACAGAGCTCACTGCCTTGGTTATCCACTTTGGATTTTCAATTTGCATAGACCAGTATTTTTCCGCAAAGGGATTATAGTGAGTCATGCTGTGGACAATCAAAAACTTTTTAGTAATGTTATAACAATTCACGAGATGCTGATACGGGTTTGCAAGATGATACAGCAGCCCATAGCTTAATACGACATCCGGGCGATCATTAGGATTCATGTAGGAATCGATGAATTCCGGGGCATCCGCGGAAAGTAAATCATTTTTTACCTGTATGGAACGGCTGTACTTTTCTTCAGTAACGCATTCAAGGATGAGTTTCAGCTGGTCAACCTGGTTTTTCCTGATTTCCGATGAAATAACTTTACCGAACCCGTTATCTACGGACCATAAGGATTTTTTCCCAGTAGCGCTGGAAATATCCAATACGGTAGAGGAATTCCGCTCGGAAAGGCTCAAGGGAAGATGCGAAATTACTTTATTGAAGAATTCTTTGCCTATGTTTTCCTGCCTTAAGGCATACGTCTCCTCGAGTTTTTTAATAGTTTCTTTTGGTGAGCGGCTATTACACCAGGTACATTCTTCGCCCAGTCCTTCGTACTTATAGTAGCCCACGATAATGGAATCGCCGAATTTAAATGCATGCATCCATGGGGCGAGTTCTTCCATTCTGCTTTCGAAATACTCTTTTTTCTCAGGTTTAAGCGTTAATTTCATCGCCTCTCCTGTTGAAATATATTCTCCCGCAGCACTAACGCCGCACATTTCAACTCAAGCGCGGAATCGATATCAATGCTTGCTTGATTTTCCATGATAAAAGGCATTACCGGTGGAATAAAAAAACTCATCTGCTTAAGAAAATCACGGGCAGAAACTGCATACAGTGCACCGTTCTGCCTGTAGATCTTCGGTAACTTCTGACGGGCCTGATGAAGCCACTTTTTATCGAACAACGGATTTAAATGCTTGTTTTTTATGATGAGATCTTTATACGGATGATGCTCACAGGGCGTTACACTTATGGCACTTTTTGCGCCAGTTGTAGCAAACTTCTTTAGGCACTCATCGATATGTTTTTTGTTGCGCAAGGGAGATGTAGGCTGCAGTAAAACAAGATAATCGGGTAGCATACCTTCTTTTGCCAAAAGCGTAAGGGCGTGCGCGGCGACTTTTTCGCAGCCGGCTGAATCGCTGCATAAATGATTGGGCCTTTCAATGACGTAGGCACCTAAACGGCGAGCGATCTTTTTTATTTGTTCATCATTTGTGCTGACAAAACATCCGTCAAGAGTATCCGATGCAAGCGCCGCCTCAATCGTATACGCAATGAGAGGTTTGCCGTTAAGGAGCTGCCGGTTTTTATGTTTTATCCCCTTGGATCCTGCGCGAGCAGGAATAAGCGCCACAAAACTCTTATTTCTAATCATCTACCCCATCCTTAGCGCAGGTGTGCCGTAAGCACCACGTATTGTTGACTTTTTTCCAAAGGTGAGCTGATCTAAATTTTTCAATAGTTTCCCAAAAACATTTTTCGTCGATATCCATATACGCTAAACAATCCCTGAAATAAAGTTGCGGGAACTCCGTATCATATTTATTAACTAACGCAATCCCTTCTTCTCGAGTAATCTTATTATTTCTTATTTCCTGGGAAGCGTCGTACGTAGCCCGGCCTATTCCGAATTTGATCAACGTGGTGTAATAATGAAGCATATCTATTTTATCATCGATGCTGCTATATTTAGAATAGGTCCCCTCGGTACGCTGTGTGTTCGGCTGAAATCCTGTATGTTCTGCAGCATAATAAAAGGCTTCTTGTGGGTCCCATTTTAGGTAATACCCTAAATAATAAACAATAATTTTGTTCGCAGCAATTTCTTCTTTTGAAGGAGGCGTGTATATTTCGATATCGTTTTTAGTCAAATGATGGCTGTGCATCAATTCTTGTGCACGTACTCCCCCTAACACAATTTTTTCAAAATCGCGCTGACTCGAGAAAAAATCGGAATTCATAAAAGGAATGTCATTTTCTTCAATTTTGTTACCGTATTCGGCTTGATTTTCACCGTAGAATATCAGCGGGATCTTTTTTTCTAATGCAAGTCTTGGGCCGACAGATTTCTGGCCGATAATAAAAGGCTGGAAAGGATGACAAAGGTTCAAAAAAGCCATTTTTGTAAGGTAGCGGTGTACCGTACCGTTCGGAGTTATCAGGATATGATCAAAGCCCGCGTGAATAAGGCTCTGGAGATTTTTAAAACCTATCTGGGTATATTCATGAGGAGCCCAGGTTACTAGTAAAGGATGCATGCCATATTTATATTTAAGAACATGTGCGGCGAAAGAGCTGTCTTTGCCTCCGCTTACCGGTACTATACAATCCCAGTAACCATCAATGCGACGATAGCGATTTAGAAGTTCTTTAAGCTCCGCTTCCCTTTTTTCCCAATCAATCTTGGTAGCTTTGTATTCTGCGTATTTACAGGCGTCACAGATGCCGTCTTTATCAAAAGAAATGCCCTGTTTTTTTTCACTTGCAGTGCTGCGAAATTCAACGGTCGAACTGGGCCTTTGGTTGGAAATCACACATTTCTTGCAAAATTGTACGTGGGAAGGTAATCCATACTTAGTTTCAGTCATGTTTTGTATCCTTAATAAGTCAGTTTCTTTTGTACAAGTTCTAAAGTAAGCGGCACTTCAGTTAAAATTTTAGAAATACGTTTTCCTACGTCGCCTTTTCCATACGGGTTTCGGCAGTTACTGCAGTGTTTTCGAAAACTCGTATCAAAAAGGCATTTCTTTATTGCATGATAGATTTCTTGGGCATTATAACCAGTATCAATACAATTGGCAGCACGGAGCCTTCCCTTTTGACGGTTCCCAATATTTACGGTGGGGCATCCAAAAGCAGGAGTATCTTTTATGCCGCTTGAAGAGTTTCCGACGCATACCCCACGGCCTACTCTTCCGCATATGTTCAAAAGACCGTAGTAATTTCTTCTTCCTACGCTTTCAAAAACAGATAGATTCGGGCACTGTTTGCTTTTTTTCTTTATGGAATCCATAATCCTTAAACCACCGGCGTCATTATTGGGAAAAGTCATAATGATGTGGATATTTTCATGTGCCAATTTACGCATAGCTTGAATAACCGGATCAATTTGTTTCAGTGCCTCATCTGCCTGAGTGGCAATCGAATGCTGAGTGCATAGTACTAAAGGACGGGACAAATCAATTTTAAAGTTTAACACAAGCTCATCAGGCGGAGTAAAATCGCCGGCTTTAATCAAATCAACTCCCGGATAACCGACCGTAAAAATCCGCCAGGGTTCTTCGCCCATTCGTACTAGTCTTTGTGAGGCATCAGCGTTGGTCGTAAAATGAAGGTGTGCTAATTTACTCATCGCATGCCGTACCATATCATCTAGGGCACCGCCTTCGGTAATATCACCGCCTTCGGCATGAGCAGTAGGAATTCCCATTTGCGTACTCGCAATTAGTGCTGCAAAACTCTCAAAGCGGTCAGCGTACACCAGAAATAGATCTGGTTTTAACATTTTTAAAAGCTTCCCTAAAGAAATAATTCCTTTTCCGATAGCTTGAGTCGTATCAAACAGGGAATCACCAGTCGAAGTAATATCTACTTTTCCCGCTATCACAAAGCCATCCCCCTTAATTTCGCCGATTGTCCTACCGAATTTTTTATCGAGATGCGCGCCTGAAACTATTAATTGATACGAGAGTTTCTTATTCAATGCTATTTCTTTAAGTATTGGTTTTAGCATACCATACTCTGCGCGGTTACCGGTAAAAACGGCGATTTTGCGTTTCATACTATTCCTAATTCCTTTAATGAATCATTAATACCTGCATCTAGGGTATACCGTGGAATCCATGACAGGTGTTTTCTGGCTTTATTAAAAGAGAGTTCCATATTTAAACTCTGACGAAGTTTTTTATTTTTCATTACAATAGGCATAGAAGGATGCGTATATTTGCAAACCTGCTGTGCGACTTCAAGCGCAGGATAGGATTTTCCCGAACAAACATTAAAAATCTCAAGCGCTGAATTTTGTTTATACCGGATAGCTTTATGTAGGAATTCAACGGCATCTTTAATATAAATATAATCTTTACGATCGTTGGAACCTTGCAAAGTGATGTTCTTTAACTGATTATTTATTTGTTTAAGAATAGTGCCCAGTAAGGTATTTTCGTTGCTTGTTGCGCCGTAAATATTGGAAAACCTGGCCACAATACACTCTATGCGAGAAGAAAGACAAAAATTGTGTAAATAATTCTCTGCGGCAATCTTGGTTGCCGCATAAACAGAAGACGGGTAAACAGGATCGTTTTCTTTCAGGATTTTCCTATTGCCAGCAGCATATACCGCAGCAGATGAAGGAAAAATAATCTTTCTGAATCCATATTTTTCAGCTGCTCGGGTAGCATCAATCAATAAAGTTACGTTTAACGAAAAAGCCCTGACAGGATCCCGTTCACACGCATTTTTATCTGCAATGCCTGCAAGATGCACCAAAACGATTTTTCCATACCGCATTTTTGAAACTTGCTTAAAGGTTTTGTCAATTGTGTGAGGCCATGAGAGATCTGTTTTTATAAAAGAACAGCCGTGAAGGGAGGATTTATGGGTATCGATAATAGTGATATGAAAATCGGTTTTTTCTTTTAAAAACTCTATCAAGTTACTGCCTAAGAATCCAGATCCACCAGTGATAACAATATGCATATGAGCTATTCTATATCCGTTTTCTTTATTAAAACTCCTGAGGCTATATCCCTTTTGGATTTCTTTCCTAACACTTTTTGTATCGAGCTTGCAGGAATTTGACCAATTCCCGGCCTTTTTACCCAAACATTATTTGACGTGAATCGTTCTCCCTTTGTAACTGGGCTAATCGTGCAAACACTTGCATAAGCAAAGTCAATAACTGGTTTTTCTTCTTTGAGAATCGTTTTTTTTCCTCCACGCGCCTCAAAAACAGCTCGTGCACCTATTACCAGGTCTTTCAATTCTTTTGGATCAATAGAAATCTTGATATCGGGCCCGGGCCAATCCTTGGAACAGGTAAAGTGTTTTTCGAGTACACAAGCTCCTAGCGCAACCGCACCTAAACACGTATAGATACCCAAAGAATGATCACTTAATCCTACAGGCACTCTAAAAGCTTTTTTTAGCTCCATAATAGCTCTTAAGCGAACTTTATCGTAAGGTGTAGGATACATGGAAGTACAATGCATAAGCATAAGCTTTGCGTCATATTTTTTTATCCGCTGAACTGTTTTGCCTATCGAATTAAGATTGTTCATTCCTGTGGAGAGTATAATCGGCTTCTTTTTTCGGGCGATATGTTCAATTAAAGGGATATTATTGCATTCTCCGGAACCAATTTTAAAAGCCTTAACTCCCATTGCTTCTAGCCGGTCTGCTGCCTCTCTTGAAAAAGGAGTACTTAAGAAAAGGATGCCTTTCGAGTCACAATATTTCTTTAAACGGTACTCTTCTTCTGCGCTTAATTCGCACCTTTTAATAATGTCCCATAAAGTTTCATCAGAGATTTTTCCCGGTTTCATATCGGTTTTTACCATCTCAGCATCGGTAATATGACACTGAAATTTAATACATTCTGCACCTGCTTTAATAGCAGCATCGACCAAGTGAAATGCTTTTTCTAGTTGTCCATTGTGATTAATACCTACTTCAGCAATAACGAGAGGCGGAGATGCCTCTCCGATGAGTCTTCGTCCAATATAAAAGGTCTTGTCCATTAAATGATCCCTCAAAATTCCTCAAAATTTCTGAGTGTTTTCTTATACTCTTCCCATTGCCCAATATCTATCCAGGATTTCTCGCTAATAGGAAAAACCCCAATAGAACCATTATGTGACTGGACGGTACGGATAAGATTAGGCATATGAAAGATTTTTCCCGCTTGAATGAAACGCAATACTGAATGATTTAAAATATACATACCCGTATTGATAAGAAAATCATACTCGGGCTTCTCTCTGATGTTTTTAAGCAACCCTTGATTGTCTGTTTCGCATATTCCATAAGGAATAATATAATTCTTTAAAGATCCGACAATGGTAATATCAAGTTTGTTCTTTCTGTGAAAAGCTACCATGTCATAATAATCGGCATTAATAATGGTGTCGCAGTTGGTAACGATAAAATCTCCTCTTATTTTGTTAAGCAGAAATCGTAGCCCGCCGGCCGTGCCTAAGGGGGTTTGTTCAGTAATATAATGAATTTTAAACGGAACGTTCGATTCCTCAAAATAGGCTTTTATGATCCTTGATTTATAATTAATACTTACGTAAAACTCTTTTGTACCATACTGGTGGAAGTTTTCCATAATAATTTCTATGACAGGTTTTCCTTTGATGGGTATAAGCGGTTTGGGGAGGATATCGGTAAAAGGTTTCATACGTTTGCCACTCCCTCCGGCCATAATAACTATAGGGATTTTTAGAATTCGGTTATGCTTGATCTCTTCTTTGCGGAACAGGTCATCCCAAAAAAGTATTCGCATGACTTCTTTCTTTTCGTTGACTACAGGTATCCATTCTATCTTTTGCTGAATCATGCGTTTTTTAACTGTTTCGATCTCAAAATTCTCATGGACGAACTTCGGTTTCTTATTGTAAGCACTTTTAATGTTTTGGTTCAAATCTGATCGTTCGAGGATTTTTCTACGGATATCACCATCGCTTAAAGCCCCGATAAGTTTTTTCTCTTCATTGACTACTAAAAGGGCTTTTTGTTTATTTAATTCCATTTGAAACATAGCTTCTTTTAAACTCAAAGTTTCCCGTACCAAAAATTTTTGTAACGGTTGGTGGTTTCTATCTAGTTTATTAAACATTGTATATCCCACTCTTATAGCAATGGTTTGTTTTCTTAAACCAATCTATGGTTATTTGTAACCCTTTTTCAAGGTTATACCGAGGCTTCCAGTTTGTTAATCGCATGAGTTTACTATTATCGCAACAAAGCCTTTTTACCTCGCTTTTCGTCGGTCTTAAACGCGTTCGATCCGTCTCTATTTTAATTTTTGTGCCCATCAGACGGGCAATGCATGAGACTAATTCAGAAATCCCTATTTCTTTGCCCGATCCGATATTTGTTATTTCCCCAATGCATCTCTTTTCGCCGGCAATCGCGAGAAATCCGTTTACGGTATCGGTAATAAAATTTAAATCTCTCGTAGGAGCCAGGTTGCCTAATCGTATAGTTTTTTCTCCAGAGAGAATCTGTAAGATCGTTGCCGGAACAATCGCTCGGGCAGATTGGCGGGGCCCATAGGTATTAAAAGGACGAACAATCTTAACGGGTAAACCAAATGAATTAAAGTAACTCAAAGCAATTTGATCAGCAGCTATTTTTGTCGCAGCATAGGGTGATTGTCCAATGACCGGATGGTTTTCATTCATTGGGATAAATTGCGCACTTCCGTAGGTCTCGCTAGTCGAGGTAATTAAAACATTCTTAATCCCCAGTTCTTTTGCCGATTCGACGATATTGTACGTTCCTTCAATATTGGTTTTTATATATGCCAACGGCGAACTATAGGAATAAGGAATACCGATAAGCGCTGCAAGATGGAACACTCCATAGCATCCCTTTAATGCTTTATATACTGAATCATAATCCCGAATATCGCCGCTGGTTATTTCTATTTTGCGTTTGCAAGAAACTTGTTCCAGCCAACCCCAGTGATTGCTTGAATTGTAATGTAGAAAAGCTTTTATCCTAAAACCTTTATCTATGCAAGCCTTGACAAGATGGCTACCGATGAATCCTCCCGCTCCGGTAATTAGAATTTTTTTATTTGTCATATCATAACACCTCAAATTTTTTTTCTTGCATGTGGAATGATTTCTAAAAGATAAAAATGGTGCAAGACTTGCGTTCCGTTTACCACCAAACGAGCGCCTTGTTTGTCCTTAAAGGTCCAAGATCTTAAAGTATCCTTATTGTTTTTTTTAATATCAATGGGGATGGTCCATGGGATAAAACTAGATTTAGTTTTTTTCTTTTTTAAATAATGTGTTAGGGTTAAAAGAGAGAAAACATTCCAACCCGGTTCCCAAACCTTCCCCGTAATGGAATAACGTGCTTTTACTAAAACATCGATCGGCTCAGGATTAAACATACCAAAAACAAAGATACGGCCATGGGACTTAACAAGCTTAAGCAAGTTATTAATCCAAGGTTCATGTGAATCAAAGATCGAATGAACCCCCAACATAAAAACAACATCAAATTTCTTGCTCGGCAACCCTTGACCGGTAAAAATGTTTCCCTTAAAAAAAACGCTCTGAGGCAGGCGAGATTTCGCTGTTACCATCAACTTATGCATAACATCCATTCCGTAAAACCGGGCATCTTTATGAATCATCGAAAGATACCATAAATAATCTCCAGTTGCGCATCCAATATCAAGGATAGACGGATTCTCCAACGATTCAATGAAAGAAAAGGAATATCTACTAATGAATTTAAAATATTCTTTGGGAGTAGATCTTCTATCTTCTTGAAGATAGAACTCGTCATGCGTGCGTTTAATTCTCATTAAAGAAACCTTTCTTTTTGCTTCCCTATAATTTTGTTAAGCATATTGAAGTATCATTAAAGGCGATATCTCTAAATCCTGCTCTCGGAAAAATAGTATTTTCCTTTCGGCAAAGGGTGCTATCGGGCATTTAGCGTGCCAACCAGTAACCTTTCAGTGAATAATATTTAATCCTGATTCTATAAGAATATTTTCGATTTCATTCAAGAACAGACGCGGTTTTAAAAATGTGTTTTATACATGGTAAAAGCATACGGATATTCATATCGGTCATTGAAAGGTGTCTGATTGGATCAATTCTATCGATTTCATCGAGACTAAATCCGCATTAATACCAGAAGCTCATCGAGTATCATCTAGCTAACATTTACGCCAGCTTACGCAACACATTCATTATTTTTTTGCCTTATTTTACTAATTTTCCCACCAAATTAAGCATTGTGGATGCCCATTTATTGAGTTCTTCAACTTTTTTAAGCTTAAGCTTGAAATTTGCCAGGGTTTCTTTATCTTCCTTGCTGAGAGTATTGTCTTGAACAGAAATAATATCATTGAATTCAGCGATCATGCTGTTTACTTCGGAAATACGCTTATGGAGGCTTGATTTGAGTCTCTCGGCAAAAACCTTTTTGATATTTGGTTCTGCTTCATAAAAATCCTTTCGGGAACCCTTAATCCATATCCGTCGAACCGCTCCCCAGTTCTCCAAAACACGAATATTGATGCTTACGTTGCCCTTGCTGACCTTAAGGCGCTGCGTAAGATCATCCAGCGAAAGCGGTTTTTTGCTCAGGTAAAGAACGGCAAAAAGCTGTGCTATGAAATCATTTAAGCCGAATTTTGCGCAAATATTGCCTATTCGTTCGATAAGCCTGTCTTGAGCCAGAATTACTTTATTATCCATGGTAAACCACCTTATTTTAGTGTTTAATTAATTTTAAACGTTCTAAAAGCATTCTAGCACTCTTGTTTTGTTTGTCAAACGAAAAATACGTTACTATTGGCGGATTGAAGGGTTATGAAAAGTGCGGCGTTTTATTTAAAACGGGATTTAAGCTCATACATGAGCCGTTTAAACGGTGATTGGATGCTTGAACGGCTTAATCCCGAATCTTTAAAGGCGGCTATGCCGGTAAAATACGGGGAATAGTCAATGCTATCGGCAGTATCCTTGGTAATCGTAGTGATTACCAATTCTTGCGGGTTTTTAAGTATGCTGATGTCGGCAAGCTCCCCTTTTTTGTTCGTAAAGTAATTTCCACGGTAAGCATCAAAAATAACCTGTTTATGGCCGATTGTTATGATGGCAAGAGGCATTTTTTTTGATGTATCAATGGAAGAAGGAAAATCAGCGTAAAAAGCCCTTATTCCCGCGTGATTACAGAGTGTAGCAAAAATGTCCTGGAATTGATCATCAACGGCATATCCTCGCACTATGGTAAACCAGATATGATCATCAATGATCGACATGCCCTGGGGAACCCGTTTTATGTTCTGTTTTGTCCAAGTCAGTATTGCCTTGGCTTTCTCGGTTTCTGAATGAGCATCCTTCGTTATGTGATGTGCCAGGTTAAGATAATTAAAATACCGGTCAGTAAAATCAAGCATTTTTAAGTAAAGCGGTATTGTTTTAGTGTGAACGACGAAATCAACGCCTTGACGGGTAGAGGTGGGGATAGTGAGTATCGCAAACAGTAATCCAAGTGCTAAAAGAATACGCGCTAATTTTTTAAACATCAAACCCTCCCCTCTTTTAAAAACTGCTGGTGCCAGAGCTCAAACATTAAAAGTGACCACACATGATATGTATAATCACTTTTTCCGGAAAGATGAGCCTGCACAATGGTCTTTACGGTTTGCGGATTAAAATAGCCTCTTTGTAAGGCAGCCTCACTCAGAACTGTTCCCGTAACCAAATCTTTCAGCTTTCCCCGTAACCAGTCTCCAACAGGCATAGCAAATCCCATTTTAGTCCGGTAAAGATTCTGTTTTGGAATTGATTTCTCCAAGTATTTCTTTAGAATATACTTTTTGACAGACCCTTTAAGTTTATACTGTATCGGCAAACGGGCGGCAAATTCCATGAGTTTATGATCAAGCAATGGCGAGCGCGCTTCAAGGGAATTGGCCATGCTGGCAATGTCGACTTTTACCAGCAGATCATACGGTAAATAGTTGGAAACATCCGTTTTGAGCAATCTGTCAACGAGTGGCACCTGAGGCATCTCATTGATAAACGCTCCCATTTTTGATTCCAAATTATTCGCAGAGATTTTGGTCTTGAAAGTAGTACTATATAATGATTCTTTTGCGCGCTGGTTCCATATTCCGACCCAACGCAGATATCTTTTATCAGCCGGTAGTGTTGCTGCTTCAAGAAATCTTCGGATTCTTCGTAACGTATTCTTTGAATCTGCTGAATCAGGCAAGCATGATGCCATGCTGCCTGCAATTGCCCGCAAAGCCCGCGGTAACGATCGATACCTTTCGGCCATCAGCATTGCATAGTACCGTTCATATCCCGCGAATGATTCGTCCCCTCCATCCCCATTCAACGCTACGGTAACGAACTTTCTGGTTTCCCGGGAAACATAATACGACGGGATAGCTGAGGAATCAGCATACGGCTCGCCGTATCGCTCTACTAAAAGCGGCAGGATATGCAAAGCATCGGGTTTTACCACGAACTCATGGTGATCGGTATTAAAAAGCTTGGAGATAGTGCGTGCATACCGTAATTCACTATAATTCTTCTCTTCAAAACCAATGGTAAATGTTTTTACTCTCTGCGGGCTCATGCTACTCATAAGACTGACGATTGCGCTGGAATCGACACCGCCACTCAAGAATGCGCCGAGGGGGACATCGCTTCGTAACCGGATCCTGACTGATTCTTCCAGTATTTTTGCAAGTTCGCGCTCGCACTCTTGCTCAGAAAGGGCGAGTTTCGGGGTGTAATCAAGGTCCCAATACCGGTTGATTTCCAGTTTATCCCGAGTCAGGAAAAGGGTATGCGCATGGCTTAGTTTGTATACATTTTTAAAAATCGTCA
>Ga0116171_10000826_pt1 | contig 32099 bp, 18 predicted proteins | sample AD_JPNHW2_MetaG_FD_89798 | JGI IMG/M metagenome (GOLD analysis project Ga0116171, IMG submission 89798) | Active sludge microbial communities of municipal wastewater-treating anaerobic digesters from Japan - AD_JPNHW2_MetaG | ecosystem: Engineered > Bioreactor > Anaerobic > Digestate | place... | reverse complement strand
TTTTATGAATATTGACGGGCAGGCTTGCCTGATAACCGCGATTGCCGGCCGGCAGATGGACAGCATTTCTTTGGCTGCCATCACCCCAACCGCCTGGATAGCCGATGATCTTCAGCAAGCATGGCATCAGATGCTTGCGCTAGCCATTCTCAGCATGCTGATAATTTCAGCAGTGGTAGTTGCACTCTCGAAGCAGTTTCTTGGGCCGGTGCGCCAGCTTGCCGAAGCTGTAAGGCAGATTGGGCAACGCAACTTTTCTTATCGCACGAGCATTGACAGCCCTGATGAATTCGGGGAACTCGGCAAAGTCTTCAATCTGACCATGGAAGGCATGGCTGAACTCGAAATTGGCCGGGTAGTTCAGGAAGCCCTGTTGCCCGATTCCGGCTACCGCAATGGCCGCATCAGTATTTATGCCAGAACAGCCACCATGACCAAGCTCGGTGGTGACTACTTCGACTATCTCAAGCTTTCAGAAAACCAGACTGGCGTTTTTATGGGTGACGTTGCCGGGCATGGTATTCCGGCAGCCCTGATCATGGCCATGGCCAAGGCCACCGTTCTGGTCAATCAGCCGTTGCTGACCAACCCGGCTGGCCTTCTTTCGGCCCTGCACGACATGCTTTTCAAACTTAAGAGTGACAATTTCAAGCGAATGATGACCTGCCAGTATCTGGTTTTTAACGACCAGACCGGCGAAGTGCTGATTGCCAATGCCGGGCACTGTTTTCCGGTGGTGGTGGGGCCGCATGGCTGTTCGTCGAGACTGATAGAAATAGTTGGCACTCCGGTAGGCATCGCACGTAAGGCCCGCTACCAGAATCACTCGGTCAGCATGCAGCCGGGCGAAACCATGATTCTTTACAGTGACGGCCTGATCGAGGCAACCAGTGCCAGCGGCGAGGTATTCGGCCCTGACCTGCTTCTCGAACAGGTTAAAAGTGTCTGGAGCAACGATCTGCAGCAGTATTACCAGAACCTTTTTCAGGCCAATCGCTCATGGGTGGCGAGCGTTGATGACGATCTGACTATCGTTCTCATCAGGTTCGACAAGGAGCCTGATCATGACTGAACTGAACGGCAAAAAATTTGGCCTGTGGCTGTTGCAGATAATACTCTTTGTCCTGATTCCGGTAATTCTGTTCTTTGGTGGCTTCAACCATATCGAGAAACTGCGCATCGCCGGTCTTTTAAAGATGATTGAGGAAAACCTCGAAAACGAGATGCAGAATTTTGAGTCAAGCGCCAACAGCGAACGTTTTTTGAGCCGGATGTTCAGGGAAACGTATTTCGGTTCTGACACAGCCACGGCAGCAGCGAATTACCACACACTGCGACAGCGTTTCGGCGGCTGCTTCGACTACATGATCTGGAACGCCTCTGATACTTTCATTGCCGGTTCAATAAAACCGGATTCTCTGCCTGGCGACTGGAATCTTGCCTGGCATAGCCTGAAAAAGGCCTTTCAATTCACCGACCGCGATGTAAAAGCCAGCACCGCAGAAGTTACGAATCTGAAAAAACTGTTTGGGCCACAGATGGTTTTGACCTCAGCCGACACGAGCATCTCTGAACGATTTGGCGGCAAGTTGATGTGGTGCGACAGCACAGGCCAACGCCCGCTCCTCTGGATCGGCTACCGCAACAATTATTCGGTAATCGCCCTGGTGCCTGGCACGAGTCTACAGGGAACCAGGGGCCTCGACTACTATCTTGCCCACCGGCAGAACCCCGACCGCTATTTCCGTCTCGGCTATGTTAAAAGTGGCAAAATGATTGCTCTTGAGCAACTACCAGACGCCCCATCAACCTTGCCGGGCTTGTTACAGCACAACACTGCTCCGGGCGACCGCATCGAAACTGATGCTGCCATCTATTTTCCCCGAGTAATCGAAGATGACCTGACTCTTTTTGCCTTCGTCAGAAAAGATGCCGGCCTGATGCCCAGTTTGACCAGGCCCGCCCTGACCGCTTTTTTCGTTTTCATGCTGTTGCTGCCCTGGGTGGTCATCAGCACCCGGGCAATGCTCACTGGCAACCCGGTTAAAATGTCGATCTCAAGAAAACTCGCGCTGCTGTTTGCCTATGCTAACGGCTTGCCGCTTGCCATGCTCTTTTTTGCCGGGTATGACTTTATTCATCAGAAAGAACTGACTCTCTACGATGATATTCACGCCAGAGGCACCCACTATTTGCAAAACCTCGACGAACGCTTCGAATCAGAGCATGCCCTGCAGATTGTCAACATTCAGGCCGCTCTTAAAAATTTCAAGCAGGCGCTGCGCCAAGACGGCCTGCAAACCAGCAACTACGCTGAACTGGCCAGTCGAATGTATTCACTGGTCAATAGTCGCAGAGATATGCGACTGTATCTGATCGCCAGCGATACAGACGTTTTTGGAACCGGTGATTCGATCTATTTCGGCAACCACCGCTTTGAACTCACAGCAGAAATACTCGACAGCATCGATCTTAAGCGAGATGAAGAGCGCCGGGTTCTGAACTCAATCGGCCGTTTCATCATGGCGACCCTGAACGGCAAGCCCCCTGACCCGCGCAGTTCAACCGAGGTCGAATTAATCGCCGAGTCTGCCATGCAGAAACCGCTCAGTGAAGTGCAGCATGACTTTATTGCCAACGATGGCCGAATTGAAGTCTGGGGCATGGGCACCAACAAAAGCCCGGCCTGCCTTAACCTGGTGTCGGTCGATGATAACCGCCAGTTCGATTACATGGTTATCGCCAACTGGAACCCCGGGGTGCTCGAAACTCTCTACCTGCAACGTCAGTTTTTAAGCGCCAATCGCAACATCGTTGACTTGCAGATCGGTATGATTCACGATCCAACCGGGATATTTTTGCCGTCAAACTTTTCAGACCGCGAGAAAATGCAGCGTCAGGTGGCGAATTTCACTTCAAAGCCCTGCCCGCCGCGGCAATTTGTCACAATAGCCAGCCAGTCATATCTGTTAATGGGCTTTATTGGCCGTTACCTTAACAACTACAAACTGTTCGCGCTTTACCCGGTCGATAGCGTTAAGAGCCAGATCAATCAGGAAAAAGTCGGTCTTTTTCTGGCGGGCCTCGTGTCTTTGCTCGTCACCATGATTCTCGGGCAGTTTCTCACTCAGAGTTTCCTGTTTCCGTTGCAAAAATTGCATGCCGGCGCCGAAGCCATCAGAACCCGCGATTTCAAGATGCGCCTGCCACCGCTTGGCCGAGACGAATTCGGAGAAATGGCTGAGATATTCAATACTACCATGATTGACCTTGAAGAACTAAAGGTCGCCGGCGCCATTCAAGAACATCTGCTGCCGCGCAAACTACCGGATTGCGGTCGTTTTAAGCTGTTCGGGCGCATCGTATCAATGGGAGACCTTGGCGGCGACTATTTCGATTATTTCAACACTTCACCCGGTCGCTTCAGCGTGCTGATTGGTGACGTAGCGGGCAGGGGGGCCGGTGCAGCACTGATCATGGCAATGGCAAAAGCTGCGGTCATGCAGATGGAAGTTGACACAGAAAAACCAGACCAGCTGGCGATACGCCTGCACAATCTGATCAAGGCGGCTTCGAGTCGCACCCAGAAGACCATGATCATGCAATATCTCAATCTCGACGGCAGCGATGGCAGCGGCGTTTATACCAATGCCGGCGGCTGGCCGCCGCTGATCGTTAACCCGCATCAGCAAAGCGTTGCTGAAATCAGCTTGCCCGGGCCGATGCTCGGCGCACTGAAAAAGCCGAAATTCGGTCTCGCCACCCTGAGCTTCAAGCCTGGCGAAGCGATATTGCTCTACAGCGACGGGGTTATTGAGGCCGTCAATGCTGCAGGCGAGGTTCTAGGTCTTGAACGGCTGAAGGAAATGGCAATCGCTGCCTGGCAGCCTGATCCGGAGCTATACTTTGAAAGACTGCTGGCAGCGCATCGCCTGTTCACCGGTGATCACCCGGCCAAAGATGATATGACCCTGGTGATCGTCGTCAATAGAGAAGATGCCGATCTAGCTTCGACAACGGCCTTACCCGTTACCATTTGAGAAGTCTTGAGCGTCAGCCTGGCGGTCGGCACGGCTATCAGCCCTGTTTAGGTTTTTCATCGCCTGATGGCTGTTGATTCAACTCAGCTTTGTCAGGAGTCGAAGTTTCTGGCGGGTTGGCATCGGTTTCGTTGCGGCTGATACTAAATAGAAAGCCTGCAAGGAGCATGAAAAATGACCCAACCATGAGAATACCGGCCCAGGCAAGTCTTGAGAGGCCAGAACCATAACCGACCGCAACCTTGGCGCCTTTCATCAACTGTTCGCCGCCATGCCATACGACCATCAGGCCCATAACCCCGGCGTTAACCAGATTGCCTCTGGTGATTGAAGTGGCGACAAGACCGGCAACCAAAAACACATGATTTATGACCGTCGCGACATTCAGGTCAGGGCAGGAAATTTTAACCAGCACGAGAAAAGCAATCATGACGGCGCTGTCGTAGATATTCAGATTAGTGCGGTCAGTAAAGAAATGACGCCAGAGGCTCTGCACCAGAAAAGCTGCCGCCAGCAACCATGGGGCAATAACGGCTGCGACGGGCAGATCGGGCACTATAAAACGATAAGAATCGCCCATGACGTTGATGAATAACTGCACTGGCAGCACCACAGCCGGGAAAATAATCAACCATCGCCACAACGACGTGGCATCGCCAAGATATTCATTGGGAACCGCATCGTTAAGGTTGCTGCTGCGCCAGTTTTCGACAATGAGTGGCAGATGAATCAGAGCGGCAATCAGCCAAATTGAATAAAAGACGAAAGAACCGTCAAAGTAGGTGATGCTTTCCCTGCCAACCGCGTCAACCAGCATATAGGCTATTTTCGGCCCGATCCAGATCAGTGCGAAGGCGCTGCCGGCGAAAAATATGCGGGTGTGATGCACGGTCAGCCCGAGCACCTTGATGACCGCCGCAAGTTTTATAACCGCCAGAAGCATATAGACCAGAGTAGCAAACCAGCCGGCAGTAGTGCTCAAACCCGATATACGCAGCTGATAAAACGTCAGATCACCAAGAAAAAGCAGCACGAAAAACAACAGAATTTTGCCATGCTCGGGTTGAATCTTCTGTTTTAACAGGTAAAGAGCCATGGCAATCATGATCAGTTCATAAATATTCTGCACCAGAAAAAAACCGCTGACCGCGAAACTCGATACTTTGCCGGATTCGAGTTCTGAACCGGCCAGATAAAGACCAACCAGCATCAACATGACGCTGAGAAGGTACAGAGGGTTATTTTTTTTGAACCAGGCAGACAGTGAATTTGGCTCCATAAGGCACCTCCGGCATAATGATCGACAAATAAAATAATAAAATGATAATCACAATATTCAGCAAACGGCATGCCATGCGGCATAATACGGTTCACCACCGGTAAGGCGCTCATGAAGCCAGGGTCTTAAATGTCACACCACGACAAAACTGTCACAGCCCCTGTACCCGATCGCAAACCCGGGTTATTTTTTTCGAGGTTTTGCCAATCGGTGGCTTTTGCGGTATGCTGTCGAGGTTGAGAAACCACATTGCAAGGACTTTATGAGCAGTAGCGAGCAAAAACTGCCTGTCAGCAGGCGATGGCCGTTGGCTTTCTGGTTTGGTGCGGCTTTCTGCTTTTTCATTTTTCCGATTTTTCTCGTTGATGTCGGTCTCGAAAACATGCTGACCACCCGGGCAGAGATACAGCGCCAGTCAGTGTATCGCGACCTGAACAAACAACTTGAGCGCCTGCTGCAATATGGTAACAGCCGTTATTATTTCAGTGCCCTTCTGAAACGGGTCTTCGATTTTGCCCGCCAGCAGAAAGACCCGATCGCTTACCTCAAGGTGGCTTTGCCCCATCTTAAAGCCCGAAACCCTGGCACATTCAGCTTCATCGTCTGGGACAGCGAAGGCAAAAGCATCAACGAACTCACCGACGAAAAGGGTTATCGCTTCATCATCAAAACCATTCACGACGTCATGACCGACGTTAACCGATCAGTAATCACTAACTACCCGGGTGAACCCCAGAACCTCGAATCGGTTGAAAAGCGTCTGAATCTCATGCGTTCATATCTTGGCGCTTTTATGATTCCCGAGAAACTTAACCTGCCATTGTTGCGTGGCAGTCGCAGCGAGTGCATTCTCGCTTCGGGCGACCCGAAAAAATCGCATTTCTGGTATCAGATTGACGAGCGTTTTTCGATGCTGGCTACCCTAAGCACCGATGCTATAGAGTCAGGCGAGTATATCAAAAAACTGGTCGATTCCATGAACCGCGAAAGCGGCAACATTGTTTTCGGCATTACTGACCTGCTGCGCGAAAATGAAATTTACACAGCAGCGACCGGGGCGCAACGCGGCGAGTTACTGGTTGGCCTGGCCAAGTTTGAAAATTTTTCGCAGCAACAGCTCGAAACCGATCGTTATCTTCTGTTGGTACGCATTTTAACGCCATTTGTCCGTTGTTTTGCTTTTGTCGACAAGAACAGCGCTCTGCTCGACACCACCAGCCTGCACTGGAAATTACTGCTGGCCGCGGCACTTTTAATTCTCTCAGTGTCGCTCGGTGTGTTTTTTCTGCTGTTTCGCGGCAGTCATCTGATTTCAATCAGATGGAAACTCGGACTGCTCTTTCTTTACGCCAATGGCCTGCCTTTGATGATTCTCGGGTTCATTGGCTATGAATACCTTCAGCAAAACCGGCGTCTGCTGCTTGACCAGGCCTTTGAACAAGTTTCGGGGCTGATAACCGACTTTGACTCGAGGTTTGAAACCATTAAACTCGAAGTCGCCGCCGAATTAAACAAGTCGGTAGACGATATTAACAGCAGGTATTCTGCCCAGCAAGTCCCGAAAGAAGAGCTAAAGCGGCTTTTCAATCTTTCCGAAAAGCACAAGCCTCTTGATTTTGTGGTCGCGAACCGGGCGGGAAAGCTTTATTTCACCAAAACAATCGGCCAAAAATCGAATAACTTTTTTGGCAGCATCAGTAAAGTCATGCTCGATTTTGTCAATTTTACCGAATTCACGAAGCAGAGTCTTTTCCATGAAGACGAAGATGCCGGGGGTGCCAAGGGCAAAATCAAGGCCGAAAGCTTTCTGGCAGGCAAAACAATTATTTTTCATCGACTGCTGCACCGCCTTGGCAAAATACACCCCGAACAAATGGGCTCAGAGCCAAAACAGTATTACTGGAACCTGATCGGCGATTTCGATAAACGCGCTTTCAACCTGCTCATGGGCATTTCATGGGAATTCTTCACTCTCCAGGAAACCTTCGTTAAGAAATACATTACCAGCATGAATCAGAACGCTGATGGCATAAAATTTCAGGCGATTATCGAAACGAACGGCATGACTTACCCTGAAGAAAACAAGGTTTCGAGCGATTTGTTCAGCCTGTTCCGTCAGACATTCAATCTTCAGAGTCTGCGGGTAGATGAGGTAATTATCGATGGTGTGCCTTACGCAGCTTTTGGCACGGTGGGCAAACAACTTGACCGGGTTGCAACCATCGGCCTTTTTCCGCTCGAATCAATAAACCTTAAAATCAGCAGTATTCAGTTCCGCCTCGTGATTTTTGCCCTGCTCAGCCTCGGAATCACTGCTGGCGTCGGTCGAATGCTCTCGGCACAGTTCATGCGACCGGTCAAAGAAATCGAGCATGGAGTTCAGGCAATTGGTCGCCAGGATTTCCGCTACCGACTGCCAGTTCGCACCGCTGATGAATTTGGGCGACTGAGCCAGGTATTCAACCGCGCCCTCGAAAGCCTTGAAGACCTCGAAGTAGCAAAAATCGTTCAGGAAAACCTGTTTCCACAAGAAAGCCTCAGTCAGAACAATTTGCAGGTCTTCGGGCGCAGCGTTGCCATGACGCGCCTGGGCGGCGATTATTATGATTTTTTTGCGCTTGACGATCAGCGGGTCGGCGTTCTGATGGGCGATGTTGCCGGGCATGGTGTGCCAGCGGCATTGCTCATGGCCATGGCCAAGGCTTCGGTTTTATTGAGCGGCGATGAAAAGTATCGGCCGGCCCTGCTGCTTGGGTCGCTTCACAAGGTCATTCATCGGGTCAAGAGCAGCAAAATCAAGCGCATGATGACCTGCCAGTATTTTTCTATTGACTCTACCAGCGGTGAATATCTGGTGGCCAATGCCGGGCACTGTTATCCGGCGATAATTAAAAGCGGCGGCAGCGCTGTTGAGCTTCTCAAGCTTGTCGGCACCCCCCTTGGAATCACCAGAAACCCGAAATACGAAGATGTCAGCGGTCAACTGGCTGCCGGCGACATGGTGCTGCTCTACACTGACGGCATCATTGAATCGCAAAATTCCGAAGGCGTTGAGATGGGTTACACGCGCTTTTCCCAGTTATTGCAGGATATTTACGACCCCGACCCCGAAACGCTCTATCACCGTATTTTCGCCAGCTACAAACAATGGGCGATCAGCTCTGACGACGATATCACAATGGTTCTGATTAAATTTTCCCCGCCAGGTGGTGTCGCATGACCAAAAAATTAAGCAGCTGGCTCGCCTTTGTTTTGTGTTTTGTCGGTATTCCCGGCCTGCTTCTTTATTTTGGCACGGCGCATTTTGAGCATCAGAAAGGGCAGCAACGCCTTGAGGCCCAGCGCCTTGAGCTGAGCAGGTTTTATCAGAACATGCGCAAATTCGCCGACCCGCAGTATTTCTGGTGCACCACCCTCATGGAAACCCTCGCTCCCGACACAATAGCCGCCTCTGATGCCGCAAGAATCATCATAGCCCGCACCGAGGCATTGCGCAAAAATCTTAAATTCAATTATGTTCTCTACGCGCCCGACGCAGGCATCACCCACCATTCAATGCCACTTGACCCGCCCGAAGACTGGCATCTCGCCATGAAGTTCGCCTGGAAAGTTATTAGACCAGGGTTTGAAGCTGTAACTGAAGCTGAACAACTGGCCGGCGGCCGAATCTTTGGCCCACAGCTTTACTGGGAGCATTTCGAGAACAGTATTCAGGTCGAAAACCTTAGCCTGGTTCTTGCTGACAGTCGCCTGAAGCGACCCTTTTTCTGGGTAAGAAAAATTCATGGAAATCTGATAGTGGTATTGATCGAGCACCGCGATCTTGATGGTAACGAGGGAATCTGGAACCTGTTCGGTGACTTCAGCCAGCGTTCCGGAAACCTGTGGAGGTTTTCGCTCCTGAATGCTGACGGTGCTTTCAGGCACTCAGCGGCAGCAGGGCAACTGGCGCCACAGATTGAAGAAGCCGCGGTCAGATATAGCAAAGAAAAAACGCAACAGATCGTTACTCGAGACCTGCTTGTTTTTCCATTCTTTCTGCGGCCGGGCATTACTGCCTTCGGTTATCTCGAACGAGCTGCGATTACCGAGCGCCTGCCAGCCGGCATCGTTTTTGCGGGCAGTCTTGCCTTTGCACTGGCTGCTTTCTGGCTGGCGAGATATTCATGGCTGCTGATCTTCAGGGAAAGACCCGACGATGTTTCGCTGCGCTGGAAACTGCGTTTTCTTTTCTTTTTCGCCAACGGTCTGCCGCTGCTGGTTCTGTTTTTTATCGGCAACGATTACCTGACCCAGAAGCGCAGCAACCTCATTCTGGAAACGCAAGGCAAAGCTATCAGCTTCATTCAGGATTTCGATGAAAAAATTGAGATTGAATACGCCCGCCGCCTTGCCATTAAAGAAAGAGCTCAGAAGATCATGATGGAGAAACTCGACGCTGACATAGAAAACTATGAGGCGATGCAGGATTTTATTGATGCCATCGGTTCACAGACCTGGCGGGTAGTCATGGTTGCCAGTCGTAGCAGCACCATCGTCACCGAGAAAGGCTTATATGACGAAAAGCGCGGCATTTTTCCGAAACTTGAAGATACCAAGATCGAGCGTAGTCGCAATCAGAATGAGTTCACCCTGCGGGTTGGCCAGTTTTTTCTCGACAAGATAAATGGCGTCCCGGTTTCAGAAAAAGTCGAGACCGAGCTCGAAATGTTTATTGAATCAACAACCCAGAAGCCGCTTGCCAACTTTCTTTTCGACCTGCTTTACAAGCGCGGCTCTTTTATTCAATGGGGTTTCGGGCAGAACGTCAACCCGGCAATCTTTGACACCTTCTCACTCAAGAACAGCAACCAGCAGGATGTTTTTTTCCTGTCAACGCTCAAAGTGCTCGATTTTCAGCATAATTTTCTCAAATCGGCAGTGCCTCAGGCAAACCGCAACAATCTCGGCCTGAAAGTGGTAGCCATGCTCGACGATTTTTTCACCGTTCCGGTCGAAGCCTACAATAACGCGGCTCTGCGCGACTACGCCACGACGCTCACCTCTTACCCAGGCAAAGAGATCAAAATTCTAGACTACAATGAAAAGCCGCATCTGGCTATGGGTATCGCCGGTCGCCATCTCAAGGAATACAAGCTGATGGGGCTTTTTCCGCTCGAAGACATCGATTCGTTGATTACGACGCAACGCCGGCAACTGCTGATTTTCGCTATACTCAGCCTGCTGATGACCTGGGGTCTCTCGCAGGTTCTGGCCCAAAGTTTCATCTCGCCCCTGAAGCAGATTACCGAAGGTGCCATTGCCATTGAAAACAAGCATTTCAGCCACCGGCTGCCTGATCTCGGCCGCGATGAATTCGGTGCCATGGGCCGGGTATTCAACGCGGTAATGGTTGACCTTGAAGAGCTCTCGGTCGCCAGCGCTATTCAAGAACAGTTGCTGCCACAGCAGCAGATCGAAACAGGTTGTTTCAGCCTTTTTGGCCGCAGCGTTTCAATGGGCGAACTGGGCGGCGATTATTACGATCATATCGGGCTTGCCGACGGCAAATTCAGCGTTCTGCTCGGCGATGTTGCCGGGCATGGTGTCGGAGCCGCGCTGATCATGGCGATGGCCAAGGCGGGTATAATTCAATCAGACCACCTGCTCGATCAGCCACTTCAACTGCTGAACCGCCTGCACGGCCTTATCTACGCATCAAAAACCAAAAAACAGAAAAAGATCATGACCTTTCAGTATCTCTATCTTGATGGCCAGACCGGGCGCGGCAGATACTCCAACGCCGGCGCCTGTTCCCCGATGATTATTCGCAAAAGCACCGGGCAGGTCGAAGAACTGACCCTGACCGGGGCCGCGCTCGGAGCCTTTAAGAAGCCGAATTATTCAGAAATTGAACTGGTTTTTAACCCTGGCGATGCCATAGTCTTCTACACCGACGGCATTGTCGAAGCCCGCAGCCCTGGCGGCGAAGAACTCGGCTATGATCGCTTGCGCGAGTTGCTGTTCACTTCATGGAACGCTGACGCGTCAACCTTTTATCAAAATATTTTCTCGGCCTATCTGAAGCATCTTGGCACCGCAGACGCCCAGGACGACCTGACCATGGTAGTTCTCGTTTTCAACCCGCAAAAGGCAGACCAGCAAACGTCGACTGGCGACGCAGACCACCCACCAGGCGAGGCACCCGAGAATGTCTGAAAGTGAAACAACTGCGACAACCGACAGCCGGCGTCTGACTGGCGAGTTGTTGCAACGTTCATTATCAGTTCTGGTTCTGCTCTTCTGTTTCATTCTGTTTCCGGTCTTCATTATTCACTCGGCTCTGAACAATCTTTTTCAGGTCAGGCTCGGCAACCTTCGCCAGCAGCAGCTTGATCGTATGCATAACCGCCTCGAATACCTCGAAAAATACAGCAGTAACAGCCGCTATTTGCACTTTCTGCTTCTGAAAATTGCCGATCAGGCCAATGCCCACCCTGACCCCGCCAGCCATCTGCACGACAACCTTGCCAATCTGCGCCGGCAATATCCTGGCCAGATTGAATTTGTCGTCTGGGACAAAAACGGCCGGATCATCAGGGAACTCACCGACCAGAAAGGCTACAGCTACATACTTACCAAGCTTTATGAGGTTCTCAAAGAGGTCGCCGCCACTGTCAGCGCTGACTCTCAGGCAAATATAAATGAGTTACCCGTTCTGAAGCGCAACCTGAATCTGGTTCGCCAGTTTCTCGGAAGAATTTTTATTCCTGAATACCTCAAAAAACCTTACCTGCAGGGCAACGACGCCGGGCCGCTGCTTACCGAATTCGGTGGCAAGTATTCTTCAGTCTGGTATCGCATCGGCAGTCAGATCAGTTTTCTCTGCCTGCTCGGCGATGACCTGATCAAAGGAAGCTCAGGTCTCAGCAAAATATCAAAGGCTCTCAACAATCTGGATGACGGTATTATTTCAGGGTTTACTATCAGCCCTGATTTCACAACCCCGGTCAGCGAGATCGCCGACGCGAACCTGCCAATTCTGAGCCGTGCCCTTGCCCAATTCGAAAACAGTTCAGAACCGGTGTTCGAGAACGATCTTGCCATTGTCTGTATGAGCATGCCAAGGCCTGGGTTCCGCACTTTTTGCCTGCATCTGAAAAACCCCGCCAGCTGGTCAGTCGAACTGAACCGCGATCTTGTATTTTTCAGGTTGACCATAATGCTTTTGGGGTTCTACCTGCTTCTCTTTGTCTATTTCAGGTTCAAACAGCAATTTTTTTCGATCAGCTGGAAACTCACCGGCCTGTTTCTCTTCGCCAACCTGGCGCCGCTTGCCATTCTGGGTTTTATCACCAATGACTACCTCGCGAACCGTAAACTGTCGCTGCGCAACGACATCGCCGGCAATCTCGGCAAGCTGATGCGCGACTTCGACCTTCGCTACGCCTCACTGAAATATGATTTTGCTTCTGAACTCAACAAAGAGATTGCCCGCATCGAAAACAACCGGGCGATCAGCACTTTCACCCCGGGCGAAATCGCCGACCTGAGAACGAGCATGCGCAAGTTTCAACCCTCAGACATCTATCTGGTAGCGAGCGACGGCCTGGTTTTTTCCCAGGCCGGCAGCAACGAGAAAGAAGCATCGGGGTTCAACTTCATTGAGCCAATGGGTCAGGCGATTCTGAAGTTCTGCAACGGCACCATCATTTCGCGAACCCGCGAAGACATGTTCAGTTCGATACTCTCGCCCGAAGACTCTGATTTTGTGCGCAAGATATACCGTGACCGCTGCCAGATTATTCCGATGAATCTGGCCAACATCAGAAAACTCAGCTACTGGTATCTTTTTGGCGACCATCGCAACTACCAGACCAGTCATTTTCTTATTCTTTTCTGGGATGAATCACTCTTTCACGAGCTTTACATCAACCGTTTTTATGACATGTTGCGGGCAAACTCTTTTGCTGCACCGGTTTACGCCCGCAAGATCGATGGGCGAAAGAGCTGGTCGCCCGGTTCGGTGTTTCCTGAAGAACTGACAACGCAGATGGCCCGCACCACGGGTTTTCGCGAGAACCTGATCGGCAATATTCTCGTCAAAGGCAAGTCGCATCTGTTTGTCGGCTTGAAGGGCAAGAATCTTCACACAACTCTGCTGGCGGCCCTCTACCCCGACAGTCGCCTTGACGCCGAAATCGATACCCTGCGCTATCAAATTCTGACCGGTGCTGTGCTCAGTCTGCTGTTAACACTGATCATCGGCCAGGTTCTCTCAAGACAATTTCTCACCCCGATCGGCAATCTCGCTCAAGCCACGCTGGCCATAGGCGCCCAGAACTTTGCGCATCGCATTCCGATCATCGATGAAGACGAGTTCGGGCACCTGAACCAGGTATTCAACAGGGTTATCGAAGGTCTTGGCGAACTCGAAGTCGCCAAGATCGTTCAGGAAAGCCTGTTTCCCGGCAACCATTTCCAGGCTGGGCGCTTTTCGATTTATGGGCGCAGCGTGGTGATGACAACTCTGGGGGGCGATTACTACGACTGTCTGCCCATCAACAATGAACTCTGGGGCCTGGTAATTGGCGACGTCGCCGGGCACGGCGTTCCGGCCGGCCTGATGATGGCAATGGCAAAAGCCAGTGTACTGATGGCACCCGAACACGAAAAAATTGACGCGGCACTGCTCACCACACGCCTGCACCGCATGTTCTTCGCGATCAAGAATGATCGACTCAAACGCATGATGACGTTTCAGTATTTTGTGCTGCGCCCGGCCAACGGCTTGTTTTCTTTTGCCAACGCCGGTCACTGCTTTCCGGTAATCATTAAACCCGCAGAACACAGCGCCGAATTAATTGAGCATATCGCTACCCCGCTAGGTATAGGCCCAAGAGCGCGTTACAAAAACCTCGAATTCAGCGTCGCCCCGGGTGAATCGTTGCTGCTTTATACTGATGGCATCGCAGAAGCGAAGAACAGCAGCGGCGAAGAGTTTGGCTATGAGCGCCTTAAGCAGTTAGCCCTCGAAGCCTGGGATGCAAACCCTGAGGTCTACTACCGCAAAATCCTCGCAGCTTATGACGCCTGGTCAGCCAGGCCCGACGACGATCTGACAATTATCGTGGTGAATCATGACGTCTGAAAACCCTAACCGCCAATCTTACGGAAACCGCCTGCTGAGGTGGTTGCTGCTTGTCGCCTGCCTGGTCGGTATTCCGGCAACCCTCGTTTTCACTGCAGCCACCAGATACTACCAGGTGGCTGAAGAAGAATTGGCTTTTAACCTTCGCATGCAGATGCAGCAGGTCAGCAACGATGCAATCCGCCACACCAGCCAGGAAGAATTCTGGTGCCGCCATTTTCATGAGAAATTCGTTGAGTTTCGTGATGCCAATGCCTCACCTGCAGTTATTATCAGCTGGTTACAAGAGCAACGCCGGCAATTCACCGGTGAGTTTGATTTTATTTTCTGGGATAAAACCGGCAGTCAGCTGGCCAAAAGCTTCAGCGGTCAATACAGTGACGAAGACTGGCATGAGGTCTTCGGCGTTTTGAGCAATTTTGGGGCTTTCCTGACCCAGATTTCATACCGTAATGTCATCAAAGGCCGAATGGCAACCGCACGCAAGGTTCTAGGGCCGCAAACGATCTCTGCGATGTTCAACGGCATTCTCGACCCCCGAAACTACAGTCTTGCCTGGCTCGACAGCGCCAAGGTCAAGCCACCGGTTGCCTCGTATTTTCTCGAATGCGGTGCGACGCTGATACTGTTTAACCATAACCGTTTCAACGAATATTCGGGTATGAAAAGAGCCATAGGGGAACTGGCAAAACAGAACGAGCTGCTGATCGGAATCATCGACAATGCAAAAGAAGCCCCGACAACCTGGCAAACTGATGGCAGAGCGACAGCGCCCGAATTTCTTCAGGCGTTTTCTCAATGTGAACTTCAGTCGCTCAATTTTGTTGAACTGCCCGGGCATTACCTGGCATATCAGTATCTCAGCCCGCCGCTGCGCCTGTTCAGCGTTGTTCCAAAGCATCTGGTATCTTCACAAATCATGCTGCGGGCCGCCCTGCTCACCGCCGGCTATCTGCTGCTGATGATGCCCTTTCTCAATTACACCCGAAAAACCATGATCGACCAGCAGCCCGGGAAGGTGTCTATCAGAAGAAAACTGGCTTTCCTTTTTCTGTTTGCCAGCGGTTTTCCGTTGCTGGCAATGGCTATCATTTCGCAGGAACATTACTCACACCAACGTCACACCCTGATGGCCGAGGCACACCATAACTCGGTCGAAATGCTTCTCAGCTTTGACCGTCGTTATTCATCATCTCTTAAAGATATCGGGCTGGCCCTGGATCGCTTTTTTATAGACTGGAGCAGGAAAGCTGCTAACAAAACCCTCGACTACAACATGATTAACACGATTGCCAGTCAACTTGCCCCCATGGAAATTCAAAATTTTTTCATGGTGGCCAGCAACACCAGGGTAATTGGTGGCATAAACGGTTGCGTTCATTATTCAGGTTCTCTTGAAGACATCAAAATCAATCTGGCCTCTTCGACCTTGTATCGTAAAATGTCAACTTACGTGCATGCCGACTTCCAGACAGCGAACCTGGTAGGAAAAAAGGTCATGAGTGACCTCAACCGTGTCGAAATGTCGGGTCAGTCACTCGACAAGCTCGAAATCGTTGCAGAATCACTGTTACAGAAATCTTTTATCGAAATTACCCACTCGATCATTGAGAGCATCGGGCACATTGATCAGTGGGGTTTCGGCTATCTTAAAGATCTTACCTATTTCAAATTTTTGTCAGTTGTTGAACCCGGGCTGAGCGATTATCTGGCGATGGTCTTCTGGCAACCGCAGACTATGCAGAATGCCTTTTTAAGAACCGCGTTGCCCCAGGCCAACCGTAACTCTGCGGGCTTCAGGCTTTATGCTTTTAACAGGCTCTCAAACAGCTTTACTACAAATGTGAATGACCCCAATAACATACTGAAAGATTTCGCCAGGCGTGCCGGGCAGAAACCCAGCGAAGAAATTGAAATAATCAAGATCCTGGGTGAAGAATATCTGGCGGTTGGTTTCAGCGGGCGTCACCTTGAATTTTTTCAGATGATCGGTTTATACCCGATGCATAACATTGATCTCATCATCAGCGGGCAAAAATCAGATATGCTGCTCTACGGCCTGTTCAGTATCCTGCTGGCCGCCGGCCTGGCGCAATTGCTGTCGAGCAGTTTCGTGGCGCCACTTTCGGTATTACGCGAAGGTGCGCTCGCCATCGAGAATCGTAATTTCAGCCATCGCATCAAAGATGCCGGCAATGATGAATTTGGCGAAGTGGCTGGCATCTTCAACCACATCATGGTCGGTTTTGAAGAGCTTGAGGTTGCAAAAATTGTTCAGGAAAGCCTGTTTCCCAAACCAGAATTTGAGCTGAACCGTTTTAAAGTCTATGGGCGAAGCATCTCGATGGGCGAACTCGGTGGCGATTACCTTGACTTCTTCAAAATTGATGACACCGGTTTTGCAGTATTAATGGGCGACGTAGCCGGTCACGGAGTCGGTGCGGCTTTGATCATGGCCATGGCCAAAGCAGGCATTCTCAGCAGCGGCGACCAGCTCACTTCACCTCAGGCGGTTCTCAGCGGGCTACATCGCATGGTTCTCGCCTCAAAAAGCAGCCGGCAGAAAAAAGTCATGACCTTTCAATACCTTTTCATGAACAGTACAACAGGCGCGGGCCTCTATGGCAATGCCGGGGCCTGCTCACCGTTCATCTATCGCCACCAGAGGCAAACCATTGAAGAACTGAAGCAGAATGGCGCAGCCTTGGGCGCTTTCAAGAAGGCGGTCTACCATGAAATGCCGGTTCAACTAGATTCAGGAGATGCGATAATCTTCTACACCGACGGCATTGTCGAGTCACGCAACCGCAACGGCGAAGAAACCGGCTATGAAGGGCTGCAGGTCTGGCTGAAAGAATCATATAACCCAGACCCGGCGCTCTATTATCAGAACATTTTCGCCCGTTACACTGCCCACATTGCCGGCCAGGAAGCTCAAGACGACCTGACATTAATCATCATGATCTGTTCGTAATTTTTTCGCTTGACGTTCGCCTTTTATTCGCTTATATTAAAGGTATGAAAAGTTCGAACGGAGGCGAGTCATGACTCCCGATCCCTTAACGCCAAAGCAACGCACTGTCCTTGATTTCATTCGCCATTTTTTCGCTGAATGGGGTTACGCCCCCACGATCGCCGAGATCTGTGACGGCCTGGGTCTTGCTTCTACGGCTACTGTGCACAAGCACCTCAAAACCCTGGTCGAAAAGGGGCATCTCGACTCATTGCCCGGGCGTTCACGCGGTCTATCGGTCAAACCTGGCGTTGTCGTTCAGGCACGCAGTGTTGAAGTTCCGTTGCTCGGCCGTGTCACTGCCGGGCAACCAATTCAGATCAACGAAGTCCCCGAGACTATCAGTCTGCCCGAGGCAATGATTGGGCGTGGCGAGACTTTTGTTCTTGAAGTACGTGGTGATTCAATGATCGACGAAGCCATAAAAGACGGCGATCTTGTCATAGTCGAAAAGCGCAGCAGTGCCAACAATGGCGACATGGTAATCGCCTGCATCGAAAACGAAGAAGTCACATTGAAGCGCATCTACCGCGAAGGCGACCGGGTGCGCTTGCAGCCATCGAACCCGGTGATGCCGCCAATTATTATTGAGAACCGTGATGTAACGATCAAGGGTATCGTCATAGGGGTAATGCGCAAGTATCGTCGTTATTGATAACCATGCAAAAACGTATAGCCTGTCTTGATCTCGATGCCTTTTTTGTCGAGGCGGCATTAAAGCTCCGCCCTGATCTTCGCGGTCGAGCGATGGCGGTGGGGGGCACCGGCAACCGTGGGGTTATCTGCTCGGCCTCGTATGAGGCTCGTCGATTTGGGGTTTGCTCGGCAATGCCCCTCTGGTTGGCACGCAGCAAGTGTGCTGAGCTGGTTCTGCTGCCGGTTCCCGATAATATTTCTGAGTTATCGCAGGCGGTTCGTCGCCGGCTCGAAGAATTCTGCCCGGTGGTTGAGCAGGCTTCAGTCGATGAATTTTATCTTGATTTTACGGGCTGTGATCGTATTTATCCGACCAATCTTGCCATTGCCGACCGAATCATGCATGCAGTACGCAGTGTGCCGGGTTTGCCCGCCACCATTGGCATTGGCACAAACAAGCTTGTTTGCAAGATTGCATCTAATCTTGGCAAACCGGCTGGCATTCTCGAGATATTGCCTGGTTCAGAGTGCGCTTTCCTTTCGCATCTGCCCGTCGGTGAAATCCCAGGTATTGGCAGTCAGATGCAACGGGTTCTGAATTCTATGGGGGTTTATTACGTTTCTGATATTCTGACCATGCCGGTTGAAGCTTGGCGGGCAGCCTTTGGGCGCACCGGCGACTATATTTTCAATGCCGCACGCGGTATTTGCGAGTCTGAGGTAACCCCGCCCGAAAACAAACCTCAGCGCAAGGGTATTTCACGCGACATCACTCTGAGCGAAGACACCTCGTCGCGCTTGCAACTGGCCGATCAGCTGTCTTATCTGGTCGAGAGTGCCGTGTATCGCCTGCAAAATGAGCGGTTGACCTGTGGCAACCTGACGTTAAAACTTCGCTATGCTGATTTTGTCACGCGAACGGCATCAAAAATGCTGCCCCGAACCAATGACGACCGCGATATCTATAAGGTTGCCGTTGCCCTTTTGCAGCAGCTTTTTCAACGGCGGGTAGCAGTGCGTCTTATTGGTGTGCACCTCGGTTCTCTGCAACCAGGCGGCGTCACCCCAGATCTTTTCGATATTCTGCAACCCGAGCATAAAAGGCAGTTGCCCGAAGTGCTCAAGATCATCCGGGCCAGATACGGCTTTGATGCCATATTGCGGTCCAGATCAGTTAGAATGCAAGGCAGGGCTGAACATTGATAAACACAATCAGACAGAACCTTAACCAGGTCGTTGTTGAAGCAGCTCAATTAAAACGGCAGCTGCTGATGTTGCAGATCGAAAACCTCGAAAACGAACTGCTTCCCTGCGAAGAATCGTTGGCCGGCTGTCTTGCCGCCCTCCACCAGGGCAAGCAAATCCCCAACCAGCGGTTGCTCCAAAAAGCTGCCGCAACGGCCGCGCAGCTTCGCCGCCTGCAACAAGAATTGCACCACACCGAGCACCTGCTTGCGGTTGCCGGTTGCTCGCACTAGCAACAAAAAATTACTAAACCTTTCGCGAATGGCTGCAAATTGCTTGAGAATCCGGTATACTTACCTGATTATAGTGCACATCAAGCAACTCCCAGGAAAACGCGATGAAAATAGTAATCACTGACAAGAGCGGGCAGATTCTTTATGAAGGTAGCCCGACCCTGCAAGGCAATGGTGTAATAATCGGCAGCGGCAACGAATGTGATATCCAGCTCAACAAGATGGGTATTTCACGTAACCAGGTGCAGTTGCGTTACAATTCTGACGGTCTGTTAACCCTGCAAGATCTGCAGAGCCCATTTGGCACCATGGTTAATGGCACCAAAGTTCAGCCGGGTTTTATCGCCATTATCAAGCCGGGGGCTTTTATAGAGCTCTCTGAAGACGTTTTTGTGCGATTACAGATCGAAGGCGGCGACACACCGATTGCCAATGCTGACGAAAAGCTTTTTCCATTCTTTCTCAACAGCAACGAAACCTTTGTGCGCAAATGTTTCAGCCAGGTGCGCAGCAAGATACCCCGCCAGCACTACAACGCCATCTCAGCCGCCGAAGGCGAAATGGTTACCCGCATCAAAGAACTGTCAGCGGTGCTAGAAGTAACCTATGCCCTCAATTCGATCGGCAGTTTTCCGCGCCTGCTCGAATTCACCCTCGAAATGGCCCTGGCGGTAACCGGTGGCGAAAGAGCCATGATCATGATGTATAACGAAGAGATGAGCCGGCTCGAAACCGTGGCGGTGCAGAATTTTGCCCCGGGCGAAATAAACGACGACCTGCAGGCGACCGCCGGGCTGGTCAGTCGTTGTTTTGAGAGCGGCGAAGCGATGATCGGGCCTTCGCATCGGTTCAAACAACCGGGGCGACGTGGCCGCAGCCCCGAAGAAGTCGGAATAGTCTCGGTAGCACTCGTGCCACTCAAAGAAATGGCGACCAATATAGGCGTTCTTTATATTGACACCAAGCACAGCGGCGACATTATGACCGCACGCACCGAGCAAATGCTCAAAATCTTTGCAGCGCAGGCAGCTGTGGCGATCTGTCGCACCCGCATGTTTCACTCGGCAACCACCGATTCAATTACCGGTATCGCCAACCAGAATCTTTTCATACAGCGGCTCGGCGAAGAATTCTGCCGCGCCCAGCGCCATCAAAAAGACATTTCCCTGATCCTCATGGATATCGATCATTTTTCTGCCCTCAACGAAAGTCATGGCGAAAACAACGGTAACCGCGTCTTAAAAGAAGTTGGCCGCATATTTCGTAGCGCAACCCGCATTCATGATGTGGTAGCCAGGTTCGGCGCCGATACCTTCGCGATGCTCCTTCCCGAAACCCCATTTGCCGGGGCAAACACTGTGGCAACAAAACTCAAAAAAAATCTCTCAGATACTAAGATTCGCGCCGGCAGTCGCTCAATTCAGATTACCGGCAGTTTCGGTATCGCCAGCAGCTCAAAAAGCACTACCAAACCAGCCGACCTGCTGAAAACCGCAGAGAAGGCATTGAAACTTGCCCGAAAACGCGGCGGCAACCAGATAGCCTGACCACAAACCCGAGGAACCAGATGATTAATCCCCTTGATGACCTGAATATTTCGCGAAACCAGAAGAGTCTTGACGAACTCGAAAAACTGGCCGGTTTTTCCCCGAATAAAGGTGGCAGCAATAAATTCACCGAACTGGCCGGCAAACTCGTCAAGCAGGCCGAAAAGCCAGGCGAACGCTCCACCGAAGCCGACGCCGACAAATATTGGCATATTCACAAATTATTTGTGAAGCAGTATGAAGTTTCTGGGCGTTCTTTTGCTCTGTTCATAGGCGATCTGCTTGATATAATCCTTGGCGGGCCTGTTCAGACGCGCCTGGTCAATGAAATGATCGAAGAAAAGATCAATCGAATGCGCAAGGCCAAAGAAGCGGCCGCCGAGCCATCAACCCAGAAGCACAAGGTACAAGCCAAGCGCAGTTCAAAATACGACGTCGAAATCGGTGGCGAAAAGCGAATTTTTTCGCGGCATTTTCTTAAACGCAAGGGCTTTCTGGCGGCCCTGTTTCTTGACAGCGATGAATACCAGTCTTTTAAAAAACTGGTTCGCCAGATTGAGACCGTCTGCCGTGAAAGCCTTAATCAGCCAGTACCAGACACTGAAGACAAGCGACTCACAGCCCTTAAAAAGATCATTGATGACCTGCGCTACGAAATTACCCAGGCCGAAGTAGTGCAAGCCTGGGCGCTCCTCGAAGCCGACAGTTTTAAACACCTTGAATGGGTCTTCAATGAAACCCGCAATCTCAACCTGGTGCGGCCGAATTTTTATGAAGATCTCGATAAGGCTTATCGCGATGGCAAAAAACTGATAAAACTGCTGCTCGAAGATATGCAGACCGCCTTCCCCCCATCCGAAGAAAAGCAGGATGCCTACACAGACTACCTGAACAATATTCTCGAGATTTATACCCATCACCATTTTGTCCTGAAATATTTCAACCAGACAAGGCCGAGCATCTCTTTAAAAGATTTTGAGATGAGCCGCGAAGAACTCCACGAAAAGATCCAGGATCTCCGCGAAGATAGCGATGAAATGCGGCGGCACCTCAACCAGATGAACGTTGAACGCGACCAGGCATTATCTGAAGCCCGCTCGCTGCGCAATCACAATGAAGAACTCAAGCTGAAGCTCGAACGTCTCGACCCGGCTGAAGTCAAAAAACAACTGCAGGCAGCCGAAGCCAAGGTCAGAGCCTCCCAGAAAGCACTCCAGGAAACAATCGACGAAGAAAAAGAACTGCTCGCAGACATGCGCAAGCTCGACGAAGAAAACCAGGAAATGACCAGACGCCTGCAGCAACTGCATGCCATACCCGACGAAACCGCCTATTCGGTTGAAGGCCTGTTGATTGGCAAAAGGGTTGCAATTTTCGGTGGGGTTGGCCGCGACCATTATCTGCCGATTTTAAAAGAGGCAGGTGTTACCAATGAGGACTACGAATGGTATGAAGGCTATCACACAATCAGCCAGGCCCGTACAGCCGAGATTGTCGGCCGCTGCGACCTGGTCGTGGTGGTGACCAGTTATGCTGGCCATCTGCTCCTTTATCAGGTAAGGCCCTGCATCGAAGATCATCAGCACTTCTTCAAGATTCATAACAGCGGTGCCGGGTCACTTCGCAAAGAAATTCTCAAAACTTTCAAAAAATAACTAAATCTGTACAGTTCAGGCAGCGTTATTGATTATGGAAAACATGAAACCCGAAGAGTTATGGCAGCAGGCGCTGACCGGTAGTCAGCCTGCGTGGCAGAAGCTCTACGAACTTTTCGGCAGTCGTGTTTACCAGTTCTTTCTCAAAAACACCCGCAACGCCGATCTGGCCGCCGACAAGGTTCAAGAAGTCTTCTTAAGGATCTTCAAAAATCGTGATTCCTTCAAGTATGGTTCGCTGAAAACCTGGATTTTCAGAATTGCCCGCAATCTGCTCATCGATGAATGGCGGCGAGCCGGGCAGCGCGAAGTGCCGAGCGACACCCTGCCCGACATCGTTGACGCAGGGGTGCAGGTTGAAGAAAGTGTGATTGACGCAATCGAGCATCGGCAGATGGCCGGGTTTATCGATGAATGCCTCGACAAACTCGAAGAAGGTGACCGACTGGCGATCTGCCTCGTTTACATTGCCGGGCTGAGTATTCCTGAATTCGCCGAAGTAATGGAACTCCCCCCCGGAACCGCGAAAACCAGGGTGCGGCATGCCAGATTAAAGCTCGACAGCCTGTTGAGCGAAAAATTACAAATTGATAAGTATGAGAAAAGCCTATGAACTGCAACGACTTCAAAGAGCTGATCAGCGAACTTGCCGACCTTAAAGAGGTCAGCAAAGATGCTGCGGCACACATGCATGGCTGCGACCGCTGCCAGAAGCAGTTCAAATACGAAGAAAGCTTGCGCGGCGGTTTCGCTGCGATTAATGAAACGCCGTTGCCCGCCGAGCTGACCCGCAAAATTCTCACGATTCCCGCCACCGCCGGCTACGAAACACAAAAAATGCCTGTCTGGCTCCAAAAATTCCAGGCGTTGCTCAATTCTTTCACCTTCAGACTCGCCGTTGCTTCAGGGGTAACCGGGTTTCTCTTTGCCGTTGTCCTGCTGCGCGGGCCGGCTTATGATCAGGTGGCACCCACCGCCCCGGGCAACCCCAATATTACCCTTAATTCGCCAGCCCGAACCTTAAAAAGCCCTATCGTTGCAGTTGCACCCGAATCTGCAAAAGACAAACCCGCCCTGGCAGCCGCCGGAAACGCAGCCATGCCAGCAGCAGAGCCGCAAGGGCATGTCCCGGTTCTTAAAGGTCTTCCTGAACAATTCGAGGCGCTGGTCAAAAATGTGCCAGCAGCACCAAAACCCAAAAACGAAGTTATCAACCGCATTCCTGGGGCCATCAGTTTTTCACTCGAAGGCGAAAAAGAAGCCAAACGGCAGTTCTCAGAAACTGACGACCGCCAGTTTGCCGAACCGCCCGCCGAAGTTTCAGAAGCATCGCCGGCTGACGCTTCTGCTGAATACGCTGCCGACGTTATGGTGGCAGCTGCCCCCGTCGAGCACGAAGAACTTTCTGCCAAAAAATTATCAGAATTAGAGCCTGATACAAAAGCTGACAGCCTTGTAACAAAGCTTAGAGCAGCGGTGCAACCCGCCGCTGACCAGCCAGGGTTGCAAGCGGCCGACCCGCGGGGCACCCAGATTCTGGCTTTTCTCGAAAAAAATGGCATCGATAACCTTGAAGGCTTTATTGACCTTGAGCGACTGGCAATGCAGGGTTTTCTGACCAATCGCCAGTTTCTTGAATGGCGGCCACCCGCTGGCCAGAACTGGTTTTTAACCAGATCAGAGGGCCAAGCCAGCCTGACGCTCCGCCGTAACCCCTGAATTAAACCTCCGCCGCCTTATTGCGGCGGTTTTTTATTTTATTGATAACTGCGTAATTAATGCCCCCACTAATAAATCATATACAGGCCCGGAGAGAAGACGGGATTGCTTTTTCGGAAGCTTGTGACGAACGAAGTGAGGAATCGCTGTAGAAAAAGCAACCCGGCTGATAGGCCGGGCCGTCGAACAGACTCTATCTTGTTTTTGCAGGGTTCAATAGAACGACCCATTTTTTTGCAAAAATCTTTTCCCTTTTTTGTTTTTAAATTGATTTACCTGTGTAAGGGCAAAATTTCCTGGAGGTAAATCATGTTGAACCGTCTTAACCTTGGAATAGTGCTTTTTCTGGGCTTGTTGATCCTGCTCGGTGCCATAAAACAAAACCCTGAGAGCGAATTCACCACCGCTGACAAGGCGAATTTAAGGGCAACACTTCTGCAAGAGCTTGTTGAGTTAGATCTGGCACGCCTGCATCAGCGTGATTACGACTATCTCGACAGCCTTGACGCCGGCTATGACGAAGACAATCAGCAGTATTACCTCGATCATACTGACGCAGGTTCGATTTCTTATGCCGATAGCTATCTTCTCATCATCAATTACCAGGCAACAGGCAGCACAGAGATCAGAATCTTTTCACCCGACCGCAACGCAGCAGAATGGCTATGTTGCCGCCTGAGAAAACGCGGCAACCGTCTTTACACCCGGGTTGTTTTTCAACCGGGCGGTGCGTGCGGCAATCTGCTGGCAATTGAACCCATGCCGACCGGTCGCATGCCCGAACTGGCAATGCTCGAACCCGACTGACCTGAAAATGTCTTGCAGTTGTATTATCACACGGTTCGGTGTATGCTTGCAGACGTACGATTACACAGCCGAAAGGGGAGCTTATGGCACTTGAATTGAACAGCAAGAACTTCAAAACTGAGGTTAGCGATTTTGAGGGCGGCGTGTTAGTAGATTTCTGGGCACCGTGGTGTGGGCCGTGCCGCATGATGGGGCCAATCATCGACAGTCTGGCCACGAAATTCGCCGGCAAGATCAAAATTGCCAAACTCAACGTTGACGACAGCCCTGATATCGCTGCAACTTTCAATGTTTCAACCATACCAACCCTCTTGTTCTTTAAGAATGGCAAATCAGTACACACCATGGTTGGTGTTACCCCCGAACCCGAGCTTGAAAACCAGATCAAATCGCACATTCTCTGATCGCCAGTTAGAAACAGGAGTATTTCATGAACCAGATTATCAACAAGGGCGCCATTGAAGCCATTGTCAGAACTGATCATCACGATCCTTTCCAGATTCTCGGCGCTCACATGGCAGAGTTCAAGGGCAAACCATGCGTGGCTGTGAGAGCCTTTCTGCCTGATGCAGAAAGGGTCGAAGTAATCGACATTGCCAACGGCATGCCGTTTAAAATGAACAAGCTTGACCCGGCCGGTTTTTTTGAAGCCGTGGTTCTCGACCGCACCAGTGTTTTTGCCTATCGGCTCAAGAGTTATTATGCGAATGACGCCAGCGCTGAATTTTATGATTCGTATGCTTTCATGCCAACCATAGGCGAAACCGACCAGTATTTGTTCAATGAGGGCAATCACCAGGAGCTTTACGAAAAGCTTGGTGCTCACATCCGCTTTCTCGATTATCATCAGGACAAACTTGGCGGCATTTCTTTCGCAGTCTGGGCGCCCAATGCCAAACGTGTCAGTGTCATCGGCGATTTCAACGCCTGGGATGGCCGCCGGCATGTCATGCGCTCTCTCGGCAATTCTGGTATCTGGGAAATCTTTATCCCGGGTCTGCAGGCCGGCCAGAACTACAAATTTGAAGTTAAGACCCAGCAGAACAGTCTGCTCGAAAAAATAGACCCTTTCGCTTTTTATGCTGAAGTCAGGCCGAAAACCGCGAGCAAAATTTACGATATCAGCGGTTACGACTGGAAAGACGGCGACTGGCTGAAAGCCAGGGGCCAACGCAACTGGCAGCGCGAGCCGGTTTCCATATTTGAATGTCATCTTGGCTCGTTTATGCGCAACCTCGAAGAAGGCAACCGCTTCATGACCTATCGTGAACTGGCGCCGTTGCTCGCTGATTACGCCAAAAAGCTCGGCTACACTCATATCGAACTGCTGCCAATCACTGAGCACCCGCTCGATATGTCATGGGGTTACCAGGTCACCGGTTACTTCGCCCCGACAAGCCGCTTCGGCAGCCCAAAAGATTTTATGTATTTCGTCGATTACCTGCACCAGCAGGGCATTGGCGTCTTGCTAGACTGGGTTCCGGCCCATTTTCCGAAAGATGCGCACGGCCTGGCAAAATTCGACGGCACCGCTCTCTATGAGCATTCTGACCCGCGCCAGGGCGAGCACAAAGACTGGTCGACGCTGATTTTCAACTTCGGGCGCAATGAAGTCAAGAATTTCCTGATCAGCAGCGCCCTCTTCTGGATGGACAAGTATCACATCGACGGCTTGCGCGTAGATGCAGTTGCCTCAATGCTCTATCTCGACTATTCACGAAAATCAGGTGAATGGGTGCCAAACCAGTACGGCGGCCGTGAAAACCTTGAAGCGATTGAGTTTCTCAAATATCTCAACAGCATCTGCGCCGAAAAACACCCTGGCATTATGAATATCGCCGAAGAGTCAACGGCCTGGCCCGGAGTATCGAAGCCCTGCAAGGATGGCGGGCTCGGTTTCACCTTCAAATGGAACATGGGCTGGATGAATGACACCCTGTCATATTTCCAGAAAGACCCGATTTATCGGCGTTATCACCACAATAATCTGACCTTTCCGCTTATTTACGCGTTTCACGAACATTTCATCTATGTGATGTCACACGACGAAGTTGTGCACGGCAAAGGCAACCTGATCAACAAGATGCCCGGTGATTTCTGGCAGAAATTTGCCAATGTCAGGCTTCTGTTCAGCATGATGTGGACAATGCCCGGCAAGAAACTTCTGTTTCAGGGCACTGACTTTGGCCAGTGGAACGAATGGAACAGCAACCAGAGTCTTGACTGGCACCTTCTCGAACACGAACCTCACCGTGGCCTGCAGCGTCTGGTAAGTCACCTGAACCACCTTTATCGCAGTGAAACAGCATTGTATCTTAAAGATTCTGATTCAAGCGGTTTTGAGTGGATCAACTTTGATGACGCCGACAGCAGCATGGTCAGCTGGGTTCGCAAGGGTGACAGCAATGAAGATCTGATGGTTTTTGTAGCCAATTTTACCCCGGTGGCCCGCACCGGTTACCGCCTCGGCGTGCCGCGCGAAGGTTTTTACCGCGAAATTCTCAACTCGGACAGTGAAATGTATTACGGTTCGAACGTTGGCAATCTTGGTGGTCGCTGGAGCGAGAAGCACGGCTGGCATTACCGCGATCAGTCAATGGTCATTGACGTGCCGCCCATGGCACTGATAGGCTTCAAGCTTTCAGCTTAACAGCATAAAAAAGGCCGCTCCTGCAATGGGGCGGCCTTTTTTTATGTCAGGCGAGTTAAGTCAGGCGAGTTTTGCGTTGCCCTGGCTAATAAATAAACTGTTTCAGGGGCGATGCCTGGTTTTAAGCCAGTTGAGTATTTTTTCGCGAATGCCCGCTGCATCGATCTTTAGAAGACTGCGCAGTTCGTCCTGACTGCCATGCTGCACAAAATTATCGGGCAGACCGATGCGCAGTATGCCGGCCGTATGGCCAAGCTCGAGGGCATGCTCGGCGAGCAGGCTGCCAAAACCGCCGGGCAGGGCATTTTCTTCAACGGTGACGATCGGCAGATTACGACGAACCGTCTCAGCAAGCAATTCAAGATCAAACGGCCTGATAAAGCGCGAGTTGATCAGCTGAGCGCTGATTCCGGAGTCTTTGAGTTCTCTGATGGCTATGGTGGCTTCTGAAAGCGCATGGCCGAGTGCCCAGACTGAAATTTGATCGCCGTCGCTGATTAGCTCGGCATGACCGGCAACAATTTCAGGGCGGGCCTTCTCGGGTTCGGTTCTGCCGCCGCTTGAGCCGCGCGGATATCTGATAACAACGGGGCCGGCACAGGTTGCGGCATATTTAAGCATCAGCCGAAGTTCGGTTTCATCAGCGGGAGCGAGCATCTGCAAATTCGGAATAACGCGCAGAAAAGAGACATCGAAGGCCCCATGGTGGGTTGGCCCGTCTTCGCCGACCAGACCGGCGCGGTCAATACAAAAAACCACCGGCAGGTTCATCAGGGCAACATCATGAATAACCTGGTCAAAGGCACGCTGCATAAAGGTTGAATAAATGGCAACAAACGGCCTCAGGCCGCCACGGGCCATGCCGGCGGCCATAGTAACCGCGTGCTGTTCGGCAATGCCGACATCAAAAAATCGCGAGGGAAACTCTCCGGCGAAGCGATTAAGGCCAGTGCCTTCCTTCATGGCGGCGGTTACGGCGACAATTCGCTTGTCAGCGGCCGCAAGCTGGCAAAGCGTTTCACCGAATACCTCGGTAAAAGTCGGTTTGGCTTCACCGGATCGTTTAACTTTGCCGGTTTCGATTTCGAATGGCCCAATGCCATGAAACTTCGGGCGTTGTTCTTGAGCGGGCTTGTAGCCACGGCCTTTTTCGGTCAGCACATGCACCAGCACCGGGCCTTTACGGTCTCTGGCCCTGACCAGCGCTCGTTCGAGGGTTTCGAAGTCATAGCCATCGACAGGCCCGAAATATTTAAAACCAAATTCTTCAAAAAGCATGCCCGGGGTCAGCAGATATTTGAGACTGCCCTCGAGGCGGCTGATCACATTATAAAGCCGTGAACCGAAGCCCGGAATCTGTTTCAGAATATAGGCGAGATAGTCTTTAGGGGTTGTATAGGCAGGTTCAAGGCGCAGGCGATGCAGATACATCGACAGTGCGCCGACATTAGGCGAGATCGACATTTCGTTGTCGTTGAGAATGACAACCACGTCATTCTTTTCGTGGCCGGTAAAATTGAGGGCCTCAAAGGCCATACCTGCGGTGAGGGCGCCATCACCGATGACCGCGATCGTTTTTCCCCCGAGCTGCATCTGGTCTTTAGCGATTGCAAGGCCTTGGGCTGCCGAAATTGAGGTTGAGCTGTGACCGGTATTGAAAATATCGTGCCGGCTCTCACATATCTTGGGAAACCCGCTCAAGCCACCGAAGGTCCGCAGGGTCTGAAATTGCTCAGCCCGGCCGGTAACCAGCTTATGGGTGTATGATTGATGGCCGACATCCCAGATGATCTGGTCTTGTGGTGAATGAAAGACCCGGTGAATGGCCAGGGTAAGTTCAACAATGCCAAGGTTGCTGGCCAGATGGCCACCGTTGCGCGAGACGACGGTAATTATGCGCTCACGGATTTCTTCGCTGAGCTGCTTTAATTCGTCTATTGATAGAGATTCGAGATCTCTTGGTTCGCTGATACGGTTTAGAATCATCAGAAATTATGGGTGCTGCGGATTTTGCTCAGTATAACACATTGCCCGACTTATGCAAACTTGCCGGGCAAGCCGATTAATCAAGGTTCTGCAACGCTTTCAGCAGCTCATCAAGCTTGACTTCGTGCGCCCGGGCCGCTCCTTCTAGCGTTTCACCGGCGGCGACGGCGCAGCCGATGCAGTGCATACCGAACTGCTGCAGGACTTTTGCTGCGGCGGGGTATTGTTTGAGAATTTCAGCGATGGTCATGCCTGCTTCAATTGCCATTTTCGTCTCCTGTGGCGTCATGTTCTGCGGGAACTTTCTTCATGTGATCAAGCTCATGATGTTGATCCTGGAGGGCTTTTGAAGATTCGAACAGCAGCACCCAGACCGTCTGGAAAATGATTTTTATATCAAGTATCAGACTGTAGTTATCAAGGTAGTAATAATCGTAAGTAACCTTATCAACCAGCCTCAGGTAATAACGGGCGTTTACCGCCGCCAGACCGGTCACCCCTGGCTTGACTGAGAGACGGCGCCCCTGAAACTCATAATAGTCGCGAACAAAGAACGGCCGTTCGGGGCGAGGCCCGACTACCGACATTTCGCCAGTGAGCACAAGGAAGAACTGCGGCAATTCGTCGATACCAAAGCGGCGCAGAAATTTTCCAAGCCTGGAAATTCTTGGGTCATCGGCAGTTGAAACAATGGGGCCGAGGCGGGCTTCTGAGCCAACACGCATTGACCTGAACTTGATTACATCGAATTCTTTGCCGTAACGCCCGACCCGTTTCTGTTTATAAAAAATAGGCCCGGGAGAATCGAGCCTGACCAGCAGGGCAGTGGCCATCATCACCGGCAGGGTCACCAACAGGGCAAAAATCGAAAAGCCAACATCGAAAACCCTTTTCAAGAAGCGTTGAAGCGAGGTCAACGGCCGCGAGCCTATTGTAATCAGAGGGAAATCTTCAAGGCTGATAAGGCCAACGGTTCCTGAGGCTTTGCGTGGATCGACGGAAATGCGCACGTTAAAATCGTGCGGCTCTTCTTTGCGGTTATAATAGATCTGCGCCCAGAAACCATCGAGAACCACGGCCGGGTCGGTGACAAAAACCTCATGCGCGTGCCGGAAAACCACTTCAGCCGCCAATTCATTGATCTGATCGGCGCTCATGATGTGCACGATTCTGAATCTGACGCCACCACGGCGATGAAAATGTTTGATGATGCGTCGGCCCTCGGCCATGTCACCGATAATGATTGCCCTGACGATCTTCGGGTGCGGTTTGAACAGGCATGAAACAACGGCGCGCAGCAGAAATGCCGCAATAATGCTCAGAAAGGTCGCCAGCAGAAAAATGGGCCGGGGAAAGGTATGAGCGTGGCTGGCGATGCTGCGTGAAAAGAAGGCCAGCAGGTTGAAACTGATAAACGATGCGAGCAGTGTGCTGGTAACGTGCGAAAAAATGTCAGAAGCAGCATTCAGTCTGCGAATATTGAATAACCCGGCGAGCAGGCCAAAAGCGCCATATAAGCCAAGCAGCACCCACCTGACCTGGTAATATGAATTCAGATAAATGTGAATCTCGCGTTCTGAGCCGAGCCAGAGGGTGAAGGTCGTGGTAAAAACCTGATTCAGCATTAAAAGGTCAATGACAAAAAGACCCAGAGAAATGAGAATCTCTGCGCCGCGCGGCAGTCTGATACCGTGCATCCGGGTTTTTCTGCCTGATTTACCGGCCATGGGCTATTTTATTTTTTCGAGCAACATGTAGAGTCTGGCGATATGGATTTTTTCCTGGCGAATCAATTCTTCAACCAAATTACGGTTCTGATCGACCGGGCCAAGAATGTTGAGGATTTCCTGAAAAAAGAGAACCGTATCTTTTTCGAAGCCGATGGCGTGATAAACCGCCTGCTCGTCAGTTTTAATTTCGCCGGCAATATCGGCATGCGAGTTGAGGTTCGGAAACACCCGCCCATCGAACAGGGCTGTGAGGTAATTCATCATCTCGGGGGTATTGTATTCGTCGGCAATTTCAAAAGCACGATCAGCCTGGCTGGCGGCGAGCTTCTCGCGAATTTTGATAAAATTTTCCAGATGGCTCTGTTCTTCACGGCCAAGAAATGCGAAAATCTGCTTCACTTCAGGGTTTTTTGATTTCTCGACCATGAG
>Ga0116171_10000823_pt1 | contig 32217 bp, 19 predicted proteins | sample AD_JPNHW2_MetaG_FD_89798 | JGI IMG/M metagenome (GOLD analysis project Ga0116171, IMG submission 89798) | Active sludge microbial communities of municipal wastewater-treating anaerobic digesters from Japan - AD_JPNHW2_MetaG | ecosystem: Engineered > Bioreactor > Anaerobic > Digestate | place... | reverse complement strand
GCAGGGGACGAGGTGTGAGGTGGGAACAAGGTTTCGGGGGGTACACGGCGCGAGGTGTCAGGTGGGAACAAGATTTCGGGGGATACACGGCGCGAGATGTCAGGTGGGAGCAAGATTTCGGGGGATACCCTGCCGCCAAATCCCTTGACTTTGGTCTATTTTATTCGCATATTTTCCCACTTAACCCTGTCTAACCCCAGCCGGACTGTCCATGGCCCTTGATGTACTGCGCAAACCGCGATCCATCCCTTGCCTCGCTTCGGCGCATCTCTGCTTCGTTTTCCTTCTAATCCTCCTGATCCGCCTCTCCATGAGCCAGCCCCTGCGGCCCACCCACTGGTCCGATACCTCCATCCGCTTTCTCCAGGCCCGCGGCGAGCTTTGGAATCTCTCCCCCTTTCTGCGGCCCTATGAGACCAATGCGGTGCAAAAGGCGCTCGGCAGCGATCGGCCGTTCACCCGGTTCCTGCAGCAGGCCCTGAAAGAAGGGCAGCTCGCGCCTGGCGCGGCATCAGTGGGCGTGGTGTCGGAAAACACCCTGGCCGGCCATGATGATGTTGCGCCGTTCCGCAGCACCGCCCTGACCGGCAGCGGCGAATGGGGCGAAACCATGCGCTATCACGGCCGCCAGAGGCTTGATCTGGCCTTTCGGCCCCGGACCTGGCTCGTCGTCGCCAACAGCATGCTGCTCGATAACCGTCTGGATGAAAATCCGCGCTACATCGGCATTCGCCAGGGGGGATTGGCGAGCTATACCGAGCGCGCCCTCCTGCGCTGCGAACATAATGGCTTTTCGGCCACCATCGGCCGGGAGTATCTCCGGATCGGTCCGGGCGTGGACGCCAGCCTGCTGGTCTCCGAGCATAGCCGTCCCCTGGACCAAATCGCGCTCACCTATGAGAACCGCTGGCTGCGCTACGATTTTATCGCCGCCACCCTCGATGCCACCGCCTGGATCCAGGATGGGGCGCCGCCGCATCAGAACCGCTACATCAGCCTGCATCACCTCCAGGTGCGGCCGGCCGAAAGGCTCTATATCGGCATCGGCGAGGCGGTGCTCTACAGCAGCTCCGCCCCGGAGTTCAATTATCTCAATCCCCTGCTCGCCCTGTATGGCGAGGTGACCAACGGCCCGGTCGGCGGCAACTGCCTCGGCAGCCTCCACATTGCGGCCCTGCCCGTGCGCAACCTGACGCTCTATGCCGATCTCCTTATCGATGACATCCAGCTCGAGAAGAGCGGTCCGGGCGATCTCGAGCCGGCGGAGTATGGCCTGATGGCGGGCTTCCGCTGGGCCGATCCCCTGCATCTACAGGGAGGCGACCTGTATGCCGAGTACACGCGCGTCACCAACCGCACCTACAACGGTCAGGGCGGTCCCTGGGAGAAATGGCTGCATCGTAATGAGCCCATCGCCCATTTCCTCGGCAATGATTTTGAGCGCCTGCTGGCGGGCTTTTCATGGTGGCCCCGGCCGGCCTGGCGCGCGGCCCTGCTGGCCGACGTGCGCCACCGCGGCGAGGGACGGATCGAGAAGGCCTTCGATACGCCGTGGATGGATACTCCTCTCGGCCAGGAGTACAGCGAGCCCTTCCCGACGGGGATTGTCGAGAAGATCTGGCGCGGCAGCCTCGAGATCAGCTGGCAGCCGCGCGCCGCGGTTCTGGCTTACGCGCGAATCGGATATTGTGACATCACCCATTTCGACAACCAACCCGACGCCGGCCGCCAGGGGTGGCAGGGCGCTCTCGGATGCGAGTTCGACTTTATACATACGTTCAGGATGGAATAAGACTAAACCAGCGGAGGTAGTATGCTCAACATTGGTGTCATCGGCGTCGGATACTGGGGCCCCAATCTGATCCGTAATTTCGACGGCTGCGGCCAGACCAACATGGTTATCGCATCCGATCTCAAGCCGGAGCGTCTGGCGTTCATCCAGAAAAAGCATCCGGCCCTGAAAACCACCGCCGATTATCGCGAGATCATCAACGACCCTTCTATCGACGCTGTGGCCATCTCCACCCCGGTATTCACGCATCACCAGCTCGCCAAGGAGGCCTTGCAAGCCGGCAAGCATGTCTTCCTTGAGAAGCCGATGACCTCCACCGCGCAGCAGGCCGAAGAACTGGTCAACCTTGCCGCGCAGAAAAAGCTCACCCTGATGCTCGACCACACCTTCATCTATACCGGGGCGGTACAGCTGATCAAAAAGCTGATCGATGCCGGCGAGATTGGTGACCTCTACTATTTCGACTCGGTGCGCATCAACCTCGGCCTCTTTCAGCACGACGTCAATGTCATCTGGGATCTGGCGCCGCACGACATCTCGATCATGGACCATCTCCTCCAGCTCAAGCCGGAGGGCGTCGTCGCCACCGGCGCTGACCACGTCGGCAAGGGGCACGAGGATGTGGCCTATCTGACCGTCTATTTCCCCGGCAACATCATCGCCCATATTCATGCCAACTGGCTCTCGCCGGTCAAGATCCGCCAGACCCTGATCGCCGGCACGAAAAAAATGATCGTCTGGGACGACAACATCCCGACCGACAAGATCAAGATCTACGATTCAGGCATTACCGTCAACCGCACCAAGGATGAGATCTATGACACCCTCATCCAGTACCGCACCGGCGATATGTGGGCTCCGAAGGTGCCGCTGACCGAGGCCCTCAGCCTCGAGGTGAACCATTTCGCCGAATGCATTCAGACCGGCAAGACCCCCATCACCGATGGCGTCGCCGGCTTCAATGTGGTGCGCATCCTCGAGGCCTCGGAGCAGTCGATCAAGGCACGGGGTAAGGAGATCCGGCTGGCGTAGGCGGGCCGGGTGGGCGCCAGAGGGCGCGGGCACGGGGTAAGGAGATCCGGCTGGCGTAGGCGGGCCGGGTGGGCGCCAGAGGGCGCGGGCACGGGGTAAGGAGATCCGGCTGGCTTAGGCGGGCCGGGTCGGGTGGGCGCCAGAGGGCACGAGCGGGGGCAAGGAGATCCGGCTGGCTTAGGCGGGCTAGGCCGGGTGGGCGCCAGAGGGCGCGGGCGCGAGGCAAGGAGATCCGGCTGGCTTGGCCGCTGGAGCCGGCCGGCGCTATAAGCGGAACCGGCTGGTTTCGCGTGGGATGCAGCATGAATTCCGGATTCAACGAGAACAGACCTGGAGCATATCATGAAATTTCTCAGCATAGCCGACGATGTCAAACTCGGGGAAGGCGTCAAGATTTTTAATTTTGTCAACCTCTATGGCTGCGAGATCGGCGATCATTCCAAGATCGGCACCTTCGTCGAAATCCAGAAGGGCGCCACAGTGGGCCAGCATTGCAAGATATCCAGCCACACCTTCATCTGCGAGGGCGTCCACATCGAGGATAACTGCTTCATCGGCCACAATGTCACCTTTATCAATGACAAGTATCCGCGCGCGACCAATGCCGACGGCAGCATGCAGACCGAGGAGGACTGGGCGTGCGTGCCCACCTATGTGCGCAAGGGGGCCTCGATCGGGTCGAGCTCGACCATACTCTGCGGTATCACCATCGGCGAAAACGCCATCATCGGCGCGGGCGCGGTGGTGACCAAGGACGTCCCCGCGAATACGGTCGTCGCCGGCTGTCCGGCGCGGGTGCTGCGCAAGACGGAATAGGGGGGAGCTCTTCAGGCGGAGAGGAGCGGCGCGGGCTCGGGACTTGCCGGGCGAAATGCAGGTATCAGGGAGGCGGAATTATTCCGCCTCCCTTTTTTATGATATCAGCGACTATTTTTCGCTATTGCGGCCACTGTCCAGTTTGTCCTGAAAAATCGAGGGGAAATTGGCGATGTGCAGCAGGGAGGCGAACGCCTTGGGGATATCGGTGTTCTCATGAAAGCCGGAGAGGCGCAGGGCGCCGGGGCCGTAGGCATAGAGCGGCACCGTTGCGCCGGTGTGGCCTTCGGTGCTCCAGGCCAGTTCGACGTTGCTGCCGTCGATCTTGCCGCCGACGATCGAGAGCCCGCCGGTCTCGTGGTCCGCGGTGACGACGACCAGGGTATGCTGGTCGGCGGCGGCGAATTTGAGCGCCTCGGCGATGGCCATGTCAAAATCGAGGGTCTGCCGCACCGAGTTGTCGGCGTTGTGCTCGTGGTTGGCCCAGTCGATCTGGCTGCCCTCGATCATCATGAAAAAGCCCTTCTTGTTCCGGGCGAGCAGCGCGATGCCGCTGGCGGTCATTTCGGCCAGCGAGGGCTCGGGGGCCAGCGTCTGCATGCCTTCGCCGGCGAAAAGGCCAAGCACCCGGGCGCCCGAGGCCTGTAGCAGCGCCTCGCGGCTTTCGACGATCGTGTATTTTTCCGCCCGGGCCATCTCGAGGAGATCGCGGTCATCCTTGCGTCTGCTCTCCGGCTCATGCTGCGGGATGAAGAATGAGCGTCCGCCGCCGAGGAGAACATCGATATGATTGAGGAGGAGGTGCTCGGCGATGAGCGGTTCTTCCTTGCGGCTCATGGCATGCGCGCCGAATCCGGCCGGAGTGGCATGGGTGATGGAGGAGGTGGCAATGATGCCAGCCGCCATCCCTTTTTGCTGGCAGGCGGTGACGATGGTCTTTGCGACCTGCCCGTCCGGGGTGCGCGAGATGCGGCCGTTGTTGGTTTTGAGGCCGCAGGCCATGGCGCTGCTTGCAGCGGCGGAATCGGTGATCAGGTTGTCGGCTGAGCAGGTGCGGATAAAACCGGCGACGGGCATGCGGTCCATATGCAGGGAGCCGGCAACGCCCGCGCCCTGGATGCGCGCGTTCGCGACGGTCGCGATGCTCATGCCATCGCCGATGAGGAGGATGATATTTTTTACCTTTTCATGGGTGATGATCGGCAGCTGCTGGAGCGCGGCTGGCGGCTGATAGGGGAAGGGCGGTGGCGCGGCCGGCTGGCCGGAGATAGACAAGCCAGACAGCAACAGGACGAGCAAGACAGAGCAAATCCGGATCATGGTACACTCCTTCGTTGAATGGATTAAAGCTGTAATTTGCGAATTTCTGCGCTGAAATGCAACGGATTTGCTGCGCAGGGTACCCCCCGAAATAAAGCCGGGTGGGACCCAGATTTTGGGGGGTGTCAAGATTTGCTACGTCCGCACGGCGAGGTGCGCCGGCGTTATTCGGCACGGCCCGAGCGGCCGGAGTAGGCACGAGAGCCCGGTGGGGTTTGCGGCCCTGTGCGCCGGCGCCTACGGCGCGGCCATCCCCGCAGCTGCATTTTTTATTTGAATATCGCGCGGCAATTGTGTATGTTGGGGGGTATTCCCCCCATGCAAGGAAATTCGCCTATGCGATACCTACCCCTGCTTTTGCTGCTGTGCACGGCCACCGCTCTGCAGGCTGGAACCGCTGAAGACAGTCTCATTCAGCGCCAGGAGGCCCTCATCCAGGAGGTCATCTCCGGGATCAGCATCGACTCGATGCTGACCCAGGTGCGCATCCTCTCCGGCGAGCAGCCGGCCCACATCAACGGCGCGGAATATACCATCCTCTCGCGCTATCGTCTGCAGCCGGGCAATGCCCTCGCCGCGCAGTACCTCTTCCAGGAATTGAGCCGGCACGGTCTGGATCCCTTTTACCAGAATTTCGGCTCCCAGGGTACCAATGTCATCGCTTTCCAGGAGGGCTACCTCCATCCCGAGGCGCAGTTCATGATCTGCGCCCATTACGACTGCATGCCCGCCGGCAATCAGAGCTATGGCGCTGACGATAACGGCAGCGGCACCGCCGCGGTGCTCGAGGCCGCGCGTCTGCTCGGCCGGCAGCGCATGCCCTACACGGTCATCTATGCCCTCTGGGATGAGGAGGAAGCCGGCCTGCTCGGATCGCGCGCCTATGCGGAGAAGGTCGCCCAGCTCGGCCATCAAATCCTCGGGGTCATCAACATGGATATGATCGCCTGGGACGGCAATGGCGACAACATCGTCACCCTACACGTCCGCCCGGTGGCCAACTCGCTCGACCTCGGGCAGCGCCTCGCCGATATCAACACCCAGTTCACGATCGGCCTCGATCCCTGGCTCGTCGATCCGGGCACGCCCAACAGCGACCATGCGGCCTTCTGGGAGAAAGGGTACAGCGCGGTGCTGGTCATCGAAGATTACCGCCGCGGAACCGGCGTCGCCGATTTCAATCCCTATTACCACAGCCTTAACGACCGGATTTCGATCAACGGCCAGTATCTTTTCAATCTCGGCTATTACCTCCACTGCGCCCAGATGAGCCTGGGGGCGCTGGCGAGTTACGCTTATGAGGTCGCACCCGCGGCGCCGCTGCTCCCGGCTGCCGCGCCGGAGCTGCCGGTGCGAACCGAGCTGAAGTGGCTGGCTTCCGGCCTGGCGCGCGATTACAGGCTGCAGCTCTGCCGCGACGGCACGTTTCAGGCCATCGACAAGGAGTACACCGCTATCGCCGGGACCAGCAGCGTGCCGGAGCGGCTCCACTACGATACCGATTATTTCTGGCGGGTACGCGGACGCAACCGCGGCGGCAGCGGCGCCTGGAGCGCCACCGGTCATTTCGTCACGCAGGGCGCGCAGCAGCTCACGCTGGGCTTGCATCCCGGCTGGAACCTCGTCACCGCTGCGGTCGCTCCCGACGATTCGGCGCTCGACGTTCTTTTGCCGGCATCAGACCTGATCCTGCGCGACGGCCAGGGACGGCGATTCGGTTCCGAGTTTGGCTGGGACGAGCGCAAGAGCTGGTCTGCCTTCGCAGGCTTCTGGATTCATGCAGCCGATTCCACCGCCCTGACCTTCTCGGGCTGGGAGATCAACACCGCGCCGGTGCCCTTGCCCCTGCATGCCGGCTGGCAGATCCTGCCCTATTGGCGCACCTTGTCCATGCCGGTCGCCGCGGCCCTGACGAGCACAGTGGCCCGCGCCGGCGTGCTCAAGGACGCGGAGGGCCGGATCTGGTGGCCCAGTGAAGGCATTCTGGAAATCGGCATCCTCGAGCCGGGCCGGGCCTATCAGCTCTGTCTCGATACGGCAGACACCCTGGTGCTGCCGCTGAACAACCAGGCGGTGGCCGTCGAGCCCCCCTTTCCGCCCTCGCTGCGCGCGGCCACTTCTCACTACCAACCCCGCAGCGGCACGGGGGTGACCGCGCACCTGCTTCTCGACACCCCGGGACTGGAGGAGGGCGACGAAATCGGCGTCTGGGCCGACGGCAGCCTCCTCGTGGGCAGCGGCCTGATCACCGGTGCGAAAACGCTGATCACCCTCTGGGGCGACGATATCGCCACTGCCGTGACTGTCGATGGCGCGCGCGGCGGAAGTCCCCTCAATATGACCGTCTGGAACGATGCGATGGCCCTGGAGCGGGCCTTGAATCTCGAGGATGTACGCGATGCCCTCAGCGGCAGCATCCTGTCGCTGCCGCTGACCTTTGCGGCGGACGGGATCTGGCGCGGCCGTACCGGTACGGTGGAGAGCATCCCGAAGAACCTCACGCTGTATCAGAATTATCCCAATCCCTTTAACACCGCGACGATCCTCCGCTATGTGCTGCCGCGGGAGAGCCGGGTGCTGCTGCGCATCTTCAATCTGCAGGGACGGGAGGTGGCGAGACTCTCTGAGGGAGTGCAGCGCGCCGGGATCTATGAGCGCAGCTTCCCGGCGGAGGGGCTGGCGAGCGGGATCTATTGGGCCGATTTACGGGCCGGCGCGGAGACGCTCCGGCTGCGCATGATGCTGGTGCGCTGAGCGCAAGGCAGAAGGAAGGAATGCCGCCGCTGCTGGCGTGCAGCGGCTGGCCGGCGCGCGGTTGATGCAGATAGACCGGGATTCTGCGGAGGGGACCGTCACCACTGCGGGCGTGCCCGGCGCACGCTGGATGGGTGGAAAATGGCAAGGGCCGCAGCGAAGCGGCCCTTGTTGTTAACGGTTGTAGCGGAGCGTCTGTTCCGCCAGACGTGCAAAGGGGGCGGGATCGATCTCGCCCTCGCCAAGGCGCCACTGCCAATTCCCCTGGTTGGTGCCTGGAACGTTCATGCGGCCGCTGCCGTCGATGCCGAGCAGATCCTGCAGCGGCACAATCGCGACATTGGCGGGCGAACTCATCGCCACGCCGATCAGATCCCAGTGCACCGATTCGCTGCTGACCGGGTGGCCAAGGAACTGCTCCATATGCCATTTTTCCTCAGGGGTGGCATCGGTGAGGTACCAGCCGCGGGTGGTGTTGTTGTCATGGGTCCCGGTGTAGACGATGCAGTTGGGCTCATAGCGCCATGGCATGTAGGGATTTTCCTCGGGATTGCCGCTGAAGGCGAAGAGCAGCACCTTCATGCCCGGCAGGCGGAATTTCTGCAGTGCCTCCTTGACATCCGGAGTGATCACGCCCAGGTCCTCGGCGATGACGTTGAGATGGGGGATCTCGGCTACCAGGCGTTCGAAGAAGGGATAGGTTGGCACATGGACCCAGCGGCCGTTGATGGCAGTCTCTTCCTCGGCCGGGACCTCCCAGTAGGCGACCAGGCCGCGGAAGTGGTCGATGCGGACGATATCGAAGAGGCGGAGGTTCTGGCGCATCCGGTTGAGCCACCAGGCAAAGCCGTCGCGAGCGAGGGCGTCCCAGTCGTAGATCGGATTGCCCCAGAGCTGTCCGGTGGCGCTGAAGTAATCGGGGGGCACGCCGGAGACCACATAGGGTTCGCGTTTTTCGTCGAGTTTGAAGCGGTCGGGATGCGACCAAACATCGCTGCTGCCGAAATCGACATAGATCGGCAGGTCGCCGATGATGGTAACGCCGCGCGCGGCGCAGTGGCGCTTGAGGGCGAACCACTGTTTTTGCACCTGGAACTGGAGGAATTTTTCGAAATAGATCGCTCCGGCCAGGGTTTCGCGCATCTCGCGCAGGGCGGCCGGCTGGCGGTCACGGAGATCGACCGGCCATTCGCTCCACATCAATCCCGGAAAGTGGCCCTTGAGGGCGATAAAGAGGGCGAAATCGTCGAGCCACGCGGCCTGATCCTGGCAGAAGCGATCATAAGCGCGGTCTTCTGTGACGCGCCAACGCTCGAAAGCCCGGATAAAAAGGGCCCGCTTGTAGTCGGTGACCGTTGGATAGTCAATGGGACCCGGCGCCGGCGGAACCGCCTCTGCGAGGTCGGCCGCGGTGAGCAGCCCCTCCTGCACGAAGACCTCCGGACTGATCAGCAGGGAGTTGAGGGCGAAGGCACTGCTGCTGAGATAGGGGGAGTTGCCGTAGGCCGGATCGGTCGGGTTGAGCGGCAGCAATTGCCAGTAGCGCTGCTTGGCGGCCGCGAGTCTGTCGATAAAGGCGAAGGCTTCGGGCCCGAGATCGCCAATGCCATGGGGGGAAGGCAGGGAGGTGACGTGCATCAATACGCCACTGCCGCGGGTCAGTTCCATCTGGACTCCTCAATAATCTGTACTGCGGGTGATACAGGTCGTTCCGGTGCCGGAGCGGGGCTCCAGGAAAGGGCTGATATTTATTTAATCGCTTAAATTACCAATATTTGATCTCTTAATCAAGTCCAAAATCCGGCCGGCGCAGGGGCGGGCGCGCAGAGCGCCGGGGTGGGAGCAAGCGCGGTTGCAGGTGCTGAACAATCTTGCGCGGTGATCCGGCGCGGCGCAAGCGCTGGGCACGCAGAGCGCCGGGGTGGGAGCAAGCGCGGTTGCTGGTGCTGAATAATCTTGCGCGGTGATCCGGCGCGGCGCAAGCGCTGGGCGCGCAGAGCGCCGGGGTGGGAGCAAGCGCGGTTGCTGGTGCTGAATAATCTTGCGCGGTGATCCGGCGCGGCGCAGGGGCGGGCACGCAGAGCGCCGGCTTGCGGCGTTTCACGGATATCCGCAGTGCCGGCGCGGCGGAAGCGGCTCTGCCCGGGCGACCGGGGTGAAGGCGTGCGTGCAGGCGATGCGAGGGCGGAGCGGTTATCGGTCCGGCCGGTGCGGCGGCGTAAAAAAAGTGTTTTTATTTTCGCGCCATTTTGGTATGTTTACCCACACTGCTGCACATCACCTGATGGAGTTCCGGTCCGATGGAAAACAACACCCGCATCCTCTTTAAAAAGCTGCAGGAGAAGCGCCTCATCGCCCTGCTCTCGCCGGCCCGTCCGGAGGATTGTCTCGCCGCCTGGGAGGCCCTCGACCCCCTCGGCATCACCCTCGAAATCGCCCTGCGCTCGCCGGCAGCTGCCCCCGGCATCGATCTACTGCTGCGGGAGCATCCCGAAGCGCGAGTGCTCGCCGGCACGGTGATGACCGCGGCGCAATGCGATACGGTCCTGGCAATGGGCGTGGCCGGAGTGGTCTGCCCCGATTATTTCCCCGAGGTGGTCGAGCGCTGCGCCGCCGCCGATCTGATGTGCATCCCCGGCGGCATCAGCGGCGTCGGGGCGCAGCTGGCGCAAAAGGCCCGGCTTCTCGGCTGCACCATCGAGGAGTTGCCGGCGCGGCATCCCCACCAGTACATCCACAAGCTCTTTCCGGCCATCACCGAGACGGTCTCCTTCCTCGGGCTGGCTCCCGCCTGGAAGGGGCCGTACAAGGGTCTGCAGATGGTCTATACCGGCGGCATTACCCGCGCCAATCTGGCCCAGGTCGCGGCCTTCGACCGCAGCGGCATCCTTTGCGGCTCTGCCCTGACCAAGGCGGCCCCGGACCCGGTCGCCATGCGCGCTGAGGGCGAGGCCTGGCTCGCCATCATTCAGGAGTCCGCACAGCCATGACCACGCCACATCGCCGGTCGGCCCTCATCGTCGACGATGAATGGCTGGTACGCGAGGAGCTGAAGCAACTGCTGGCCGAATTTCCCGAGATCGAGGTGGCCGGGGAGGCGGGCAGCGTCCGCCAGGCTGTCGAATTGCTCGGCCGCCGGACCTTTGATGTCATTTTTCTCGACATCCAGATGCCGGGCGCGCTCGGCTTTGAGCTGCTCGAACAGGCCGAGGTCACGGCCAGGGTCATTTTTATCACCGCCTATGACCAGTACGCCATCAAGGCCTTCGAGGTCAATGCCCTCGATTATCTCCTCAAGCCGATCCAGCGCGAGCGCCTCGGCAAGGCGATCGCCCGCCTCGCCGCCGAGCCGGCGGATCCGCAGCCCCGGATCCGCCTCGGCTATGATGATGTGGCCTATGTGATGATCGCGGGCTCGCTCAAATTCCTGCAGGTGGCGCAGATCCGCTGCATCACCGCGGGAGGCAATTACTCCTACCTTTATTATCAGGAGCACAAGCGCGAACTGGTCGCGAAAAGCCTGCAGGCGTGGGAGGAGATCCTGCCGCCGGACTATTTCCTCCGCATCCACCGCTCGACCCTGGTCAATTTCAAGTTCGTCGAGCGGGTTGAAAAACGCCCCAACTACTCCCATCTGGTCTACATCGCCGGCCTCGAAAAACCCCTGGTCATGAGCCGGCGCTACGCCGCCCGGCTGCAGCACCTCCTCGCCCGCTGATCCGCACCACTTGCATCCGGTCACGATTCAACCCAAATCTCCTGGCAGGCGGCAGCCCTTGCCGGCGCTGAACTTCTGCGGTTGCGACTGGATCCGGCTGCACGGCGCACCTGTCCTCATCAAGCAGCGCTTTCCGGCGCAATCTCCTGCAGTCGCGATCCCTCAGCCTTTGATCGCGGCCGCCTCGAGCGTCTCCCGCTTGAGCCCCTTGCCGCTGATGCGGATGCGCGCGTGCACCCAATCCTCTTCCTCGCTCAGCGCAAAACTTTGCTCCTCGTGGAACATGATCTCGAGCCTCTGGCGGATATTGGTCACCGAACTGCCGTGGCCGTCGCCGGCGGCGCCCGGAACAGCGAAGGGTTTGAGGCGGCCACTGTTGGAAACGTCGATGGAGAGCTCTTCATTCTGATAGCGGATATTCAACTTGACCTGGAGCGGCAGGGCGCTGGTCTGCATCCCGTATTTGATGGCATTTTCAACCAGCGGCTGGCAGATGAAGGCGGGGACAACCAGCTGCCGCGCTTGCTCGTCGATGGCGACGGTCACCTGCAGGGAATCGCGGTAGCGCACCTTTTCGATATTGAGGTAATTGGTGACGGCGGTGATCTCGTCGTCGAGCAGCGCTTCGGCCTTGTTGAAGTTGAGGAGGGAGTAGCGCAGGAATTCGGAGAGGGCTGAAACCATGTCCCACGCTTGCTCCTGGCTGATGAGGATCATCGAGCGGATCGAGCCGAGGGCATTGAAGAGAAAGTGGGGATTCATCTGATAGCGCAGCAGTTTGAGCTGGGAGAGGCTGGCCAGCGAGCGGGCCTGGAGGAGGTCGCGGCGCTGGGTAATATAGTCGATCAGGAACTTGACCAGCATGAGCAGCAGGGCGAGGATGAGGAGCCTGAACCAGGTGGTTTTCCAGAAGGGGCGGGAGATGGTGATGCGGATGGCGGTTCCCGCTTCATTCCAGACGCCATCGTTATTGGCCGCCTTGACGCGGAAGGTATAGGCGCCGGGGTCCAGGTTGGTATAGGTGACGAAGCGGCGGCTGGTGGTGTGGTTCCACTCCTGCTCAAATCCCTCCATGATGTAGGCATACTGGTTTTGTTCGCTGAGGGCGTAATTCAGGGCAGCGAATTCGAAGGAAAAGACCGCGTCGCGCCAGGAGAGGGCGATGCTGGAGGTCTGGCTGATGTCGCGGCTGAGGATGGGATGTTTGCCGCCGATGCCGACCGGGCGGTTGAAGAGGGAGAAGCTGGTGATGACCACGGGCGGGATGAAGGTATTCTCCTGGATGGCGCCGGGGTAGAAGGCGGTGACTCCGTTGATGCCGCCGAAAAAGAGTTCGCCGTCGCGGCTTTGCAGTGAGGCCCCGTAATTGAACTGGTTGCTTTGCAGCCCGTTCTCTTTATAATAGGTCTTGCAGTTGCGGGTCGCCGGATCGAAGCGGCAGAGGCCGCTGCTGGTGCTCAGCCAGAGCCGGCCGGCGGCATCCTGCTGGATGCCGTAGATGATATTGCTGGGGAGCCCGTCGCGGGTGGAGAAGGCCCGGAGGGAATCGGAATCCGGATTCAAGGCGAAGAGGCCGGCGCCGACGGTGCCGATCCAGATGCGGCCGTCGCGCGCCTCGAGGAAAGCGCGCACCTCGATATCGCGGCCGCCGCTGTCGAGTTGCAGGGTGCGGAACTCGCCGCTCGCCGGTGTCAGGCAGCCGACCCGGGCCTGGCTGCCGCCGAGCCAGATCCGGCCGCGGTGGTCGCGCAGCAGGCAGTGGACGCTGGCGAAACCCTCCTCCCGCCGGGATTGGAGCAGGTGGTGAAAGCGTTGGCTGCGGCGGTCGAAGCGGTCGAGGCCGCTGCCATAGGTGCCGATCCAGAGATCGCCCGCCTCGTCTTCGAGCAGGGCGAGGATGTTATCGCCGGCAAGGCTGGTGCTGTCGTCCGACCGATGGCTGTAATGGATGAAACGGCGGCCGCTGCGGTTTGGCAGGCGGTTGAGGCCGCCGTTGAAAGTGCCGATCCAGAGGTCACCCTGGCGGTCCTGGAGCAGCGCCTTGATGTTGTTGACGCTGAGGCAGGCGGGGTTGCCGGGCTCGTAGGTAAAGTAGGAGAAGAGGCCGCTGCGGCGGTCGAGATGGTTGAGGCCGCCGCTCTCGGTGCCGAACCAGAGATCGCCGTTGCGGTCCTCGAGGATGGCATAGACCTCCTGGGAGTTGAGGCAGCGACGGCTGGCGGCATCGGCGCGGTAATGGACGAAGGGGAGGTTGGTGGTATTGAGGAAGCTGACACCGCCGCGGGTGCCGATCCAGAGATCGCCCTTCTTGTCCTGAAAGATGGCCTGGACCGAATTCTGCGCCAGGCTGTGGGGGTTGTTGGGATCATGGACGTGGCGGGTGATCTGGCCGCTTTTGCGTTCGAGGCGATAGAGGCCGCTGCGGTTGCCGAGCCAGAGTGAACCGCGGCCGTCGTCGAGGATGGCGCGGATGGTGGTGCTTTCGGGGTTGCCTGCTCCGGGGAGAATGGCGGAGAAGATTCCACCCGGCTCTTCGAGCCGGTTGAGGCCGCCATAGGCCGTGCCGATCCAGAGCGTCCCGTCGCGATCGATGCAGAGCGAATGGATCTCGTTGTCGCTGAGCGAGCGGCGGTCACCGGGACGGTGGCGGTAGGGGGTGAAGCGCCGGGCCGGCGGATCGAAAGCGAGCAGGCCGCCGCCGCGGGTGCCGATCCAGAGGCGGCCCTGGCGGTCGAGGCAGAGCGCCAGAATCTCGTTGGTAGCGGGGGCAGCAGCCTCGGGGTAGGGGATGAAATGGTCGACCTTGCGGCGGCCGGGATCGATGCGGTCGAGGCCGTGCTCGGTGCCGGCCCAGAGGACATCGCTGCTGTCCAGGACGATGGCATTGATATTGTCCCCGCTGAGGGTGAACCCCTGGCTCGGGTCGGCGCCGAAACGGAGAAAGGACTGGGAGGCCCGGTCGAACCGGTTCAGGCCGCCGTCCTCGGTGCCGATCCAGAGAACGCCCTCGCGGTCCTCGGCCAGGCAGCGGATGAGGTTGGCGGAGAGGCTGGCGGGATTGGCCGGGTCGCGCAGAAAAACAGAAAAGGTATAGCCGTCGTAGCGGTTCAATCCTTCGTTGGTGCCGCACCAGATGAAGCCTTGACGATCCTGAATAAAGCAGTTCACCTTGCTGTGGGAGAGGCCCTGGTCGATGGTATAGTTGCGGAACTGCAAATCGCGTTCCTGGCTGTTGCCGGGGCCGGCGGGCTGAGCGGCCGCAAGGGCGGGGCGAAGAAGGAACCCCGCGCCGAGGAAGAGCAGTAGGGAGAGGCTGGATTTCACCGGGATCGGTCCCTTTCAGGCTGGCTGGATGCCTGGTGCATGCTCGAATCAAGCGCTCCATATTACGACTTTGCCGACTCTTTTTCAAGTGAAAACTGCGCAACCCTCGCCGTTTGCATGGCCTTTTTGCCGCTCATCCTTTTGCGGTTGCCTCGATGGTTATAATGCCGTATACTTAACCATAGCCTGCAGAACAACCTGCCCTGCCGCATCCCCCGGCGGCACGGGCAGCAATCGCGAATCCCAATCTGATGCCGTGAGATGAAAGAATTCAGGACGCTGATCATCGACGACGAATGGCTCATTCGCCTCGAGTTACGCCGGATGCTGCAGCCGATGGCGAATATCCGCATCATCGGCGAAGCCGCCACCGTCGCCGAAGCCGTACAGTTGGCGGAAGCGCAGCCTCCCGATCTCGTCTTTCTCGACCTGCAGCTGGGGGATGGCTCGGGACTTGATTTCCTCAGCCGGGTGCAAGCGCCTTTCGCTCTGATCTTCGTGACCGCATTCGAATGCAATCTTCCTGAAGTACTGAATCACCCCCCGCTGGCTTGCCTGGCAAAACCCATCAATCGAGAAAAACTATTCGCGGTGCTGCAATCTTTACAAAAAAGTGAAGGAGTGCGGGTATGAGTAAATCGCTACGGATTGTCACCCTCTTTCTGTTCGCATCCCTTTCCACGCTTCTGGCCCAGGGGACCATCACAGGTGTGGTGGCCGACAGCGCCAAGGTGGATCCCCTAATCGGCGCCAATGTCTATCTGGTCGGGACCGCACTCGGCAGCGTCACCGATATCGAAGGCAAATACCGCATCGTCGGCGTGCCTGTGGGCGAATACACCCTGCGCATCTCCTATATCGGCTACCGGACGAAAAATCTCCGCGTCCAGCTGGCCGAGGGGCAGACCCTGCAGCGCAATGTGCGCCTGGTCTCGGATGTCGCCAAGGGCATCAGCGTCGATGTGACCGCCCAGGCGATCGGCCAGGTGGCGGCTATCAACCAGCAGATCAGCGCCAAGACGATTGTCAATGTCATCTCAGAGGAAAAGATCCAGGAGCTGCCGGACGCCAATGCGGCCGAGTCGATCGGCCGCCTGCCGGGCGTATCGATCCTGCGCTCCGGCGGTGAGGCCAACAAGGTGATCCTGCGCGGTCTCGAGGACAAGTTCACGGTTATCACTGTGGACGGGGTCAAGATCCCGCCGACGGATGCCACCAGCCGCGGCGTCGATCTCAGCACCCTGTCGCAGAGTTCGCTCGCGGGCATCGAACTTTATAAAGCCCAGACCCCGGACAAGGACGGCGATGCCCTGGCCGGCAGCATTAACCTGGTCACCAAAAAGGCGCCGGAGAAGCGGGAATTCCGGCTGACTATCAAGGGCGGCCACAATCAGCTGGAGGAATCGGCCAAACAGTATGATGCCTCCTTCCATTACGGCGAGCGTTTTTTCAACAGCCTGCTCGGCATCCAGCTGGCGGGGAACATTGAAAGACGCATCCGCAGCAATGAACAGATTGATGTCAATTACAATCAGAGCCTCGATTTCGGCCGGGATTATTTCATCAACGATTTTTCGGTCGAGTATACCGACGAAGTGCGCAAGCGCGACGGATTCAGCGTGCTGGTCGACTGGAACACTCCAGACAATGGCACCATCAAGCTGAATAATGTCTTCGGCCGGACCAAGCGGGATTACTTTTTTGCCACACGGGATTATCCCTCCAACGGCGGGGGGAGTCAGCAGGGCAATCCCACCTTCGACTATCGCGACCGGGAGCAGGAGATCAACACTTTTACCAGCGCGTTGACCGGCGACAACCATCTCATCGGCCTGAATGTCAAGTGGGGGGTTTCCTTCGGCCAGTCCAAGGGCGATTTTCCCTATGACTATCAGACCATCTTTGTCGGCGTCGATGCGATGAAGTATTCGCCCATGTTTCACGACCATCCCGAGCGGCTCATCGGCTATGCGAACACCAATTACTCCGATTTTGGCCTGAACTGGGCCTACAACCGCGGCCAGCGCAACCTCGACAAGGAGCGCACCGCCTCTCTGGATATCGCCCGACCCTTCACGCTGACCTCCTTTCTCTCCGGCGAACTCAAGCTGGGCGGCAAGTACAAGATCAAGGACCGCAGCAACTCCCGGTTCGAGGATTTCACGCCCTACTATCTCGGCAAATGGCAGCCCTATGAGATGCTGCCGGATGGAACCTTCCGCGACAAGAATTTCGCCGGCACTGCGTTTGCGAAATGGGCCTCCACTGCGATCAGCGGCAGCGGCATCGCGATCGACAAGTTCTTCCAGGATCCGGTTTCGCGGAAAATCTACGGCAGCTATGACCTGATGCCGATCATCGACAAGGATCGCATGCGGCAGTGGTACGAACTGAACCGGTATGGCATCGACAAGACGAAAAATGTCCATGAGGTCTGGAACAATCCCCTCTATGAATATGATGACTATAACATCACCGAGCGCGTAGGGGCGGGCTATGTCATGGGCACCCTGAATTTAGGGCAATTTGCGACGGTCATCGGCGGCGTCCGGATCGAGCAGGAGGACAATGATTATCTTGCCGGTTATATGCCCAAGGCCTCTTCCGGCTTCCCGATCTCGCCGAATGCGGTCCGGGATACGACCTCGGAAGCTTCGCAACAGGTCGTTCTGCCCAATGTCAACGTCGCCATTGCACCCTTCAATTTTATGAAACTGCGTATGGCCGCCTTCAAGGCCCTCGCCCGGCCCGATTTCAACATGCGCCTGGACCGCTATATTGCCGGCCGTGGCGCCGAGGTCGGCAGCAATTTTGAGGTCATGGTCGGCAATCCCGATCTGAAAACCGCCGAAGCCTGGAACTATGAGGTCAATCCAACCTTTTTCAGCAAAACCATCGGCCTGATCTCGCTTTCGGCCTATTACAAAGAGATCGATAACATGTATCACATGCTCAACGATTTCGGCACCACCGGCGACACCCTGATCCAGCACTTCGGCATCAACTGGGCGAGCCAGATGCTCGGCACCTCGTACAGCCTGACCCTGCCCTATAACTCGCCCAAGCCGACCAAGGTGTGGGGCTTCGAGTTCGAACACCAGGTCAACTTTAATTTCCTGCCGGGCCTGCTGAAGAACATCGTTCTCTCCTATAACGCTTCGGTTGTGCGCTCCGAAGCCTATATTTACACCGCCCGTCTCGACTCGGTGTTTTACGATCCGCCAGGCCCGATCAAGGGCAGCTGGAAAAAGTTCAACGCCCTGGACGAGGACAAGCGGAAACTCGAGAATATGCCCGAATTCTTCGGCAACATCGCCCTGGGCTACGATATCGGCCGCTTCTCTGGCCGGATCTCGCTCTATCATCAGGGGGAGCATAACGTCTCTTACTCGGCCAGTGGCCTGAGCGATGTGGTCACCAACGCCTACACCCGTATCGATCTCGCCCTCAAGCAGGGGATCACCAAAAACATCGCCCTGGTTCTCAACGTCAACAACCTGACGGATGTCGAAGAGGGCAACTCGGTGCGCAATCGCGTCCGCAACTGGACGCTGTTCAATCAGAGCGAAAAGTACGGCACTACCTCTGACTTTGGCGTCACGATGAACTTTTAATCCAGTCAGGAGGTGATGAAGGCAAACCATTGCGAGCAGTCTTAATCCACGTACCATCATCCATCACAAGGAGGAACACATGCGCTTTAGAGTCATAACATTGCTGGCTTTTGCGCTGTTCTGCGGGGCATTCGCACTGTACAGCCAGGACGTGATCGTCCCGATCACGCCGTCGGACGGCAGCGCGGCCCTCATGGTCAACGCGCAGGTCGCAGCCGACACGGTTGGCCGCGGATTCCGAGCAGACCGGATCTATGAATTCAAGCGCGGCGAGATCTATCTTCAGAATGCCACGCTGACGGTTCCGGCCGGGCAAACCATCCGTTTCCGCGCCAGCGCGGGCGACGGCCCGAAACCGGTGATCTATCTCTGGCCGACCGGCACGGGCTCCAATCCCACCCGTCCCCCGGGATGGAGCATCAGCCTGAACGGCGCCAGTGGAGAGGTCAAAGGCATTTGCCTGACGGGCATCTACGAATACGAGCCCACAGCCGCCGATAACATGCAGGGCGGGTTGATCCAGACCCAGACGGCCGAAGGCGGCAGCATCGTGGTCGATGACTGCATCCTTTCCAACACCAACGGCAACCACATCCGCACCAACACCAGCACCAAAAAGGTCATCGCCACCAACTGTATCTTCGCCAACATGGGCAACCTGGTGACCTCCAACTTTGGCGCCGGCAAGGCCTTCGACCTCCGCGACGTCGCCTGCGATTCGTTCGTGGTCCTCAATTGCACCTTTGTCAACTATCAGGACCGCCCCATCCGGCACTGGAATGCCACCTCGACCAAGCCCATCGTCCACGGCCTGATCGACCACAATACCTTCGTCAACGGTATGGGCTTCCACGGCCTGCTCTCGCTCGGCGGTGTCGGCAAGGATATGACCATCACCAATAACCTCTTCATCGATGCCTTCGCCCTCGGCGAGGATTCGACCGATGTCACCCGTGCCGCGGAATGGGCCAACACCGGCGAAGTCTATGCCAATGGCAACAACAAGATCACCTGGATCTTTACGTCGCCCAACGACACCACCAAGTGGAAGGTGAGCAACAACTACTGGACGGTGAGCGATTCCGGCTGGGCTTTCCTGAACAGCTTCAATTTCGGGCCGGCTAATCCGCTTTCCGCCCATATCCAGAATAAACTGGGTGCCAGCGCGGCCACTGCGTTCACCTATCTGGATCTCAAGCCCGCCGTAATCCCGAAGCTGATGACCAACCTGATGCGCTGGTATGAGTCGCCCACCGGCGGCAACAAGACCAAGGACAAGGCCAACTATGTCCGCGCGCGCGATGATTTCGACCGCCGTTTCGTCGAATTCTTCCGCGACACCATGGATGTCTCCTATCCGACCTCCTCGGTGGCCTATATGGGCGGCGAAAACGGCATGCCCGCCGGCGACCTCAACTGGTTCCCGGATAAAAAGGCGCAGTGGCAGGAACTGGCAGCGGCCACGCCGATTGCCGAGGCGCGCATCGATGCCAACAGCGATTTTATCGCGGATCTCAAGGGCCAGACCGTCACCCTCGTCGGCACGGTCACTTCCCCCAACTACCGTCCCGGCGGCTTGCAGTATTACATGCAGGATGGTACCGGCGGCATCAATATCTTCGCCAGCTCCGTGGTCTACGACCTCAAGGTCGGCGATGTTATCAAGATCACCGGCAAGATCGATCAGTACAACGGTCTGGTCGAGATCGTTCCAGCGGCGGCCACCGATATCCTCACCCTGAGCCGCGGCGCTGCGGTCTCTCCGCTGCCCATGACCAAAGCCGACATGAATGAAGCCACTGAAGGCGTGCTGGCTATGCTGTTCCGCTATCGCATTGTCGATGCCACCAAATGGCCGGCGGCCGGCAAGAATGCCACCGTCCAGTTCACCAACGGCACCGATGTCGTCGATGTCTATATCGATAAGGATGTCGATATCGCCGGCACTACCGCGCCGACCGGCTGGGTCAATCTCGTGGGCAACATCGAGCAGTTCAGCACGGCGACACCCGCCAACGCCGGCTATGAGATTCGCCCCCGTGGTGTAGCGGACTTTATCCTCATCACCGGCGTCGCCGAGAACGATGGCAGCCTGCCGACCCGTTATGCCATGTCGCAGAACTACCCCAACCCCTTCAACCCGGTGACCACCTTTGCCTTCGACATGCCGGAAAACGGCGATGTCCGCATCGTGGTCTACGATCTGCTGGGCAAGGTAGTGGCGACCCTGCATGACGGCAAGCTCGCCGCTGGTTACCACAAGTTCAATTTCAACGGCGTCAGTGTTCCGAGCGGCATCTATTTCTACCGCGTCGAGAGCAAGAATTTCTCCGATGTCAAAAAGATGACGCTGATCAAGTAGCTCCCGTTGTCGCCAGGGTGCGAGGAGGAGAGGGGGCCCCCCGCCTCGCACCTTTCTTTTCAGCCATGGCGGGGAGTGCCCGCTCCCCGCTTTTTATCGCCTTACCAGAGGAACAACTATCCGATGACTCAAAGCTGCGATCGATCCCCCCGTATGATGCGACTGGGGCTTCTCCTGGCCATCCTCATCCCGGCGCTGGTTGCCGCCGCTCCTGGCGGGGAGAGCGGCTGGGAGCAGCTGCCGCTGATTCTGCAGCGCATCGTACCGCCCTCCTTTCCGAGCCGCGATTTTGACATCACCGATTTCGGGGCGCATGGCGACGGGCGCAGCGACTGCACCGCGGCCATCCGCGCGGCGATTGCCGCCTGCGCCGATTCGGGCGGCGGACGCGTGGTCGTCCCGGACGGAACGTTTCTCACGGGGGCCATCCATCTCCGCAGCCATGTCAACCTCCACCTCGCCGCCGGCGCGACGCTCCGGTTCAGCACCGACCCCGCCGCCTATCTGCCCGTCGTCTTTACTCGCTTCGAAGGGGCGGAGCTGATGAATTACTCCCCCTTTATCTATGCCTATGATCAGGAGGAGATCGCCATCACCGGCACCGGCACCCTCGACGGGCAAGGTGGAGCCGGCGCATGGTGGGATTGGAAGAAAAACGAGGTGCAGCCGGTCAAGGACGGCCCCAACCGGGGCGAGTCGGATCGTGACCGTCTGGTGCGGATGAACCGGGAGGGTATCCCGGTTGCCGAGCGCGTCTTCGGCCCGGGCTATCATCTGCGTCCCAATTTCATCCAGCCGTACCAGTGCCGCAGCGTCCTCATCGAGGGTGTGCGTATCATCAACTCGCCGATGTGGGAGATCCATCCCGTCCTGTGCACCAATGTCACGGTTCGCGGTGTGATCATCACAAGTCATGGGCCCAACAACGACGGCTGCGATCCCGAGAGCTGCCGCGATGTGCTGATCGAAAATTGCTCTTTCGATACCGGCGATGATTGCATCGCCATCAAGTCCGGCCGCAATGAGGATGGCCGCCGCATCAATGTGCCCAGCGACAACATCATCATCCGCGGCTGCCGGATGAAGGAGGGCCACGGCGGCGTGGTCATCGGCAGCGAGATCTCGGGTAACTGCCGCAACGTCTTCGCCGAAGAGTGCGTCATGGACAGCCCCAACCTCGAGCGCGCACTGCGCATCAAAACCAATTCGTACCGCGGCGGGGTGGTAGAAAACATTTTCATGCGCCATGTGCGCATCGGCGAGGTCAAGGAGGCGGTGCTCCTCGTCGATCTCAACTATCAGGAGGGCGACGGCGGGGCCTTTACGCCTGTGGTCCGCGCCATCCGCCTCGAAAACGTTACCAGCACAAAAAGCCGCTATGCCCTCCACCTCGTCGGTTATGAGCGCTCTCCAGTCCAGGACATACGTCTCAGCGACTGCCGTTTCGACGGTGTAGAGAAAGAGAATGTCCTCCGCTATGTCACCGGACTGCAGCTGGAGCGGGTCTTTCTCAACGGCCAGCCCGTCGGCGCCACTCCGCTTTGGGCGGAACGCATGGCCGGCTCGGTCATGCAGCACCATCCGCGCGTCTATGATAGCTGGGATTATGTTACCGGTACAGTGCTCACCGGTTTTGAGGCGCTGTGGCGCGCGACCGGCGATGCAAAGTATTTCAACTATATCAAAAGCACCGTCGATTCGGTGGTGAGTCCATACGGCGCCATTGCCGAGTATAAAGGCGAGGAGTTCAATATCGATGAGGTGCGCGAGGGGACGAACCTGCTTTTCCTGGCCCGTGAAACCGGCGAGCTGCGCTACAAGGTCGCGGCCGACCTCTTGCGCGAGCAGCTGCGCGGCCAGCCGCGCACGCAGTCGGGGGGCTTTTGGCACAAACAGCGCTACCCCTGGCAGATGTGGCTCGACGGGCTCTATATGGGCAGCCCCTTTTACGCGGCCTATGCGGTGCACTATCACGAGCCCGCGGCCTTGAACGATGTCGTGCGCCAGTTTGTGCTGATGGAGGAGCATGGGCGCGATCCCCGCAGCGGCCTGCTCTACCATGGCTGGGATGAAAGCAGGCAACAGCGTTGGGCTGATCCGCGCAGCGGCTGCAGCGCCAATTTCTGGGGCCGCGGCGTCGGCTGGTATGCCATGGCCCTGGTCGATGTACTCGACGATCTGCCCGCCGGGCATACCGGCCGCGATACCCTGGTGCAGATCCTCAAGCGCCTGGCCCCGGCCATCGCCCGGTGCCAGGATCCCGCAACCGGCCTGTGGTGGCAGGTGCTCGATCAGGGCGGGAGGGAAGGCAATTATCTCGAGTCCTCAGCCTCGGCGATGTTTGTCTACGCCCTTGCTAAAGGGGTGCGTTGCGGCTATCTCGATGCCGGTTTCATCTCCACTGCGGAAAAGGGATTCCAGGGGATGATCGCCCGCTTCATCAGAACCAATCCCGACGGCACGATCTCCCTGACCCATACCTGCAAGACCGCCGGACTCGGCTACGGCCGCGACGGCTCCTATGACTATTATGTCCACCAAACCGAATATGGCGACGATGACGGCAAGGGGGTGGGAGCCTTCATCCTCGCCGCAGTGGAGATGGAACTGCTCCGCAAAAAGTAAAGCAGGGATCAGGTGAAGGCCTGCTCCAACTTGGATGATGCCAGGTGTGGAGAGGGAATCGCTCTACCAGAAATGAATACCAGGGAGCATAGTATGAAAAAACATGGTGCACTCGCCCTGCTGCTCGCGGCGCTGCTGTCTGCTTGTTCGGCGCAGGTCAGCGGCAAGCTCAAGCAAGAGTATCCCAAAACGGTCACGCTGCAGGTGCAGAATCCCTTGGCCGCGGCCCGGCCGGATGAGATCGTTACGATACCGCTGGAGCCGATCCGAGCTAAAGCCGCGGATTTCAATCCCCAAGCCATCCTGTTGATCGCCAACGGCCGGGAAGTGCCCGTCCAACTGGATGATGCCGATGGCGATGGCACGCCGGACCGGATTCTGGCGAACCTGGACCTGGTGAGCCGCCAGCGGCTCAAATTGATCATCCGCTATGCCCCGGCCGGCATCAAGGAGCGCATCTATACCCGGCGCACCCAGGCGGAGCTCTCCGCTAAATTCGGCGGTGAGTGGAAGGATCACAAATACCTCGGCGGCACCTTTCACAATATCGATGCCATCACGGTGCCGAAAGAACATACCGACCACTCGGGCTACTTCCGCTACGAGGGTCCCGGCTGGGAATCGGACAAGGTGGGCTACCGCTTTTACCTCGACTGGCGCAACGCCTCCGACCTCTATGGCAAAAAAAGCAGCGCTCTGGTCCTGCAATCGGTCGGCCAGGACGGCTTCGAGTCCTATCACCACATGGCCGACTGGGGCATGGACATTCTCAAGGTGGGGGACGCGCTGGGAATCGGCACTATCGCCTGGTGGGACGGCGAGAAGGCCAACCGTGTCGCCGTCACCGACAGCGTCCGCTGCCGTATCGCAGTATCCGGGCCGCTGCTTTCGCGCATCCGCACCGACTATTTCGGCTGGAAGGCCGGATCGCACACCCTGAACCTCCACAGCACCCTCGCCATCTGCGCCGGCAGCCGCATGACCCGCCACTCGCTGCTCCTCCATGGCGAGATCGATAACCTCTGCACCGGCCTGGTCAAGCTGCCCGACTCCGAAATGATTCCGCCCCCGGCGGAGGGCGAATACACCTGGCTGGCGACCTGGGGTGTACAAAGCCTCAACAATGACCGGCTGGGCATGGCGGTGTTGTATCGCCGCTCTGATCTCATCGCGGAAAAAGAGGATGGCCTGAATCACGTAGTCGTGCTTCGCCCCGCCGGCGGCCGTGTGGAATACTATTATCTCGGCGCCTGGGAGCTGGAACCCGGCGGCATCACCAGCAAGGAGGCCTTCGCGGCCATGCTGGCGGAAACCGCTGCCCGGCTGAATCAACCCGTCATCATTCAATAAGAAGGATTATCGCTTATGCAGGTACGTCATGTCGCCGACGCCGTGCGGTTTCAGAGGATGACCACCGCGGAGCTGCGTCAGGCTTTTCTGGTCGAAGATCTGTTTCAGGAGGGGCAGCTTCATCTCCTCTATGTCGAGGTTGACCGCTGCATTCTCGGCGCGGCGATGCCGGGCCGCGATGCCTTGCAGCTTGGATCGTCCAAAGCCCTCGCTACCGATTATTTTTGCGAACGCCGCGAGCTGGGCGTGCTCAATATCGGCGCCCGCGGCACGGTCATGGTGGATGGTCAGGCCTATGCGATGGAACATAAGGACGGTCTCTACATCGGCCGCGGCAGCAAAGAGATCCGCTTCACCAGCGAGGATCCCGCCGATCCCGCCGCCTTTTATCTGGTCAGTTTTCCAGCGCATGCCGCCTATCCGACCCGCCATGCCCGCTGGGCCGATGCCGAAGCCCAGAAACTCGGCTCGGCCGAGGGCGCCAATGCGCGCACCATTTACCGCTATATCCACCAACGCGGCATCCCGAGCTGCCAGCTGGTGATGGGCTTTACCGTGCTCGAGCCGGGCAGCGTCTGGAACACCATGCCCCCGCACACCCACGAGCGGCGGATGGAGGCCTATCTTTACTTCGATATGGCTCCGGATGCGCGCGTCTTTCATCTTATGGGATCGGCGCAGGAGACCCGCCACCTGGTCGTGGCCAACCGCCAGGTGGTCATCTCGCCCAGCTGGTCGATTCATTCGGGCGTAGGGACCAGCCGTTACACCTTCTGCTGGGGCATGGGCGGCGAGAACCAGACCTTTGAAGATATGGATGGTATTGAGATTGGCGATTTGCGTTAAACCGGAGTTAACATGATACTCGACAAGTTCCGATTGGATGGCAAGGTGGCGATTGTCACCGGGGCCGCGCGTGGACTGGGGCAGGGGATGGCTCTCGGCCTGGCGGAAGCCGGGGCCGATATCGTCGCAGTGGATATACTCGACTCGGGCGAAAGCCGCAGCAGGATCGAGGCTTTGGGGCGGCGTTGCTGCGTGGTTTCGGCCGATCTCTCGCGCAAGGAGAGTGCGGAGGAGATTGTTGCGGCGGCGCAAAAGGCGATGGGATCGATAGATATCCTGGTCAACAACGCCGGGATCATCCGCCGCGAACCGCTGCTGCAGTTCAGCGAGAAAAACTGGGATGACGTGATCCAGGTCAACCTGCGTACCCTTTTTTTTCTGAGTCAGGCGGCGGCGCGGATCATGGTGGAGCAGGGCTGTGGCGGACGGATCATCAGCGTCGCCTCGATGCTCTCCTTTCAGGGCGGCATCCTGGTGCCCTCGTACACGGCCGCCAAGAGTGCGGTGATGGGATTGACGCGCGCCCTGGCCAACGAGCTGGCGCCGCACGGCATCACCGCCAATGCGATTGCCCCGGGCTATATGGCCACCGATAACACCGCGGCGCTGCAGGCCGATCCGGTGCGCAGCAAGGCGATTCTTGAGCGCATTCCAGCGGGCCGGTGGGGCACGCCGGAAGACGTGCAGGGCCTGGTGGTTTTTCTCGCCTCGGCGGCCGCGGCCTATGTCAATGGCTATACCATCGCGGTCGACGGCGGCTGGCTGGCGAGATAACCAGCCCTCTCATAAACCCGCCGAGGTACAAAGAATAAATCTTCCTGCTTTCTTGGTGGCTTGGCGTCTTTGTGAGAAAATATTTTAGTTATGTAAGGAATGAGATATGCTGCTATTTGCCAGAGGATCCGTCACCGACGTGCTCGACAGTGAGGCCATGCGCGAAGGGCTCTTTACAGCACTCGACAAGCTCGGGCCGCGCCGGCGGGTCATCGCCTTGCCGCCCGATTTTACCCGCTTTCATTCGCGCGCGGGGGAGATCGCCTGCGCCGCCTGGGAATATTATGGACGGAACCTGACCGAGGTGCTTCCGGCCCTCGGTACCCACAAACCGATGAGCGATGCCGAGATCGCCGCGATGTTTCCCTCGATTCCTCCCCGACTTTTCCGGGTGCACGATTTCCGCCGTGGTTTCGAAACCCTGGGCGTGGTCGACGCCGGATACATCCGTGAGATCTCGGAGGGGCGCGTCGACTACGACTGGCCGGCTCAGGTTTCCCATCTTATCGCGCGCGGCCATCATGACCTGATCCTCTCGATCGGTCAGGTGGTGCCGCACGAGGTGGCGGGCATGGCCAGCTACAACAAGAACATCTTCGTCGGTACCGGCGGAGCGGAGGGCATCAACAAGAGCCACTATATCGGCGCGGCCTATGGCATGGAGCGGATCATGGGGCGGGCCAACAATCCCGTCCGTGATGCCTTTAATTATGCCTCGCTCCAGTTCGCCCGGCACCTGCCCATTCTCTATGTCCTGACGGTCATCGGCAGGGGCAGCGCCGGGAATCTGGTGGTCCGCGGCCTCTTCATCGGCGATGATGAAGAGTGTTTCCAGCGCGCCAGCGCCCTCTCCCTGCAGGTGAATTTCGAGATGCTCGAGGCGCCCCTTCACAAGGTGGTGGTCTATCTCGATCCGGATGAATTCAAGACCACCTGGCTGGGTAACAAGGCCATCTACCGCACCCGTATGGCCATCGCCAATGGCGGTGAACTGGTCATCCTCGCTCCCGGCCTCAAGGAGTTCGGGGAGGACAGCCAGATGGACAAGCTCATCCGCAAGTACGGCTATACCGGAACCCCGCAGATCCTTGAGGCGGTCAGGACGAATGCCGATCTCCAGGAAAACCTCGGTGCGGCTGCTCACCTCATCCATGGTTCCAGCGAGGGGCGTTTTACCATCACCTACTGCCCGGGCCATCTCACGGCCGCGGAGATCGAAGGTGTCGGCTTGAGCTACGCGGAGCTGAAAACAATGGCCAAACGCTATCCTGCGGAGACCCTGCGGGACGGCTGGAACCGCGCCGCTGATGGCGAGCGCTTTTTCTATATTTCCAATCCCGCTCTCGGCCTCTGGGCTGTGGCGGAGAGATTTGAAAAGAGTTAACGCTCATCAGGGCGCAGAGGCACAAAGAGAGATGCAAAGAGCTGACTCTCACAAAGCCACTCTGCACAAAAAGAGATGCAAAGAGCTGACTCTCACCAAGCCACGGAGGCACCAAGAAAGCCAAAGAAGCTGGCTCCCACCCGCCGACCCCTTGGGTACCCCCCTGAAGTCGCGGCTGGGCCACCCTCTCTGGTACCCACCTGAAATCGCAGCCAGGTGGGGACGAGAAAAAGAGAGATGCAAAGAGCTGACTCTCACAAAGCCACGGAGGCACCAAGAAAGCCACAGAAGCTGGCTCCCACCCGCCGACCCCTTGGGTACCCCCCTGAAGTCGCGGCTGGGCCACCCTCTCTGGTATCCACTTGAAATCGAAGCCAGGTGGGGACGAGAAAAAGGTGCATAGGTACAAAGAAGAGAATCTCTGGTACCCACTTGAAATCGCGGCCAGGTGGGGACGAGAAAGAGGTGCATAGGTACAAAGAAGAGAATAAAAGACGTTTTTCTTTGCGTCTTTGCGGCTTTGTGAGAGATAGTTTCTCAAAAAGGATGAAAATGATTTCTGATTGGAACATTAAATCCACCGGCAATTGCCGCTATGACCAGGTCTCCCTCGGCGAAGTGATGCTGCGCCTTGACCCGGGTGAGGAGCGCATTCACACGACGCGCAGCTTCCGCGCCTGGGAGGGCGGGGGAGAGTACAATGTCGCCCGCGGCCTGCGCCGCTGCTTCGGCCTGCGCACCGCCATCGTCACCGCCTTTGCCGACAACGCGGTAGGGCGCCTGATCGAGGATCTGATCCTCCAGGGGGGCGTGGATACCAGCTGGATCCAGTGGGTTCCCTATGACGGCATCGGCCGGAGCGTGCGCAACGGCCTCAATTTCACCGAGCGCGGCTTTAGCGTGCGCGGGGCCGCCGGCTGCTCGGATCGCGGGCATACTGCCGCCGCACAGCTCAAGCCCGGCGAGATCGACTGGGAGGAGCTTTTCAGCGTGGAGGGCGTGCGCTGGTTCCATACCGGCGGAATCTTTGCCGCCCTCAGCGACACCACCGCGGAGGTCATCCTCGAGGCCCTGGCGGCCGCGCAGCAGCACAAAACCGTGATCTCCTATGACCTCAACTACCGTCCCTCGCTGTGGAAGAGCATCGGCGGCGTCGAGCGGGCGCGTGCCGTCAACCGCGCCATTGCGCCGTACGTCGATGTCATGATCGGCAACGAGGAGGATTTTTCCGCCGCGCTCGGGCTCGAGGTCGAGGGGGTGGACGACAAGCTGGTGGATCTCAAGGTGGAGAGCTTCAAGAAGATGATCACCCGGGCAGTGGCGGCTTTCCCCAATTTCAAGGTCGTCGCCACCACCCTGCGCGGGGTCCGCAGCGCCAGCAGCAACGATTGGGGGGCGATCTGCTGGCACGATGGGCAATTTTATGAAGCGCCGCAACGGCAAGAACTGGCCATCCTCGACCGCGTCGGCGGCGGCGACAGCTTTGCCTCGGGGTTGATCTATGGCTTTCTCAGCGGCGCCGGCGCGCAGCAGGCCGTTGACCTCGGCGCGGCGCACGGGGCCCTGGCGATGACCACCCCCGGCGATACCTCCATGGCAACCTTAAAAGAGGTCGAGCACCTCGCCGCCGGCGGTTCCGCCCGCGTGCAGAGATGAACAAACATTTCTCACCGGGGCACGGAGACGGGGAGAGGAGAAAGTATTAATAGCCATTCTCTAAAGTCAGGTTATTTGTGTGCCTCTGTGCCTCCGTGTGAATCGGCTTGAAAAATATATCTCACGGAGGAACAAAGGCACAAAGAAAAAATAACGGATCGATCTGCCGGTTTGCTATTTGCACACCGACGTTTCTTCTTCGTGTCTCTGCGGCTTGGTGAAGAATTAAATCCTATTAAATCAAACAACTCAACAGGGAGATGTGAAATGAAAAAAGTGCTACTGATTGTGGTCAGCCTCATCGCCCTCACCAGCCTGGCTTTTAGCCAGAACTATATCGATGTCGCCCCGGGCGAAGGGATGCTCAGCGCGGCGCTGGCAGCGGCCGCTGACGGCGACGTTCTCCGGCTCGTCCCCGGCGCCGAATACACCGAATCGGTATTAAAGACCGTCGGCACCATCGTCGATAAAAAGATTGCCATTGTCGCCGACGGCGACGGCTCGGTCAAGCCCATCATCAAGATCTTCACCGATCCCGCCGAGGGCACCTGCCAGTTCTTTCAGGTGGGCAATAATGGCTCCTTGCTGCTGGCGGGCCTTGAATTCGACGGGGCGGTCAACGGCAGCAAATCCGTCTCGTACCTGGGGCGCTGCTACATGGGGGAGTCCCCGGCCCCGGCAGCCATCAAAAAGATCCATCTCGAAAGCTGCGTCATTGCGAACCTCAAATCCAACGTCATTGACGGGGCCAACAGCAATATCGCCAGCTATGTGGTCATCGATTCCGCGATCGTCAATAACTGCATCGTGCATGACACCGGCACGCTGGTCCATTTCAAGACCGCTTCCTCCAATTATGTCCAGGTGACCAACTCCACCATGTACAATATCACCAGCTACGGCATGCGCATCAACGGCATCACCAACACCCAGCGCACGGAAAATCCCGAAGTGGTTGTCGATCACACGACCTGGTACAACATCGGCCTGACCGATCCGCGCGAAATGATCGTCACCGAGAATGCGGGAACCAATCTCTTCGAAAAGCCCATCCTGATCACCAACTCTATATTCTCCACCCTGACGGCGGCCGCCGCCGGCAGCAAATCCGCCATCAATATCAAGATGACCGTGGGAGATGCGATGGCCACCATCACCCATATCTGCATGTGGGACCTCGGCGCCAAGAAAAACTGGCTCAAGCATACGATTACGGACACCATCCGCATGGATCCCGGATTTGCCGACCCGGCCAACGGCGATTTCACCCTCCCGGCCGGCTCGCTCCTGCTCACCTACGGCAGCGACAAGGGCCCGATCGGCGACAAGCGCTGGACCAACAATGCCTCAGCCGTCGCCCGCAACGATCTCCAGCCGGAAGGCTTTGTCCTCGCGCAGAATTATCCCAATCCCTTTAATCCGGCCACGACCATCTCCTTTACCCTGGCGCAGGCGGGTCTGGCCAGGCTGGCGGTCTATGATGCCCGCGGCCGTGAGGTGATGGTGCTGGCCCAGGGCCTGCTCGGCGCCGGAATTCACCACTACGAATTCGCAGTACACAACCTTGTCTCAGGTCTCTATTTTTACCGCCTGACCATGGCGGGCCGAAGCTGGACGAAAAAAATGCTGTTGTTGCAGTAACGGCGCCGGCGCAAGCAGGACGCTCGGAATGTTCAGACAGCACACTCTGGCCGTTTTGATACTGGCGGCGGGCCTCTTGCGCGCCGCCGCCCAGACGCCCGCCTTCCCCGGAGCCGAGGGGGCCGGGCGCTATACCACCGGGGGACGCGGCGGCGCCGTCTATGAGGTGACCAACCTCAATGACAGCGGTTCCGGCAGCCTGCGCGATGCGATCAGCAAAAAGGGACCGCGCACCATCGTCTTCCGCGTCTCCGGCACCATCCGCCTTAAAAGCGACCTCAAGATCGCCAACGGTGATCTCACCATCGCCGGCCAGAGCGCACCCGGCGACGGGATCTGTCTGCGCGATCAGGCAACGGTCATCGGCGCCAGCAACGTGATCCTCCGCTACCTCCGCTTCCGCCTCGGCGATTCGCTCAAGACCGAGGACGATGCCATCTGGGGGCGCTATTACAAAAAGATCATCATCGACCACTGCTCCGCCAGCTGGAGCGTCGACGAATCGATGTCCTTCTATGCCAATGACAGCCTGACCATCCAGTGGTGTCTCATCGCCGAAAGCCTCTATCTCTCGACCCACCCCAAAGGGGCCCACGGCTACGGCGGCATCTGGGGCGGCACCAACGTTAGCTTTCATCACAACCTCTTCGCCCATCACTCCAGCCGTAATCCCCGCTTCGACGGCTCCAATGCCCCCTGCATCAATGTCGATTACCGTAATAACGTCATCTACAACTGGGGCTTTAACAGCGCCTACGGCGGTGAGGGCGGCACCATCAACATGGTCGCCAACTATTACAAATACGGCCCGGCGACCAAGAGCGGGGTGCGCTACCGCATCGTCGAGCCATCCGACGGCAAGGGCAAGTGGTACATCGAGGAGAATTACGTCACCGGCGCGCCGGCCATCACCGCCAATAACTGGGCCGGCGGGGTGCAGGGCAGTTACGGGACGGAGTCGGTGAGCAGGGTCCACGAACCCCATCCCTTCGTCCCCATCACCCAGCACAGCGCCGAGGAAGCCTATACGCGGGTGCTGGCATACGCCGGGGCGATCCTGCCGAAGCGGGATGCGGTCGACAGCCGGGTCATTGAGGATGTTCGCTACGGCACCGCCACCTTCGAGGGCACAGGCTACGAGCGAGCGAACAGCGTTCCCGATCCCGCGCTGATCTGCGGCATCATCGATTCCCAGAGCCAGGTGGGCGG
>Ga0116171_10000821_pt1 | contig 32233 bp, 24 predicted proteins | sample AD_JPNHW2_MetaG_FD_89798 | JGI IMG/M metagenome (GOLD analysis project Ga0116171, IMG submission 89798) | Active sludge microbial communities of municipal wastewater-treating anaerobic digesters from Japan - AD_JPNHW2_MetaG | ecosystem: Engineered > Bioreactor > Anaerobic > Digestate | place... | reverse complement strand
GCTGTTCGCGGAGATGCGGGCCCGGGTGCCCGGCCCCTGGATGGACCTCTTCCGGGGCTACGCCACCAAGGCCTACCTCAACGACCGCGACATGAAGGAGTTCTCCCTTGAAGTCCCCGATCGCTGAGCTCTCCGACCTCTCAGGCCTCCGCGTCACCGTCATGGGCCTCGGCCTCAATGGCGGCGGCCTCGCCTCCGCGGCCTTCTTCGCCTCCCATGGCTCCGTGGTGACCGTCACCGACATGAAGGACGAGGCCAGCCTCGCCGCTTCAATCAAGGCCCTCGAGGGACTTCCCATCCGCTATGTCCTCGGCCGCCACGACCTGGCCGACTTCGAGGGAGCCGACCTCGTCATCAAGAATCCGGCTGTCAGGCCGGACTCGCCCTACCTCAAGGCGGCGCGGAATCTCGAGACCGACATCTCGGTCTTCCTCCGCCTCTCGAAGGCGCCCGTAATCGCGGTGACCGGTTCCAAGGGCAAATCCACCGTGTCGAGCGCCCTCTACCACGGCTTCATCGCCTCGGGGCGCAAGGCCTTCCTGGGCGGCAACATCACGGTCTCGCCCCTGTCCTTCATCGCCGAGACCACGGCCGAGACGCCCGTCGTCCTCGAACTCTCCTCCTGGCAGCTCGCCGACCTCAAGGGCCTCGGGGTCCTCAAGCCCCGGGTTGCCGTTCTCACCTCGATGATGCCCGACCACATGAACCGCTACTCCTCCATGGAGGAGTACATGGCCGACAAGCGCCTCATCTACGCAGACCAGGACGCTTCCTGCTACCTCGTGGCGAACAGGGACGACGAGTGGAACCGCTCCTTCGCGGCCGAGGCGAAGGCCACGACCGCCTGGTACGGGGACAAGGCCCCCGCGGCCGCGGCTCCAGCCCACGCGGCCGTTGCGCCCTCGGGCAGCGCTGCGCCCGCCGCGGGCGGCCCCGTCGCCTGGCTCGAGGCGGGCACAGGCCGCGGCCTCTTCTCCGCCACGGGCGAAGCGGCCAGGGCCGAGGAGATCCTCCCCGCGGAACTCCTCGTGCCGGGATCGCACAACCGCAAGAACCTCCTCGGCGCGGCCCTGGCCCTGAGGCTCTCGGGCCTCGCGGCTTCCGAAGTCTCGAAGGCCATGGCGAGCTTTGGCGGCGTCGAGCATCGCCTTGAGCGCTTTGCCACGAAGGATGGCGTGGCCTGGTTCAACGATTCCGCGGCCACGATCCCTCAAGCCGTGGCGGCAGCCCTTGGCAGCTTCGAGGGGCCCGTGGTCCTCATCACCGGAGGCACCGACAAGAACCTCGATTTCGAGCCCGCCCGGAGCGCCTATCGCAAGCCAAAGGCCGTCATCCTCCTCGCAGGCTCGGGCACCGAAAAGCTCCGCGCCCTTCTCGACGCCGACTCCGTTCCCTATGAAGGCCCCTTCACCGAGCTCGACCCGGCGATCAGGGCCGCCATGGCCGTCGCGAAGCCCGGCGACACGGTCCTGCTATCGCCGGGCTGCACCTCCTTCGGCATGTTCCTCCATGAGTTCGACAGGGGGAACAAGTTCAAGGAGAGAGCCAGGGCCCTCCTCGACCTCGGCGACCAGGGGCAGGGCGCCCGCTAAGCGCCGCCGGCGGAAGCCGGGCAATGCAGGTCCGGCGTCGGATGGTGTGGCTCCGCAAGACGCGGCCGGCCAGGGGAACCCTGCCGGCCGCGTTTCATTGTGCTCTGTCGGCCTCGCGTCGCATGGTGCGGCCCGGCCGGATACGCGCCGGCTCCCTTAGCTGTACGCGATGGCGCAGTAGCCCACGAAGGACGAGGCTCGCCGTATCTCGAGGCTCGTGGCGTAGCCGAGGAGCTCGGCCTTTTCGGCCTTCATGGCCTTGGCGAAGGTGATGGCTGCGGCTGCCGCTCCCGAGGAACAGGCAGAGCCTTCGTTGCCCCGGTCGAGGACAGCCTTGCCATCCATGGCCAGGGCGGCCTCGATGAAGCCGCGGTCGCTCACGTTCCGCACCCATTCCTCAGCCTCGCTCCCCCTGCCCGCAGGTTCGAAGTCGTAGTCAGGGCCATAGTGCGTGAGGTCGGTCGAGGCGAGGCAGACAACCTTCCGGTCGATCGACCGGGCAGCTTCCGCAAGCTTCGTTCCGAGCTCGATCGCGGCAGGGCCTGCGGGTGCCCTGAGCCAGAGGAAGAGGGCATCGGGCAGGTGGGCCTTCACGAGGGGGAGCTGGACCTCGACCGTGTTGTCCGCGACGGTATCTGATTCGAGTCGCAGGCGGGAGCCGAGGGCCTTGGCGAGCTCGGCGTCGCGGACGAGGTTGCCCATGGGGGTCTCGAAGGCATCTTCCTCCGCGGCGACGACGGGGAAGGAAGCGGGCATGTGGCCGCCTATCACCACGACGGTCTCCGCGGGCGCCAGGGAGAATACGGCCCTGGCCGCGAGCCTTCCTGAAAAAGTCCAGCCGGCATGGGGCGCGATGGCCGCGCGGGCCATGACGGGCTTGGCGGACCTGGAGGGTCTGACCCCCCATTGCTCCAGGAGTCGCACAACCTCGATCGAGCTCTCGGGGTACCAGCCTCCCGGCAGGTTCCTGCGGCGAGTCTTCATGGCAGGCCTCCCTGGCGCCGACGCTATTTCGCATAAAAAGATACGAATGCGGCTTCGGCGTCCGATAATAGTATATACTGGGGACGAGTCATGAAAAAGCAAAGCCATGTTTTCCTTTTCGTTTTCACGCTCCTCGCCGTCGTCGCGATAGCCGCATCCGTGGTGCTACGCGTCTACCTCGAGGAAGCCGAAGGCAGGAAGGCGGCGCGGGACAGCTTCTCACGCCTCTGTACGGTGCTGGCGCCGGTCCGGACGGCTTCCGACCTTGCCGCGCCCGGGATACGCGAGGGCCTCATGCGGTACTACCGCGAAAGCCCCAACGTCCTCCTGGTCAGCGTCTACGAACGGGGCTCCGGCGTACGATGGCGTATCCCCGCCCGTTCGGACTACCTCCCCGATCGCCAGAACTCCAGCTTCATTCCCCAGCCTGATTATCCCGTCCAGTCTGCCTTCCTCCTCGCCGCGGCCCTGCCCGCAGATGTGACCGGAAAGCTCGCGGTGGACGGCCTCTACGTAATACTGCCCCAGGTGAAGGTCTTCATCATCTTCAGGGACGCGGGCCTTGCGCTCGCCGCCCTCATCTTCGTCCTCGCCTGCTTCCTCCTCGGGCAGTCGATAGCCGATCGGAAGAAACCGCAGCCTGCCGGCGCAGAAGCTCGCGGCGCTGACGCCGGCTCCCGCGCCGGCGAGGCTGGCGCGGAAGCCGCGAAGGAAGAAGCCATGACGCCCCTGTCCGAGGAATCGCCTTATTCCGCTCCGACAGACGAGGATTTCGAGGTTCCCTCGCTTTCCGAAGAGCCTGACGACGGCATGCACGGCAACGCCGATGCCATGGCGGACCTTCATGCGGGAACCGCAGCCCGGCAGGCGACGGGTGGCCTAGGCAGGCAGGCCATGGCCAGCCCGGCGGCTTGCGGCGAGGCGACTCCGGGAGGCCTCTTTTCGCCCCTCTCCGGCCTCGGATGGGAATCCTACCTCGAGCATCGCCTTGACGCGGAGCTTTCCCGCGCCGCTTCCTTCGAGCAGGACATTTCACTCCTGTTGATCCGCGGCGCAGGGCTCGCTCCCGGTCAGGCCGATTACGGCGTAACCGCACGCGCAATAGCCGATTTCTTCAGCTTCCGCGACCTGGCCTTCGAGCGGGGTCCCGACGGCTTTGCCGTCATCCTGCCCAACATGGATGCGGAACACGGGCTCAGGATGGCTGAGGAATTCCGCAAGAAGCTGAACCAGGCCTTTACGGGAAACCGGGACAGGCAGGGCGGCCCCGTCCTTGCCATGGGACTGTCTTCCCGGGCAGGCCGCCTCGTCGATTCAGCCCGCGTATGCCAGGAGGCGGACATCGCGCTCAGGAAGGCCGCGTCGGATTCGGAATCGCACATCATGGCCTTCAGGCCCGACCCCGACCGCTACCGCCTCTACCTCGCCGCCAAGGGCCTCTAGCGGCAGCCTCGGCTCCCGCCGGCTTTCCGGGACCGGCGGCGAGGCCGGGATTCAGGGCTTCAGGGCCGTCGCGATGCGCGAAGCCTCTGCGGCGCATGCAAGACCTTCCGCGCGGGTCACCTGCCTTCCATCCATATAGGCGATGACCACGGCCTGGCCCTTCCATGGCGCCAGGACCCTGGACAGCTCTCCCTTCCAGTCGAGGAGGATGGGAAGCCCCGGGTATTTCGCGCCGAGGTTGGCTATCACCTTCGCCCTGGGAACGAAGAAAGGCAGACCGCTCATGTCGGCCGCCAGGATGACGGCCACCCCCTGTGGCAGCGTGTCCCGCAGGGAACTCGCCCAGGAAGCCAGGTACTCGGGCGATTTACGATCCGACGAATACACGATGACCACGGCTCCCTGCGAGGCGATGTCGCCTATCCTGTGGTCAACGCCGAACTGGTCGGGAAGGACCGTAGCCTTGGGAACCTTCTTTTCCTCGGCATCCGCCTTGGGCGCAGGCGCGATGGCGAGGAAGGCCGTAAGTACCGAGGCGTGGAGCAGAACGCTTCTTTTTGTGCTCATTCCTAAAGCATTGTGTCGTTTTCCGCGCCAGTCAAGCAATCGACCGCCAATAGCTGCCAATAAAGGGGCCGCCCGGCATTTCGAACCGGACGGCCCCTTTACGCATTGACCCGGCGTTCTGCTATTTCGTCGCGAGCGCCGATTCCGGCCTCACGGCGTTCATGAGAGAGTAAGCAGATACGAGGTAGACGAAGGACGAGCCCTGGGCGCGCAGGTAACAGCTTCCATTCCCTGCGTCGCGCCCTATCTCGATGGCCCTCGTGCCGCCTGTCCCGAGGCCGAGCTCGATGCGGCCCTGAGGGTTTGTGAACGCGTCGGCCGGAGGCATGGCGACGATATCCTGGCCCGAGAGGTTGACGATCGATCGCAGGACGGATTCCACGGCCACGGTATCGTAGGGGCCTTTCTTTCCAGCCCAGCCCCCCTCCTTCCTGGACGCGGTCCATTCCGCGACGATGGGCGCCGCGCTGGCGCCCTTCGCTCCGGCTGCTCCTCCCGTGCCGGCGGCACCGGCGGCGCTTCCGGTGACAAGGGAGAGCTTCGCGCTCGTCTCGATGGTCTGCACGTCGTCGATCCTGATCGGCGTTGCAAAGACCCGGAGATCGAGCCAGCCTGCCCGCCCCTCTTTCACATAGGATTCAAAGTCAGCCGCCGCGGCATAGACGGGCCCCGTTCCCTTGGGACGCACATAGACTTCCTTGCCTGTGGGGCCGAGGTCGCCGACCACGAAGTCGGCGAGGAGCTTCCCGGAAGCGGACTTCGCGGTGATCCGGACGCCGGCATTTGTTCCCAGCCCGAAACCCGAGAGATCGCCCTTTCCCTCGGATCGGGGCGAGAGGCGTGAAACGCTGGCCAGCGCCGCGAGGAAGGCGTCGATCTTGCCGGATTGCACAGGCAGGCTCTGGCCCTCTTCCGTCAACGCCCATCCATCTGCATCTTTGGCGAATTCCAGGGAAGGGGCACCTGCGGTGTCGCCTATCGTGAAGGCGGCAACGTCAGTCGCCTTGCCCGAAAGGAGCTTCCCTGCCTCGGACCGCGCCGCGTTTCGCTCGGGAGCGAAGACGAGGCCGCCCGCATAGATGAGGAGGAGGACCGCCAGGGCCGACGAGAGCGCGATTACCTTGTTCCTGTAGCTCATCATCTGTCGCCTCCTTCAGTGCCCTCCTCGGGGGCCTTTCCTCCGGGACCTTCTGCAACGTCGGCGGCGTACTGCGCCCTGGCCTTGCGCTTCCGCGAACGGATGAAGCCGAAGAGCGCGAGGCCGCCGGGGATGAGGAGGATGTTGAGGGCGAAGGCGAAGAGGATGATGACGGAACGCCGCGAGGCATCGGTGACCTTCGAGAGCGACGTGTCATGCGTGCCGCGGACCTTGAGGGCAGCGAGGTCGGGGCCATAGGCCGCCCACTCGGCGGCGTTGGCGACGAAGGTGGCATTGTAGCCCGAATCGGTCATCGTCATGAGGTCGGTGGCGAAATCCGCCGAGCCGACGACGATGAGGCGCGAGGGCGACGGGGTCGCCGGCAGGCCGGCAAGGGCCGGCGCGCCTTCGCGGGTTGGCAGGGGCTTTCCGGCATAGGCCATGGGCAGGCTGCCTGCGAGGCTTGCGGCGAGGAGGTACTGGCCCTTCGTCGAATCCTGCTCGCTATAGTAGAGGTCCTCTTCCGAAGGGCCGATGGCGAAGTTCTTCGTCTGCAGGAAGCCCTGCTTCGTCGTCTTGACGAGTTCCTCGGCCACCACGCCCGCAGGCGCATTCACGGAGAGGGGGCTCGACCACATGAGGTCGAGGCCCGGGAAGGCCGCCGTGACAGGGTTCTTCCTGCTGCAGTTGCCGCCCTGAACCACGATCCAGTGCGGATACTTCACGTAGCGTATCATCGCGCCGCCCGAGGGGTTCGCGTCCTGGAAGGGCAATGTCCGCGACGAGGCATCGAGGACGAGTTCGGGCGAGAGCGTCACTCCCCAGGCCGCCAGGAGGCGGTTCATCGCGTCGGTCTTGAGGGGCATGGCCTGGAGGCCATAGGAGGTCTGGACGTCGAGGCCGCGCAGCGCCATGACTGCAGTGCCGCCCCTCGCCATGTAGTCGTCGATGCGATAGGCGGCATAGTCGTCGATGGCCGAGTTGCCGAGGACGAGGAGGACCTTTGTGCCTGCCGGGATCTCCTGTCCAGGCGCGAGGACCGACACCTGCCAGCCCGCGCCTTGCAGCGCCTGGTCGACCGACTGGTAATCGTTCTGGTAGTTCTTGTCCCCGTCGCCCACGATGACCGCGGCCAGGGCCTGGCTGCCCGTCACGGCGCGGTCCACGGCCTTGACGACATTGTATTCAAGGGAGTCGAGGCCGAGGACGAAGGGCACGGCCTCGGTGCGGTCCTGGTACTGGACGATGATGCCGGAATAGACGACGGCGACCCTGGCCTCGTTGTTCTCTACGACCTGCATCCGTTGCGGGAGGAGGCCCAGGGACTCGATGGCGCCGGTTTCAGCCTTCGGATCGGCCACGGACACGGTTATCTTTCCATGCCCGACGGTTTCGTACTTCCGGAGGAAGTCCTCGATCTGGCGAGGCGCGGGATGACGGGCCTCGAGCTCCGGCGAGACGTAGTAGGTGATGTGGATCCGGTCGGGGAGGTCCTTGTAGAGGTTGCGCGACACTTCCGAGAGGCTGTAGGTGCCGCCCGAGCTCAGGTCCAGGGTCGCATGGAAGCGCTCGAGGACGAGGGCTGCGGCCGCGATGACCGCCACGCTGAGGATGAGGAGGACGGTGCTCCTTCGTTTTCCGATTGCGGCTTTAATGGGCTTCAGCTCCATTTCCGGCGGCGGACGTTCCAGGCCGTCAGGTAGAGGAAAAAGGTCGTGGCAAGGAGGTAGAAGGCGAGGTCCCGCGTCTCGAGGACGCCGCGCGAGAAGGCCTCGTTATGGTAGGAGAGCGAGAGCCAGTTGAAGACCGCCGCGAGGGCGCCCGTCGTGTGGAGGAAAGTCCCCACCCTGTCCATGAGGACGAGGAGGAGGATGAGGAGGGCGGCCCCGATGAAGGCGCTCACCTGGTTCTTCGCGAGGGAGGAGACCCATTCTCCCGCCGCGGTGGCCGCCGCGGCCATGAGGATTACGCCAAGGTACTGCGAGACGATCACGCCCGCATCAAAGTTGCCGAGGGCCGCCACCGAGAGGGGCACACCGAGGGAAAGGAGGAGGGCCACGCCGATCATGCCGAAGGCGGCGAGGAACTTGCCCAGGACCACCTCGGACTCGGAGAACGGCAGGGTGAGGAGGAGCTCGTAGGTGCCGAGCCTGCGCTCCTCCGCCCAGCTCCGCATGGTTGCCGAGGGTATGAGGAAGGCGAAGACGATGGGCATGATGCCGAACCAGGGCGAGAGGTCGGCGCGGCCCACGGCGAAGAAGGCCTGGATGATGAAGAGCCAGGCGGCGGTGAAGACGAGGAAGCCCACGATGAGGACGTAGGCCACCGGCGAGTTGAAGGACGCGCGGAATTCCCTGCGCGCGACCGTAAGGCTGCCTTTCACTTCCTGCCCCCTTCCTGGGTGAGCTTGACGAAGATTTCCTCGAGGGAGAGGCGGTGGCGGGCCATCTCGAGGATGGCCACGTCATGCGACACAGCCCAGTCGAAGACCGACTCGCCGGGTTCGCCGCCCGGGGCGGTGGCGATCTCCGCGTCGAAGACCGCGCCTGCGCCGGCTGCGGCGACGACTCCGGCCGAAGCCGAGGTCTCGGCCCTGAGCACCGATTTTACGCCAGGCAGGGCGCCGAGGAGGCGGCCGAGCCCGGCAGCGTCGAGGCCGCCCTTCCTGGCCTTGAGCCGCAAGGTGAAGCGTTCCTCGCCCTTCAGGGCCTCGCCGATTTCGGCAGGGGCGCCCTGGGCAGCCACGACGCCTTCGTTGAGGATCACGACCTTGGAGCAGGTGGCCTCGACTTCCTGGAGGATGTGGGTGGAGAGGATGACGGTCTTCTCCCTGCCGAGTTCCTTGATGAGGGACCTGATCTCGAGGATCTGGTTCGGATCGAGGCCGGTCGTGGGCTCATCGAGGATGAGGACGTCGGGGTCATGGAGTATGGCCTGGGCGAGGCCGAGGCGCTGGCGGTAGCCCTTGGAGAGCTGATCCACGGGACGCAGGTAAACGGACTCGAGACCGCAAGCGTCCACCGCACGCTCGATCGCTTCCTTGCGGGCGGGGCCTTCGAGACCGCGCGCGTCGGCCATGAAGGAGAGGTACTCGGCGGGCGTCAGGTCGGGATAGAGGGGGGCCGATTCCGGCAGATAGCCCACGACGCGCTTTACGCCGAGGGGATCCTCGGTCACATCCATACCGTCCACGATGGCCTTTCCGTCGTCGGGGAAGTGGTAGCCGGTCAGGACCTTCATGATGCTCGTCTTGCCCGCACCATTGGGCCCGAGGAGGCCGAGGATCTCGCCCTTGTCCACCTCGAAGGATACGCCCCGCACCGCTTCGGTCCTGCCGTAGCTTTTGCGGAGATCGACGGCTTGTATCACGATTCCTCCTGTCACAGAAGAGAATGTCTTTTTCTCATTCCTGCAAAAACAGCGAGAACGTGGGCCGGTTACAGGATCTGGAGCGCTGTCGCGGGCCAGGACGACGTCTGGAACCGCGTCGGCGCGGCCGGGCCGAACGGGGCCCTCCCTCGCTCTCAGTCCTCGTATTCGATGGGGAAAGCCATCCGGTCACGGGTGAGGACGGTGTCCGGGAAGACGGCCTGGGCCTCGTCGAGGAGACGCTTGAGCTCGCGGTCGGTGTAGCGGGGGCTGTAGTGGATGAGGGCGAGCTTCTTCACGCCGCCCGCGTCGCGCGCAAGGCGCGCAGCCTGGACGGCGGTCATGTGCTTCTTCTCGACCGCGCTCTCCTCGAGGGAATGCTCGAACATGCCCTCGCAGACGAGGAGGTCCGAACCCGCGACTTCGGAGGCAATCTCGGGGAAGTAGAGGCTGTCGGTGACGTAGCTGAACTTGCGGCCCGAGCGCTTTTCTCCCATGACGTCCCCCGGGTGCACGACGCTGCCATCGGGGAGGCTCACGTCCTCCCCGCCCTGGAGGGTCGACCAGAGGGGACCGCGGGGCACGCCGAGCTCGAGGGCCTTTTCCGGATGGAAGGCGCCCGGACGCTCCTCTTCCTCCATGGCGTAGCCGAAGCAGTTCTTGGTGTGGCGGAGCTGGAAGGCGCGAACGGTGAAGCCCTCGCCCTGCCATACGACGCCGGGCGCGGAGATCTCCTTCACGATGATCTCGTAGTTGATGTACATGTCGAGGACGCGACGGCTCTGCTCGATGTACTCCGCGATGCGCGGCGGGCCGAAGATGTAGAGAGGCTCGGCGCGGTCCACCTGGCTCGAGAGCATGAGGATGCCCGGAAGCCCCGTGACGTGGTCGGCATGCATGTGGGACACGAAGATGGCGGTGATCTTCTTCCAGCGCAGGTTGAGGCGCCTGATGGACACCTGGGTGCCCTCGCCTCCGTCAAAGAGGAAAAGCTCGCCCTCGCGGCGGAGGAGGACGCTCGTCAGGGCGCGCTGCGGGAGGGGCATCATGCCGCCGCAGCCAAGGACAAATGCTTCCAGGTTCATCGCGCGTGAATATACCCCAGGCGAAGGGCCTTGGGCAACGACCTTGGGCCTGGCCTGCAAGGCCCGCCTTGTAGCGGAGGCCCGCCGCATGCGAAAGTAGAGGCATGGACAGCTTCTCCAGTCTCGGTCTCGACGAACCAATAGCCAAGGCCTTATCCTCCCTGGGCTTTGCGGCCCCCACTGCGGTGCAGGCCGAGGCCATTCCGGCCCTCCTCGCGGGCCACGACATCCTCATGGAATCCGAGACCGGCACGGGCAAGACCTTCGCCTACCTCGCTCCGGCCCTCCAGCTTCTCGCCGCGAAGCAGGCCAAGGGACCGCCCCTCGTCCTCGTCGCGGCGCCCACCCAGGAGCTCGCCGTCCAGATCGGCAAGGAGTCTTCAAGGCTGGCGGCGGCCTCGGGCATCGAGCTCCGCAGCGTCGTCCTCCTTGGCGGCAGCCCCCTTTCGAGGCAGGCCGGCCTCCTCCACGGCAGTCCGGGCCTCGTGGTCGGCACCCTGGGCCGCCTCGCCGACCTCGTCGCGATGGGCGCCCTCAGGCTGGGCGGACTCGGCCTCCTCGTCCTCGACGAAGCCGACCGGCTTCTCGCGCCCGAGACCGAGGACGCCGCCCTCCTCCTCCTCGGAAAGGCACCCCGGACCTGCGTCCGGGCCCTGGTTTCCGCCACCCTCCCGCACCGCGTCCGCGAGAAGGCCGCTCCCTTCCTCCGGGAGCCGGTCGAGGTCTCGGTTGCGGCCGACCGCGCCGTCATTTCGGGCGACATCGAGCACTGGTGTTTCTTCTGCGATGGCCGAAAGCGCCTCGACTTCCTCCGCAGGCTCGAACTTGCCCTGAAGCCGAAACGCTGCCTCGTCTTCACCTCGCAGGCTTCACGCGTCGAGACCGTCGCCGGCCGGCTGGAGGCCCTCGGGCTGCCCGTGGCCGGCATCCACGCCCGCCTCGACAAGGAAGAGAGGCGCGTGGCCCTCGAGAAGTTCTCGGAAGGCAAGCTGCGCTACCTCGTCACGAGCGACCTTGGCGCGCGCGGCCTCGACATCCCCGGCCTCACGCATGTGGTCAGCCTCGACCTTCCCGAGGAGCCGACGGTCTACATCCACCGCGCCGGCAGGACGGGACGGGCCGGCGCGAAGGGCGTATCGATCGTCCTCGCAGACGGCGTCGAGCTGAAGCGCGCCTCGAAACTTGCCGTGAAGGAAGGCTTCGTGTTCCGCTGCAAATTCCTCGAGGGAGGGAAGATCCTCGAGCCGATGCCCGAGGAGTTCTTCGAGCGGGCCGAGCGCGCCGAGAGGCAGAAGGACGAAAAGCGGGCCGAACGCGAGGCCAAGAGGGCCGGAAACGAGGACGGGAGCCGCGGGACCCGCGGGAATCGGATCAGCGGCTCGGGCCAGCGCCCGGACGCGAACGCGGCCCGGGGCAAGGACCGTGGTCCCGCCAGGCGAGAGGATCGCATAACGCGTTATCCGCCCCATCAAGGACGCGGCAGTCGCGGCAAGGATGGCGATGGCACGCGCTCCTGAGGCGGCCGATCCCGGCCTCGGGGCCTTCCATCCGGCATCGGGCGCGCTGACGCGCGATGGCGCTGCTTCGCTCCGCAACCCCTTCTTCGAGGAAGCCTCGTCCAGGATACTCATTATCCGCCTATCGCCCTGGAGGGACGTGGACAGGTCGCAGGCCCACCTCTTCCTCTTCTCCGAAGCCCGCTCCGCCCTGCCCTGGGCCTTCATCGATTTTTCCTTCTTTCCCGACAGGGCGGACCGCGATCTCCTCGCTCGCGCGGCAAATGGCGGTGGCGGCGCGGCGGCGCCCTTTTTCTTCGGCATCGCCTCGGGCAGGAGCGTGGCCGACTTCGATCTCGTCCTCGTCTCCAATGCCTTCGGCCTCGAGCTCGTCAACCTGCCCTGGCTCTTTTCGACCGCCGGCCTTCCCTTCCGCGCCTCGGCGCGGCGCGACCTCGCGCGTTGCCCGATCTTCGTCCTCGGCGGCTCGAACGCGTCGGGGACGGGCGCCATCGTGCGTGAAAACGGGGACTCCTTCATGGACGGCATCTTCTTCGGAGAGGGCGAAGGAGCCGCGGGAAGGCTTTGCGCCATCCTTGCCGAGGGCGAAGGCGGACGCGATGCGCGACTCGCGAGGGCCACGGGCGAGATCGAGGGGTTCTGGGCTTCGTCGCTGCCGGGACGGCCGACGGCGATACGGAGATTGCGAGCCTCGCCCCCGCCCCTCGTCGATCCCCCGAACCTCAATTCCGAAAACTCGGGCACGGTCAGGCTCCAGATCTCCGCGGGCTGTCCAGGGCTCTGTTCCTTCTGCTTCGAGGGCTGGGACAGGCGTCCCTACCGCGAGCTTCCCGAAGGCGAGATACTGACCGCCGCACGGGAGCTCAAGCGGAACACCGGCGCCGACAGCCTCGAGGTCTACTCCTTCAACTTCAATACCCACGAGAGGATCGCGTCGCTCATCTTCGAGCTCGGGCGCATCTTCAGGCGCGTCAACCTCATGAGCCAGCGCCTCGATATCCTCGCGAACGTACCCGGCCTCCTCGAGGCCGAACTCGCGGGGGACAAGAGGTCCTTCACCCTCGGCGTCGAGGGCATCTCCCGGAGGATGCGCGCCTATTACCGCAAGGGCATCGACGACGATGAGCTCGAGCGGCTAACCTCCCTTCTTGTCAGGCCAGGCATCAAGGAGCTCAAGCTCTTCTACATCATCTCCGGCCTCGAAGATGCCGACGACCTCGCGGAATTTTCGGCCTTCGCGAGACGGCTCGAGGAGGTGCGCAGGGAGCGCGCCCAGGGCCTGCGCATCCTCGCCTCCGCCGGCTATCTCGTCCGTCTTCCGCGCACGCCCCTCCAATACGCTCCCCTCTGCCTCGATCGCGCACGGCTGGAAGGCATTGCCAAGGCGATGGCTGCCGCTTGCGACGCGAATGGCCTCGAGTTCCGCCTCGCCGCCGATTTCGGCGAATACGCGACCGACCAGCTCCTCGGCCTAGCGGGCGGCGCGCTCGCGGACTGGCTCGAGTCCGGGCCCGGGGCCGGATTCACCTACGACGGGACGCTCTCGCGCGGCGCCTGGCCTTCCCTCGCGGACTTCGCCAAGGCCCGGGGCCTCATGGACGAGGCCTTCCTCGGAGAAAAAGGCGAAGGCTGGCGGCCTCCCCTCGCCTTCCTCGCCGATGACGACGTCGTGCTGCGGCACGAGTACCTCGAGGCCAAGTCGCGGCATGACCGGCAGGCCTGCCTCGGCGAGGGCTGCCGGGGCTGCGGAGCCTGCCCGGACAGTGAAGCGATGGCCGCCATCGGCAGCCATCGCATCGCCGCGCCGGACAGGAACCTCGTCGAGCGGATAGAGCGCCTGACCGCGGTCAAGGCGGCCTTCAAGCCGATTTTCGCGACGGTCGAACTTCCCGAGGGGCTCGCCGGCGCCACCGAAGCCTGCATGGGCGCCTGGCTCATGCGGCGGCTCATGGCCAAGGCCCCGGGTTCGGAGCTTTACCTCTTCGAGGCCCGGGAGTCCCTCTTTTCCGGCGGGGAGGAGTGGGGCCTTCCCGAGGGATTCATCGGGCGTACGTCCTTCGCGTTGTACGGTCCCCGACAGGAGCGGATCCGCGAGCTCTGTGCGCTCTCGGGCTTCGAAGCCCTGGACGCGAGGCCCGAGCCCGATTCGATCCGCGCGGAGATCTCCCTGCCCTTTTCAAGTACAGGCGCGAGGGACGACGATGCCACCGAGGCGCTCAGGCTCTGGCTTTCCTCGAGCTTTGTCAGTTTCACCGAAAGCGCACTGCCCTCAGGGAGGTCCTTCGCCGTCTCTCCGAGGGACCGGAAGAAGGGGCAATTCCTCGGAATCTCCTATCGCGTCGAGGATTCGCAAACCAAGATGTCGCTCAACGTAGGGCCCAGGGCCGATATCGGCAAGCTCGTGGCCGAGCTCAGGCATCGCGGCAGGCCCGCCCGCGTCAGGGTCCTGGAGTGGATCTTCCGACCGGAAGCCGGCTGAGCCCTATACGACCGCCCCGTTATTCGCAGGGCTTGCCGTTGTGCCCGGCGCTTCAGGGTTCGAAGCGCGCCATGTTCTTCTCGGTCTCGAAGACTTCCACGGCATGGAGAGGCGCACCGGGCAGGCGCTCCGCGAGGCGGGCGAAAATCAGGGCGGCTATGCGCTCGGCGCTCGGATCGCCCATGAACGATGGCTCGTCGTTGAGGAGGCTGTGGTCGAAGGCGCCAAGGACCTCATGGAGGGCCGCCTTGAGGACGCCGAAATCGAGGAGCATGCCCCCCTCATCGAGCTCCGTCCCCCTCGCATAAACGCGTACCCGGTAATTATGCCCGTGGAGCCTCTCGCACTTTCCATGATAGTGGGTCAGGAAGTGAGCGGCGGCGAAACTGTCTTCCACACGAACGATGTACATGGTCCCTCCGGCATCGGGCCTTGGCCTTCCGCGACAAAAAACCTTTTTAGTGTCACCCCGTGGAGTATACTTTATTCCGTATGGATGAATACCATACAAAGGGGGCCTTGATGAAGAAGTCCATTCTCATAGTCCTGCTCATTGCTCTGGTAGCCATCCCGAGCTTTGCGCAGTGGCGGCTCGACATAGGCGTCGATATTCCGAGGAACGTCGGCTTGGCTCTTGGCGACAGCATCCAGACTTCCGATGAAGCGGGCGCGGCCCTGTCTTCCACTTTCTTCCCCTTCCCCGAAGCGGCCATCTACTACACCTTCGGCGGAGGCACCATGCTGCAGGCTGGCGTCGGCCTGCGCTGTTTCACCTTCATCATCGAGAGCATAGCCTGGCCCAACATCTTCGCGGAGTTCAACTTCGGCCCATTGGCCATCGAGGCCCAGGTGGGCGGAGGCGCCTTCGTGGCCTTCGGACTCGCCAACAGCGCCGACTTCGGCAAGGTATTCTTCCCCGACCTCTCGGCCTGGCTCAAGATAGGGAAGAAACAGGCTTTCAGGCTCGGCGTGGGCGTCATCGGAATCTTCCTCCCGGAGATCACGACCGAAGCGGTCCCCTTCGTGTTCTATCTTGGCGGCAAGGTGGCCCTCGGCCTCTGACGCACATACAGCAGCCGCAACATCCGGGCCGCTCCAGTCGGGGCGGCCCTGTTTGTCACATGCCTTGCGATTTTCAAGGCCCTGGTGCTATGGTAGGCCATGTCAACCGCACTCAGTTCCCTCGTCGAAGGTATCGAGATCCTCGAGACGCATGGATCCCTGGACCGCGCCGTTTCCGGCCTCGCCTACGACTCCAGGGCAGTCAAGCCGGGCTATCTCTTTTTCGCCCTCCCCGGGACCCATGCTGACGGACGCAGCTTCATAGCCGCCGCCATAGCTGCTGGCGCGACGGTCGTCATCCATGAAGGCGAACTCGGTGAATATGGACCGGATACGACCTACCTCCGCGTGCCGTCGAGCCGCATCGCCATGTCGCCTGTCTCAGCCGCCTTCTACGGCCATCCCTCGCGTTCCCTCGCGGTTCTCGGCGTGACCGGCACCGAAGGCAAGAGCACGACCGTCTACCTCATCTGGCAGCTCCTGAACCTTTCCGGCAGGAAGGCGGGCTTCTTCTCCACCGTGATGTCCGACACAGGCTCCGGCGAGACGCCCAACCCGGAGCACCAGACCACGCCCGAGGCCACCGCGGTCCAGCGCATGCTCGCCTCCATGCGCGAGGCAGGCTATGAGTACGCCGTCGTCGAGTCCTCGTCGCATGGCCTCTCGCCGAAGCTCAACAGGCTCGGCGATGTCGCCTTCGACGTGGGCGTCTTCATGAACGTCACCCACGAACACCTCGAGTTCCATGGCAGCTTCGAGCAGTACCGCGACGACAAGGCCAACCTCTTCCGCGCCCTCGACCGCCCGGCCGGCCGCGGCCCGCACGCGCCGGGCGTCGACGGTGCCGCGGCAACCCACGTAAAGGAGATCCGCCGCTCCGCGCGGCAGATCCCGTCCTTCGGCGTCGCCTGCGGGGACGACCCCTCCGCGCCCTACTTCGCGTCCGCGACTTCGAAACGGACCATCATATTTTCCTCGAAGGGAAGGCCCGCGGACTTCTCCGCCACCGACATCAAGAGCGACGAGCGGGGCGCGAGCTTCACCATCGAGGCCGGCGGACGCAAGGCGCCCGTGCGCATCGAACTCCCTGGCGCCTTCAACGTCGACAACGCCCTAGCTGCCCTCATCGCGGTGTCGGGCATCACGGGCGAGGACTGGGAGGGCTTCCTTCCCCTCCTCCCGAGGCTGAAGCCCGTCCTCGGGCGCATGACCCGCGTCGAGTGCGGCCAGCCCTTCGAGGTCATCGTCGACTATGCCCACACGCCCTCCTCGTTCAAGACTGTCTTCCCGCCCATCAGGGCGAGGGCCACGGGTCGCATGATCTGCGTCTTCGGCTCGGGCGGCGAGCGCGACACCGAGAAGAGGCCCCAGCAGGGCCGCATAGCCGCGGACTATTTCGATGTCGTAATCCTCGCAGACGAGGATCCCCGCGGGGAGGATCCAATGGCCCTTCTCGAGATGATAGCCGCCGGCTGCCCCGAGCGCCGGCGCGGCGAAGACCTCTTCGTCATCCCCGACCGCCCGACCGCCATCCACAAGGCCTTCGAGCTCGCCCGTCCCGGCGACATCGTCATGCTCCTCGGGAAGGGCCACGAGAACTCGATCATCTACGCGAAGGGCGCCACGCCCTACGACGAAATCACCTGCGCGAGGGAGCAGCTCGCGCGTCTCGGCTACAAGGAGAAAGCATGAAACGCATCGCGATACTCTACGGCGGCAGGTCGGGCGAGCACGAGGTCTCGAGGGTCTCGGCGGCAAGCGTTGTGCGCAACCTTCCGGCCTCCGACTTCGAGGTCGTCCTCATCGGCATCAGCAGGTCGGGGGCCTGGCAGCTCCAGGACCAGGTCCTCGTCGGGAAGGCCCGCGCGGGGCTCTCGCCCCTTCCCGTCGAGAAGGGCCCGGCCGTCCTCGCCATGCCCTCGGGCGGACTCCACGCGGCGCGCGACGGCCGCCTCGAGGCGCTCAACTGCGATGTCGCCTTCCCCGTCCTCCACGGTACCTTCGGCGAGGACGGCACCGTCCAGGGCCTTCTCGAGACCGCGGAAGTGCCCTGCGTGGGCGCGCCCGTCCTCGGTTCGGCCCTCGGCATGGACAAGGAAAAGGCCAAGGCGATCTGGAAGGAAGGCGGCCTTCCCGTCCTTCCCTGGAAAACCGCGAGGAAGCGTGACCTCGAAGCGTCCCGGCTCGGGGCCTTCGCCGAGGCCGCCGGCCGCGAGCTTGGCTGGCCTGTCTTCGTGAAGCCGGTCTGCGCCGGTTCTTCCGTGGGCGCGGGCAAGGCCGCCGATGCCGCAGCCCTCGGCGCAGCACTGGCCGCGGCCCTCGAATGGGATGACCGCGCCATCGTCGAGCCCTTCTGCCCGGCCCGGGAGATCGAGTGCGCCGTACTCGGCAACGCGGGGGCCGATCCCGTGGCCTTCGCTCCCGGCGAGGTCGTGCCGAGCCACGAGTTCTACGACTACGACGCCAAGTACACCGACCCGAACGGAGCCCGCCTCGACATACCGGCCAGGATCCCCGATGAGATCGCACAACGCATCAGGCGGATCGCCGTGAAGGCCTACGAGGCCCTCGAGCTCGCGGGCATGTCCCGCGTGGATTTCTTCCTCGACAAGGCGACGGGAGCCCTCTACCTCAACGAGGTCAACACGATACCCGGCTTCACGTCGATCTCGATGTACCCCAAGATGTGCGAGGCGGGCGGCGTGCCCTACGCGCAGCTTCTTTCGCGCCTCGTCGACCTGGCCATCGAGCGCAGCGCGGCGAGGGCAAGCCTCCGCTTCAACGGCTGAGGAGTCGCATAGATATGCGCGGCAAGGCCAGGCTCACGGCGATCAGCCTCCTCTCGACGATAGGCTTCTTCGGGATCTTCTCCACGACGATCTCCAAGAGCCCTGTCCTGCCCCTCTTCGTGAAGTCGATGGGCGGAAGCGCGGACATCGTGGGCCTCATCGCGGCCATCTCGCCCCTCGCGGGCATCCTCTTCAGTTTCCCCGTGGGCCTCGTCGCGGACAGGCTCGGGAAGAAGCGCCTCCTCGTCGCGGCCTCGCTGGTCTTCGTTGCCGCGCCTGCCCTCTACGTCTTCGTGAGCAATCCCTTCTGGCTCATCCCGATCCGCTTCTTCCACGGCATCGGGACGGCGATACTCGGTCCCGTAGCCTCGGCCATCATCCTCGCGGAATACCGCGATTCCAAGGGCGAGAAGCTTGGCATCTACTCGTCGGCTACCCTCGTGGGACGCAGCCTGGCGCCCCTCGTGGGAGGCTCCCTCATCTCCCTCTTCGTCTCGCTGCAGGGAGGCTGGAACTATCGCATCGTCTATGCGGCCGCCTTCGTCCTCTCCCTGCCCGTCCTCGTCCTCTCCATCCTTATGCCCTCCGATACAGGTGGAACGAACAGTGGTGACGGCGGTGCCGCGGAATCAGGCGTCAGGAAGCTCAGCCTCCATGACTTCGGAGCGAGCCTTCGCACCTTCCTCACGAACCGCCGCCTCTTCGGTACGGCCCTCGTGGAGATGGCGACCTACTTCGCCTACGGCGGCCTCGAGACCTACCTGCCCCTCTTCCTCCAGGGCAAGGGAGTCCCGAGCTACGAGATCGGCCTCGTCTTCTCGGTCCAGATCCTCGCCATCGCCCTGACCAAGCCCCTCTTCGGAAGGTTATCGGACCGCATGGACCGACGAGCCCAGGTCCTCGTCGGCATCGTGGTACTCGGAGCTTCCTTCGCGGCGATCCCGCTCGCGTCGGGCGCGATAGGCGCCACGGCCATTGGCATTGTCTTCGGTCTCGGCCTCTCCTTCTCGACGGTTGCCACGAGCACCTACGTATCGGACGTGGCCGCCGAAGAGAACCTCGGCGCCTCGCTCGGCGCCCTGAGCTCCATCATGGACATTGGCCATTCCTCGGGACCACTCCTCATCGGCCTCGTGATCCAGGCGAGCACGATGACGGCCGGCTTTGTGACGGGCTTCGCGGTCTGCCTCGCCAGCGCGGCCTTCTTCGCGGTTTCGGTGTTCAGGGATGCCGTGGCGAAGAAGGCCTGATTCTTTTGCCCCTTACCTGGGCTGAAAAAGACTGGCACACAGAGCCACAGAGTCACGGAGAGGCGGCGCCCGCGAGCCTCCGCCGGTCTCCGGATTCCTGCGCTAGCCGCGGACGAGGGCGACGGCCAGCACGAGGGCCGCGAGGGCCCACCGATACCAGGCAAAGACCTTGGTCGAGTGTTTCGACAGGAACTTCATCAGGAACTTGATGCAGAGGAAACCCGAAACGGCAGCGGCGACAAAGCCAATCGGGAAGGCTGAGAGCTCTGCCGCCCCCACGGTGCCCGCCTTGATTCCGCCCGCCAGGTCGATCGCGTTCATGAGGCCCGCACCGGCGATGATAGGCGCCGAGAGGAGGAAGGAGAACTTGGCGGCCGCCTCGCGCTCGAGGCCGAGGGCGAGGCCGGCGGTCATCGTCGAACCGGAGCGGGAAAAACCGGGAATGATGGCGAAGGCCTGGGCGCAGCCGATGACGATGGCGTCCTTGAGGCCGACCTTCCCGATGGAGCGCGCATGCTTCGCAAGGCTGTCCGCAAGCCAGAGGAGTCCGCCCATCACGGCCAGGGCTGCGGCCATGACGATCATCGCGGTCTGGGATATCGGCGTGCTGTGATAGGCCGCTTCGATCCTGCTCTCGAGGAGGGCGCCCGCCAGCGCACCGGGGATCGTGCCGAGGACGAGGAACCAGGCCATGCGGCGGTCCTGGTCGCCGCCTATCTTCCGCTCGAAGACGCTCCTGAACCAGGCCTTGATGAGCCTCCACCAGTCGGAGGCGAAGAAGACGACGACGGCGAGGAGGGTGCCGAGATGGAGGGCGACGTCGAAGCTCAGGCTCGAGACGACAGGATCGCTCCAGCCGAAGAGCCAGGGCAGGATGACGAGGTGGGCGGAACTCGAGACGGGAATGAACTCGGCGAGTCCCTGGACTATTCCCAGGATGATGGGTTCCAGAATGTGCATTGCTTTCCTCCTGATATCATGCCCGCGAGCCTAGCGGAAAAGGGCTGGCAGGCGCAATCGATATTCCTTGCATACCGGACCGGCGGACTTACGCCGGCGCAAGGTTGGCTATGCAGGCAGGGAAGGCCTGTCACCGCAGGCCCGGCCGATTTAACGACGATTTGCGCTCCACGGTCAATTGGCCCGCTCCGGCCTTCGACTGCGACGTCCTGCCGGCAACAAGGTGAACGCAAGCAGGTCGCATAAAGATGCAATACGGCTAAATATTTATAAAGCAACTAATTGCGATATAAACACCTAGCTTCCAAAGCCGACTGATGCTATACTGCGCGAAACGTCCTCGCGCCACTCGCCGAAGAGGCGAGGTCGGCCCCGAGGGGCGGCAGGTCTGGAATCCCGCCCTCGCGAGGACAAGGAGGTTTTCCCATGAAATCCCAGGACTACATCGCCCTGGACGAAAAGTACGGCGCCCATAACTACCACCCGCTTCCGGTGGTCATCTCCTGGGCGAAGGGCTGCAAGGTCAAGGATCCCGAGGGCAAGGTCTATTTCGACTTCCTCTCCGCCTACTCGGCCGTAAACCAGGGTCACCGTCACCCGAAGATAATCAAGGCCGCCAAGAAGCAGCTCAATACCGTCACGCTCACGAGCAGGGCCTTCCACAACGATACGATGGGTCCCTTCCTCAAGAAGCTCTGCGAGTTTACCGGCTTCGAGATGGCCCTGCCCATGAACACGGGCGCCGAGGCCGTCGAGACCGCGCTCAAGGCGGCCCGCCGCTGGGGCGTCGAGGTCAAGGGCGTCCAGAACGGCAAGCAGGAGATCATCTGCGTCGACGGCAACTTCCATGGCCGCACGATCAGCATCGTCTCCATGTCCGAGGATCCGGATTCCTTCGTCAACTACGGCCCCTACACTCCCGGCTTCAAGCGCGTGCCCTACGCCGACGCTTCCGCCATCGAGAAGGCCGTCACCGAGAACACGGTCGCTGTCATCATCGAGCCCATCCAGGGCGAGGCCGGCGTCTACGTTCCTCCCGAAGGCTACCTCAAGGCCGTGCGGGACATCTGCACGAAGAACAAGGTCCTCTTCATCTGCGACGAGATCCAGACCGGCTTCTGCCGCACCGGCAAGCGCTTTGCCTGGCAGCACGAGAACGCCCGCCCCGACATCATGTGCGTCGGCAAGGCCCTGGGCGGCGGCATCATGCCGATATCCGGCATCCTCGCAGACCATGACGTCATGAAGGTCTTCACGCCCGGTACCCACGGCTCGACCTTCGGCGGCAACCCCCTCGCCGCCGCCGTCGGCATGGCGGCCCTCGAGGTCCTCGAGGACGAGAAGCTCGACGAGCGCGCCGAGTACCTCGGCAAGATCTTCAGGGACGAGGTCTCGAAGATCAAGTGCCCGAAGATCAAGCAGGTCAGAGGCAAGGGCCTCCTCAACGCCGTCGTCTTCGAGAAGGGCTTCGAGGCCTGGGACGTCTGCATCGCCCTCCGCGACGCAGGCCTTCTCGCCAAGCAGACCCATGGCAACATCATCCGCTTCGCGCCTCCCCTGGTCATCAGCGAGAAGGAGCTGCGCGAGGCGATCGCCATCATCAAGGGCGTCTTCGAGAAGATCAAGTAACTGACGGGAAACGCTCCGGGCGGGCCTTCCCTGCCCGGTCTTCCTCCATATTCAAGGGCCGCGCAACGCGATGCGCGGCCCTTTTCCATGCTCTCTGCGCCAGGCGACGGCGCCGGCCCCGTCCCCACCTTAGCAGGACGACGCGCTTGCGCTATCCTGAAGTCATGAAAAGCCAGAAGGAATCATCCCTCGACAGGAGCCTCCTTTCGATGACCGAAGGCCGCGTGAGGAAGCTTGCGAAGCTCATCCTTTCGGACCCGGAAATCCAGGCCCTCCAGGACTATGCGAACTCAGTGGCGATATGCAGGCTTGGCTTCAACGACCACGGCCCCGTCCACATGCGGATGGTCGCCATCAACGCCCTCAGGATGGCCCGCCTCCTCGCCGACGCATCGATCCCGCTCTCGCTCGAGGCGGAAGGCCTCGGGACGGCCGAGGACTCCCGCTGCGCCCTCCTCCTCGCCGCCATGCTCCATGACATAGGCATGGGCGTCGGGCGCCAGGGCCACGAGACCAACTCCGCCATCCTTGCCCTGCCCATCGTCACGAGGCTCCTCGCCAGGGTCTATCCCGAGTCCCTCGAGCTCCAGGTGCGCCTGCGCTGCCTCGTCCTTGAATGCATCGAAGGCCACATGGCGATCCAGAGGGTCCACTCACTGGAGGCCGGGCTGATCCTCATAGCGGACGGCTGCGACATGGAGAAGGGCCGGGCCCGCGTGCCGATGATGATCAACAACGAGCCCCGGGTAGGCGACATCCACCGCTATTCAGCTTCCTCGATCGAGAGGGTCGACATCGCGAAGGGCGAGCGGCACCCGATCAGCATCCGCGTCGAGATGTCCGAATCCGTCGGCTTCTTCCAGGTCGAGGAAGTCCTCCTCCAGAAGGTGGCCATGAGCCCCGCCAAGGGCCTCATCGAGCTCGAGGCGAAGGTCACCGGGGAAGAGGCGCGTCATTACCTCGGCTGAGGTCCGCTCGGTCCATCAGCCCTGTACGAGGGGGAAGGAAAAGACGAAGGAAGAACCTCCCTCCGGCCGCCTCCTGTAGACGAGGCTTCCGCCCGAGGACTCGGCGATCTTCCGCGCCAGGGCAAGGCCTATCCCCGAGCCCTTTTCCTTGGTGGTGAAGAAGGGCTCGAAGAGCCGCGGCTCGAGCTCGGGCGGCACGCCCGGTCCCGAATCGTCCACAACGATCTCGACGCTCCTGCCCCTGAGCTGCGCGTAAATACGCGGCGCGGAAACGCGCGGCGCGGGCCCGCCGGGACAGGCCTCCATCGCGTTTCGCACAACGTTGTCGAGGGCCTGGGAGAGGCGGGCCGGATCGATCCGGATGCGGAGACCCGGAGGGGGGAGCTCGACGGAAAGGGACGGCTCGCCCTGACCGGCCGCCACATAACGTGAAGAAAAATCGCCCAGGAAGGATGCAAGCTCGACGGGCCGCGCCTCTCCTTCGCCGCTCTTCAGGAATTCGCGGATGCGGTCCGTGAGCTCGCCAAGCCGGGCGACCTCCTCCTCGATGATATCGAGGGGCGCGGCAGCTTGCCCGCCGCCGGTCTTCCGCATCGAGGCGGTCTGGATCCTGATGACGGCGAGGGGATTCCGGATCTCGTGCGCGAGGGTACGCGCGGCCTCGCCGAGCTGTATGAGCTCGCGGTTGCGGGCCTCCCGCTCCATGAGGTCGAGGTTGCGCCTGTACAGCCTTACGAGGTAGATGTAGAGCCCCGCCATGCCGAACGAGATGAGCGCAGCGATCGCGAGCGTGATAAGGCTGGACCGCGACCAGGAACCTGCGGAGAACTCGAGCCAGAGGATCCTGGGCTGGCGCGGAGGGCGATCCATGCCCATGGCACGGCCCCGATTGTCCCCGTTCTGGCCCGGCGCATCCGGAGAGGGGGCCATCAGGCCCCGCATCATTCCCTGCCTCATGCCGAAGCCTTCGTCGGCGCCGAGGGGACGCACGAGGATGACGGATCCCGCGCCGGGCAGGAGCTGGAAATTCGTGAAGAAGGGCCAGTCGATGGAATAGCTCTCCGGCGCGGAACCTTCGCGGAAAAGGGCCTCGCCGTCGGGCAGGTAGATGCCGAGGCCGAGCACGGATTCTCCCGTCGTGACGGAATCAGGGTTCTCGAGGTATTTCTCGACGACGATCGTCGAGTAGCGGTAGGCGTCGAATTCGATGGCGAGCTTCCGGACGGCGTTTTCACGTATCGCCATCGTCCAGACAAGGCCCAGGACGAGGGCGAGGAAGATGGCCATGCCGATATTGAAGGCCCTGCGGGGCGGTTTCCATGCTTTCACGCCACCAGTGTACGATGGCATCTCCTTGTCGGGCAAGCCGATGAAAAGACGCCCGGCGAACATGGATCGCCGCAGCCCCCTTTGCCGCGGCAGGTCGGGAGGTATAGAGTGGGACAATGCCCACTACCAGGACGCAGCGCATCCTCGAGGAAGCGCTGAAGGCCGGAGCGGCCCGCGACTACGCCCGAGCCGTCGAGCTCCTCGTCGCCCTGATCGCGGAGGAAGACGCTCCTCCGGAAGCCCTCCTCTTCCTCGGGAGGAGCTATCATGCCCTCGGTGAAACCGCAAAGGCGATAGCCGCTCTCCGGGCCTACCTGCGCGCAGGCGGCGACGAGGCCAACGGTACCTTCTTCCTCGGCAGGACATACATGGCCGCAGGAAGGTTCGAGGAAGCCTCGCAATTCCTCAAGCGAAGCCTCGAGATCGAGCCTGACAAGGCCCCTGGCTGGGCCCTCCTCGGCGCGGCCCAGCTCAAACTGCGCAAATCGAAGCTGGCCCTTTCCTGCCTCGAGAAGGCCGTGACCCTGGCGCCCGAGGACCGGCGCATCTTCCGCGGCTACCTCAACGCCCTCTTCGTGCGCTCCTGCAGGCTCCTCGCCCGCGGAGACGCCGACATGGCAAGGCAGATGCTCTCCTTCGCCATCGACAATGGCCTGGATGGCCCGGCATCGAGGCTCTGGCGGGCCCGGGCCTACCGCGAGCTCGGCCGCTACGAAGAAGCCCTTGCAGACTGCGAAGAAGCGATAGCTGCTTCTCCTGACGACGGTTCCTTGCGATGGCTCAGGGCCGGCCTTCTCCTCTCCGCGGGGAGCAGCCGGGAAGCGCTTGCGGAATTCGAGAGCCTCAGGCAGGAATACCCCGATCTGCCCGGCATACCCCAGGATGAACGGTCGCTCGCGCGGCTAAGGGTCTCGGTGGCCTTCAGGAACGGCCAATGGAAAGAAGCGGCATCCGCGGCCCTCGCCCTCCTCAGGCAGAATCCTGCCGACCCCTCGCTGCGCGCAATTGTCGCCGAGAGCCTCAGGAACCTCGGCCAGCTCGAGCGCTCCCGGGATCATTGGCTCCGGGCCATCGAGATAGACGCCGAGGCCGCGGAGTTCCGCCTTGGCCTCGCGATGACTCTCTTCGAGCTAGGCGACTATGATGGCGCGCGGAGGCAGGCCGAGAGCGCGCGGCGCCTCGGCGCGGATCCGGCAGAGGTCGACTATTGCGCCGTCCTGTCCGCTGCACGCGCGGGCGAGGAACCCGAGGCCCTCATACCGAGGCTACAGGACCTCATCCGCCAAAGGGGAGCCGACCCGCACGCGATGTTCGCCCTGGCCGAGGCCCTCTACCGCTCCGGACGGCCGGACCTCGCCTCGGGCTGGTTCGAGAAGGTCCTCTACCTCATACCCGGCCACGAGCTCTCCCTCCTGTATCGCATATCGATCTCGGATTCGCTCAAGGATTCCGAGGGCGCCGCGGAGGCCTACGAGACCTACATCGAGGCCTACCCGGACAATGCGAAAATCCGGCACGAGTATGCAGGCATCTTAATGCGCAACGGGGACTGGGGCCGCGCGGCCTCCATCCTCGAGGTGGAGCCCGCCTACGGGGACCAGGGGCCCAAGGCGCGCCGTCTCCTCGCCTTGGCCTACCGCAACTCGGGGAGATGGCGCGAGGCCGCCATCATCTACCGCGACCTACTCCGCGAGACGCCCGAGAGCTCCGAGCTCCTCCTTGCCCTCGCCTTCTGTCTGGAAAAAGACGGAAAGGGCGACTATGCGCTTGCCCTCCTCGAACGCGCACCCGATACGGCAAAAAAAGGCGCGGGGCCCTGGATCGTCCTCGGTCTCCTCTACGAGCGCCGCGGCAGTAAGGAGAAAGCGGTGGACGCGCTCAGGATGGCCACCGATGTGGAGCCGGGCAACGCGCGGGCCTGGAAGGACCTCGGCCTGCTCTATGCCCGCCTCGGCCTCTCCGAGTTCTCGGCCAGCTGCCTCGAGCACGCGAAGAGCCTCGGGGCGGCCATCGAGCCCGACGCTGCGGCCGTGCGACGAGCCTCCGGAAGCGGCCTTGTCGACGGCATGCGCCGGCCGGGCCGGCAGGCGAAAGCCGCTCCGGCATCGCGGCCTGCCTCAACCGAGGGATCGACAAAAAACGCGGCCGGCAGCCGGAAATCCGCGGCCGGTACAGGCGGAGCGGGAGGCAGCGGCAACCAGGCAAGGCAAAAAAGGAAATGAGGCGCATAACTTCCCGTCCCGGCCAAGGCCCCGAGCCTTGCGCTTTCGGTCCAAAATGCTATACTCGGTACTGGAGGGACTAACCGATGTCAGTAAAAGCCATGGACCTCTTCGACGCCTACCAGAAGAGCGCCCTGCCCAATGAAGAGGGCTACCTCGTCTCCTCGTTCTTCAGCAACAACACGGCCTACAGCCGCTATGAGATCGTGTCCTATGCCAACGTGAAGTCGATCTACCCCAATGAAGATGGCCTCACCTTCCAGACGGACGGCAAGAAGCTCTACATCCTCGTGGAGCCGCCCAACTACCACCAGAAGGGCATAGAGCCTTACTGCCGCCCGACCGCGGAGCAGATCCCGCACCGCTTCAACGAGCTCGAGCTCTACCAGTGCAAGAACCAGACCAAGGTCTACTACGGCAAGGATTCCGTCATCTCCTATGGCTCCTTCACCGTCATGCGGCCCACGGGCATGAACTTCTCCTTCATCTTCTACAAGCTGCCCGACATATTCGACTCGCTCAAGCTCTTCTTCGAGAAGACCTTCAACAAGGAAGCGGGCCTGCCCCTCAACGATGCCAAGAAGGTGGCCGCCGCCGTGGCGGAAAAGGTCAAGAACTCCATGTCCTGGGACTTCACGACGGGCTAAGTGGCCAGGGCTGGACGCCATTTGCAGGCGCCCTTCCCTGAAGCGACCGGAAATGAGAAGGCCGTCCCCGATGGGACGGCCTTCTTTCGTTCCAGGCCGGCGCCGCAGCGGCGCCGGCAATCATCATGACTTGGCGGCCTTCCTGCGCTCTATCTCCGTCTGTGCTACCGCCGTGATCGACAGCGGCACCTGGTAGGGCGAGCAGGAGACGTAATCGAGGCCCGCCTCCATGCAGAAGCGGATGTTGTCCGGGTTCGCGCCATGCTCCCCGCAGAGGCCCGTAACGAGGGTCGGGCGGGTGAGCTTGCCACGCCTCTCCGCCGTCTGTACGAGGTCCTTGACCTGGGGCGACAGCACGGAGAAGGGGTTGCCTTCGATGAGGTCATAGAGCGAGTAGTCGGGCATGAAGGAGTTGAAGTCATCGCGGCTGATGCCGAGGGTCGTCTGCGAGAGGTCGTTGGTGCCATAGGAGAAGAACTCGCTGTAGCGGGCGAGGTCCCCGGCGCCTACGGCCGCGGCGGGCAGCTCGACCATCGTGCCGATCTTGTAGGGAACGGCCCTGGCCCCGAGCTCCTTGCGCACTTCCTCCTCGATCTCCACGAGGCCGCGGTAGTGCTTGCCTTCGATGTTCTTGCCGAAGACGATGAGCTTGAGCTCGGCCGCGTTCATGACGATGGGGATCATGACTTCCGGCCTGACGTCGACCTTTTCCTTCTGGAGCTTGTAGACGGCCTCGAAGATGGCCCGGACCTGCATTTCATAGATCTCGGGGAAGGAGACGGCGATGCGGCAGCCACGGTGGCCGAGCATCGGGTTGAACTCCTCGTTCGAGTCGATCCTGGCCTGGATCTCGGCCTTCGTGAGCTTCTTTGCCGCCTTGCGCGCGCCGAGGTACTCCACGAGGCTGTCCATCTCCGAATTGTTGTGCGGGAGGAACTCGTGGAGGGGCGCGTCGAGGAGGCGGATGGTCACTTCCTTGCCGGCCATCACCTTGAAGATGCCGTAGAAGTCATCGCGCTGCATCGGCTTGAGCTTGTCCAGCGCCTTCACGCGCTCTTCCTTCGTGTCCGAGAGGATCATCTCGCGGATGACGTTGATGCGCTTCTCGTTGAAGAACATGTGCTCCGTGCGGACGAGTCCGATGCCCTCGGCTCCGAAGAGGAGGGCCAGCGCCGCGTCGCGCGGATTGTCCGCGTTGGTGCGCACGTGGAAGTGGCCCATCTCGGCCTTGGCCATGGCGATGAAGTCGAGGAGGCCCGAGTCCTTGGGGTCGGGCTCGATGAGGTCGGCCTTGCCGAGCCAGATCTGGGGCTCCCCGTAATAGGGCACATTGATGGTGATATAGTCGCCCTCGTTGATGGCGATGTCGCCTATCGTGGCCTTTTTCCCGCGGATTTTCATCTCGGGCTTGACCATGGAAACCTTGCCATACTGGCGGGCGACGACCGAGGCATGGGCCGAGAAACCGCCCTCGCAGGAGAGGACGCCGGTGGAGACCTCGATGGCCTTGACGTCCTCGGCGAAGGTGGCGGGCATCACGAGGATGAGGCGCTTGTCCTCGCCCTTCTGCTGGGCTGACCTGAAGGCCTCGATCAGGGCCTCGGTGCTGAAGTAGGCGCGGCCTATGGCGGCGCCCGGAGCGCCGGCAATGCCGCCGGACACGCCGGGCAGCTTCTTCACGCTGGAGAGGTTCACCACCGGGTGGAGGATCTCGTTGAGGCGGCCGGGAGCTATCGACTGGACCACGAACTCGTTCGTGACGACCTTGCGGCCGTTGAGGTCGAGGAGGAGCTTGAGGTCCGCCTGGGTGGACTTGGATACGACCTGGCGCTGCTCGATGAGCCAGAGCTTCTTGTTCTCTACCGTGAAGCGGATCTGGCGGATCTCGATGTGCTTGTCCTCGAGCTTGCGCGCGATCTTCTCGAGTTCCTTGAGGTAAGCGGGGTCGATCGAGTTGATGTCCTTGCCGGTTGCGCCTATCTCGTTGAAACGCTCCTGGTAGTACTCGCCCTGGAGCCTGCGCTCGCCAGTGACGATGTCGCGGGTATAGAAGGCGCCGGAGGCCGAGCCCTTGCCGTAGTTGCCGTAGACCATGGGCTGCACGAGGATGGCGGTGTCGCCGGCGTCCTGCTCGTCAAGCTCGATGAGGCGCGATACGCGCTTTATGGCGATGTCGAACTGGCCCATGGCCTTGGCGAAGAAGCCCTCCGGGAAGAGGGGCGCGAACTCGTCCATGAGGGCGGGCGCGGCCTTGGGGGCCTTGTCGGCCGCGAGGGCCTTTGCTACCAGCTTTTCGACCTCGCGGAGCTTTTCGAGGTCCTTCGGCCTCTTCTCGAGCTCGGCAAGGCGGATTTCGACCGCCAGCATGCCGCGTACGAGGAAGAGGACCTCATGGGCAGCGAAGTTGTCGCCGACCCAGGAAGCGAAGCCCGCAACCGTGTCCTTTGCAAGGCCGAAGTTGTGGAGGGTCGGATAGTTCGAGATGGCAAGGTTGGGCGAAACGACGATCTTGAAAAGGAGGGGATTCTTCTCTCCGCCCACCTGCTTGCCGACGAGCTCCTCCACCTTCCTGAGCTGGGCCTTGGCGAGCTCGAGAGGCTTGTCCTTGTGGAGGGTCGAGGCAATATCGGCGTCAAAGATGAAACCGGGCAGGATGGGCAGGGCGAGGTCGGCGAATTCCATCGCCTGCCGGCCGCGCTGCCCGAGCTTTTCCATGTCGCAAACCTTCTTCGCGGTCTCGTTCTGGCTGAAGAAGTGTATGTTGTCCTTCATGATTTTTCCCTTCTCCCGAGCGATAGCGGCTCAAAAGAGCGGCAGGACGGCATTGACGGGGCCTCGGAGGAAGGCCTCGAACATGGGGCTCGCGCCCTGCGCGAGATAGCGCTGCAGCTTGGCGACGTCCTTGATGTCCTCGCCGGCCACGGCGAACTGGATGGTCGAGCCATGCTTGACCTTGCCCCATTTGAAGAGGGCATTGAGGTTCGTTATGCGCTCTCCATCGTAGTAGACGAGGACCTCGAGGTCGGGGTTCTTCAGGTTGTAGCTCGCGATGACCCGCTTCCAGGCCTCGACGTTGCCGTTGTGGAAGAGCTCGTTCGTGACGACAACCGAGTACATCGGCGTCATGCGCGAACCGGGCTTCACCGCCCTTTCGGCCTGTACGGCCGGCTTGAGTTCCGGCTCGGGAGCGGCGACCGGGGCGGCAGCCTTGACGGTGCCGGCCTTGGCCGCAGCCTTGACCTTGGCGGCTGCGGCCTTGGGTGCCGCCGGGACCTTGACCTTCTGTTCCTTCGCGGGCGCTTCCCTGGCAGCCTTGGGAGCCCTGTAGGCGCAGTCGCCCTTGAGGACGGCCGGCTTTACCTTCGGCTTCCTGCCCGAGAAGAGGTCGATGACCGCGTTCGCGGCATCCTCGAGGACGTCCGGATCGCCTTCCTTGCTGAAGCGGCCGGCCCAGACGACAAGTAGCTCGGAACGCGTCAGCCGGTCGATCTTCGCGACGCTGGCGGGATTCTTGGGATTGATTGCCACAGGACCGAGGTCGGGATGGTGGTAGACGGCGACGAGATCGACGCCGTTCCAGCCCTTCGTCTCTTCCGAAATGGCCGAGAGGTCCGGGGCCACCTGGAAAAGGTTGGACGAAACCGCCTTGTAGTGGTACTTGGACCCGAGGACCATGGAGACGACGGGAAGGAGGTCTTCCTTCGCGAGGCTCTTTTCTTCCATGAGCCCTTCGATGACGTCGGCGAGGTTATCCTTCGCCCCGACGTCCTCTATCGCTCCGATTACCGTCTTGATGTGCCGGACGGACGCGTTGAAATTCTCACGGTCGGCCAGGCCTTCGAAATGACTTGTGAGGCTCCGCATCTGCGACGACTCCTCCTATTGTTAAAAGCAAGGCCGTCCGGACCGCGATGGTCGGACGGCCTTTAATAAGTCTAGTGTATCGCATGATCCGCACGCGCGAAAGGATCGCGCGTACGAATTCCCTGCCCGGCCACCGCAAGGTCGTCAGGCATCACGATGCTTAGACCTCCCTGATACCGTCCTCTCTGCGTCCGCGCGACTTGCCCTTCTTGCCGGCGTCGACAACGCCCTTCTTGGCCGGAGCGGCGCGGCGGGGGGCCGCCTTGGGCGCGGGCTCGGAAACGGGCTCGGCGAGAACGGGAGCGGGCTCGGCATTGAGCATGGAGAGGTAGTCGGCTCCGGGAGCCCCACCCTTCTGCTCGGCCTCGTCGATCGGAGAGAAGGACTGCGCGATATCCTCGCGGACCGTGGAGCGGCGGCGGCTGAAGGCCGCGAAAGCCGCATCCTGGAAGCCCTTGGACACGCCATGGAGGAACTCGTTGAGCACGTTTGCCATGCCGTCCAGGGTCGCCTTCTTCCTCTTGATGGAGCAGATGTCCACGTCGAGGAGGATGCCGGGCTGGATGTGGTAGGGGTTGATCATGTAGTCGAACTTGTCGAATTCCTTGTCGAGGAAGGAGAGACGCTCCTCCATGACGCGGCGCTCGATCGGGTACTGGTAGTTGTACATCGACTTGAGTTTGTCGCCCATGAGGATGATCCGGTTGCGGATCTTGTCCTTCTCGAAGAGGTAGGTGCGGTTCATCTTCTCGACGTCCGTCTCTGCGGGCTTCACGAAGGAGATCTCGTCCCAGACCTTCTCGATGTCCTCGTAGGCGGGCTCGTTGGTCTTGGCCTTGATCTTGTTGCGGATCTTGCCCCTGTAGATCTTGGCGAGGTCGTCGAAGTCCGTGATGCGCTTCAGGAACTTGGAATCCTCGTACTTCATCTGGAGGACGTCCCAGAGGTGCTGGACCTCGGTCTCGAAGCTCTTGAGCTGGACGTCGTAGGCCTTGCGCTCCTCGATGAGCTGGGCATTGTCATAGTACTGGAGGCGGATCTGGTAGCGCTCGTCCGGGAGGTGGGCGGCATCGGTGTCCTCGTACTCGCGGATGATGAGCTCGCGGGCATTCTTGAGGTTCTCGATGTACTGGTAGCCCATCTTGGAGGTATCGAGGATAGAGGTGATCGAGTTGACGGCGGTGTTGTAGCCGCGGTTGCGGATGTTCTCGATATCGACGATCTTCTTGAGGTTCTCGCGGATGTTGAGCTGGTCGAAGGTCGAGGGATCGATCTCGGCGCGGAGGTTGGAGATGCGCTCCTGGAGCTCCTTGGCCACGATCGTGTAGCGCTTGGACTT
>Ga0116171_10000820_pt1 | contig 32268 bp, 34 predicted proteins | sample AD_JPNHW2_MetaG_FD_89798 | JGI IMG/M metagenome (GOLD analysis project Ga0116171, IMG submission 89798) | Active sludge microbial communities of municipal wastewater-treating anaerobic digesters from Japan - AD_JPNHW2_MetaG | ecosystem: Engineered > Bioreactor > Anaerobic > Digestate | place... | reverse complement strand
CAAGAAGCGAGGGCATGTCTGCGAAGGCATCGACCGTGACCTTGTTCGTCTGGGAGAAGAGCCAGTACTGGAGCCCGATCATCGAGTCCTGCACGGCAGGACAGTAAACCGGGATTTCCTTTTTCGCTGCGGTATGGAGGATGCCGCTTCTCGTGTGAAGGCCGATATGACGGAGGAGACCGGAGATGGAGATCCTGCTCTCCGGTTCAAGGTCGGAGAAGGTCTCTTGCATGAACGCCTCGAAAGTCTCGAACGCCTCGTTGGGGAGATAGATATCGTAAATCCGGTTGACCTCGTCGTGCCGGAGCTCGATATCGTCGCAGAATGCAGTGCCGTGGAAATGGTGGCAGCCGATGGCCTCGATAATATCGTGGGTCAGGTTGGCGCCGGTCGAGACGAGCACGTTGATGTGCCCGTCACGGATAAGGTCGGAAACAATACCGCCCATCCCCGCGGGGACCATGGCGCCGGCAAGGCCGAAGAATTTCGTTGTCGTTTCATCGGTAAGCATCCGCTCGTAGATATCTGCGGCCTTTGCAAGGGCCCCACCGTTGTATGCTCCCGCCTTTTCCATGGCCCGGACAAGTTCGTCGACCGTCATACCCGGCCGTACATGCACCTGAGTGACCGGTTCATCGCAGTGTCGTGTGATTGTATATTCCCCCGGATGTTGCAGGATTATTGGCGCGCCACCAAGATAACCCTGTGTCAGGTCCGGAACAACAACCGAATAAGTCAGCGTCAGGTTACCGGAATAACCCGGTACTGTCCTTTCTTTACAAGGATCTCGAACCGTGCGCCTTTGCCCGGCTCTCCCGTCTCACGGATCGTAATATCGGTCAGGAGGAGGATTTCCCGGATAAGGAACAGCCCGAATCCCGTGTGCTTCCCAAACCCCTGCTCGAAGATCCGTTCTTTATCACCAGCGGGAACGCCAACGCCGTTATCCTCCCAGACAACAACAAGGTTTCCATCTTCATTTCGGGAGAAGATTTTAATTTCCGTCACTTTTTCCCCGTGACGGATCGAATTGTCGAGGAGATTGTAGAAGATCTTTTCAAGCATCGGATCGGCAAACAGAGAGATCCCTTTTATTTCGGCGATCAGGGAGATCGTTCCCGGAACCTGTGCCCGGGGCATGACAGTATCCAGTTCGATCCACTGCGGCTGCCGGGTGCCGAGGTTCTGGTATACCCGGGTAAATTCCATCAGCGACTGGATCACTTTCATATTTGCGTCGATCTTCTGCAGGATCTCGTGAAGTTTTGGATCCGGGAATTTCATTTTGGTAACCTGGAGAAAACCGCGGATAACCGAGATCTTGTTGAGGATGTCATGCCGGGTAGTGCTGCCGAGCAGCTGGAGCTGGCGGTTCGCATGGGAAAGCGCCTTCTCGGCCATTTTGCGTTTCGTGATATCAACGGCCACCCCCCGGAATCCGGCCCGTATCCCGCGCGGATCCGTCAGTCGTGCAGAGCGGATCTCAAGGATGAGTTCCTGCCCGTCACGGTGCCGGGCAGGGATTTCAAAAGGCTGGATTGCATCTTTCGAGGATAGTGCCTGCATCAGCTCCCGCATTGCAACCGGTTTACCCGCTTCTGCAGCCAGATCGGCAATTGATCTCCCGATGACCTCCTCAGGAGTGTAGCCCAGGAGTGTTTTGACGGTGGGGCTCATATACCGGAAGTTCCCGTGCAGGTCGATCTCCCAGATTATATCCGGCGATGTCTCGACGATGGACCGGAACTTCTCCTCGCTTTCACGCAGCGCCTCCTCTGCAAGTTTCTTATCAGTGATATCATGTATGACAGAACCAAACCGGAATCCCTTTGCGGTCTTTATAGGAAAGAGCACTTGCAGTGTGAAGATCCGGGATCCATCGGGGCGCTCAGATTCAATAACCTGTGCCCCTGAAAACGGCGGCACTCCCGTAATTAACGAAGCACGGATCTTCTGCTCAATGACGTTTTGCCGCTCCGGGGTGCGGTGTTCTACAGGAAGCATCCGGAAGGTAAGATCCCACAGGGGGAGGCCCAGAGCATCCTCCTTTCTGATACCCGAGATTCGCTCCGATCCGGCATTCCACTCAATCACGGTTCCTTCCTCATCTGTCAGGACAACTGATTCGTGTGTCGTTTCAATGAACGACCGGAGACGGGACTCGCTTTGCCTGAATCCTTCTTCTGCCAGTACCCGGTCGCTGATATCACGGATCGATTCTATCGCGCCAACGATCTTCCCGTCACGGTTATAGAGGGGGCTTGCCATCCCCATGAGGATCGTTGTCCGTCCTTTCGGATGCGGGAGTGTCGTATCGGCGATCAGGGTTTCCTTGTTGCGGGAGATATGGGCATAATTCCTTGCGATGATCTCATCGTGTTCGGAGATCCGGTCGATAAGCATCTTTCGCCGGGATCCATAGAACGGAATTGCATATTCGTAATCTCCTTTCCCCAGCATTTCGGCTGCCGGGATTCCGCTCATCTCCTCCATCGCCCGGTTCCACGCAATAACGGTTCCTGCATAGTCGATAGCAAATGTGGCGTCAGGCAGGAAATTGATGATATCAAAAAGGCGTTTTTCGGATTCGCTGCGAAGGATATCGGCCTGCCGCCGGGTCACGGCTTTCCGGATCTTGTGTTTGAGCTCGGCGAACTGGGATTTCGGGTCACCGCCTTTCTGGACGTAGAAGTCCACGCCGTTGTTGATCGCATCGATGACGACTTCCTCGCGGCCCCGGCCGGTAAAGAGAATGAACGGGATATCCCCATGTCGTTGCCGGACCTCTTTGAGGAAAGCGATGCCATCCATACCGGGCATCTGGTAATCTGAGACGATGGCATCGTACGATGAAATCACGGGTGAAGCGAGCGCTTCCTGCGCTGAAATCGTGGTGTTAACGGCAAACTCACTATCTTTTTCCAGGAATATTTTTGAGATTTCAAGGAGACCCGCTTCGTCATCGACATAGAGTATGGAGATCATTCATCTGTCCCTGAAAGGTGATAGGTCAGAGGGGATTACAATACTATACTATAAAAAGAGATCATTTGCCGGGTAATATTCCCGGATATTATTATGGAAGCCTGTCGCGCGACTCTGTCGCGCAACTTTTCAATTTTCAAAGATATAATCCCGGCCTGCATGAACCTTTGTTATTCCGGCGTATCCCGGCACAACGGTTTTGCAAGATGCCTCCGGGCAGTCGGAGGCACCTCATACCACCCGGGACTGAGGGTACGAACGGACTCCCTGACCTCCGGTTCGGTTGCTTTCGCACCGCACTTCCTGCACTTGTACCCTTTGCCTTTGCCATCGCTCGTCATCCTCTTGTTACAGGAAACGCAGACCGGGGGGCGAGAGATGATTGCTCTCCCAAGGGAAATGACCTTCATCTTTTCGAGATTGATGCTCCCTTTCTTGTAACTTCCGACGGCAACTATCCTGTCACCGGCGATCATCCGGCGCACGACCTGCCGGAAATTCTTGGTCGGCTCGTACGCCATGCAACGGACAGTGGAACCGGGATGATCAGTCTCCGTCAGTGTAAAGCTGACATGCCCCCCATGGCCGGTCTTTGGTGCGGCGTTTACAATGCCTTCAACCCTGTACGAGAGCCCTTCCCGTAAGTCCCGAATCCTGCCCGGGAGGAGATGCGCATCCGTCCCCTGGTTTGTCACCCAGATCTGTTCGAGCGCCGGTTTCTCGGAGACAATCATCTGCCGGGCCGCCATCACCCATGCCGGGCTCTCCCCCCGGATGCCGAAAAGGACCGGGTCCGGGGTATGGGGCACGCAGACCACAACATCGTTTGCCTCATCGACCGTGTCCCAGGTATGGGGGAATGTCACCTGTTGTGCGGCAAAGAGGCTTCTTCTGTCAACCTCGCGGGGGGTCCCCCACCGTTCTTCCCTGCGGTACGCAAGGATCTCGAACGTGGCATCGGGGAACGTAGCCGCGACTGCTGCCGCCGCCCCGATCAGCCCCCGGCGGTTCTTGTACCCGTGGTACAGGGCGCCTGCTTCTTCAAGGATGGCAACTGCCTCTTCAATAGTGCAGAAATCCGTTACCGCCTTCCGGTAAAATGCCGGATCAAGGTGATTCTCGACAACAACGACACCGGGATTCGTGTTGGCACAGGCAAAATCCGCAAGCTCTTCGACAATTATACAAGCCGCCGCAAACGCCCGGCCGGGATCCCCGCTGACATCGAGGGCGATTGCGGCATTTCCCCGGGTCTTGAAGGTGACGTTGGGATTGAGCCGGACAAGCCGGGCTTCGCGCACCTGCATATGATCCCGGATCAACCTTCGGGCAAGGACTGCCCCGAGATAGGTGGTGCACATCCCCTGAGGGGAATCCGTGTCATCAATCCCGATCAGCATGTCCATATTAATATGTGGGCAGGATATAGTCAATTGTAACGAGAATGACCCAGGACCGTTCGCTCCAGCTCGTAACCAGCGTCATGATTACCGCAGGTTTTGAGGTCTCGGAGCGGTTCTCCCTGCGCCCGAGGAGTTTCGACCTGATTGCCCGCAAAAACGGCGTGCTGCTGGTCGTGAAAGTCGTCTCGCACATCGATTCCGTCAGCGAAGAGGTCTCTTCTGACCTTACGACCATCGCGCGTTTCCTGCACGGTGTCCCGCTGATCGTCGGAGAACGGGCGCGCGACGCGGAACTTGAGCGGGGGGCGGTCTACATCCGGTACGGCATCTACGCTGTCAGCATTGCCACGCTCTACGATTTCTTCGTCGAAAAGATCCCCCCGCTCGTGTATGCATCGCCGGGGGGACTTTACGTCAATATTAATGGCGGGGCGTTGCGCGAGATGCGGGAGCGGCGCGGCATGTCGCTTGGGGATCTCGGTCACCTGCTCGGGGTTTCGCGCCGGACCATCAGCAAGTACGAGAGCGGCATGGGAACAACGCTGGATGTCGCAATCCGGATCGAAGAGGTCTTTAATGACGGCGTTGTCGAATCCATCGATCTCCTCCGGTATGAACCGGACCGGGAAGAATGTGTCCGGCCGCAGGAGAGCGAGAGGACGGAACCAGCACCGGTCAGCGTTCTTGAACAGCTCGGGATGAAATTCCATTCCCTCCATGGTGCACCGTTCCAGGCACTGGTCACCTTCGACAACCATACGATCTTCACCGGCTACGGTACCGCGCAGAAAATCGTCAAGCGCGCTGCCCTCATCGGTAATCTCTCCCATATCGCGAAGAAGCATGCGATGTGCGTGATCACCGATTACCACAAGGAAAAGAAGATCGGGCGGACCCTTCTCATCGGCGAGGACCGGCTCCGCAGGTTCCGCGACGGTTCCGAACTGATCGATCTGATCGGGGACACTGGATCCGACTCGCAAGCATGATCTGCAGTCGCAACCGGAATGATAAGGTATCTCAATGGAACAGCGGGAGATTATTGCCGATTATCCCGGGAGAGAATCCAGCTCGATAACTCCTTACCATAACTTTCACAAACTCAAAATACTGCGCTACAGTATCCGGGGGTGAGAATTTGAAGAACAACAACCAGAGCGATAACGAATATCCTGTAAGCCATTGTCCGTTCTGCGGTTGTGCGGACGGAAAAAAATCGATGAACTGCGTGACGGGATCGGGAAAGAAAACCACAGTGAGTCGGAGCTGGCTGATTACATGGCTGGTAAACGTGGTACACTTATCTGTACCAGCTGCAGGCTTGCAATCGATTACCAGAAAGAGTAACCAGCCCGGTATCCTGCGCCTTGCTCATTGCGAAGTGTCATGATCCCCCGGAGGACAGGTCCCCGATCGATCGTTTCAGGCCCGGGATGGATAATTTTTATATAGAACCACAAACCAATTTTAGTGCTAAAAGTGGTGAATTCTATGTCACAACAGCTTGGAGGTCAACCTATCCTTATCCTCAAAGAGGGAAGTTCACGTACTCGTGGACGCGACGCACAGGGCATGAACATCACTGCCGCTAAGGCAGTGGCGAGCGCCGTGCGCACAACCCTCGGTCCCAAAGGCATGGATAAGATGCTCGTCGACACCATCGGTGATGTTGTTATCACAAACGACGGCGTCACGATTTTAAAAGAGATGGACATCGAGCACCCGGCCGCAAAGATGATGGTCGAGGTAGCAAAGACCCAGGACGATGAAGTCGGCGATGGAACAACCACCGCAGTTGTCATTGCCGGAGAACTCTTAAAGAAGGCCGAAGACCTTCTCGAACAGGATGTCCACCCGACCGTGATCGCATCCGGTTACCGGCAGGCTGCCGAGAAGGCACAGGATATCTTAAAGGATATCGCCATCGATGTCAAGGCAAGCGACAAGACAATTTTAACCAGCATCGCCGGCACCGCAATGACCGGCAAGGGCGCAGAGGCAAGCAAGGACAAGCTCTGCGACCTCGTCGTCAAGGCAGTCACCATGGTTGCAGATACCGACGGCACTGTCGATATCGAGAACATCAAGGTCGAGAAGAAGACCGGCGGCTCCATCGACGACTCCGAGATCGTCGAAGGCGTGCTCATCGACAAGGAGCGTGTCCACCCCTCGATGCCAAAGAAGGTCACCAATGCAAAGATCCTTCTCCTGAACGCGGCTGTCGAGTTCAAGAAGACCGAGGTCGACGCCGAGATCAACATCACGAGCCCAGACCAGCTGCAGGCATTCCTTGACGAAGAAGAGAAGATGGTGAAAAACATCGTCAACAAGATCGTTGACTCGGGCGCAAACGTCCTCTTCTGTCAGAAGGGTATCGACGACATTGCGCAGCACTACCTTGCAAAGGCAGGCATCTTTGCAACCCGGCGCGTGAAGAAGAGCGATATGGAGAAGCTCGCCCGCGCAACCGGCGGAAGCCTCGTCTCCTCCATCGACGCGATCAACAAGGACGAGCTCGGCAAGGCCGGGATCGTTGAAGAGCGCAAGGTCGGCGGCGAAGAGATGACCTTTGTCGAGAAGTGCAAGAACCCGAAAGCGGTCTCCATCATCGTCAAGGGCGGCACCGAGCACGTTGTCGACGAACTCGAGCGCGCCATCCACGACGCACTCCGCGTTGTCGGCGTCGTCTTCGAGGACAAGAAGGTCGTTGCCGGCGGTGGCGCACCCGAGACCGAGCTCTCGCTGCGTCTTTCCGAGTACGCGGCAACCGTTGGCGGCAAGGAGCAGCTTGCCATCGAGGCATTCGCAAAGGCGCTCGAGATCATCCCCCGGACCCTTGCCGAGAACGCTGGTCTCGACCCCATCGACATGCTTGTCGAGATCCGTGCATCCCATGAAAAGGGCAAGAAGACCTTCGGCCTGAACGTTTACGAGGGCAAGGCCGTCGACATGAAGGCAGCAGGCGTTGTCGAGCCGCTGCGTGTCAAGACCCAGGCAATCTCCTCCGCTGCCGAGGCAGCGATCATGATCCTGCGCATTGACGATGTCATCGCATCCTCGAAGGCCCCCGAGCCGGCACCCGGCGCAGGCGGACCCGGCGGCATGGGCGGTATGGGTGGCATGCCCGGCATGGGCGACTACTGATCTACAATTTTTCAATCCCTTTTTTGGAATCTTCCCTGGTTCGCGGCATCTGCCGGTGATTTCAATGATTCGAGTACCGCCGGTATCTTCAATTAAAATCCGGTGTAAGAACTATAATTTCCCGGTTCTGCAACAGGTTCATTAACCGGAACGTGCACTTACCACACATGAGCGACCGGTTCGTTACCCTCGCTTACCGGACTGACTGCTATCACTGCAGGCAGGTGGCAGACCAGATCATTACCGCGGTACCGTACCGGGCAGAAGTTGCCTGTGCGAACTGCGGCGCGACCCGGGTCTTTGTCCCGAAGATCGAGGACGTGAGCAATCCCGGTTCGTTTAAAAATGTCGGGCCCTATGACACGTGGGAACTTGTAAGCGATGCCCCGTGCAGGAACTGCCACGGTACCCATCCTCACGATATCACCATCAGCTGCCGACATTTCACGGTCCAGTGCCGGAACTGCAATTTCACTCATTTCTACCGGTTCGACCTTGAGTATATGGCAAAGGATGAGAAAATGGCGGAGTGATATTCCGGTCTCTCCGGGGATAACTGTCCGTTGTAAAACCGGATCACCCGGTCATCAGGAGCGCCGGGTATTGTGCAATATAAGTTCCTATGGCTTGTTCCAGACCTGCAATCAGCCGGGGATCCTTTGCGACGAAGAAGAAGACGATCTCATTGTCCGTGACCGTGAGCGGTTTCATGCCGGTGCATTGTCCGAGTTCGGAACACCGTTTCCGGATGTAGCTGCCCCGTACAATCCGCGGAATGTGCTGGTAGATCATCAGGACCGAGCCGGAGTCAAGGTGATCATAAACCTGTTTTACCTCGTCAAAGAGCAGGTGGCGTTTCGTGGAATTTTTCACTTCAAGTCCGATGTCTGGATCGAGAAGGAGGAGTGTCCGTTCCGGGAACTGTGCAAAGAGGTTGTTGAAATAATCATCGCGGTTTCTCTCGGAGAAGACCGGTTTTTCAACGATCCGGATGTGGATCATCTCGTGGTTGAAGAGGTCGCGGATCGCCCGGAAGTATTCCGTATCGCTCCTGATCTCCTGCAGACGGGTCATATACCGAAGGAGTGCTGAATTTCTGCTGCCGGCCCGGCCCTTCGCAACAGCAGCCGGGAGATTGTGGTTTCTGCCTTTCCCGCTTCCGGATTTCCCCTCTCCTTCCGTGAGCATCGGCACAAACGTGAAACAATGAAGGGACGGGATCTCCTTCATGAGGTGGCTAACCAGATCGATCTTGAAAAGATCGCGGATATCCCCGGAATACTTTCGGTTCATGGTATCACCTGTATGTGGTGCATTGCATGACAGGATAATAATCTTATGGGGCACAAGCCCGTTTTCCGGTAATCCTGATCCGTTTCCGGGATACCGGTAATTTTTCCTGGATGGGTAAAAAAAGACAGTATGGTTTATTTTTCTTCCCGGACCATCCCGATAGCCTTCTTCGGGCACTCGTTGGCGCAGATACCGCAGCCCTTGCAGAAGTTGAGATCTACGACAAGTTCGCTGCTGATGGCGGCATCCGGGCAGTACATCTGGCACATGCCGCACTCATTGCATTTCTCCTTGTCAACGACAGGTCGGAACACCCGCCAAGACCCGGTCTTTCCGGCCGCCCCTTCCTTCGGGGAGCTTATGGCAAGACGTTTTCGCTCCGTCATACGACCATCTCCTGGTATGCAACCTCCGCAGCCTTGATATTGCGCTCATCAGAAAACATCTCTGCGATTGCCTTCTTTGCTGACTCTTTGGTGATGATCGCAAGCTTCGCAAGCGCTCCGAGCACCGGGGTATTCAGGATCGGGCTTCCCGCAACAACGAGGTTCTCCCTGAGGGCGATACCGGTTAAATCGACGTTGTAATTCCTGTAGCCCTCAAAGTCCGGCGTATGGGCGCTGTTGAGGAATACTGTTCCACCTGACTTCAGCCCGTGGAAGACATCGACGGTCTCCATGACGCTCGTGTCGAGGACAATTACCATGTCCGGCTTCCGGATCTGGCTGTAGACCTTGATCGGCTTCTCGTCAATCCGTACAAACGAAACGACCGGGGCTCCCCGGCGCTCGGCGCCGTAGAACGGGAATGCCGTTGCGTATTTTCCGTCGCGGATCGCGGCAAGCGCAATCAGCCGTGCAGCCGTAACGCCACCCTGCCCGCCCCGGGAATGGATTCTGATCTCAAACATTGCCGTTCACCCCGAACCAGAACTCCTCGCCTGTACGACGCTCCCGGACAAACCCGGCAATGTCATCGTATGTCACTTCCTGCCCGCCGATCCCTGCAATCACGGAGAAGAGATCTGCCTTGTTCTGTGCCTCGATGGACCGGGCAAGAACCCCGCCGAATCCGAACGAATAGTCCCTGTCGATGACAACGACTTCCCGGCCATTGAGGTCGAGTTTCGGGAACGGCCGGAACCAGCGTACCCGCATGGACCCGGCTTTGATGCCCTCCCTGCGCAGGATATCGACAGCCACCTCGGACTCTTTGCCGAATGTCCCGAGCGAGACGATGACGACATCCGCGTCCTCGCACTTGTAATCCTCGGTAAACCCGTACTTCCGGCCGAAACGTTTTGCAAATTCCGCCTGCGTGTCCGCGATCACCTTCACCGAGTCCCGCATCGAGCGCTCGATGTCCCAGCGGAACCGGAAGTGATCATCCGGCCCGGTCAGCCCCCCGTATCCTTTCGGGTTGTTCACATCGATTGCATGGGGGAGATGGATCGGCGGGATGAAATCGCCGGGATCCGTTGTGTCGAGCGGCTGCATGATGTGGGAAAGCAAAAAGCCGTCAAGGTTGACCATGACGGGCAGGAGCACGTCATTATGCTCCGCGATCCGGAATGCCATCAGTGTCGCATCGTAGGCTTCCTGCACGCTTCCGACATAGACCTGGAGCCAGCCGGTGTCCCGCTCCTGCATCGCGTCGGTATGCTCCGCCCAGATATTCCAGCCGGGGCCGATCGACCGGTTGATGTTCGCCATGACAATCGGGAGGCGCGCTCCCGCCGCGAAGTTTGTCATCTCGTGCATGTACAGGAGCCCGTGGGAGCTTGTCGCCGTGAATGTCCGCACGCCGGTTATACCCGCGCCGATGCAGGCTGCCATTGCCGAGTGCTCGCTCTCGACAGGGATATACTTCGCATCCAGCTCTTTTCCGCCGACATAGTCCGCGATCTGTTCGACGACCTCGGTCTGGGGTGTGATGGGATAGGCAGCGACAACCGACGGTTTTGCCTGCTTTACCGCCAGCGCAACCGCCTTGTTGCCGGTCGATACCGTCAGCATACGCCTGCCTCCTCCTGCGTGAACCGTTTTATGTTCCTGTCGATCCGCTGCCGGAGCATCTCCAGCGATCTGGCATCGATACCCTTGAACCTGCCCTGCGGGGCAAGGTAATCCTCGAGCGGGATCAATTTTTTCATCGCAGCCTTGGAAGGGCCGGTGATGGAAAGTTTTCCGTACTCGCGCTCATAGAGGATCCACATCCCGGATTTCACCGCAAGCTTGCCCATCTCGACCGATTTCTCGGTTGAGTACCGCCAGCCGGGGGGGCAGGGGGCGAGCACGTGGATGAACGTCGGGCCCCGGAACGTGAGCGCCTTCTGCACTTTCTTAAAGAGATCCTGGGGATACGCTGCACATGCCGTCGCCTGGTACGGGGGTTCGTGGGCGGCGACGATCGCGTCGATATCCTTCTTCATGTCGGTCTTGCCATACGGAGTCGTCGTCGTCCTTGCCCCAAGCGGGGTTCCCCCGGATCTCTGCATGCCGGTATTGCCGTATGCCTCGTTGTCATAACAGATGTACAGGAAATCCGTGCCCCGTTCGAGAGCGCCGGAGAGTGCCTGGATCCCGATATCCAGGGTCCCGCCGTCTCCTGCGTAACAGATCACGTTGGTCTTCTTCCCCATCGAGCGGAACGCCGCGCTCATGCCGGATGCAGCAGCGGCAGCGGTTGCAAAGGCCACATTGTAGACCGGAACATTCATGGCCGTATTCGGGTAGATGCCCTGGATCACGCTCGTGCAGCAGGCTGGGACAACGAGCACGGAATCCGGCCCGGCCGCCTTCAGTACATACCGGAGCGAGAGGGATGCGCTGCACCCTGCGCACGCCGATGTGCACTTCAGGATATATTCTTCTTTCGGTAATTCGGCGATAGTATCAGACTCCAGAAGTCGGTTGTGGATCGCGAAGAGGAAACGCAATCTATCATTATTTGTCATTCACCTGCAAAAAAAGTATCATCCGGTTCCGGATATGCAAAGGAGAGATTCGGAAACCATCGTTTCCTGTTCAATCATCGGCAGGAGATGAATCGCGGAGAGAGAGAAAAGAGGATGCCAGTACACCCGTGCTTGGCGGGAGACCGGTCACATCCAGGTTTGAGAGAGCGGGGGGAGTTGCGTGCAGCCCTTCCATCGGGGCACAAGGGGGTATTTCCCTCCGCATATACCAGTTGATCGTCCGTCGCGTATAAACCCCCGACCGCGCACCGTGAAAGTGACCGCCCGTGGTTTAAAGTTCCCAGAATTATCGGCCGGGTCTGGTCCCGGCATTCCTGCAACCATTCACTGGAACCGGGCTAATGTAGGCCGGCACCGGTTTTTTCGCAGGGAACGACTTCATAATCATCAAATATCCATGACGCAGAATATTGTTTACTCCTTATGTCTCTCCGATCGGTGAACCTGCCCGGCGTTGGTACGAAGTACGAATTCACAACAGACCGGGGGGATACGGTCGCCCTGTTTTTTACCAAGACCGGAACAATCCAGATGTACACCCTCCAGCGTGGCTGCCATACTCCAAGCGCCGCAGAGATGACGCCGGTCGAGGCCCGGAGGCTCGGGAATATCTTAACCGGCGCGATCATTGAGGCGGAGTCCGAGAGCGTCGAGGTCGCGTTCTCCGCACTTGCCGACCTTCGGATCACCATCCATACCTATGTCATCCCAAGGGATATTGCCGGGAAAACAATCGAGGACTTAAAAATCCGTACAAAGACCGGGGTCACTATCATCGCGGTCAGCCGGAAAGAAGGGAACATCATCAACCCGCCCCCGTCGTTTGTCTTTGAGAACGGGGACGGTGTCGTTGTTATCGGGGAGACCGATCAGCTTAAAAAATTCGAACGGGACGTCATGGTGCATTAATGGAAGGCATCGTCCTCGCGCTGTTCGTCTGCCTGCTGCTTGCACTCGTCACAAAGCGCTACTCGCTCCCGCCGATCCCGTTCTATATCCTCGGAGGCATCCTCATCGGGCGGAGCGGGCTTTCGCTTGTCACCTCCGATGAGATCAGCCGTTTTCTCTCCCAGATGGGGCTCATCTTTCTGCTCTTCTTCATGGGACTCGAGCTGAAGATCGACAAGATCGCGCAGAATCCCTCCACCGTTATCACGAGCGGGATCATCGAGCTGACGGTCGATATGGGCATCGGTTTTGTCGCGGCATACCTGCTTGGGTTCTCGCTGCAGGATTCCCTTGTGATCGCATCGGCGTTCTATGTCACGAGCACGGCGCTTGCGGTAACCTCGCTCATCGAAAACCGGAAGCTGATGATGCGCGAGGCGGAAACCATCATCTGGCTGATGGTCTTTGACGACGTAATCCTCATCATCATCCTCGCCTGCCTCTCGATCGGGGACCAGAATATCCTCTTCCTGTTCCTCAAGATTGCCGGGGCCCTTGCCGTCATGTACGCCCTTGCCCACTATGGCAAGGAGTTCATGGTCGGCATCCTTGACCGGTCCGACGAACTCCCGCTCCTCTTCACGTTCGGGGCAGTGCTCACAACCGCATCATTCTCGATGTACCTGGGCATCCCCGAGACCATGATGGTGATCGCGCTCGGCATTGCACTCGGGACAACCGATCCGGACGCTTTCGAGCAGCACGCCCGCCCGTTCCGGGATGTCTTCCTGGTCGTCTTCTTTGTCTTCTTCGGGATCACGGTTGACCTCTCCGGCCAGATGGACTTCTTTGTCATCGGCATCATCTGCCTGCTTGCCATCCTTTCCAAGATGCTCTCGGGATTTTTAATCGGGCTCTTCGTCCACGGCTCGGTGCTCTCGGGGATCGAGATCGGGGGAAGCATCATCGGCAGAGGGGAATTCTCCATTGCGATTGCCGCACTCTATGCTTCCCCCCCGGTTGCAGCCGTGATCGCCGCGATGGTTGTCGTCACCTCGATCGTGGGATCGTTCACCGCAAAATATACCGGCCGGCTGCGCCACTGGATGTCATCGCCGGGCCGAAGGGGGCCCCACCGTCGCGTACACCAGTAGGGGCAGCGCCGATCATTTCAGGGCTTCCATTGAAAATTGTTCTATCCCTGCCCCGGACCCTGCATATCACTCGATGAGTACAAGCCCGATCGAGACGATGTTGCTGTGAATGACCTTCCCGTACTCCATATCTTTGCACGGGATGGTCTTCAGTTCCCAGCCAACGTTCTTTGCCGTTGCAAAGACATCCATGCACGCCGATTCCATGCTCGGGCGGACGAGATCCATGTGCCGGCACTTCCGGCGGACGCTCTCGTCAACGACGCCTTCCGATTCCTCGGCAACGCAGTGCTGGTGCTCGCACCAGATGCAAGGGTACCCGCCGAACCCGAACGCCTTGTAAAACCCGTCGTAGAACGCAGTCTTTTCGAGAACGTGGACCGTCCCGTTCACCCACCGGATCAGGTCGGCATAGAACGGGTGGAAATCCTCCGGGATATCGTCCGGCCCGAACGTGTCGTGACCCGGGACACCATCGAAGCGGAGGAGAATGCCGGTCGAGTACTCGCCAACCATCCGTTTTGTCTCCTCATAGGACGGGGAGTACGGCGGGCAGCCGAAATGTTTCGCATAGCCCTTGCACCCGTACCGGCACTTGAACCGCACCCATTGCGAGACGACGATATCCGGTGCCGGGATCATCCGGGCGATTGCGCCCCGTTCGCGTGCGAGTTCGCTAAGCTTCTGAATCTCGGTTGTCACATCCGCATCCATTCCGGGCACCCCGTACGTGAGGATGCGGCGCCGTACGCATAAAGGTTCCTGAAGATGGAATAATCCTGGCCGGTCCTGATCCTTTATCCCTTCCGCCGGTAATGGGTAGAGTGCAGGAACAATGACCCCGGATCACAAGCACGGTTGCCTTGTCTGCGGCAAGGACCTGAATTACCTGCCGGAACCGGTGACCGCAGAGTGTTCCTTCTGCGGCGATTCATTCAGTACGGAAACCATCTGTCCTGACGGCCACTTCGTCTGCGACCGGTGCCACCGGGCGCCGGCCGAAGAGATCATCGGCAGGTACTGCGGGACAACGACGGAACTCGACCCGATCGAGATCGCCCGGACCCTCATGAATGCCCCGCAGGTTGCCGTGCACGGTCCCGAACACCATTTTCTCGTGCCTGCCGTACTCCTCGCTGCGTTCTATAATGTCCAGGGGAAGAGAGACGAGAAACTGTGCGGGATCGAGAAAGCCCGACAGCGTGCCGCGCTGATCAAGGGAGGGTTCTGCAGCACCCATGGCGACTGCGGCGCTGCCGTCGGGACCGGCATCTTCATCTCGCTTGTCACCGGTGCAACACCGCTCTCGAAAGAGGAGTGGAAACTTACGAACCTTGTCACGGCAAAGAGCCTGGAAACAATTGCCCTGCATGGCGGACCCCGGTGCTGCAAGCGCAACGCGTTCCTTGCAATCCAGACCGCCGTGGACTTTACAAGGGAGCACTTCGGGATCGTCATGCCGGTGAAAAAGCCGGTGGTCTGCGATTTCTCGTCCCAGAACAAGGAATGCTTAACAAAAGACTGCCCGTTCTACACCGGATAGACGGTTCCTATTTACCGGACCGCTGCTCTACGATCCGCTGGATGATCGTCCGGGAACTGCACAGCCCGTTCTCCCCGTACTTCCCGATCCGGATAATTTCAGGTGCAAGGCCCCGTACGGCAAGGGCCTTTCTCAGGTTCTCTTCGCTGAAATGCTGGTTGAACCCGATCGTGATGATCGCGGGCCGGATCTCGTCGATGGGACGGAACATGTCGGTCAGGTCCCCGAGGATCGCATGGTCCACGCACCGGATTGCAGCAACCATGCAGCGCCGCTGCTCTTCCGGAATAATCGGCGTCGGCTTGTGCTTCACGTTGGCATCCCGGGCAACGATCACCGTGAGCTCGTCGCCCAGCTTCTTTGACTGTTCGAGGTAGTAGAGGTGCCCCGGGTGCAGGATGTCGAACGTTCCCGTTGCAACGACGCGCTTCATGCGACAACCTCCATGCGATACTGTTCGCCGTCGGAAGTGAAACAGCGCCAGTCATTCTCCCGGTAGGGATAGCCGATAATGAAATGATACCGGCCGGTCCGGGGGAAGAACTGGATGTCGGCGGACGAGGGGTGTAAAACGCCGTTCGGGTGCGAGTGGCAGCTTCCCGCAACATGGGTCGAGAGGGGCATCATGTCGTAGAAAAGGGATGCCGAATCTTCGCGGGCGACGGTGCCGGGGAGCAGGTTCACCTCGTCAATCACGTTATCCCGTTCCATCAGTACTGCAATGAACTCGTTCGGGTGGGCGTCGCGCCCCATCTGGAGGAGCAGGCTTATTGTCTCCTTCCGTATCCCGCGGATTGCCATCGTGCTGTATATATCATCGTGCCCTGTCAGGAAAAAAATGTTGCAGGGGCTGTGGTTCCGGTGTCACTTTTCAACTTTCGCAAGATCGGCGGAAAGGTTCTGCGAAAGATCGATATTCGTGAACGTGCCGGAGGTCGGAAGCGTCATTGCAAAGCCGCTTGTGATGTCATACGTCACGGGAGTGCCGGCATCCACCACCAGGTCGAGGACATGCCCACCGGTCTTTTTGTCATCGGAGATGTAGTGGAAATGGTAGCCGGGGACATTGAGGCCTTCGAAAAATACCGGCATGTAAAACCCGATTACGGTCCCGGTCGTGTTGGATAACGTATGCACGCCCTGGCTCTTTGACGCCTCGGTGAGAGTCGGGTATGGTGGCTGCTGGCGGGGGATTGCCCGTATTTTAACTGACGGGAATGTCCCGTGCATCTTTACGCCATAGATCAGGTTCTGCGATGGCAGCCGGGCAGCAAGATCCGTGGTCATCTCAGACATGTTCACCCGGCTTCCGGTTGTTGTGGAAAAGTCGTTGTCGAACCAGGTCACGGTGGCTAGCGGCGTTGTCACCGTTGAATTCACCGGATAGATGAGCCCATCGGACTTTGCCTGGAACATCGTACCGTCAAGGACGATCATCTCGCCGTCGAGCCCGTCATAGGTTCCGATCCCGAAATCGCCGTGCCGTAATACTTCGGAGACCGGCTCGGTGCCGTCAAACGATCCCATCATCAGGGCGTTGATCGTCGAAACCTGGTAGAGGGTGTCCCGGTCCTTAGCAGGGATCGTATTTTTCTGTACGTAGTTTGCACACGCGACGGCAAAAAAAACAATTACTACGGCAACTGCAATTCCGAGGATAAATTTCCGGTCCATAAAACCGCCGTCGGCCTTACTTCTTCCCGGTCACCTTGATGACGTGGAACCCGAACTGGGACTTGACCGGCCCAATTACTTTGCCGGAATCCGCTGCGAACGCCGCCTGCTCGAACTCGGGGACCATCTGGCCTTTCCCGAACCAGCCGAGATCGCCGCCGTTCTTCCGGGACGGACAGGAGGAGAACCGCTTTGCAACGGCGACAAAGTCTTCGCCGTCAGCGATCCGCTTCATGATGCGGTTTGCTTCGTCTTCGGTCTTGACAAGGATATGGGATGCGCGAACCTGCGTTGTCATGCATCAGTTGTGGGAAGGGGGAGGTAAAAGTGTTAACGATGATGCGGGAGGAGCCAGGGATTGCAGGAAAACGGGTGCGAATCCGGACAACGCCCCCCAACAATTTTTCCGCCGGCCCGTCCCAGTACCCGTTATGGTAAAAGGGAATTTCTGGCTTGGTGCGGCAGTGGGTTTTGTCATCATGGTGTTCACCTGCGATGCCCTGCCGGTTCTTGGCCCGATCCTCGGGGGATTCATTGCCGGGCTGATCGCACGCGGCGGTATCATGAACGGCATAAAAGCGGGATTCGCTGCCGGAATCCTCGGCGCCTTTGTCACCATCATTCTCGGCCTTGTGATCGGCACGATCGCGTTCGGACTGTTCGGGTTCCTCGCGGCACTCGGCATCGGGGTTGTTATGATCGTACTTGCGCTGTACTTTGCGGTACTCGGTGCAGCCGGAGGGGCGGCGGGCGGTTTGATCGGCAAATGACCGCATAAAAAAACTGTGCAGGATCCTGCAGTTCAGGTTTCTTGAAAACGCTGATTTAAAAAAAAAGAGCCGGGCCCGGCTCTCAATCCTCTCGTATTTTCCCGGTCGCTTACGAGCCGCAGCGCTCCGGTGATGAGCCGGCTGGAACGCCGCACTGGTCGCCATCCCCGCGCAGCTGCCGGCATATCGCGCAGATGCGCTGAACAACGTTGACGTTTTTTCCCGCTTTCAGGTCTGCTGCCAGCTGTTCAATCGATTGCTTCACATCGCTCTCGAACACGATCCGGTACCCGCGTTTCCCCGACAGGTACTGGGATACGGCAGACGGGGCGATCTCAAGCATCCGCGCTGCCTCTGCCTGTGCCACGCCGCATTTCACCAGCTCAACGGCAATAGCCGCCCGGATCGCCGGCAACACATCCCATACAATCCTCTGACATGGAGCTTCCATCGTATCACAACCTTTTTATTTCACAATTGTGACATACTACAACTGCATTCACAATTGTGAATTTGTCCCGTAACTACAAAAACATGCCGTTTCAGGATTAAAAAACCGTTGCGGGAGGTATCATGAGTAGTAAACGAACGATTTACCTGGATCATGCTGCGACCACGCCGGTAAAACCTGCCATCATGGACGCGATGCAGCCATATTTTTCCGAATACTTCGGAAATCCTTCATCCATCTACAGCATAGCCCGCACGTCAAAGAGCGCCATCGAAACCTCCCGTCAACAGGTGGCAAAGGCACTCGGTGCTGAACCCGGCGAGATTTTCTTCACATCCGGGGGAAGCGAGTCTGACAACTGGGCGATCAAAGGGATCGCCTTTGCAAACCGGAAGAAGGGGAACCATATCATCACCTCGGCGATCGAGCACCATGCCGTTCTCCACACCTGCCAGTTCCTGGAAAAGGCGGGATTCTCCGTCACGTACCTGCCGGTCGACCGGTACGGGCTTGTCGATCCGTCAGATCTTGAACGGGCGATTACTGAGAAGACCATCCTCATCTCGATCATGTATGCCAACAACGAGATCGGAACCATCGAACCCGTCGAAGAGCTCGGGGAGATTGCAAAGAAACACAAGATTCCCTTCCATACCGATGCGGTGCAGGCAATCGGCAATGTGCCAATCAGCGTAAAAGAGCAGAACATCGACCTGCTCTCACTCTCCGCGCATAAATTCTACGGCCCGAAGGGGACCGGGGCACTCTACATAAGAAAAGGCGTAAAGATCGATACCCTCCTCCATGGCGGCGGGCAGGAGAACCGGCGCCGGGCGGGCACCGAGAACATTGCCGGGATCGTGGGGCTCGGGAAAGCGATCGAGCTTGCAACTAAGGATATTGGAAGCCATAACGCTACGATCGCGGCGATGCGGGACCGGCTCCTGAAAGGCATTCTTGAAACGATCCCATATTCCCGGCTCAACGGGCACCCGGTCCTGCGGCTGCCGGGAAACCTGAACGTCAGCTTCGAGTTCATCGAAGGAGAATCCATGCTTCTCTGGCTCGACGATGAGGGGATCTGTGCATCCACCGGCAGCGCCTGCACGTCAGGATCGCTGGAGCCCTCCCACGTACTCCTCGCAACCGGGCTCCCTGCAGAGATCGCCCACGGATCGCTTCGGCTGACGCTCGGTGACGCAACCACGGAGGAGAACGTGAACTTTGTGCTGGAAGTGCTCCCGAAGGTCGTGCAGCGGCTGCGGGAGATGTCTCCCCTGTACCACAAGCCTGCAAATGACGGGGGCTCGCATGTACAGTGACAAGGTCATGGACAATTTCAAAAACCCGAGAAACGTTGGCGAGATCGAGAATCCTGACGGGATCGGCGAAGTGGGCAATCCGGTCTGCGGCGATATCATGAAGATCATGATCCGGGTTGCAGATAACGTAATCACCGATGTAAAATTCAAGACATTCGGCTGCGGCGCGGCGATCGCCTCCAGCAGCATGGCAACCGAACTCGTGAAGGGAAAGACCCTTGAAGAAGCGTGGACGGTGTCCAACGAGGCAGTCGCCGATGCGCTTGAAGGGCTTCCGCCGATCAAGATGCACTGTTCGGTGCTCGCGGAAGAGGGAATCCATATGGCTATCAACGACTACCGGAAGAAACATGGGCTTTTGCCTTGGGAAGAGAAGCATTCCCATTGTCAGGATTATGAGGAGGCTGGTGTCTGCCGGCATTCGTGATAAAACCATGCGCGGCTGCGCTTCCGGTTTATGGAGAACCGGGATCGGGAAAATATTGCCTGTTTATATCTCCATAAATAATCCATCCGGTAAAAAGGAGAGTAACGGAATTGCCGGGTTGACCGGAAGCAGCATTGCCGCTGATTCGCAATGAGGACAGGGTGAACGATGTTATCGAATCGGGAACTTGAACGGTACAAACGGCAGATCCTGCTGTTCGGTACAAAAGGGCAGGAGAAACTGAAGAACGCGGAGATCTTCATTGCGGGAGCCGGGGGGCTCGGATGCCCGATTGCGATCTATCTTGCCGTTGCCGGCATCGGGAAGATTACAATCGCGGATAAGGATATTGTCGACGGCAGCAACCTGAACCGTCAGATCCTGCACTATGACCGGGATATCGGCAGGAAGAAGACGGCGTCTGCGGAAGAGAAATTGACTGCGATCAACCCGGATATCAGGATCAGTGTCATCGATACGACCATCGATGAATCAAATGTCCTCGAACTCACAGCCGGGGCTGACGGGATCGTGGACGCAATGGACAACTTCCCGACCCGGTACCTGCTCAATGAAACTGCAATAAAGAAGAAGATCCCGCTCTTCCACGGGGCGATCCGGGGCCTGCACGGGCAGGCAACGACGATCATCCCGGGAAAAACCGCCTGTCTCCGGTGCATCTTTCCAAATCCCCCCCCAAAAGAGGTATTCCCGGTTGTCGGCGTGACCCCCGGGCTTATTGGCATGGTGCAGGCAACGGAAGTGATCAAGTACTTAACCGGTGAGGGTAAACTTCTTACAGACCGGCTCTTTATCTGGGACGGGATGGCGGCGGATGCCGAAGAGATTGTGGTTGAAAAAAATCCCGGCTGCCCGGTATGCGGCAGCCATAAGGCCGTAGACATAAAACGGAGGAACAGATGACAGCAAAGGTACGGTTTTTTGCCCGGTTCCGGGAACTCCTCGGATCCGATATTCCGGCACCGGTGAAAACGGGAACAACGCTCGCGGATCTTATCGGCGGGATCGCAAAGAAGAACAAGGAAGGATACGACGCCATCTTCGATGAAAACGGCAGGTTCCGGGAATTTGTGATCGTGATGCGGAACGGGAAGCGGATCGAACACGCAGATGCGGAGAAAACCCAGGTTGCCGACGGCGATGAGATCGCGATCTTCCCGCCGGTTGCAGGCGGTTAGGCAGACATGAACGGTGCGCCATGATCACAATCCAGCGTGAGGATGTGGATATCGGCAGACTGGTTGCCGAAGCGAAACGTGCAGGCACCGGCGCGATCGTCGTCTTTGACGGGGTCGTGCGGGACGACAATATCCAGGAGATCGAACTGGAAGCCTACGCAGATGTCGCGGTGCCGGAACTCCAGGCAATCGCAAAGGAGGCAACGAAGAAGTTTGCGCTCCTGCATGTCGATATCGTGCACCGGATCGGGCGGCTCGCGATTGGCGAAAATATCCTCATCATCATAGTCAGTGCCGGCCACCGGGAGGAGGCCTATGAGGGATCCCGGTTCATCATCGAAGCGATCAAAAAGAGTGTCCCGATCTGGAAAAAAGAGCTGACCAAGGATGGCGGGCGGTGGGTGCCGGGCGAACATACCCATGGTTCGGGTAAGGCCCGAAAATCCAGGGATTAATTCTTTTTTTGTTCCGGTAAGTTCCCGGCCCCGGTTCATATTTTGAAGCGCGACGAGAAATGCGGCAATATCTGACGGAAAATCAGGCTATATACCCTGTCATTGCCAATACTCAGTGTTCACTTGCGTGAACAAGGCAGAACATCATGAAAACAAAATACCGGGTCGCCGCAGGACCAGAATCTGGTTCCGGTCTCGTACCGTATCAGAAAATCCCGGGGTATCTTCTCGGGCGGGAAGAGGCCCGGCCGGACCGGTTCAACGGCGTCCGAAGCTCCGGCCAGTACTGTCGCCCGCTTTTCATTCCATGAACTACCTTCGCTGCCGGTTGTCCAAAAAAAACCTGCTGCGTGCAGTATCCCGTTCATGAATTAACCTCATTCACGTCCTCACATCGCATCAGGTTGCCCGGGACCATGCCCGCACCAGAAAACCGGGTTGCAGAAATGAGGTTACGCCTCATCTCATGCAGTGTTGCGCACTCCAATTGCCCTGTTCCACGATACCGGACACGCAGGAACCGGCCGGATTTTTTATCCAGAGAACAGGATCAATTTTTCTCTTATTGTTCTCCCCAGAAATTTCCCGGATAACCGGGCAGAATTTTCATGCAAAACGAAACACTTAACAATTGTGAACACGAACGTTGTTCTGTGGTCAACCATGAGTGATCGTCTTTGCTGTGACCGGCAACACTATTGGAACTGAAGTAATGAACATCGGGCACCTTCCGCCTTCGGCAAAACTTGTGTACATGATCCTGAAGCCCGGGCGGCAGCTGACCCAGAAGGAGATCATCCGGGAAACGTATCTTCCGGCCCGCACGGTCCGTTACGCTCTCTCCCGGCTGAAGGATGAGAAGGTTCTTGTTGAACGCCTTCACCTTGTCGATGCCCGGCAGAGCCTGTACGGGCTGGACATGACACGAACCAGGGTAGTGAGCGAGACCTGATCTCCGTGTTTCTTTTTTTTTATCGAATTATCAGAGTCCCGATGACTGGGGCCTTGACACTGCCAGATTTTGGCATTCTCCGCGGATTCATCTGAACGCTCACAGGAAACGATCCACGTTGGAAAATCTCCGGCGTGTGAGAAAAATTTCCGGTCATACGGTCTCTAAGGAAAAAGCGGCAAGACCTGCCCGGAAATCAGCCTATAAATGATTCGTAGGCTTATGGTAATTGGCGACGTCACAATTGTAAACGTCCCTGCCAAGGTGGCGGAGTGGCTACGCGGTTGACTGCAGATCAGCTACATCCCGGTTCGAATCCGGGCCTTGGCTTACGACGGAATTCATCAGAGTTTCGTCGTGGAGAAGGGAGGCGAAGCCGAACCTTCGACTCCAAAGATTTGCATTAGCAAATCTTCGACCAGTATCCGAAAAGGCACGACGTGTCTCGAAAAGGAATTTTCCGGCAACCATATCCATGTCCAACGGCCTCACCGGTGAAACAAAAGCGCTTCTTCTCGCAGTGGGCAGTGCGGACATCGATCCTGTCCTGCTTCCTGCTGACATGAAAACGACGGCAACAGCCGGGCCGGGTGCCGGTGGATCGTCATTTTTCCTGCGGTCCGGTTCCCACCGGATCCGTCTCTCAATCAACAAGGACTCGCCTCTCAAGGTTTTTGCATGGGGTAACGGGATCGCAATCCGGAAAGAGGGAGAGATCCTTGCGTACGGCGTACTCGAACTCCCGCTCTGCCACTGCCCGGAACAGGCCTATATCACAGTCAGCGAGCGGTGCATCTTTGACTGTAAATTCTGCCCGGTCCCGATCCTGAACGGCCGGGTGAAGACCATCGCCGAGATTACAGAGATGGTCGAGGCTGCGGCGGCAAAAGGGAAGATCTCGGCAATCTCGCTCACGAGCGGCGTTGCCGAATCCCCGGAGAAAGAAGCGGCATACATGGCAGAGATCGTCCGCCACCTCGCCAATCGTTTCGACCTGCCAATCGGCGTCTCCATCTACCCGACCGCGACATCCACCCGCGATCTCCATGAAGCAGGAGCAGATGAGATCAAGTACAACGTGGAGACCATGGACAGGGAGATCTTCCCATATATCTGCCCGGATCTCTCGCTCGACAGTATCCTTGACGCGCTCAAAGAAGCCGTAGATGTCTTCGGGAAGAACCACGTCTTCTCGAACTTCATCATCGGGCTTGGAGAGACCGACGAGTGCGTGGAGCGCGGCGTCGAACTCCTCACCGGGATGGGCGTGATCCCCAACCTGCGCCCGATCTCCCCGCACCCGCTCAGGAGAGGGGGGATCAACGTCAAGCGCCCCTCGTCCTACCGGCTCATCAGGCTGACACGGATCAACCGGGCTGCAATTGAACGTCACGGGCTTGATGTCTGCAAGGCACGGACCATGTGCCTGCCCTGCACGGGATGCGATCTCACCCCCCAGCGGGATCTCTGATTCGCGCGTCGTTGGAAAATTCCCGGACCCGTCATCCAGGTTTTTCCGGATTTATCGTTCATCTGTCTTCCCAGAGTTCCCTGCCGGATTTTTTTACACAATCCGGCGACCGTGCAATCCTGGCGGGAGTATATTTCAGGGAAATTCTTGCCGAAAGATGATCCCTTAAATAATTCTCCCGCCTACAATTGTATGTCGAAATCACAATTGTGAACGACCAGTGCCAGTATGGCGGAACGGCTACGCGGCTGACTGCAGATCAGTACATCCCGGTTCGACTCCGGGTTCTGGCTTGGATGAAACTCCGGAAAATTTCCAGCAATACATGTGTGGGAAAGAGATAGTACGAATACCCGGCCTCCTTTGCAAAAAATTTCGGGAGAGCGAATGATGCCGGCTGCATGTCCGCACAACAAACCGCCGGGCTGACCGCTTCTGCCTGATATTAAGGAAAGACCGATCCATGGGAAAACCAAACTGCTGGGAATTCAAGAAGTGCGGGCGCGAGCCCGGGGGTCCAATGGCAGCCGAGCTTGGTGTTTGCCCGGCTTCTACAGAACCACGGACCAATGGGGTCAATGGCGGCAAAAACGCCGGCCGTGCATGCTGGGCTATCAGCGGTACGATGTGCGGGGGAAAAATACAGGGGACATATGCCGCAAAGATCGGCAACTGCCTCAACTGTGAGTTCTACCAGGTTGTCCAGCGGGAAGAGAAGCCCCGGTTCGAAACCACGGCAAAGATTCTTGCACGCCTGAACGCGGATCAGTAAATATCGTTCTTCTCTTCGTGCTGGAACGCCCAGATATATTCTTTCCCGGCATAATTCAGGTGGTGTGCCGTGATCTGCACCTGCACATCCACCCCATCCTTTCGTCTCTGTCGGGTCTCAAAGATCATTGCTCCTTTTACCCTGATATCGCCGATATGCTTCTTCCAAGATCCTGATTCCGGCGGCAGGAACCGGCCATCCAGATCAGTGATCTTCATGGAGAGCATCTCATCGCGCGAATACCCGAGGATCTCCGTGGTCTTGTCATTGACGTAGATGAAACGCCCATCCCTGTTGACGAGATATGCGGCATCGACTGCCCGGTCAATGGCAAACCGGGTGACCCCGAGCAGTTCCTCCACCTCCTCGCGTTTCTTCTCCTGCTCCATCATCTCAAGGGCAAACGAGAGGTTGTCGGTCAGTTCCACGAGGAGCTGAACCTCCTCTTCCGAGAAGAAGTCGGGTTCTGCTGCATGGAAGGTCATCACGCCGATCACATGATCATTGATCCGGAGCGGGAACGCTGCACTGGAACAGAACCCGCAGGCAAGCAGCCGGTCCCTCCATGGCGCAACGCCCGGATCCGTCCGGTTGTCGGCACAGATATAAAACCGGTTCTCTTTCAGGGGCACGCACGTCGGGACCATGTCCAGCGGGAGATCGATGCCGGGCTCGGCAGCAATCCCCGCACCGGTCCCGGCACAGCTGCAGTGCGCGACTGCTTCAAAACGGGAGCGATTCCGCCGGATCAACCCGCACCATGCCATCCGGAACCCCCCCTCGGTAACCGCTATCCGGCAGGCTTCCGTAAGCAGTTCGTTCATGTTGCGGATGTTGACGGAGGTCTCGTTTGTTCTGGAGAGAACGGCATATAACCGGGCAAGGTGCCGGATCTGCTCCACGGACTGCCGGCGTTCCACCGCGATACGGAGCTTGTGGGCCAGTTCGGCAAACTGGGATTTGAATTCCCCACCCTTCTGGAGGTAGAAATCTACGCCGTTGTTGATGGCCTCGATGACGACGTCCTCCCGCCCCCGCCCGGTAAAGATGATGAACGGGAGGGCAGGGTACTGCGCCCGGACTGCCTTGAGAAACTCGATCCCGTTCATCACCGGCATGTCGTAATCCGAGAGCACGGCATGGTAACTTGTCTGATCCAGACGCAAAAGTGCATCCGGTGCTGACGTGCAGGTATCGACCGAGAAATTTCCCATCTTTTCAAGGAATATCCTGCCGATCTCGAGCAGGTCTGGATCATCGTCAACATAGAGTACCGTGATCATAGAGATGGTTTCCCCGGCGCTGCAAACCGTCCGTCAATAACGGGACCACAGGAGTAAGCACTCGTGCGGTCTTCACAATTGTTAATCGCATAGATGGCACAGGTACGAGTAATAAGTGCACCCAAGCGGCAAAATCTGCCGGAAGATCCCGGTCTGAACAGGTGATTTGAAATCCAGAACGTGTAGAGCCGGTCATTCCTGAAGGATATTGACGATAGAACTTCCGGAAAATTTTCCCGCAAACCGGGTCCGTAACAATGATACCGGCTTTTCGGCCACCCCGCTTGCAGCGCAAAACGGGCGTGGTCAAATCCCGGTTGTATACAAAACCCGGCCGGATCTGCGGGTTCACGTCAGGAAATCCGATCAGGAAAAATCCGCCGATTGGAGAACGTATAAATATTCACAATTGTTAACAAGTATACGGCAGTTCACAATCGTGAATATGCACCGGCGCCATGATGGCGGAACGGCCACGCGGCTGACTGCAGATCAGCGAATCCCGGTTCGACTCCGGGTCATGGCTTAGTAAAAAAGGTGAATCCATGTCAGAGAGAATCCAGAAAACATTCGAAGCACTCTTCGAACTCGAAGAGATTCGGGGGATCTTCCGGGACGCCCTTCCCACCGGCCTTTCCGCCGAACAGGAGGCAGCGTTCAGGACCAGGATCCAAAACCTCAAGGCTGTCATCGCGGACCTCGAGGCCGGTACCGGGACGTCCGGGGCAGCAAAGATCGCTGGCACGCTCGATCTCCGTTCCCGCGAAGAGCAGTACATCAACATCCATCCCATCCAGGCAGCCGGACGGCTGACGACCGAGGCGCGGAAGGCGCTCATCTCGTACGGCGACGGGTACTCCACCTGTGACTTCTGCCGCAAGCCGTTCCGGCTCGACAAGATCTCGCGGCCGGGAATCGCCGATTTCCACGGGGAACTTGCGAAATGGCTCAACATGGACGAGGCACGGGTCGTCCCGGGCGCACGGCGCGGGTTCCAGGCAGTCGCATCGTCGCTTGTCGGAAAAGGCGACACCGTGATCGTCTCAGCCCTTGCGCATTACACGGAATTCCTCGCGGTCGAAGAGGCCGGGGGCATTGTTAAGGAAGTGCCGCTCTCCGGACGCAACATCGTCACGGCAGATGCAACCGCGCAGAAGATCGAGGATGTGAAGCAGGAGACCGGAAAACTTCCCGCCCTTATCATGATCGACCACTTCGATTACCAGTTCGCAAACGAGCATGAGATCGCGGGGATCGGGAAAGTCGCCCACCAGTACGGCATCCCGTTCCTCTATAACGGGGCTTACACGGTCGGCGTCCAGCCGGTTGACGGCAAGAAGATCGGGGCCGACTTTGTCGTCGGCTCCGGACACAAGAGCATGGCATCGGTGGCGCCATCCGGAGTTCTGGCGACCACCGGAGAATTCGCACCCAGAGTCCTGCGGACCACCGGGATGGTCGGGGACCTTACCAAACGCAAGTTCGGTATCAAGGAAGTCGAGATGCTCGGGTGCACGCTCATGGGCGGGACGCTGCTCTCCATGATGGCGTCATTCCCTGCGGTAAAGGAGCGGGTGCTCCACTGGGACGACGAAGTGAAAAAATCCAACTACTTCATCGACACCCTGCTCCGGATCAGCGGGAGCAGGGTGCTCTCCGAGTACCCGAGGAAGCACACGCTCACGAAAGTCGACACTACAGGGAGCTTCGACGTCGTGGCAAAGACCCACAAGCGGCGCGGCTTCTACTTCTCCGACGAGCTCACAAGACGCGGGATCGTCGGTGAATTTGCGGGCGCGACCCGGACATGGAAGCTCAACACGTACGGCCTGTCCTGGGACAGGGTCCGCTACCTTGCCGATGCGTTCACTGAAATCGCGGAACGGTACGGGATCAGCGTGGACAAAGCGACAGGAAAGCCCTGACCCGGTCCCCGGGATTCCGGCTGAATACAAAATCACAATTCGCAACCAGAAGCGAGGACAAGAAATGACAGAGAGAAAACCCGGACTTGGCACCATTGCCATCCATGCAGGACAGGAACCGGATCCGGCTACCGGATCCCGGGCAGTCCCGATCTACCAGACGACATCGTATGTCTTTAAGAACACCGAACATGCGGCAAACCTCTTTGGGTTAAAGGAACTCGGGAACATCTACGGCCGGCTCATGAACCCGACCCAGGATGTCTTCGAGAAGCGCATCGCCGCAATCGAGGGCGGGACAGGCGCACTCGCAACCGCTTCCGGGGCTGCGGCCATCACGTACGCGATCTTAAACATCACCCGGCCGGGCGACGAGATCGTTTCGGCCGATAACCTGTACGGCGGCACCTACGAGTTCTTCCACTACACGCTCCCCAAGTTCGGGCGCCACGTGATCTTCGTGGATTCGCAGAAACCCGAAGAGTTCCGGAAAGCGATCACGGAAAAGACCAAAGCCATCTATGCGGAAACGGTCGGGAACCCGAAACTGGATACCCCGGACTTTAACGTGATCGCAACGATCGCCCATGAGCATGGGATCCCGGTCATTGTTGACAACACGACCGGTATCGGCCTTGTCCGGCCGTTCGATCACGGTGTCGACATCATCGTCCATTCGGCCACGAAGTACATCGGCGGCCACGGCGTCTCCCTTGGCGGTGTCATCGTGGACTCCGGGAAGTTCGCCTGGAACAACGGCAGGTTCCCCGAGTTCACCGAGCCGGATCCGGGGTACCACGGCCTGAAGTACTGGGACACGTTCGGGAACTTCCCGGGCCTCGGGAACGTCGCGTTCATCTTCAAGATCCGGGTCTCGCTCCTGCGGGATACCGGGGCAGTCATAAGCCCGTTCAATGCGTGGACGCTGCTCCTCGGCCTTGAAACCCTCCACCTGCGGGTGCCCCGGCACTCGGAGAACGCGCTTGCGGTGGCAAAGTTCCTCAAAAACCATCCGAAGGTCGCGTGGGTCAACTACCCGGGACTTCCGGACAATCCGAACCATGCCATTACAAAGAAGTACCTGCATGGGGGATTCGGGCCGATTGTCGGCGTCAGGATCATGGGGGGGGAGAAGGCAAGCCGGAAGTTCATCGATTCCCTGCAGCTCTTCTCCGATCTCGCCAACATCGGGGACTCAAAGAGCCTCGCCATCCACCCGGCAACGACCACCCACCAGCAGCTCACTGCCGAGGAACAGGCAAAGACCGGGGTTACCCCGGACTTCGTCCGGCTCTCCATCGGGACCGAGGATATCGCGGATATCATCGCCGATCTCGAACAGGCGCTTACGAAGGTCTGACCGTGTTCCTCCTCTCCGGCCGGGACCGGAAAATAATCACCGATATCCGCGATATCCTCGCGGCGCTCGGGCAGCGGAAAGAAGGTGCCTGTCGATGATCAAAGGATCCATCGGGATTGTAACAACGCAGCACTATACGAATCACTCCCCGTTCCCGCTCGAGAACGGGGAGACACTCCCCTCTGTAACTATTGCCTATGAGACGTACGGTTCCCTGAACAGGGACGCGTCCAATGCAATCCTGATCTGCCACGCCCTCTCCGGCGATGCCCATGTGGCCGGGCACCATGAGGGCGACAAACGGGCCGGCTGGTGGGACGCCGTCATCGGGCCCGGGAAGGCATTCGATACCGGCCGGTATTTCGTTATCTGCTCCAATGTGATTGGCGGGTGCAAGGGATCGACCGGCCCGTCATCGATCGATCCGTCGACCGGAAAACCCTTCGGGGCGGCATTCCCGGTCATAACAATCCAGGACATGGTCAACGCCCAGCGACTTCTCATCGACCATCTCGGGATCCACCGGCTCTTTGCCGTGGCCGGGGGATCGATGGGCGGCATGCAGGTGCTCCAGTGGACGGTGACGTACCCGGAGATGGTGAAGAAGGCGATCGTGATCGCATCCACCGGGTACTCGACCCCCCAGCAAATCGCGTTCAACGAGGTCGGTCGCCATGCGATCATCTCGGATCCCGAGTGGAACGGCGGCAACTACTATGACCGGAAATCGTATGACTCCATGGGCCCGGTGCACGGGCTCTCGATCGCCCGGATGGTCGGCCATATCACTTACCTCTCCAACGAATCGATGCACGAGAAGTTCGGCCGGGCCCTGCAGGGAAAAGACCGGATCGGGTTTGATTTCTCCACCGATTTTGCCGTTGAGAGCTACCTCCACCACCAGGGCGACACCTTCACGAAACGGTTCGATGCAAACTCGTACCTGTACATCACGAAGGCGATCGACTATTTCGACCTGACGAAAGACGGGTCGCTGGAGGAGGGCCTGCGGCCGGCAAAAGCGGCGTTCCTCGTCATCTCGGTTTCGTCGGACTGGCTGTACCCGCCCTACCAGTCCCGGGAGATCGTATCGGCGCTCACGGCGGACGACCGCGAGGTGCAGTACAGCGAGATCCGGTCAAGCTACGGGCACGACGCGTTCCTGCTCGAAGACGGCCAGCTCAACTACATCATGGGGAGGTTCCTTGCCCATTCCGTTGTCGGCGATCTCATGGCAACCGATGTCCAGACCATCGAGGAAGGAACGACGATTGCCGTCACGGCGCGGAGAATGGTGACGCTCGGGATCAACCATCTTCCCGTCCTGTCGCAGAACGGGCAGCTTACCGGGATCGTTACGTCGTGGGATATCGCAAAGGCCGTTGCCTCGAACTATCTCTGGCTGGACGAGATCATGTCAAGGACGGTTGTCACTGCGGAGTCCGGCGAATCAATCGAGGATGCGGCACGGAAGATGGAGGAGCATTCGATCTCGGCGCTGCCGGTCGTGGACGAAGACCGGCACGTGATCGGCCTCATCACGAGCGATGCGATCAGTTCGCTTGTCGGGAGGCAGGGGCGATGAGGATTCTCTCCATCCACGCGAACCGGGTATGGTACCACGCGACCCAGAAGACGAAGATGGCAGAGCCGGTCGATCAGCGGGACGACGACATGGAGAACTGTGTCGTCCTCTTCTGCTGTGTCGAGAAACTCGACGAGAAGAACCCGGCGCTCATAATCGAGAATGCAACAAAGAACGTCATCGCCCGGCTGGGAAAACTGAAGGCGGACAAGGTGATGATCTACCCGTACGCCCACCTGACCAGCGCGCTCGGTTCTCCCGACTGCGCACTCTGCATCCTTCGGGGACTGGAGGTCGCGCTCCGGGGAGAAGGGATCGAGGTGAAGCGGGCGCCGTTCGGGTGGTACAAGGAGTTCGGGATCCACGGGAAAGGGCACCCCCTTGCCGATCTCTCCATGACCATCTGCCCGTACGAGGGATCGGAGTGCGACTTTGCCTGCCCCTACTGCCACCACCCGATTAAGGAGGCGGACGTGCTTCCCGCCTGCACAGGCATGGCGAAATGTTCCGTGCAGGCAAACCCTGCCGGTAGAACGGGCAATCATGCAGCGCAGGAACCTGCCGGTGCCCAGGTTCCCGTTCCCGGAAGGTTCCGGTCCGGAACGGTGCCCTGCCGGAACAACGATGGCTCCTGAGCAATGCTCTGGAAATTTCAGGAATGATTACCGGGCAAGAGAGCACCCGCATTCAGGAAAACATGACAATGAGGATTGGAGAATGAAACACCAGTGGCTGGTCCGTTACTCGGAGATCTTCCTGAAATCCGATCCCGTGCGCCGGCGATGGGAGAACGTGCTGATCGCAAACATCATTGCCGTGATGCCGGGCATCCATGTCAGGAACGAGCGGGGGAGGATCTGGCTTGACGGGAACGTGAACCCGGATCTCCTGAAGAACATCTTTGGGATCGTCTCCTTCTCTGAGGTTGAGCATATCCGGCTCGACGAACTTCCATCGTACCTTCCCGGGTACTGCCGCAGCCACGGGCTGAAGCAGGTAAAGACGTTTGCGATCCGGATAAAACGGGTCGGCACCCACCCGTTCACCTCGAACGACAAGGCGATCGAGTACGGGGACCAGATCCGAAAGGAGTTCCCGCACCTCCGGGTGAACCTTGCAAACCCCGACAAGGAGATCCACATCGAGATCCGGGAGAACGAGGCGTATCTCTACGACAGCATAACAAAGGGGGTAGGGGGTCTCCCGCTCGGCGTCGAGGGAACGCTGGTTGCGCT
>Ga0116171_10000815_pt1 | contig 32357 bp, 30 predicted proteins | sample AD_JPNHW2_MetaG_FD_89798 | JGI IMG/M metagenome (GOLD analysis project Ga0116171, IMG submission 89798) | Active sludge microbial communities of municipal wastewater-treating anaerobic digesters from Japan - AD_JPNHW2_MetaG | ecosystem: Engineered > Bioreactor > Anaerobic > Digestate | place... | reverse complement strand
TATTAAAGGGGATCGTGAGCTGGGTTTAGACCGTCGTGAGACAGGTCGGTTACTATCTATCAGGAGTGTTTGGAGTCTGAGGGTAAGAATGAAATAGTACGAGAGGAACTTTCATTCGGCGCCTCTGGTCGATCGGTTGTCCGACAGGGCATTGCCGAGCAGCTACGCGCCAAGGGATAAAAGCTGAAAGCATCTAAGCTTGAAACTCGGCCTAAAAAGAGACTCCGTCATAGGACATGAGTAAAAGACTCGTTTGATAGGCCCGGGATGTACGCACGAAGGTAACGACGTGTTCAGTCCGCGGGTACTAACGTCCGATTCCCCAGTGCTCACTAACGTTAAACCCAGACGAAATTCAGAGTGCAAACCTTATATCCGATCCTGTTCATACAGGATAGGGTATCATCAAACACGGCTGCTAAGGTGGCGGAGCGGCCACGCGGTTGACTGCAGATCAACTACACTCCGGTTCAAATCCGGACCTTAGCTTTCGGAGATGTGCGTCAGCATATCAACGATGAGAAGAACTGCGCAGCAGTCCTTCGATTCTAAGATGTGATCCGCCCTCCGTTCAGAACTCAAAGCATCGAAAGCAACATCGTGGTGATTGCGGCCATAGCTGTCGGGAAACACCTGGTCTCATTCCGAACCCAGCAGTTAAGCTGACACACGTAGTATGTTGTACTGAGGTACGCGAGTCCTCGGGAAGCATACCAAGCTGCAATCACCTTCCTTACATTTCCATAAAAAGACCTGTTCTTGTACAATTTCTTCAATGAGCGGATGCATTTATTGTCTCATCGTATCGTTTTACACGGATACCGGCAGGTTCGCGGCCTGCGATGATATGTATAATAAAAGAGGCCGGGTGGATCCGGGTTTTAGGTAAAATTTAAAAAAGGCATGACCTTTAACGACGATTCCGGTTTCCAAGGAGTATCCGGCTCTTCGATAGTACGTCTTACGGAATGTTTCAACAAAACCTGATTAAAAAAAAGTAACGATCAATGCCGCTTCCAGAGCACAAACCCTACTAAAATCAGAGCGCCTGCTCCGATCGGGGCAGCATACTGGAGCGGGATCTGCCGGGTCGGTTGCTGGACCGGCACGGTTGTGTCGGCGGGTGCCTGAAGGGTTGAACCCCGTGTATCAGCGACCCGGAACGGGATCACGGTATAGGTGTCCACCGTATAGTCGCGAGGCGCTTCGTTCTCATTGAATGCAGCGACAAGTGCCTCTGCCGCATCGTTCCCCTGCAGGCTTCCCGGACCGGTGACCTTAAAGAGGTTCGTACCGTTGTTGAGGTTTACGTCGCGGACATAATCTCCGCTGACAGCGATGTCGAACTGGTTGTTCTGCATCGGATGCTGCACGAAGAGATAGTTCTGTCCTGCCGGGAGTTTACCCGACATTACCGCATCGGCGGTAAAAGTGAATAATGCATCGGAATTTACCGGTGATTTTATTGTGGATACATAGGTATCGCCGATAATCCAGATCTGGACCTCCGGAGGATTTCCTTCCGTAGTCCCGGTGATCGTGAAGGGTTGCCCTTGTACGACCGAAAAAGACGAGATATTGGTGAAAATGAAGGGTTTTTTGACGATTATACTGGTTGTGCCATAGGGGATGTCCGCCAGCTGGTCTTTCGCTTTCGGCTGGCTTGCTGCATAGATGGTGTACGACCCGGCATCCAGCATGAGACCGGAAGTGTACCAGTGATAGTCCCACGTGGTATCCGGTTTTGTTTTTACGACGGTGAATGAACCGGGATCTCCCCCGGTCGCATTCCGGGACGGTGAGGCAAGGTTTCCGCCATTCTCCGGGAGGTTGGGTCCGGTCATGAACAGGTACGTGGAATCCGAATCAGTGTTCACACCGGAAAAAAATGCTTCCTCCCCCAGGTAATACGATCCATCCCCGCGCGCGATGATCGTAACTACCGGTTTGCCGCCGGGATCCCCGGCCGGATTTGCCGATACGGGGGATACCAGAAGTACCGCTGCGCCTGCTGTGATAATCAGCAGGACAATTTTCCAGAATCCGGACGGATTGTTGCTGACTGATTGAGGCATACGTAAACATAAGGATATTTACAATATAAAAATATTCTTCCCCCCTTCCTTCCATTTACCCCTTGACAGAGACCGTCGGTTCGCAGGTATTTGCCGGCATCATTGTAACGGGGACTGTCTGGTTGGGGGGAGATACGGAATAACTTATGCGGGCTCCGTTCAGGAGGATTGGGGCATTTGCCCGGTCTTTGCAGAAATGTAAAGATCCAGCGCAGCGATCCCCCCGACTGTTGCCACGACAAATGCAACGCTGAACAGTGCGAGATCATAGAGAAGTCCAAGAGCAATCCACGTGTCAGTGGGACGGTAGTAGGTCGCGAGTGGTGTGACCATCCCGTGTGCTGCCTGGATGAGCAGGTGCATAAGGAACACACCCGATACGATAACTCCCAGGAAGACCGCGCAGGCAGCCACAGCAGGCCATATCTTTTTCGTCATGGCAAATGATTCCGCAACCGCCTTCTTAAGGGTCTTATGCCCGAGAACAATGAGGGGCACGACAAACGGGGTCATGGCGAAAAGGAGCAGGTTGACCGCCGAAAAGATCAGGGCCTCCCTGAACCCGGGATAGAACCATAACAGAACCGATCGTCCTCTATAGCCCGGAATCTCGGTAAAGATGTCATAGGGCGGAAGGCGACTCAGGTTGAAGGGGAACTGGCTGAGCGTGTTGAAAAGGAAAGAATCGAGATGCCCGAAGCCGTTGTGATAAAAGAATAATAACTCAGGTGTTGGTAACCTGGCAGGAACATACGAAAAAATTATGACGAGCAGCGAACCTGCGAGTGCAAGGACAAAAGACCACTCAAAGATTGTTTTCAGGTATTTTTTTGCCCCTGCAAGCCCTTCAAAGAACGAGGCAGGGCCTTCTTTTTTCGACGGAATGCTCAGAACAAGGCCTGCGAGTAAGAACACCATACAGAACAGTGTTGTGAACTCGATGAAAAACCGCCAGGTGATACTGTCAAGTGGCATACGCAGGTTCCATTCGATATAGTAGAATGCCGCCTGGCCGATGGTGTTTCCCGCCAGCACAATCCCGGCAAAAAGCGTAAACCAGAGGAGCTGCCGGTTCCGGTTCAGGGTTCTCATCCCTGAGAGGACCGATCCGATTCCCCGGCGAATAGATCCCAATCCCCCGCCACCACCTTCAGGCTGCCCTTCGCTGGCAGGTTCCATTGGGAAACCGAACCCCGTCTGGAGGGCATGTACCGTCGGTGGTTTCCGGCACAACCCCAGCCATGAATCGGCGATTCCGGAGATGAGGCGCATTTAGATCACCACTCCCGCTGGCTCCGTGGATTCAACGGCGACCTGCCTGCTTTTTGCAGAGGTGTAGAGGTCCAGCATAGCGATTCCTGCGACTGTTGCCACGACGAATGCAATGGTTATAAGTGCGAGATTATAGATGAGGGCAAGAGTAATCCACGTGACCGGGGGAGGGAAGGTGACAGTATTGAATGGCGATACTATCCCGGATGCTGCCTGGACGAGTTGGTATGTAAGGAACGCACAAAATACGATAACCCCGAGGAAAACGGCGCACGCAACTACCTCATCCCAGGTCTTTTTCATCAGGTTAAACGATCCAGCGACAGCCTCCCGGAGAGTCTTTTTTTCGAGGACGATAAAGGGCACGACAAACGGCGTCAGGATGAACAGGAGCAGATTGACCTCTGAAAAGATCAGGGCCTGCATGATCCCGGAGGGATATACCCAGAATGCCAGCGGGATTCCCCCAACGCGTGAGGGGTCGAAAAAGGTATATGGCGTGAGCGTCGGGTTGAAGGGGAACTCCATAAGCGGGTTGAGGATGGTGCCAAAGAGGGTTCCAAGGATCTGGAGGAAGGGGTGGTCAGGCGGCAGCCAGTCGGGAGAATAAAAGTAAATGCTAAAAATCAGCATACCTGTGAGCGCGAGGATTCCAGACCACGCAACGATTGTTTTGGTGTATTTTTTTGCCCCGCAAAGTCCTTCAAAGAACAACGCAGGACCGTCTTTCTTTGACGAGATGGAGTGGACAATGCCCGCGAGAAGGAACACGAGAAGGAACAGGGTAAAAAACTCGATTATAAAGTTCAGGACAAGCCATTCGGCTTCACTGGAGAGCAGGGTCCAGGTGATGTAGCCGAGCGCCCCCTGGCCAATGGCGTTTCCTGCCAGCACCAGCCCGGCAAGGAGCGTAAACCAGAGGAGCTGCCGGTTCCGGTTCAGGGTTCTCATCCCTGAGAGGACAGATCCGATTCCCCGGCGACCAGATCCCGATCCGCCGCTACTTCTGTCAGGCTGCCCTGCGCAGGCAGGTTCCGACAGGAAATAGATGCCTGTCTGCATAGTACTGACCATCGGGGGTCTCCGGCACAGGCCGAACCCGTGCCCGGCAAGTTCCGGTGTCCGGGTCATCCCCGGGTCTCCCGGATCTTTGCGAGCAGTTCTTCTGCCATCTTCGTCGGGTCCTGGGTCTTTTCGAGTTTTATCCCGAGCTCAGCAGCAAAGTCCCAGATAAACTCGATGCATTTTGTGAACTCGTTGCAGGAGATGCAATCGCCGTCATGCTCGTACCAGACCTGCATGCCATGCTTTTCCGAGACAAAGATATAAGCATTGGTCTGGAACGGGATGGACCTCCCGAACAGGATCCCTTTCTCTACATCGACCTTTTCGATCCGGATGCGGTTGGCTTTCGCCATCTCCCGAAGCGAAGCTTCGATCTTCTCATCCATTATGAGGAGTGCCTGTGAGACCCCCTGCCTCGTTATCCCGATAAGGTTTGCGATGGAGATATTGGACATCCCGCTGCGTCGCATCTTCCAGAACGCGAATTGTTTATCGTTGACCGGCAGGAACATGCGTAAACATTTGGGCATTTACAATATAAATGTTTATCAATCCGCCCGCCCGGACCTATAAGAGACGGTGCTGAGCGGGGTGCCACAGGTCCGGGCGGATTATTCATTTTTTGGAAGAGGTTCCGGTTATCAGGTTTGTGGAATGAAAAGCCAAAATTCCCGGATCCGGTGTCAGCGGCAGCCGGGATCCGCCAGTCATTCTACCAGACACCCGGTTATGACACGGGCTGGCTGCTCCGGATACTGGTACAGCAGCCCGCGGACGGGGCGGGTCAATGGAGAGTGTGGGGAGGTAGCCGCCGTTGATCCAAAGGATTATGATCCGGTCTGTGAAGCGGATCCTGCACGGGCCCGGCAGAGCGGAGCGGTTGTTGCTCCATGTTCATGCACACAAATTTTTGCATAATGCCAAAAAGTTTATGCATAATGCACAAAAAACATTACATTGTTGGAGTATGAAAAACCGACAACTCATCCTTGGCATCATCATCACCATCGGAATTATTGCCGTCGCGATCTGCGTCGGCATGGTCGCCGGATCATCGACGGTAAAACCGTTCATCTCCGTTGACCCGGTCAGCAATAAGAACATCGGCGACAGGTTCGACGTCACCGGCACGACAAATCTCCCGGCCGGCACCGAACTGCTGTTCGAGGTCTACCCAGCGTCCTTCAATCCACAGACAACGGATCCCGGGACTGGTACGCAGAGCGGGGTGTTTACTGGTGCGACAGGGGTCATGAAAGTCACCGGCGGTACGGCGGGTTTCAACACGTGGGCCTTCGACCTGAACACATCGACATTTGGTCCCATGGAATATTTCGTGAACGTATCGCAGGTTACCGGTGACCCGGCGAAAGGGGATTTCAGGACCGGCCCGGCATACGGGACTGCCATCTTTAACGTAATGGCACCGTCCAGACCAGAGAAGCCCGCGACGCCATTATCCCCTGCGGCCGTCACCTTCAAGCCCATCGGCGACAGGAAGGCCGGCGGGAATTTCACCATCGCCGGGATCACCAGCCTCCCCGCGGGCACGAACCTGTTCTGGGAGATCCTCCCAGATCCGGGAACCCCGCCGACCGGTGTTGACCTGAAGGCCGATACCGGCATCATGGCGAACAACCAGGTCATGCAGGGCGATGCAAGGTCGAACCGGATCTCCCTTGACGTTGACATGAAGGACTTCAGGAAAGGGAAGTATGTCGTGATCGTTGCCTCGTTAAGCGGCGACCCGTCAACCGTGGATCCCGCAACAGGGACGCTCGCGGGATACACGTACTTCACCCTGAACTAGGATACCATGCACGCGAGGAGAAGACACCCGCTGTTTTTTTCCGGCAGGAAGACTGGACAACAGGCATCCCGGCGACGGCCAAAACCCCTGCCGGAACAGGGGCCACTCGTTGCCAGTATCCGGAAAAAAATACACCGACTGCTGCATTCCTTACGGGAGCAGGAACATCCAGACCATCGTGAGGAGGAGAACATGAACCATCACCAGAAACTCGGTCCCATCCTTATCTGTGTCGTGATACTCATCGCCATCGCGACCTTCTTAATTGCCGGCTGTATGGGGCCGGCCCCGGACCAGCAGGGGCAGAAAACAATGATCGATAACGAGAAAGGCGGGCAGCCTGCCGCTGCCGAATCCATGACAAAGGCAACACCGGTACCGTCACCGGCGACAACGGGGCGGTCCGCTTCGTCGCCGGCCCCGTCTGCAACGACCATCGCATTCGACCCGGTCTCCAATAAGAAAACAGGAGCACGGTTCACTGTCAGCGGGACTACCGGCCTTCCGGAGGGCACCGGGCTGTTCTGGCAGGTCATGCCGGACACGGGAAGACCTCCGGCAGGAGTTGATATGAACGCACAGATAGGGATTATGGCAAACAACCGGGCGACCAAGGGCACCGGCACGTTGAACCGCGTCTCGCTGGATGTCGACACAAAGGACTTTGCTCCGGGGAAGTACGTCGTCATCGTAGTCTCCTTACCCGGTGATTCAGGGACGGCGGATCCGACGACCGGGACACTGGCAGGGTCCACGTACTTTACCCTTGTTTAGGGAGGAATGCATGGACCGACAGGGAGGATATTTTATATTGTAAATATCCATATATTTACATATGTCAAAGCCAGTCAAGAACAGACCGTTCAGGTGCTGGGCACGTATCCTGCTCTTTATCGCAGCAGGTACTGCAGCATTCCTGGTAAACGGAAAGACACCATTTTCCGGAGAGCCGGTTGGCCGGCAAAGATCTCCCGGACCGATAAGGGGACCTTCCCGGCCACAGGGCAATGACCGCCCCGCTCCTCCGGAACACGTCAGGAAAACAATGGAGAACCAGCATGATTCAGTTTGACCACATAACGAAAGAGTACGGCGGAGTCCCGGCGGTTGACGATCTCAATGCAGAGATCCCCTCCGGTGAAATCTTCGGGCTCCTTGGCCCCAACGGGGCCGGGAAGAGCACGACCATCCTGATGCTGACCGGCCTTATCGAACCGTCGGCAGGGTGCTGCCGTATCAACGGGACCGAAGTCGCGACAAATCCAATTGCCGTCAAGCGGCATATCGGCTACATGCCCGAGGATGTCGGCTTCTACCCCCTGCTGACTGCGGAAGAGAACCTGGACTATTTTGCACGGCTGTTCCGGATGGATGCCCGCACGTACAACAGGCGTATCCCCGACCTGCTCTCCCTCGTTGGTCTCGACGGGGTGACAAAGAAGGTAGGCGGCTATTCCAAGGGGATGCGGCAGCGGCTCGGGCTTGCCAATGCCCTGCTGAACGATCCTGCAGTCATCATACTCGACGAGCCGACGGCAAACCTCGACCCGCAGGGCGTTGCCGACTACCGCAGGATCATCTCCGGCGTTGCGCAGGAAGGAAAGACCGTCTTTGTCTCATCCCACATCCTTTCTGAAGTCAGCCGGGTCTGCACCTCCATCGGGCTCCTCTCAAAAGGCCGGCTGATTGCCCAGGGACGGTGGGAAGACTTAAGCCGGCAGCTGCAGGCAGGCGGGAGCTCCCGGGTGACGATCGTTATCGAGGCGCGGGACCCGATACCGGAATTAACCCACCCGGATCTCGTCTCTGCCACATATTCGGATGACCGCAGGAACGCGACCCTTCTCGCCCGCAGCGACATAAGCAACGCAGTTATCGACACCTGTACAAGGGTCGGTGTCCGGTTGCACGGGATCCGGAAGGAAGGAGTATCGCTCGAGGACCTGTTCCTTTCGTATTACCAGGCGGGGGGAGTGCCGGACCATGCCTGATCCGGGTGTCGTTACCATCGCCCGCAAGGAATTCTTCGACCATATCCGGAGCCACAGGTTCCTGATCCTTCTCGGGATCCTGCTCCTTGTGGTATCCATGGGAGTGCTCAGCGGGACCGCGGATTACCATGCGAAAGTGAAGCAGTACGACAGCATACAGAAGAGCGTATCTTCCTCGCCCGGCGGCGAATCGTCGCTCCCTGCTTACCTTGAGTACATGTTCGTAAAACCCTCCGTGCTCCTGGTCTTTTACAAAATGAGCCTGCTCTTTGTCATGATAGGAGGGATCCTCGGGATTGCCATGGGCTTCGATCTCGTCACGCGGGAGAAGGAGAGCAAGTCCCTGAAGATCCTGCTGGCACATCCGGTGTACCGGGACGAGGTGATCAACGGCAAGGCCCTCGGGGGAATCGCTGCTATCGCCCTCGCCCTCATCATCGTCCTTGTGCTGGCGTTCGGTATTCTGCTCATCGCCGGTATCGTACCAGAAGGATCAGAATTCCTCTTTATTTCCCTGTTTGCCCTGGCTACCTTCCTCTATATCTCCACCTGCTTTGCCATCTCCCTCCTCATGTCAACCATATGCGAGGAAAGCGGGAAGGCACTGATCTATTCCCTCGTCCTCTTCATCATTTTAACTTCCCTGGTTCCCACGGTCGTAAGCACTCCTCTTGCCATGAAGACGATCATCGGCCCGCAACCGGAGATGCCCCAGGTCCTTGCCGACCAGATACTGGCGTCAGTGCCGGGCAGCGGGAGCGATGCCTCGGGATCAGCTGCACAGGCAGATGCCCCGGCAACAGATCCGAACCAGGATCTCTGGGACCGGTATAACGAGCAGACAAGGGAATACGGGGACCGGCAGATGAGGCTGCGTGACATCCAGTATCTCTTCTCGCCGGCCAAGAACTACGAGAAGATCACGACATGCTTAACCAGCCCGGATATGATCCGCTACATGCTTTATTTCACCATGATCGAGAGCCCGCTCCAGAAAACCGATGCACAGGGGCAGGAGTTATCGGCTACCATCGCGTACATGCCGGATCTCAGCTTCGATGAATCCGGTCTCCTCTCGCTGATCGCCGGAAATCTCATCGCGCTCCTTGTCCTGCCCTCCGTCTTCTTCGGGCTCGCATATGTCCGGTTCATGAGAATGGATATCCGGTAAGGAGGAATACCGATGATGCATTATTACACAATTCGGGAAACGAGAAAAGACAACGAGTACGCTGCGGCCATTATCCGCAGCGGGGAATTTCGGGAGCGGGGGCGGAGTCCATGACAGGTACCGGCGTCATTGCCATTGCACGTAAGGAGTTCTTCGATCACCTGATCAGCCGGAAGTTCCTCCTCGTCTTTGCGATCCTGCTCATCGTGGCAGTTGTCGGGATCCTGACCGGGATCTCAGATTATAATTCGGCGATAACGAAGTACAATTATAACCAGAAGACCGCATCACAGGAAAGCGGGGCACAGTCAGCAGCAGACCTCGCAATGAAAACAAAGCCCTCGGTGCTGCTCGTCTTTTACCAGATGGGACTGCTCTTCGAGATGATCGGGGCGATCCTCGGCATCGCTATGGGATTCGATCTGGTCACCAAGGAGAAGGAGAGCAAATCGCTGAAGATCCTCCTGGCGCATCCGGTGTACCGGGACGAGGTGATCAACGGTAAGGCCCTTGGCGGTATTGCCGCGATTGTCCTTGCCCTCGGGACTACCATGGCAATATCCGGTGCACTCCTGGTGCTTTCCGGGATTTTTCCGGAACCGTCGGAAATTCTCCCGATCCTGCTCTTCTGTGCCGCAACATTCCTGCTTATCTTCGGCCTCTTCTCGATCGCCATCTTCATGTCGACTATCTGCGAAGAGAGCGGGCGGGCGCTTGTCTATACCCTCGTCGTCTTTGTTATGCTGTATGCCTTCATCCCCTCCCTGATCATGTCTCCGGTCGTGGTCGATCATGTCATCGGCCCGGCACCGGAGATGCCCAAAATCGACACCGGGGCGATGGAAAAAGCCATGGAGAGCGGGAACAAGGAGGAAGCCGACCAGCTCCAGAAACAGAGCAAGGACGCATGGGAGGCCTATTCGCAGCAGAGCGAGGTATATTTCAAGAAGCAGATGGACTGGATCAATCTCGAGTACCTGTTCTCTCCGGTCAATAATTACGAGAGGATCTCCATCTTCCTGACAAACCCGACGGCAAGGAGCGAACTGCTCCACGGCATCAGGGGGATTTCAGGTGGAAATATCAACACCAAGGACCCGGAGATAGAAGTCACGGTCATGGGGAGAGAAGTTACGGATTTCGACCTGCCCGGGATCCTTGCCCTGCTTGCCGCAAACCTCGCAGCACTCCTGATCCTGCCGGCAGTGTTCTTCGGGATGGCGTATGTCTGTTTCATGAGGATGGATATCCGGTGAAGGAATTGATCACGAACCGCCTCCCGAAATGTTATCCTTTTTTTTCCCGGGTATTTGTCATCGCGCTCATGGCAGGGATTGTCATCCTGATACATCCGGCCACGGCAGTCGATTCCTCACCCAACAGCGACATGATCATCAAGTGCGACGTTCCCGGGAAAATCATCGAGGCCGGCGAGACCGTGGGTTTCGATCTCCTGGTCACCAACAACGGCCCCGATATTTACCGGAAGCTCTGGTACGAGACCTTCGACGGCACGAAGCTGGACTGGAAGATGAAGTTCGTCGACGATACAAACGAGATCAATATACTGGCGATCAACCAGTACGCCTCGAAGAACATCACGTTCATTGCCGAGACGAGTTCGGCCACCCCACCGGGAGAATACACGGTCCGGCTGCATGTCGGGGACGGCTGGTACTGGCTGTATATCACGGTATCGAAGAGCCACGCGGGGGAAAAAGGGACGCTCGAGATGAAAATCGTCGATACCGAGGGCGAGAAGGTGAAGGGTGTGACCATCGAACTGGTCCCGAAGAACGTGTTCTCTCCCTCAATCCGGCTGATGAGCGCAGCGGACGGGAGCGTCAACGCACAGGTACCTGACGACACGTACACGATGAAGATCTCAAAGGTCGGCTATATCTCATTCGAGAAAAAGGACGTGACCATCAAGGGAGGAATCACCTTAAAAGCCGGGACCATCATGCTGGAACGTTCCCTCTTTGCCGCGGAGCTGGTCGTCAAATCACCGGCGATCACGACATCCATCGGGAAGAACCCGCGGTACGTGATGGTGATCCGGAATATCGGGAAGAGCGACGATACCTACAGGCTCACTTCGGCAGGGACACCGGAGGGGTGGTATGTCCGGTTCCACGAGAGCGGGACCGACGGATCGGATATCTCCGACATCTACCTGAAAGCCGGCGACGACAAGACGCTGGATATCGAGGCGATTCCCCCCTACGGCGTCCGGACCGGCGACTACAATTTCTCGGTCAGCGCAGAATCGTCCGAGACCGTATATACCCAGAACCTGAGCGTCAGGATCCGCGGGAATTATGACATGAACCTCTATGCGGAAAAGTACCGGTACGAGGTGAACAAGGGCGACGCGGTCACGTTCCCCGTCACGGTCACCAACGGCGGGGATGCCGGGCCGCTGACCAGCGTGAAGATCGATGTCGAGGCCCCGGAAGGATGGACGGCGGAGATTACCCCCAAGACCATCGTAAGCATCCCGCCCGATGAGAAGAAGACCGTCACGGTCAGGGTCACTCCCCCGGCAAACATCGTTGCCAGCGAGTACAAGATCACGGTCAAAATCACCTCCGACCAGACCGAACAGAGCGACGAGTTCCATATCCTGGTCAGGGAACAGTCCATGGTTGCCGTTTTCGGGTTGCTCGTCATCGGGATCGTTGGCTGCGGGGTGTGGTACATGTTCAGGAAATACAAGCGGCGGTGACCGGTGGATTCCGGAACGTTCAGGACTCCGACCCCCGCCAGAACCGGCAGCGGCCGGACGGCGGGATGTCCGCCTCCGCCGCCCGCATGGAGGAAAAAACGGCCAACACCCCTCCCGGCAGGGACGGGAGATTATCATAAAACCCGTCAGGAGAAAACATGAGAACTGATCAGAAATCGGGCATCAGGCGTATCTGCCTTGCCCTGTTCATAACCATCGCGATCCTTGTGATCGCAGGTTACATGGACTCCCCGCACGATGAGCGGGACCGGATGACAGCCACAGATAAAATGCCGGATGAAAATCCCGCTCCCGGCACAGCGGCCACGACTGGGGCTGCGAGTGCGCAAAAGCCAGCAGAACCGGTCACGGGAGCGCCGCAGTCCCCGCAGTCTGCCGGGCCACTGGCAATCGATTCGATCGGCGACAAGACCGTTGGCGACCTTCTGGTAGTCTCCGGGACAACACACCTGCCCTTGAGGGCGCCGGTCACCATCCGCTGGAAGTACGGGGCCTCCGGCGAGGACAAGGTTCTGGCGAACCGCCCGGTCCATCCCGGCGCAGACGGGGCCGGACGTTTCAGGTTCGTCTTCGATACGAGCGGGTTTAAGCCCGGCTCCTACACAATGACCGTCGCAACAGGGAAGAAGGACGTGTCAGCATCTGCGCAGTTCGACCTTTCCGGGACATACCGGGGCACCGACACACCGCTCTAATACTCGGGGACCGCTGTATTACCGAAATCAGCCGGCACGCCCACGATCACCGTACAGCCACCGAACGACCGGCAGCAGGGTGAAATCTTCCGTATATCGGGCACGACGAATCTCCCTGCCGGGACGCTCCTCTTCTACCGGGTGTTGCCCGCGTACTTTGAGGACAGGACAAAGAAGCCTGCCGCATCGTCCGGCGGGCTCCTCATGGACAACGAAGGGGGCGATACCATTGTTCTCAAAAGGCCCGGTACAGAGAACCGGTAATCGTTTGCCCTGGATGCGTGGAGTTTGGAGAAGATGGAGTACGTTGTCAATGTCTCAACGGTCAGCGAGGATTTCTTGCGGCAGGAGATCTTCGGCTGGGCTCAGTTCGCCATCCGGTGAATCAGGCAGGGATCCTAATTATGGAAAAAGATAAGTATTTTTGACGTAATGCACAAAATACATTACCTGTGGCTCCTATGAAAAAGAAGCATCTCACCATTGCGGGGATCATCGCTGCCATACTCCTCGCAACCATGTTCATCGGCATCTGCCTGTATTCGCCAAAATTCCCGTTCCTGCCGTCCACGACCACCATCGATCCCATCACGGATGCGAACGTGGATGAGAACAACATGCTAATCCTCACCGGGACAACGACGCTTCCCCTGGACACATTCCTTGACATCAATGTGACGGCGGATCCCGCATCCCTCCCGCAGGATGGCGGTACCGGAAGGACAACGGTGTGGACCAACACCCTCATCAGTCCGGCAGACTGGGGGGGGAACCGCTGGAAGGGGCAGGTCGATATCTCGGAGCTGCGTCCCGCCGACTACACCGTCTCCGTCGTGACCGGGACAATGGGAGAGAACTTCACCCTGAAGTTCAGCGATCCCGTTGCGACGGCCCGCTTCACGCTCGGTGACGGGATGTCACGGCCGGGAAACGTCCATAAAAAGACAACGGTCATGCAGCCGTTCATCCGGATCAACCCTGTCGATCAGCTGACGGCTGCCACCGTGCCGAAAATCACCGGTACGACCAGCCTTGCACCGGGCACCCCGCTTGCCTGGAGCATGCAGGCAGTTGCGAACGATACGGGAAGCCCGCAGGGATATGCGGGCTCTGCAGCCGTCACCGAAGGGATCGATGGGATCAACCGCTGGGCCGTCCTGCCGGCTGCCGCCGATGCGGCAGGACCGGTCCGGTACCGGTTTACAATTACCGGAAACCCGTCCGGCAGCGAACCGCCCGCCGGCTCAGTCTCAGCGACTGCGGAGATCGGCCCCGTTCCGGAACCCGTTGCGCCTGTGAATACAACCGGGACGCCGCGGGGAACGGGGTTCATCACCATCGACGCTCTTCCCGATATCCGGGCAGACAGCGTGTATATCCTTACCGGGACCACTAGCCTCCCCCCCGGTGAAGACCTCCTCGTCCAGGTCTATCCTGTTTCGTTCGAGACGAATTACAACTTCTCGCTGGAAGGAAGCGAGGCGGGGAAGAACCGCAACCTCTCGGGAGATGTTGTCTTCGGAGGGGCGACCGGCATGACGAGGATCCTGAACGGGAGCGCGGGAGAGAACCTCTGGTCGTTCCGGCTGGAGACCTACCAGATCAGCGGGGGGGAATACCAGATCAATGTCAGCAACGACAGGTACGACTATGATGCCAAAACCCTTGTCAACGGAGATCTATACAGCACGCGGATATTTCCCCTCCGGGGAGGATGACCGATGAAACGGCTCACCTATCTCGCTTGTGCCCTGCTGGTCGCGACCGTTGTCGCCGCAATGGCCGGGTGGTCGATGGCAACGGGAAACCTCCTTGTGCCGGTCATCGCGATCCCGCTCGGGGCGATCGTCATTCTCGCCTGCCGGCGGAACGTCCGGGAAGTGATCGGCGACGAGCGGCTGAACAAGGTCCGGTCGCAGGCTGCGCTCCGGACCCTCGAGGTTGCGATCATCGTGGGGGCGATCGCCACGGTCGTCCTCTACTCCTTCATGACGAGCGGGAGCCTGAGCCCGAAAGTAACGGGCAGCGTGTACACCAATTCCGACGGGACAAGTACCATGGTGATCAACCTCTACCGCCCGGGGGCCCCCCAGACAGCCGAGAACCTGATACGATCAACCACGATCAGGGACATCAACTCCATGAACGAGCTGGAAGCCATGGATTACTGCCAGTTCCGGCGCGAGGCCTTTTTGGACAACGAGCGGAAGGGGGTGGCGGGTCTTACCGTTGGGGGGCTTGTCATCTCCCTGCTTGTTACGTTTGGAGCGTTTTATCTGTATTATAGCAGAAAGTACTGAAAATCAGAAGATGCCATGAAGAACAGGATCAAGGTTTTCCGGGCCGGACGGGACATGACGCAGGAGCAGCTCGCGGAACTGGTCGGCGTTACCCGGAACACCATCATCTCCATCGAGAAGGACAAGTACTGCCCGTCGCTGAAGCTCGGGTACCGGATCGCTGCTGTGTTTGGCGTTACGATCGATGATATCTTCACCTACGAACCGGACAAGGACGGGCCCGGGACCGATGACGATGTGTGATGGCCGCCCATCTCCGGATGCTGCGGGGATATCCTCAACCTTTTTATCCGTTCACGCCATTTTCACCCCACACCGCTCCTTCTTTTATACGGATCTGGGCATTGTACATGCATGGTACCGGATGTCATCCTCCACACCGCAACAAGCCTCGACGGGCGGATTACCGGGTTTCCCGCAGATCTCGAATTGTACTATGGCCTTGCCGCACAATGGAACCCCGACGCGATCCTGTTCGGGAGCGAAACGGTCCTTGCCGCGGTCAGGGACAATCCCGCGCTGGAAGTGCCGCCGGAACACGAGGAGATGTTCCGGCCGCCTGAAGGTACCCCGGATCCCCGTCCCCTGCTGATCATCGCTGACAGCCGGGGGAAGGTCCGGTGCTGGGATGCCATCCGGCAATGGCCGTACATGCGCGACGTGCTTGCGTTCTGTTCCGCGGCAACTCCGCAGGAGTACCGTTCGTACCTTGCGGACCGGAAGATTGGGGTGATCAGCGCGGGGGAGAACCGGATCGATTTCCGCGCCGCACTTACCGATCTGGAACGACAGTACGGCGTTCATACCGTGAGGGTTGACAGCGGCGGCACGCTCAACAGCGTCCTTTTGCAGGCTGGCGTTGTTAATGAGGTAAGTGTGCTCATCCACCCGTTCCTTGCCGGGGGCAGGCCGGATCCGACAATCTTCGATCCGGCAAAAGCCGGATTTTCAGACCTGCAGATCCCCCTTGAACACCTCCAGACAGATATTCTGGAACAGGGAATTATCTGGGCACGCTACTCCGTAAAAAACCGATAACAAAACCCGGGAAACGGTTGGAAAATATCTTTCGTAGTCCCATACCGGGAACAATATCTCCTGGAAGGCAGCCTGCCTGCTCTTTTTTATTTCTGGAGAGGAATCCACAGGCCTGCTTCGGATAATCGCACCTGATGGCGGGAGGGCGTACTCTACGCGAAGCTACTTATCGACCGGCAGATTAGTGACGACCATGACCGGACCGGTCATCCTTGTCACTGGATCCACTGACGGAATTGGGAAGGCAACTGCTGCGGCACTGATGGAACGGGGCGCCGAGATAATTCTTCATGGGAGATCGGATAAAAAAGGGGACGCTGTCAGAAAGGAGCTGCAGAAATCGGGGATGGCAAGACCGGACCTTGTGATCGCAGACTATTCGGACTTGGGTCAGATCCGTTCCATGTCGGCGGATCTCTCTTCCCGCTACTCCCGGCTGGACGTCCTTGTCAATAATGCCGGGACCTACCGGAAGAGCCGGGAAGTGACCCGTGAAGGGATCGAGATGACCTTTGCCGTCAATTACCTCGGGCCGTTCCTGCTCACGAGCCTGCTGCTGCCCCTGCTCCGCAGGAGCGCCCCGTCCCGTATCGTCACCGTCGCTTCCGGCGCCCACGAGGATGTCACCCGGATTGACTGGGGCAATCTTTCTGCGCAACCGCAGTATGATCCCTGGCAGGCATACGCTCTCTCGAAGTTTGGCGATATCGTCTTCACGTTCGTGATAGCACGGCAGCTTGAACGGAGCGGTGTAACCGCCAACTGCCTGCATCCCGGGGTGGTCGATACGAAACTTCTCCGTTCCGCATTTCCCGGCATGGCTGGGATCGCTCTTAAAGACGGGGCAAAGACGCCGGTGTACCTTGCCCTCTCCCCGGCGGTCGCCGGTATTTCGGGGCAGTATTTCGAGAACCGGAGACTGGCGCGATCTTCAGCACTGTCGCAGGACCGGAAGGTGCAGGAGCGTTTCTTTGCGCTCGCAAAAGCCCTGACCGGAACCCCGGAATACAACCGGACCGTTTGATCCGGTTTTGCATTTTGAAAAAAACCGGGGTTACGGGATCGCTTGCCCGCAATCAGTCACTCCCCTTCTTCTCCCCGCCCTGGAACTTCCGGACCGTCTCGCCGATCTCCTGCAATCGCTTATCGACGAGATAGTTGACGGTTCCCTCCGGGAAGGTCCCGTCTGGACGGCGCGCACCTGCGGCAACTCCGGTGAGGACTTCGATCCCTTCGTCGATCGTGCTGACCGGCCAGATGGTAAAATTCCCCTTTTTCGCCTCCTCAAGGATCTCTTCTTTGAGCATCAGGTTCTGGATGTTGCTTGCCGGGATGACTGCCCCCTGCTCCCCGGTGAACCCTCTGGCTTTACAGACCTCGAAGAACCCTTCGAGTTTCTCGTTTACCCCCCCGATAGCCTGGACTTCGCCGTTCTGGTTTACCGACCCGGTGACGGCAAGCGACTGTTTCAGCGGGAGCCCGGAGAGTGCCGACAGGATCGCGTACAGTTCGGTACTGGACGCCGAATCCCCGTCAACTCCCCCGTAACTCTGTTCGAAGACGAGCCGTGCAGTAAGCGTGAGCGGTTTTTCCCGGGCGAACTGGTTCGAGAGGTACCCGCCAAGGATGAGAACCCCCTTGGTGTGGAACGGGCCCGACAATTTTGCCTGCCGCTCGATATCGACGACGCCTTCGCGCCCCACCCCGATACTTGCGGTCACCCGGGACGGCCGCCCGAACGCATAATCCCCCATCTCCATGACCGACAGGCCGTTCACCTGCCCGACCTTTTTGCCCGCCGTATCCAAAAGAAAGATCCCCCGCCCGATATATTCCTGGATCTTCTCCTGGATGAGGTTGGACCGGATGATCTTCTCGTCGATTGCCCGGGTGATGTGGGCGCCGGTGGTGATGCGTGCATTCTCCTGCACCGCATAGAAATTCGCTTCCCGGATCAGGTCGGCAATTGCCGCGAACCGGGTGGAGAGTTTTTTCTGGTCGTCCGCGAGCCGGGACCCGTACTCCACGACTTTGGCAACGGCGCTCCGGTCAAGGTGCCTGAGGTTGAACCGCTTACACAGCGTGCAGATGTATGCCGCATATTTCCTGGCGTTTTTATCGTCCCTTGTCATGACGGTATCGAAATCCGCCCGCACCTTGAAGAGCTCGGGATACTCGGGATCTCCCCCGTGGAGGATCATGTTAATATCCGGGGTCCCGATCAGGATCACTTTCACGTTGAGGGGGACGGGTTTTGGGCGGAGTCCCCGCACCACGATGAACCCTGCCCGCTCGCCCGGCTCCTCAATGCCGATCTTCCCCGTCCTGAGTGCGGTCTTGAGCCCTTCCCAAGCGAACGGATACCGGAAGAGGTCCGGCAAGGGAATTACGAGGTATCCGCCGTTGGCCTTGTGCAGCGAACCGGCCCGGATCATGGAGAAGTCGGTTGTCACCATCCCGAACTGGACCTCGCGCTCGGTTTTTCCAAGGAGGTTTGGGTAACTCGGGTTGTCCTCGTACACCACGGGCGCCCCGGTCAGGCCGTCATTATCCACGAGCACGTTGACCTCGTATTTCCTGAAGGCGGAATCTTTCCCGGGCCACTGCGGGAACTGGGGCGGTGCCTGCTGCTGGTCGGTTCCAAGGAAGGCCCCAAAATTTTCGAGAATGTCTTTTTTTATTGCCCCGATATATGCATCGACCTCCCCGTATTTCCCGTACTTCTCTTTCAGGACGGCGAGGAGATCGCCAATCGCGTAGAGCGCGATCTCGTTGTTGAGCTTTGTGATCGCCTCCATCCCGTTCATATCAAGGTCCCGTATCTTCCGGAACCCGTTCCGGAGATCGGCATCGAGTATCTCCCGCTTCTGTTCGATCTCTCTCTTCTTTTCGGGAGGGAGGGCGGCGAACTCCTCTTCCGTGACGGACTTACCGTCAACGAGGGGATAGACAACAAGCCCCGTCGGGCTCATCTGGAGCCCGAATCCCTGCTTTGCGGCGCTCTCGTTGACCTTTGCAAGGATCTCCTCCCGGTCTTTCCCGAACTTCTGGAATACTTCCTGCCGTTTCGTCGCATAGTCCTCGCTCTCGAATGCCTTGGGGAGCGCTCGTTTCACCCCCTCGATGAACGAGGAGATGTCGTTTTTGAACTGCGTGCCCTGCCCGGGCGGGAGCCGGAGGGCGACGGGTTCGTACTGGTTCTCGAAGTTGTTGACATATACCCAGTCGTCTGCCCGGGGCTTGGTTTTCGCCAGTTCGTCAAGGAACTTCTTTACCGCCGTCCGCCTTCCGGTCCCCGGAATCCCGGCAACATAGATGTTGAAGCCGGCCTCCCGGATCTCAAGGCCAAACAGGAGGGCTTTTTTTGCCCGTTCCTGCCCGATGATCTCATCGGAAGGTTCGGCAGCCTCGGTTGTATCACATGCGACCTGTTCCGGGGAATAGACTGCCCGGTAATCACTGACGGGTAATTTACTGATCATGATCGTCACCAGCCGGTTCGAAGCGGGTTTGCCGGCAGATGGAGCACGGGGAAATAAAAACGTAGAGATCCCGCCAGTTAAAAAGCCGGGATCGCATTCATGTAATGGCACTATCCAGATAAAGACCGGATCTTGCTGGATTCTCTTGATCAGCGTGCATTTTCCGGGCCGGAACAAGTTCTTTAAGAAAAAAAAAGAAAAGCGGATTTACTGCCAGGCGTTCAGTTCCATCTTCGCGGAACCCTGGGAACTTGTTGTCTCCATCTTGATCAGGGGTTTGTCCCTGACAATCCAGTAGGTGGCGGTGTTCCCTTCGATCGTGGCTGTGTATTTATCTGCCGTGAATGTTCCTGCCGGGACAGTAACAACTTCAGTACCGACTCTGACAAACTTAACATCGGAACTCACTTCGTTGGGATCGTTTGACGATGTCGTACTGCCTGTAGAACTGCAGTCCATCTCTGTTGGCATGCCCGCCGGGACGTTTGCCCCTTCAAACCTCATAGTACATTTTTTGGTCTTCAGGTTGTACTTGTAATAGACGGTCATCTGGTCTGCCCCCGCCCCCGATGTCATCTTGTATTCGGTCCATTCATACGATACGGTGCCAAAGATATCGTTCCCGGATAATGTATTGCCGGCTGGTGCTGCAGTTGTTACCTGTGCAGCAGGTACACCTGGTGTTGCAGTCGTTGCTGATGTTGCAGTCGTTGATCCGGATTGACCGGTACACCCAGCGAATGCAACAGCGATAACCATAATTAAAATAAGTCCATAACTCAATGAAACCTTCATGATAACCTCTCCTCCAAAACCGTTAATCACTATGATCTTTCCAGTGGACAACGGCCGGATCGTGTGATCCGTCTGTATTTCTCATATGGTAATTATTAACTTTTGCGGAATTGACAACCATCGCAGACTTATGGTGCATCATCCGGTTCCGGACAATCATGTACGACCGATGAACGGATAAGGCAGGACTTCACTAATTCTAGAAGAACATATGGATCCAGCAAAAAAATTCATGGCACCCCGTCAAATTCGCATGATTTTTGTTCTCAGCCTCTTTCTTCTGGCAGGTCTTGTATGGAGTACACCTGTCAGCGCAGAAACCGTCGGGGCCGGCATCTCCACCGGACCCGCAAAGGCATGCCCATCCCCGGGCTGCACCTGTATGCCCGAGGGCCAGGCGGAGGCGCTGGGGTATGTCCGCTGTTCTGCAAGCGAGACACCCTGTTTCAATGACTCTTTCAACCGGCCCCTCTATTGTTTCGGGCCGCCCGGGGATACCTGCGGGTCTTCCGGTTGTAATGCGACCGGTCCGGGATCGCAGGCACCGGACGGAGCGGGGTCGGAAAGATTTACCCTCGTAATCACGATGCAGGAGACCGTTGCCGCGGATGCCTCCTGCACAGGTACGGGTGGGGATGTATGTGCCTTGCCGGAAGCAGCGCCAGTGACCCTCGCTCCTTCACCTGCCGCAGCGAACGCGTTCTCTGCTGTCCTTGACTTCTTCCGGTCCCTTTTTGGCATGGGCTGAACAATTCCGCAGCCCCCCTGCATCCTTTTTTACTGGCACAGTCTACCGGAATACAGGAAATGCGGGCTCCCGGTTTTCCCGGAATGATGGCCGGGGGTTCGTACGGGTGGGGCTGTTGCCATGACAAAGAATTCCCATAAACCGAAACGGAGAACAGGGCTGCCGCCCGGCACCCTCATCCCCCCGGCAGGTTCCCTCAACGGGGAACCTTCCGTCATAACCATCATCGATTACGATCCCGACCGGTTCCAGGAAAAGACCGTCTCGTCGCTTGAGGAATGCCTGCCGTTTAAGGAGACCGAGACGGTCACCTGGATCAATATCGACGGCCTGTCCGACACCGGGCTCATCGGGCAGATCGGCAGGAGTTTCGGCATCCACCCGCTCATCCTCGAAAGCATCCTCAACACCGGCCAGCGCCCCAAGATCGAGGACATGGACGCGTACATTTACGTGAACCTCAAGATGCTCCAGTACCTCGAACCCGTCCAGAAGGTGAAGATCGAGCAGGTCAGCCTGATTATCGGCAGGAATTACATCATCTCGTTCCAGGAGGATGTCGGGGATGTCTTCGACCCGGTCCGGGAACGCATCCGGAAGGACGGGAGGATCCGGAAATTCGGCACAGACTACCTTGCCTACGCCCTGATCGATGCGATCGTCGACAACTATTTCTCCGTCATGGAATCCCTCGGTGAGCAGGTCGAACTGCTCGAAGAGCAGCTTGCAAGCAACCCGTCTAAGGACATGCTCATCAACATCCACATCCTCAAAAAGGACATGATCTACCTGCGGAAATCCGTCTGGCCCCTGCGCGAAGTCATCTCGGGGCTCGAACATTCGGACAATCCCCTGATCCGGGACGCGACCCGGATCTACCTCCGGGACGTGTACGACCACACGATCCAGGTGATCGACACCATCGAGACGTTCAGGGACATGGTCTCGGGCATGATCGACATCTACCTCTCGGGCATGAGCATGCGGCTCAACGAGATCATGAAAGTCCTCACGCTGATCGCCACCATCTTCATTCCGCTCACCTTCATTGTCGGGATCTACGGCATGAACTTTGAGTACATGCCCGAGCTCTCGCACCCGTACGGGTATTATGCCGTCTGGGCGGTCATGATCCTCGCAACAGCGGCGATGCTCTGTTATTTCCACAAAAAGCAATGGATATGATGGCGCCTCTTCGGATCCCGGAAACCGTGCCCTTTTTCCAAGCGGTGTGCCGGGCAACGTCCGGCATTCCGGAACGGTGACCCCATGACGAGGAAGAGCAGCCTTTTTATCCGGCAGTCTGTGATCGGGCTCGGTTTCCTGTCCGGGATCTTCACCGCAATCGGGATCGACCCGCAGGACGAGATCATCGGGATCGCCGGCAGTGCGGTGACTGCCGTCTGGCCGGATCCCAAGGTCAGCTACCTCTTCCTCGTTCTCCCGACAATCCTCCTCCTCGTCTCCATCTATACAGCATACCGGCTGGGCGGGATCGTCGGGCTCGTATCGGTTGTTGTGGCGTATTTTTCGGGCATTGCCGTTTTTTCGTCGCCCGCTGCCGCTGCCCTGCTTCTTGGCATTGCCATCGTTCTTGGGTACTGTGCCACGAACCGGCGCTTTAAAAAGAAAGTCCGTCTCTGACCGACTGTGCCCTATAAATTCAGGCACGTCCAAAAAATTAGGCAACAATGAGCCTTCCAGCAAAAAAGAATCTCATCTGGTTTTTCGATGCAATCGCCCCCTCCCGGTACCTGCTCCGGTTCCGGCAGATGATGGTGCTCGATGCCGTTCCCGGCTACGATATCGCGACACGGGGGAGGATCCCCCTCTACGGCTGTGAACGGAGAAAGGTGTTCACCAAATCCTTAAAACAGATCCGGTACGATACCGATCTTTTGCTGGAAGACATCGAAGCCTACCACCTCTATATGGCGGCACGGTGCACGCAGAAGGTTCCCGGGGATATCGCGGAGGTCGGGGTCTACCGCGGGGGCTCGGCAAAGATCATCTGTTCGGCAAAGGGGGACCGGAACCTCCACCTGTTCGATACCTTCGAAGGGCTGCCCCGGGTGGACAAGATCGACGAGGTCTGGCCGTTCTACGAGGGGAAGTTTGCCGCACCCTTTGACGAAGTAAAAAAATATCTCTCGGACGAACCCGGGGTCTTCTTCTACAAGGGGATCTTCCCGGATACTTCCGGACCGGTCAAGGACCTGCACTTCTCCATGGTCAACCTCGACGTGGATACGTACGAGAGCACGAGGCAGTGCCTGATCTTCTTCTATCCCCGGATGAGCCGCGGGGGCATCATGATCTCCCACGATTACATCAATGCCCCGGGGGTCACCAAGGCATTCGACGAGTTCTTTGCGGATAAACCCGAGCCGGTAGTCGAGACGGCAGGATCCCAGTGCTTCGTCGTGAAAGTATAAAAAAAAAAGAATTTCCTTTTTTTGATTTTTTAAGTTTTTTCTTCCTTTTAGTCTTTTATGATCAGGATGCCAAAGAGGATCAGGCAGAGCCCGGCCAAAAGGACGACGATGCCGATAAGTCCCTTCACAACGGCGATCACATCCGGGAGAAACACCCAGACCCCCCAGATCCCTGCGGCAGCGAGCACAAGCCCGATGACCAGTGCAGCAATTCCCGTCTTGTCCATGATTTGTAAAACCTCCTTTCCTGAATCCAGATGATCGTTCTTTCCGGGATCCTATAAGTTTTTAGATCCTGCGCCCGCGGGCCCGGCAGGATCTCTCCGCCATGTTTTCCACGGATACGGGACGAGAGCCATCAGGATTACAGCAATGATGCATGGGATCGGGATCGTGCCAAGGGCTGCCGCAAGCGAGTAGTTGTCCGCGATAATCCCGTTCACGGCAACCCCGAGACCCCCGAACCCGATCGCAACCCCGAGCATCATCCCCGATGCGAGCCCGACGTTCCCCGGCATCAGCTCGTGTCCCATGGCGACGGCAACGGCGAACGTCGACCAGAGGCAGAACCCGAAGATAAGGATGGCGAAGATCGACAGGATCCCGGAGGTGAAAAAGAAGAGGTAGAATGACGGCACCGCACCTGCAAGACCGAGGATGAGGAACTCCTTTCTCCCGATCCGGTCGGATACCTGGCCGCCGACAACCTGGCCGGCGACTCCTGCGAGAAGCATGAAGGTGGTAATTGTCGTTGCGGCAATGAGGCTGTAGCCCTGCTGGACAAGGTACGACGGGAGATAGGTCATTGCCGCAAAGATCGCCCATGCCCGGAAGATGGACGCGGCAAGCAGGACGAGGAACGGCCGGATCGGGGAACGGACGGTCTTTACCGGTCCGGGATCCGGTATCCTGCAGGTCGTAAGGCCGGCGGGAAGGAGCACCCGGAGGGCAACGGTCATGAAGAGCGCCGGGATGATGAGGAGCAGGAGCCCGGGTAACCCGAACCACCAGACCACGACCCCGGTCAGCAGCGGGCCGATCGCATAGCCAAGGTTTCCCCCGACAACAAAGTACGAGGTGATCCTGCCCCGGTTTTCCGGGGAACAGAACCGGCTTACAAGGCTCAACGCGGTCGGGTGGAAGCAGGCATGCCCGAGCGCGGCAAGGATGGCAAAAGCCATGAATACCATGTAGTCCCGGGTGATGCCCATGAGGGAGATGAAGACTGCCGAGATCAGGAGGCTTATGCTCACGCTGATAGAGAAACCCCTGGTATCGGAGAGCCAGCCGACAACCGGCTGGGTAAATGACGACGTGATGTTGTACGCTGTGATAAGGAGCCCGGCTGCAAAGTACGAGTACCCGTTCGTTGCGATGAGCAGCGGCAGGATCGCCGGGAGCACCGGCATGTAGATATCCGTCACGAGGTGCGCAGCGGCAAGGCCGGCGACCGGGCTTGCTGCACCGTCCGCACCTCCGGTTACCGGTTTCTCGTCAGCCGTAGTATCTCGACCTCGATCTCCTGCACATCCCGGGTATGGAAGGAGAATGTTTTTCTGATCGGCAACCGTCCGCCAACGACCTCGTCGATTGTCGCCCGTGTCGCCGTGAAGGATTCGATGAACTGCCGCGAGCCGGCGTTGAAGATGCCGTAGGTGACCGGGGCGGTTTTCAGGGCGAAGTCGATGAACGGGCGATCTGCATGGACTTTCTGGGCCCCGAAGGGCGGGTTCATGACAACAGTGTCAGATCCCCCGGCCTGCTCCGGCAGGGCAGGGTCGTTCACGTCGCCGGCGATGAACCGGACTTCTGCACCGAGAAGGGCTGCGTTCCGTTCCGCAACCTTTACCGCATCCGGGTCGATCTCGATGCCGATGACATCGTCAGCCCCGAGCAGGACAGCCCCGATTGCAAGAACGCCGGTGCCGCAGCCGGGATCGCAGACGGTCTTCCCCCCGATATCTCCCCGCATGTGCGCATGGAAGAGGAGCCGGGCGGCAAGCGGTGCGGGCGTCGGGTACTGTTCGAGGGAGGCACGCGGGCGGTCAAATCCCGCAAGCCGCTGCAATGCCATCTCGAGCTGCTTCAGTTTCATGGGATTTCGTCGATTGCGTAGTCGTCCCATTTCCGCACGCCGCAGAGGATCTCAAACTCCGGCGGGGAGAGGACCGGGACCGAAAACCGGCCCTGGTCGTCGTAGGAGAGCCGCGGGCAGGCGGTGTTGACATAGGCATCGAAACCGAGGTTAAGGAGTTCGTCGGGAGAGACCTCCCGCACGAGGATGATCGTTGCCCGTGGATGGAGCGCGGCAAGCCTGCGGGCGAGTTCCATCCGCTGCTGCCCGCTCTTTGAGGAGACGATGATCCCGATGCCGGCCGCACCTTTCGCCCGCTCGATCAGCGCGAAGCGTCGCCGCATGAGGGCGTCGCCGTCAACCTCACGGGCTGTTCCGCTCAACGGGTCAAGTGCGATCACCCGGGCGCCGGTGGCAAGCGCGACGCCGATCGCATGGAAGAGCCCGGTTGCAACAACGAGGATCTCGGAAGCGCCGGAGTTTTTTGCCGCGGCAAAGCTGCACCCGAGCACCTGTCCCCGTAGGGGCGTCCGCCCGCTACCTTCCATGACTGCGACGCGGACGCCATGCTTCTCCAGCCGTCGCACCATGTCGGGAACCTGATGTGCATGCTGGACGGTGGTGACAAGCCCGGTGACCGGGCCTTTCAGGAACGGCACTGCCTTGTCAAGGACACCGGGATCGATCTCCACCCGGTACGGCAGGAAGATGACGTTCTTCCGAGAATCGACCGGCGCATGGCCGATATGGACGATCACGTCGGCATATTCGAGCGTGTCGAGCGCAAGATCGCAGGCGCCGTAGCAGGGATCTCCGCTGACGATGACGGAAAAGCCGGCTTCCCGGAGCGACCCTGCAAGCCCGGCCGCCTTCCGCTTCAGGCCTTCCGGTACCTGGATCGCGACGGTTGCTGCCTTTCGCTCTTTCAGGTCTCTGATAAGGTCAGAGATATCGTTCAACCACACGCACCTTTTTGTCCACTTCGATCCTGACGAGGGACTTGTACGGGCGCCCGATATCCGGGTTGCCGCGCTGGATGGCAAAACAGACGTCCTGCACCTCGGCACCCGCGATCGCAAGTGCCTGCAGTAGTGCCCGCATGGTGCCCCCCGTGCTGACAACGTCGTCAACGATAACCACACGGTCGCCTTTTACTATCCCGTTCAGGTACAGCTCACCCTTGGAATAACCGGTCATCTGGTGGACGGCGACTTCGCCGGGGAGCTGGTACTGCCGTTTGCGCATGATCGTCATCGGGATATCGGTCATGGTCGAGAGCACGGACCCGATATGGATCCCCATCGCCTCGACAACAACGATCTTGTCGACCCCGTTTAAGTCAAGGACCCGGAGCATCCCGGTGCATACTTCCCGCAGGAGAGCCGGGTCGACGATGGGTACGCCGTCGGTGATCGGGTGGATGAAGTAGTTGTATTCCCCCCGCTGTACCATCGGGCAGGTCTCGAGTGAATGAACCAGTCGTTCAAGCATACATGTCACCAATTTCCATTAAGAATTCTTCAACCTGGTCGCGGTGGACGTGGGGCATGCAGACGATCCGCAGGTGTCCTTTCCGCGTCCACGACACCCGCCAGCGATCCGGGGCCTTCGTGCAGGCGAACGTGGCAACGTTGACATCCGGGGTTGCAACCCTCTTAATCCCAAAGGACTCCATGCCGGCGATAAGCCGCTGCGTGTTCTTCATGCAGCCGGCAACAACCGCTCTCATGCCCCTCGTCCCGAGGTAGTCCAGCACCGCGAGGGCTGCGGCAACCGGCGCTCCCGGGCGGGTTCCCGCAAGCGTGAACTCCTGCTTGACGGTCAGGTACGGGGTGTCGACGTTCAGGATATTCAGGAGGCAGGGATCCCGGGTAAGCAGGCAGCCGCACGGGATCGTGGAGAGCCCCATCTTGTGCGGATCGACGGCAATCGTCGTCACGCCCGGGAGCGAGAAGTCGAAGGGTATGGGGGTATCGAGGAAGGGGATCACCATCCCGCCGAAGGCGGCATCCACGTGGAAGAAGATGTCCCGCTCCGCTGCGAGTTTTGCCAGATCCCGGATGGGATCCACCATCCCGTACTCGGTCGTCCCGGCAATCCCGGCGATGCAGATGGTATTCTTATCGGTCTTTTCCGCCGCATCTGCGACATCCGCCCGGAGGGTACGGTCCGGTTTTACCGTCCGCATCGCGATCCCGAGGATATCGCAGGCTTTCCGGAACGAGAAGTGGGCGGATTCGGGGACGACCACGTTCGGGGTTACGATCTCAGGCCTCGTTGCCTTGGCAAGCCGGAGCGCCTGGATGTTGGATTCGGTCCCGCCAGACGTGGCATAACCGCCGGCCGACGGCAGGTGGAAGAGGGTGCCGATCCGCTCAACCAGCATCCGTTCGAGAGAAGCTGTGCCGGGAAAGAGTCCCGGGTCCCCGAGGTTTGTCTCAATGAACAGGTTGTGCGCATTCACCGCCACCGGGTGGGGGAGCGTGCACATGGAGCTGAGGATATACCGGTGGTCGAGGTCGGACCGTTTGACCCCCGTTAAAAAAGAGAAGAGTTCGTCTTCTGTCCTGCCGTCACTCAGCATTCCGGTTTCTCGCCGCTTCAAGGATTATGCGTTTCTCCGTCTTTGCCACGGTCTCCCGGATCTTGGCAATCGCGTCGATGTTTGCCGAGACACTTGAGATGCCGTGCTCCACCAGCCACTCGACCATCTTCGGATCGGATCCCGCCTGCCCGCAGATCGAGCATTCGACGCCGTATTCGCGGCATGACTGGATGGCATCGTGGATCAGGTGCAGGACAGCGGGGTGTTTGGGCTCATACATCTTTGCGACGTTCTCGTTGTTCCGGTCGATCGCGAGGGTGTACTGGATGAGATCGTTGGTGCCAAACGAGGCAAACTTGATCCCGCATTCAAGGAAGTCCTCAATCAGGATTGCGCTGCTCGGGATCTCGATCATGATGCCGAGCGAGACGTTCTCCACATCGACGCCCCAGCCCCGCATCATCTCCTTTGCCGCGACAAACTGGTCGGGATGGGAAACCATCGGGAACATGATCCCGAGGTTGTCGTAGCCCTCTTTCCAGAGCTGCTTGAATGCCTCCACCTGGAGCCGGAACTGCTCCGGGCTCTCAAGATCCCGGCGGATCCCGCGCCAGCCGAGCATCGGGTTGTGTTCGATGGGCTCGTTCTCGCCGCCCATCATGTTCCGGAATTCATCGGTCGGGGCGTCCAGCGTGCGGACCCAGACCGTTTTACCGGGGAATGCATCGAGCACGATCCTGATGCCGTCGTGGAGTTCCTTAACGAACTCCTCCTCCCGGTGGTTGGTGATGAACCAGCCCGGCGTCTTGTTCAGGCCGAGGATCAGGTGCTCGATCCGGAGCAGCCCGACACCGTCGGCGCCGGTTGCCGCGGCACGTGCCGCCGCTTCCGGGATCGAGACGTTGACCTTCACGCTCGTGGCCGTGATGACCGGTGCTGCCGCCGCAACGGTGACCTGCGGGGAACCCTTCTGCTGCACGGCGCTTTCAACGACGCCCTCGTAGACAAGCCCCATCTCGCCGTTCACCGTTATGACCTGCCCGTTCTTTAAGGCCGCCGTTCCGGTCTTGGTCCCTACAACTGCGGGGGTCCCGAGTTCCCTGCTCACGATCGCCGCGTGGCAGGTCATGCCGCCTTCGTCGGTGACAATCGCTGCAACCTTCCGCATCGCCGGAACCATGTCCGGGTTCGTCATGCGGGTGACGAGGATGTCGCCTTCCTTTACCCTGCCCGCATCCTTCGCATCATTGATGATGACGACCTTCCCTGTTGCGATACCCGGGGATGCCCCTTGCCCCTTCAGGAGGATCTTCTGATCCCCTTTCCCTGACCCCTGCGCTCCTGACATGCCTTTTGTCTCCTTCCGGTTCCCGATCGTTGTTATCGGGCGTGACTGGAGGATATAGAATGTGGTATTCACAATGCTCCACTCGACATCCTGTGGTATGCCGTAGTGGTTCTCGGCGATCTTGCCGTACATCGCAAGTTTTGCAACCTCTTCGTCAGAGAGGACCTGCTGTTCCTGCCTCTTTGCGGAAACCTCGACGGTTTTTGTCCCGTTGCTGCCGTCGGCTAAAATCTCGATCTTCTTGGTCGAGATCACGCGCTCGGTGACCTTCTCGCTGCGCTGGTCGAAGACATATTTATCCGGCGATACCGAGCCGGAGACGACCGCTTCGCCAAGCCCCCAGGAACCCTCGATGATGGTTGATGGTTCGCCGGTGATGGGGTGGGAGGTGAACATGACACCCGCTTTCTCCGAGTTGACCAGCTGCTGGACGACGACCGCGATATTGACGGTGTTGTCGTCGAACCCCTGCTTTGCCCGGTAGTAAATCGCCCGGGCCCCGTACAGCGACGCCCAGCACTTCTGTACCGCGAGAAGGAGTGCTGCTTCGCCCTGGATATTGAGGTAGGTCTCCTGCTGCCCTGCAAAACTGGCATCCGGCAGGTCTTCGGCAGTTGCGCTGGAACGGACAGCGACCACCAGGTTGCCGCTGTTCATCCGCTTGTATGCCTTTTTAATATCGTCGCGGATTGCGGGGGGGATCTTTGCCTTAAGCACCAGCCCCTTTGCCGTTTCGGCAGCTTTTTCAAGGGCGTCGTTGTTCTCGACATCGAGCTTCTCGAACGAGGCATAGAGCTTCTGTTCGAGCCCTGTCTCGACAAGGAACCTCCTGAATGCCTGGGCGGTGATGACAAACGCTCCCGGCACGGGAAGGCCGATTGACGCCATCTCCCCCAGCGACGCCCCTTTTCCGCCGACTGATATGATATCCTCTTTTCTGATCTCTTCGAGCCACAGGATATTGGGCATAGTCTTCATGCTCGCACCACTAATGATCTCAACCTTATCCTTGTTTAATGATTCTCATCACCGGCTCTCCTTTGGATTTCCGTAATGATTTTCGTAAAATTTTTTCCGGGAGCACCTGCCGGGAAGCCGGGAACCTGCCCCCGGATGACCTGCCTGTTTCCGGTACATCGCGCAGGATTTCCTGTAATCCGGGGAAGAATAAATCTGATTAGGTATGGTGCAGATACACTATGGGTTTTATGGCAAATTTCAGAGTACTTGTCAGCGATCCGCTGGCGGAAGAGGGGCTTGCAATCCTCCGGGCGGCCTGCGACGTTGATGTCAAAACCGGCCTGAAGGAAGACGAGCTCTGCGGTATTCTTGGGGATTACGATGCCCTGCTTGTGCGGAGTGGCACCGAGGTCACGGCAAAGGTGATCCAGGCGGGCAGGAAGCTCCGGTTCATCGGGCGGGCCGGTGTCGGAGTGGACAATATCGACGTGGATGCGGCTACCCGGCAGGGGATCATCGTTGCAAACGCTCCCGAGGGCAACACCCTTGCGGCGACCGAACACACGATGGCGATGATGCAGGCGCTCGCCCGCAACATCCCGCAGGCAAACGCGAGTTTAAAGAAGAAGGAATGGAAGCGCAGCAAGTTCATGGGCGTCGAGCTGAACGAGAAGACGCTCGGTATCGTCGGGTTCGGCAGGATCGGCCGCGAGGTTGCAAAGCGGGCGAATGCAATGGATATGCGGTGCGTCGCGTACGATCCGTTCATAACAAAGGAACGGGCAGCCCAGCTCGGCGTCGAGATGATGAGCATTGAGGATCTCTTCAAGGTTGCCGACGTGATCACCGTCCACACCCCGCTGATCAAGGAGACCCGGCACGTCATCAACGCGAAGAGCATCGCGACCATGAAGGACGGGGTACGGATCATCAACTGTGCCCGTGGCGGGATCATCGACGAACAGGCGCTCTATGATGCGATCAAGGGGGGGAAGGTTGCCGGCGCCGCCCTTGATGTGTTCGAGACCGAGCCCCCGGTCGATTCCCCCCTGCTCACCCTTGACCGGGTCATTGTCACGCCGCACCTTGGCGCAAGCACGGTCGAGGCCCAGCTGAACGTCGCGGTTTCGGTCGCAAAGCAGTGCATCGAAGTCCTGAAAGGCGGCGCTGCAAAATACGTTGTCAATGCCCCCATGATCCCCGCCGAGCAGGCCGAGGTCCTGGAGCCGTTTGCGTCTCTTGCCGAGAAGATGGGCCGGTTTGCGATCCAGACCACGCCCGGGCGGCTCTCGACCGTCGAGATCATCTATGGCGGCGAACTGGCATCGTTTGCTAACAGCCTCAAGTTTGTCACCCGGCTTGCCCTGAAGGGGCTTCTCGACCCGATCCTCCAGCAGCCGGTCAATATCGTGAATGCCGAGTTCATCGCAAAGGAGCGCGGGATCACGGTCTCCGAGACCGTCACGCAGGAATCGAGCGGTTTCAAGAACCTCATAACCCTGAAGATCAGGACCGACAAGACCGAGGAGTCGGTCAGCGGCACAGTCTTCTTCAAGGGGAGGAGCCGGATTGTCGCGGTCGGCGGGTACACGATGGACATGGTACCCGAAGGCTATGTCATCGTTTCGCGCCATCTCGACAAGCCCGGCGTGATTGGCAGGGCGTCGACGATCCTTGGCAAGGACAACATCAACATCGCCGGCATGCAGGTCGGCCGGGTGAAAGAGGGCGAACCGGCGCTGATGGTGCTCAACGTGGATTCGGAAGTACCGGAGAAGGTCATGGAGGAGATCCGGTCCATGCC